>Ga0228710_1003488_pt1 | contig 25022 bp, 12 predicted proteins | sample MedpolnodulmetaG_FD_177995 | JGI IMG/M metagenome (GOLD analysis project Ga0228710, IMG submission 177995) | Root nodule microbial communities from Medicago polymorpha collected in Santa Monica, California, United States - pink nodules | ecosystem: Host-associated > Plants > Roots > Nodule...
TATGCTCTTTTGACCCCCCAACATAAGGGAAATATGTTTTTTGACCCCTTATCTTTACAAAAAGTTGCGATTATGGCCCCTTTTTTGGGACACGTGGCGTGTTCTCAGCAATTTTGGGACGAAAGGGACCAAAATTGCCATTTTTTTAATAGGGGGCCAAAACCGCAACATTTCGAAACTTAGAGGGAAAAAAGTGTAGTTTAGCCAAAAATAAACAAACAAAAATATTAAAATGGTCATTAAGGTCCTTGACCATGCATACTAACTATCAATTAGGTCCCTCGCAGTAAACACTTACTGTAACTAAGGTTTCAGACAAACCATGAGTAATTATGCTGAAGAGAGTGTTGCTGAGAATGATTTTCCTAACAATAATGACATTTACCATTTTGAAGAACTAAAGAGCCCTATTAGTACTGATTATGAAAGTGATCAAAATGGAAGACAAGTTTTCCCTAAATTTAATTCAAATGCAAAGTTTGGTCAGGTTCACTTGGAAATAGGAATAAAATTTAAAACTTTGGATATATTCAAAGAAGTTGTTAGAAACTACACTATATACTATGGAAGAGATATAAAGTGGTTGAAAAATGACAAACAAAGGTGCAAAGCTATATATAAGGATGAAGAATGCAAATCAATGATGTAAAAGGTACGTACTTTGTATAGTAGTGATTATTTTTATGAGAAATGATATATGAACAACCATTTTTTGTAACTTTTGTGACAACTTCCTCTCTCATACTGACATTATCTTTTTACTTTCTCTTTCTATTGTTTTGGTTTTTGTGCCAATACCTCATTTCCTTTGTAAAATTTTAGTTGTCACATATATGGATGTTCAAATAACACAACTCTATTTTTATATGTGCATGTGATGCTGCCACTTTGTGCCTGCAAGTGTTTGCTGTGAGAGACTTTAGTGATAATAAGTGTTTACTGTTACAGACCTAACTAATAGTAAGTATGCACAGTCAGAGACCTTAATGATCATTTTAATGTTTTCTGTTTATTTATTCTATATGCTAAGGACAACTTCATTGAGGAAGATGATCCAGTTCTTGACGAATGAGCAACACTTTGTTGGGATGAGTTTGCACCAACACCCATCATCATGTCATTCTATTTGGTGTTTATTGGAAAAGATTCAATTAGAAGAGATTTATCGGTTTGAGATTTAGGGATTTGGAGATTATATTCGAAATTTAGGGATTTGAAATTCAATTTGAGGATATTGATTTTCGGTTTAGGGACCAAAGTGACCATTTTATACTTTCACTTTGGTCTTTGTGACACATCATGCACCTTTTCAGCACAAAAACATTTGCCACCTCATCAATTAACATAGGTTTTTAATGCCTAGACTAAATTGATAACGGAAGAAGTGTACATTTAAGGACTATTTTGTATTTAATCTTGAGTTAGGAACCTTTGTGACAACGAGGTGCAGAGTCAGAGACTAAAATGATCATTTATTTTAGAATCAATAATGAAGACAAAATCAATTCTATTCAAAAGCAACTAAATATTTTAGAATCAACTATACACTTCCGTAATCAATTATGGCATATCTAGAAGTGGAACCAAACTTACATTAACTATATAAAAAAGGGGTTGGGGCCTTGGGGGTGTGAAAATAAAAGATTGAGATAGGAGTAACAATTGCATGAAACATTTTCTTCTTACTCCCGATGGGGAAAGCTTAGCCAATTTTAGCGGGTTAAGGCCCACTCAAATCACCAAATATTCACAGAAACCCTAAAGCCGTAACGGAACTCATGCTCTATAAAAGCGAATCATTTCTTAGGATCACCAAGTAACATAGCACAGCAACCATTCATGTTTTTCTGAAACAGTAGTTAGCTTCTTTACTTTCGTTTTGTTTAATAATATGTAACATGTCTTTGTCTATGTCTATGTTTTTGTTTTATTAATTTTTTCGAAATTTTTACCAAGGAAAATGGTTTAAATCGTGGATTTTCTCAGTGATGATGAATAATTGATGACGAGTCCGATCCATTCATAATCATGACGACATATCGAGGCATTTGTCTGAGAGGTTTTCAGCTTCTTTACTTTCGTTTCGTTCAACATGTAACATATGTCTTTGTTTTTGTCTATGTTGTGTTTTGTTAATTTTCTCGAAATTTTCATGAAGGAAAATGGTTTAAATCGTGGTTTTTCTCGGTGATGATGAATAATTGATGACGAGTCCGATCCATTCATAATTATGACGACATATCGAGGCATTTGTCTGAGAGGTTTCCACTTTTTTCTTCAAAGAAATCCTTCATTGTTTAGTTTTTATATTTACTTATTTTGAATAGAATTTCAATATTTTTTGGTATGTTAAAGGCATGACATGGTGATGATAATTTGTGAACCTTTCCATATGATTATTCACAGGATTAAAATATCCTCCTACTCATTCTGAATGTCATTGCCTAAATATTTATTGTTCTATATAAGTTGTGCTTTTATATTTTTCCTATGTTTGTTTCAATACTTCAAATAATTGGAGATGTTTTGGTGGCTATGATGATGATGATATTATCATTTTATTGAGTTATCGATGATTGTCTTTCAAGCACTTTTGAGCCACCGTCTTTCATAAAATGATTTACTTTTTAGTTTTGGTTTTTTGAATAGCTGATGTATGTATTGTATCAGGGTACATTCTTGTTTTGAATACCTTATATTCTGGATTATAAGAGTTTTTTTTTTCTATATTAAGACTAAGTTTGAAGTTTTAACCCTTCTAGAAACCAAGTAAAAGTCTTCATCCGTGAATCAAAATCTAAACCTAGGACGGTTGGTACTTTTTTAGGTTTTCAAGTCAAAGGAAGTACATTAAGTATTGAAATGAAGAAAAGGTGTGACTTGAGGTGTCATGGTATTTGGTGACATTGATCAAATTCAATGTCACAATCCTTGTGAAAGAACGAAAAAAAACACCAAAGTCATAGAAAACCATGCCACCCATGTGCAACCTATGAAGAAAAAGAAATGGTGCTGCTCTTTCTTGTGAGCCGAGTGGGTAACATATGAATTATTGTATGTGTTGTAAAACTTGAGAAACCAAGCCATTGGAGTCTACATGTGTTGGCATCAGCTGTTACCAATCACTTCCTTGAGTCCGATTACACGTCGCAGCAAGTTATTGGGTTTTGCTTATGAGTTATGTTGAAGAGATGATCAGGAACGTTGGTTTAATCCATCTTTGTATTATTTTTGTATGGAGGAGTGACAATCTCTTTTGAACACTCCCTTTAATACTCACTCTTTTATTGGTTTAAATCAATGTGGGTCTACACATTGAAAATAGAACCCACACAAAACGGTGGGATATACATTGGTTTCATTCAATAGAAGAGTGAGTGTTAGAGAGAGTGTTTAAAAGTGTAGCATTCCTCTTTTGTATGTAAACCTACTTGTTTTAACATGATTATGAATGAGTTGATATTGCATGTAAAATACATGTAAAAGCTTTAGAGGGTTAGACAAAAACTAAAATGTGTTTCTCATTAAACTACAACATAAAACAGTTATTCAATAGAGAGAATGCAAAATGTATTATTAAATGAGTATTTTTTTATGGTGGCTGGAGTTTGACACTCAGACTTGCATCCGTTTGAGATTAAACGGATGTATAAATACTATTTTTTATTAAATTGATAACGGTATAAAAATATGATGTATGACTATCAAATAGTCTTTGTGAGCATACTTTGGTTGACCTGAACATTATATGGACATCCACTTATTCACACATTAACTATATCAGTTAACAATTTCACCATTTGGCGCCTCATTTTTACCTTGTAAACTTACTCGAGATCAATCGGTTTCTGTGGTGATTTGTTGGTTGGACATCCTTGTCTAGAATATGCAATGCAGTTGACACTCCATACACACGTTTACAAAAAATAACTAAATATATGATCAAAGAGTTTAAACTAAGCGCTTGTGTACAATTGTTTTTCATACAAGTATTTATGTATAAATTTTTTCTCTCTCCACCAAGCTGGCCTTAGTTTTTTCCCTCTAGGTTTTTTCTTTCGGTTTCTTCATTGAGGGGTGGTTTTAGTTCAATTTAAATAAGTGATTTTTCACATAGATCTAGGCTTTGTCTTCTTGATTTCGTCACCCGAGTGTGGTGGTGTGTTGTTCGTCGTGTTGTGCGGCGTTGTTTGATTTTCTGTATTGTTGCGGTGCTCATTTGATTCATATCGAAGATCAATTATTTAATCAAAGATTTGGACGTCAATGTACGTTTTTAGCGGTGTTGAATGATGTAATATATTAGCGGTGTTGAATGATGTAATATATCGATTTGAATGAATGAATGTCGTTTTGTTTTTGTCAAAAAAATAAAAAAATACAAGTATTTATCTTTTTTCTATAATAAAAGATAAAATCAAATCAAATTGTTTTTTGATTTTATAAGCTATTTTGAAGAGCTAATAAAATAAGTTTGTTTTTTTTGTTGTTGAAAGAAGCTAATAAAAATAAGTTGAAAATAACTTACCAACATTTTATAAACTGTTTCCATAAATTTTTACAAATATTAAAAATAAGTCAATCCACTCAAAATCTTTATCTAAATTTATCAATTGGTCATTAATCTTTGATATATGATACAGAATATTCACTGAGCATTCATTTGAGAAGCTTCCAGCGTGGCAACAAACAAAAATCCATTAACATTAGTTTCATTCATTCATGATTCATCCAATAAGAGATGGCCTTATCCTATCAAAAATCTTACTCACACCACAGCCATCAAAACAGAGTACTCTGTTTATCAGTGTCTATTCTCATCCTACACACAAAGCACTTTCAAATTACTACAAAGTACTTAACTCTCAAATTAAAATTAAAACAACAAGAAGAAAAACACTTTGGTGAAAAAAATAGAATGGCAGCATCATTACAAGCTGCAGCTACACTCATGCAACCAACAAAGATTGGTATCAATAGCCGAAACACCGCTTTTCATCTCAAATCAACACAATCCATTTCTAAGGCTTTTGGCTTAGAACACAATGGAGCTAAGCTCACTTGCTCTCTTCAGGACATAGCTCATAGGTTTGCTGATTCTGCTAAAATTGCAGGATTTGCTCTTGCAACCTCTGCTCTTGTTGTCTCTGTATGTTTCACTTTGTCTTTCTTCTGTTCATCATTCCTTTATTTGATCGCACTTTGATTAAGTTGTCTCAGTTTATTTTTCTCATAGGCTAAAAGTTGCTTGGACTAAAATGGTCACTCATAAAACAAACCTAGTGGATTTTGCAAAACAACATATTTTAATGCCTAATCTTGCACCATTACAACATGTTGAATTCGGATACACTATAAAAAAATACACACATTCACATACATTAATTGATCTTGGTCGTCGATTTGAAACCCGATCTGCTCATCTTATATTTTCACCAAGTCATCTTCAATTAAATAATATATATCATTGATTTGAGATCGAATGATCAAGATCAATCACTTTGTCACATTCATGCGAGGAATTCAAATCCTAACATGCGGCTTATGAGAAATTGTGAACTATTTTTTATTTGTGTGTTTCCGTCTCTCTAGGGCTAGCCCACGTATAAGGCTTGAGAAAATCCTCGCTTCTCAAGCCTTAGCTTCCTAAATAGTCCATTAACTTTATAATCTCATCACAAATTTGAGTTAGTTTTAAATTTCAGATTGCGTTGGGTTAGACTCTACATATACCAGAAGCAATTTTATTCGAGAAAATGTCAACCACTTTCTTTTAAACGAAAATTCAAACTGTGGCTCGACATGTTTTGAATTTTCAAGGGACCAGTCAGTAGTCACTCTAGAGTTATTTTCACAATTATTTAGTCTTGTATATTTTTCTTTTGATATGATCTTAACTTAAACATTACTTATTTAATTACGTATGTACTTATTTAGTTATTTTATGTATGTTGATTGACTAGTGATTATTGTGGAATTAATAATAATCAGGGAGCAAGCGCAGAAGGTGCTCCAAAGCGACTAACCTTCGACGAAATCCAGAGCAAAACATACTTAGAAGTGAAGGGAACAGGAACAGCTAACCAATGTCCAACAATTGAAGGTGGATCAGACTCATTCTCTTTCAAGTCAGGAAAATACAATGCAAAAAAATTCTGCCTTGAGCCAACTTCATTCACAGTAAAATCTGAAGGCGTAACCAAAAATTCCCCACTCGATTTTCAAAATACTAAGCTAATGACGCGCTTGACATACACATTGGACGAGATAGAAGGACCATTCGAAGTATCTCCTGACGGTACTGTCAAATTCGAGGAGAAAGATGGAATTGATTACGCTGCTGTGACCGTTCAGCTCCCCGGAGGCGAGCGCGTGCCATTTCTCTTCACGATCAAACAATTGGTAGCATCAGGGAAGCCAGACAGCTTTAGTGGAGAGTTTTTAGTACCTTCTTACCGGGGTTCGTCATTTTTGGACCCAAAGGGAAGAGGTGCTTCAACTGGTTATGACAATGCAGTTGCTTTGCCTGCTGGTGGAAGAGGTGATGAGGAAGAACTTGGTAAGGAAAATAACAAGAGTGCTGCATCATCTAAAGGGAAAATTACATTGAGTGTAACTCAAAGTAAGCCTGAAACTGGTGAGGTTATTGGTGTGTTTGAAAGTATTCAGCCTTCTGATACTGATTTAGGTGCTAAAGCTCCTAAGGATGTTAAGATTCAAGGTGTTTGGTATGCTCAGCTTGAGTCATAGAACATTTCTGTTGGTATAGATTTTGTTAGCAAAATCTTTTGACACCGATTGGTTAAGAGCACTGAGAGCAATTAGTATCATGTTTGTATATTATTATAATGACTTCATCATAATGCTTAAAATGTCACATGGTCTTGTGTTTTAAAACATTTAGCTTATTATTTTATGGGTGACACTAACAAGCGCCCTTAGAACACTAGTTCAGAAGTAAAAAATAGATAAATTATAAATTTGATGTAGAAAAAGTCCATTTTTAAAGTTTCAAGGTGTTGAATACACAATCCCTAGGATAAACTTTCTCTTTTAAACTTCTTAACAATTTGATGTTAAAAATCCGATCTGTAATTTTTAAGCACAACCCCCTGCGTTTATTCAGGCTTTCAGGCCGACTCATATGGGCTAGCCTGTTTTGACCAAGGTTGTCAAAATCGGGACTTTTCTTCAAGTCGAAAGGGAATAGCAAAATCGGGACTCGTAAAATCGCAATCAAAATTGAAGGATTTTACTCAAGGACTTTTGTAGAATTGATATAAGAAATCTTAAAATTGCAATCAAAATCGATGGATTTTACCTAAAAAAAATAACACTAAATATATGTTACAAATGGTATATAGTCATAAACGACTTAATTTATAAGAAGTCGTAAAATTGCAATCAAAATCGATGGATTTTTGCCTATTTTGTGATTCTACTATGGATTTGAGTCATTGAAGGTGAAGAAAGTCGCAAAATCCTAGATTTTAGGATTTAAGTCGGGATTTTGACAACAATTGTTTTGACAACTCTGTGTGTGCTTGTTGACCACTCATAAGTTATCCCAGTGAAATTGATCGTGTAATTTAAACGGATTGATATCAAAAGAAATATGATGAACATTCTCTCTTCAATACTCATTCTTTTATCGAGGAAAACCGAATGAATTTCACCACTTTTAAAAGCATCAAACTCAAATGAATTTTAGTCGGTAAGTAAACTAGTGTTAGAGAATGTTAAAAAAAAAACTCATTTGATCTGAAATCAACTTGTAGTGCATGATATATGATGTGATTGGAGAGAACAATGGGTTGAATGATTAAAGACCCTTCAATCCGAATAGTGTAGCCATCGCACCGACGGAACAGATTCTTTGTACAATAACAATATCTACAGGATTTCATCACCCACTTAAAGCAAGAATAAAATTAAAACAAATTCATTGTTCTACTATTTTAGTATTTGTCTCTCTCATTATAGTATAGTACCTTCCTATTTAAAGTTTGCTATTCCCACCTTTCACTTTCCATTCTTTATATCCTGCATTCATTTCATTTATTTATTATTATTCCCTTTTCTTCTTTATTGACCCCAAATTATTTCCACTTTTTATTCATTCATTGATTTTGATCGACGTTACTAGAAAGGAAAAAAAAGAAAAGCTTTGCATGTTTGATTGATAATTGATTTGAGCAATTGAAATAATATAAGGATAAAAAAGGAACATATTATTATGCTATGCTATGATGGAGGAACTTCCAGGAGCGTTTGGAACAAGCGCTAGCTTAACTCTTCGTTTGGGTCAAATTGTTTTCTCTTCTGCTTCTCTTTGTTTCATGTGTTTGGATGTTGGTTTCTACTCCTACACTTCTTTCTCGTATGTTCCTTTCACTTTCTTTCTTGTTTAATTCTATAACTTTGTTCAATTCACACAGAATCCATTTCTTGATTATAATCACTTTGATAAATTTGTTGACTTTAATTTGTTAGGGGAGGTGGTCCATTTAGTTTATATGTCTCTCTCTTCCTGCCTTGGGATATGGGCCTCATAATATTCAATTGTTAGATTCTTATTTTGCTACTACCGTTAATTTTATTAATATTATTTACTCATTGTTTGAGTTTTTTTATCGATGACCTCCAACTCTTTTAACCGTTCAAACCAGTTGGCCTATCCAACCATCTCTCATTAGTTTTAGTTAACTTTCTGTTCGTCAGTTATCGCCGGCTTAATTTCGTTCCGTCAATGATTTGGGGTTGTTCCGCCTTCATATAGCTAATCAGCGGGCCGTGATTTTGGTTAAAGCTATACTCCCTCCAGTCTTATTTGTAAACAAATAGTCAAATGAATTTGATTGAAATTTGGACCAAATACATTTGACTTTTGCTTATATATAAGATTGAAGGGAATGAGTTTGGCAGAGTCACGTAATAGCACCATAATAACACCATGGGGCTACCGTGATTTTGCCAATCTCAGCGCACACCCAGACATATACTTCACTATTCATCCAAACATATACTTTGTAGGTAATGAGTTTGGCAGAGTCACCTAATAACACTGTAATTTTGGCAAAAGCTACACTTGAAGGTTTCTACAAAATTACGTCATAATTATTTTGCCAAACTCACTTTTAAGTACTAGTATGCACTTAGTGTATCTCATATTCAACTCAGTTCGTATTTCATTGAATCAGAAAATGATAATCAGTATTTTTCTCTCTGGAAGTGTTCTTGAGTGTTTTATCTATGACAATATAACTTTCTACAAGTATTTGAGTGTTAAACTATAAAAAAAACTTTTGACATGCTTTGTTCACTCTATTATTTTAAGCTCCCTAATAAAACTTACAGAAATCATCTACAGAGCTTTTGTAGAGTTAACCCCTCAGTTTTTCTTCTATGGTAGAATCAATTTCTACATAAACTCTCATATTAAGTGTTTATTGAGTTAGGATTTAATAACATTGTTAATTCAATCACCATCCGAATCCCTTGCCTAGAAGCTGTAGAAATTTGGTGGACATCTTGGAAACAGATTATTTTTTCTTTCGGCTATATTTAGCTTTTCAATAATTATGACTATTACAAAGTTGGAGTTTCAACGTGTTCGGATTCATGATGAGTTTGACGAAACCACAGTAAGCTACACTTTGAGGCTTCAACAAAATCACGGTGCCACTGTGTTTAATCTAGATTCTCCACTTCGTTTTCAAAGTGTAATTGTTGGTATGATGGCAAAGGGAGCGAATTCAAGTTTTGAATTTTTTCTGCATAGTTATAATCTTATTCTGACATGATATTTGGATCTCATAAGAATACGAGAGCAAAAGTCAGAATTTTATGTCCATATAGCATATTCATAGTTTAAAATTCGCAGAAGGACGGAAAAAAGGCTTAGGCTTTTGAATTTATAACTTAATTTTTCTTCTTTACACTTGCTATTCCACAGGTTTTTGGTAACAGTCATGGGTTTGGCAATTCCATGGAGCATAACATTGTTCATGGTAGATGCTTACTCCGTCTTCATACAATGTTTACCGATTCAAAGACGGCTCATATTGATAATCGTTTTGGGAGACATGGTACTAAGTACTCACTACTTATATTTTTTTTTTCGAAGACCAAGTTAGGCCTCATCGTTTCATATAGTTACTAATTAATGATATAATTTCTGTATTCCAGGTTATGTCATATCTCTCATTAGCTGCAGCATGTTCCGCAGCAAGTGTTATAGATCTTCTGCGTGAAGCTGGTAAATCACATTGCCTGGCAAAGTTATGTGGTAGATATCAGTTGTCTGCTGCTATGGCATTCTTGTCTTGGTTTCTTTCATCAGCTTCTTGTCTTTTTAATTTTTGGATTTTACCTTCTCTGTAAACATACTGATACTATCTTATTGATTATTGATACATCATACATGTACATGAATGAAAAGGGTGCAAATGACAAAGTCATTTCCTCTTTCGCATATATTTTGTGTTCTTGTGAATAGAATTTTGATGACAATAAACAATGTATTTGCTCTTCACCAAAAATACAATATAATAACTTATCTTTCAATGCAAGGGGTTTGATAAAGAAAACACTCCAATACAAGTATGTAGCTCATTAGTACACGATGTGTCAACATAGTGATACGAATTTGACTTTGTAACTTTAAAGTACGAAGTTTAAATCTTACGTAGAATCTTTGTAAAATCAATATAATATCAATCAAGTGCTATAATTAAATAATACTTGTTATATATTATAATTTAAAAATGTTTCAAATAGTTAAATTAAGAGGTTAAAGGACATACACGAATAGTGATATCTAATTATAACTCAACATTTTAAATTTAATTTTAAGATATATAGTAAGAACTGGCAGAATAAAACAGTGATTTTTTCATTGAATATATCAAGTAAAACTAGTTGACACTTATCTACATGTTATTTAAACTATTGAATCAATGCCAATATGCAAAACTTGTATAAATTAACTTCATCACACACAAAGTCTTTACTCTTTATTTGAAATAAAAATTTGAAATGTCACTTAGACTATTGTCCCACCCAAAGAGAGATCAAATTATATGAGTATAATATTAGAAGAATATTACACCACTCAATAACATTTTTCTCAATATATATTATATAGATCAAACCGTTGAAGTGAAAGTTTATATACATTTTTTTAAAGGAGTTGAAATTTATATTATATAGCTCATTTCTATAAATTTATACGTAAGTTTATTGTTTTAGACTGGACTAAAACCCTAAATTTCACTCATACAACGCTTAAAGCGCTCTGACCCGACCATACAAAGGCTCAGTTGCAGGAGAAGTCCAAACACATCAAGACTACGCATTAAACTATATTTTTGAACCCAATACCTTCAATGATCAGGAAGCTTAGGATCCATGCAGGTCAGGTCCGTAACGCTTTTTGACCATAAATGCAGAACAATGATTGGTGATTTCAACGCTTATGTGCGCCGATTGTAACCGCCTCTCAATGACTATCTCAACAACTCTTTCATCCATTGTATAATTATGTCCTTAATTCACAACTCCTAACCCTTTAATACCTCTTACTCTTTGTTCTACTGACTTGGGATACCCCAACTCGCATCTCGACACAACCAATATTTTTCACCCCATATCTTGTGTAATGTTATTTAACAATGTATCAAGTAAAATTTTATTGACCGTGTATCATTTCATTCCCCTCAAATGCTTGAAATGATAAACCTATGAAAGCATGCCATTGACAATACATATTCACACAGGACTAAAGTTCTTGGTAAGGTAAACTAATCTTGCCCGCACTTTTCATCATCGTCATGTTCTTGTAGCACAACATTTTAACTGAGGTATTTTTTAATGTCCTCCATTTTCAAACTGAAACCAGCAAAAGCTGTTTCCAACGTGTTTTGCATACACACACAAATACAAATCAGTAAAACCATTTTGCAAGAGTTAAAGTCCCCAACTCATCAAACCCTTCACTATCTCATAGACCAATGCATCACCCTAAAACAACTCAAACTTGTTCATGCACAAATCATCCTCCATGGACTTGCCACCCAAGTTCTCACATTAGGCAAACTAGTTTCCTCAAGTGTCCAACTTCGAGATCTTCGTTACGCACACAACCTGTTTGATCAAATTCCTCAACCAAATAAATTCATGTTTAACCATTTAATAAAGGGTTATTCTAATTCCAATGACCCGGTTAAGTCTTTGTTGCTGTACCGTCGAATGGTGGGTGATGGTCTTTTACCGAACCAGTTTACCACCCCTTTTGTTCTCAAAGCTTGTGCTGTGAAATCATGTTATTGGGTCGGTGTTTGTGTCCATGCTCAGTCTTTTAAGCTTGGAATGGGGTCACATGCTTGTGTTCAGAATGCAATTTTGAATGTTTATGTTGCTTGTGGTTTGATAACAAGTGCAAGGAGAGTGTTTGATGATATTTCTGAAAGGACCTTGGTCTCATGGAATTCGATGATTAATGGGTATTCTAAAATGGGTTGGTCCGAAGAAGCCGTCTTGTTGTTTCGAGAAATGCAAGAAGTTGGATTGGAGCCCGATGTGTTTACGTTGGTTGGCTTGCTTTCTGTTTCGACAAAACATGGTAATTTTGATTTGGGAAGATTTGTGCATCTTTATATGGTTGTTACCGGTATTGAAATTGATTCAATTGTTACAAATGCACTCATGGATATGTATGCCAAGTGCGGGAATTTGAAATGTGCTAAAAGTGTTTTTGATCAAATGCTTGATAAGGATGTAGTTTCTTGGACGTGTATGATTAATGCTTATGCTAATCATGGACTTATTGATTGTGCTTTGGAATTTTTTAACCAGATGCCAGGAAAGAACTTGATTTCTTGGAATTCAATAATTTGGTGTCATGTTCAAGAAGGACTTTATGCGGAAGCCGTTGAACTTTTCTATAGGATGTGTGATTCAGGCGTGATGCCTAATGATGCTACCCTTGTTGCCATTCTTTCATCCAGCAGTCACATGGGTGATCTAGCATTGGGAAAACAAGCCCACAGTTACATTTTTGATAATAACATTACACTGAGTGTGACGCTTTGCAACGCTATTGTAGACATGTATGCGAAATGCGGTGCTCTTCAGACTGCCATGGACGTCTTCTTCGGGATGCCTGAGAAGAATGCAGTGTCATGGAATGTTATTATTGGGGCACTAGCTCTGCATGGTTATGGAAAAGAAGCTATTGAGATGTTTGAGAAGATGCAGGCAAGTGGAGTTTGTCCTGATGAGATCACGTTTACAGGGTTGCTTTCTGCTTGTAGTCACAGTGGTCTTGTGGACATGGGGCAACATTACTTTGACATAATGAATTCGACTTTTGGGATTTCTCCCGATGTTGAACATTATGCATGCATGGTCGATCTTTTAGGTCGCCGTGGATTGTTAGAAGAAGCAATATCATTGATTAAGAAGATGCCTGTTAAACCAGATGTTGTTGTTTGGAGTGCTTTACTTGGTGCTTGTCGAACCTATGGGAATCTAGCAATTGGTAAGCAAATCATGAAGCAGTTGTTGGAGTTGGGACGATACAATTCTGGTCTTTATGTGCTTCTCTCAAACATGTATTCAGAATCTCAAAGATGGGGTGACATGAAAAATATTTGGAAAATACTGGATCAAAATGGGATAAAAAAGTGCAGGGCAATTAGCTTCATTGAAATTGATGGCTGTTGTTATCAATTTATGGTGGATGATAAAAGACATGGAGCTTCAACAAGTATATACTCTATGCTGGGTCAATTAATGGATCATCTAAAGTCCACGGGGTATCCATGTAAACATTTGGATGTAGAGGAAATATACTGCTCTTATATTTAATTCAGTATCAAGTTTGAATGATGGAAAGGCATAGATTCATAAATGGAATTATCATTTCTACTCCAAAGTTTATCCAAGTCTTCTATTGTTACACATGAAAACCAAGTTGATTTTCTTTTGTAAACCAGAAATTCTGCACGCCTAACTGGAAGAGACTCGAACCATCTTATCCAGCTGCTCTTGGGTAAACAAAGTTGATTTGAATGACATAAATGTGAACTCCTACTGAATCGAAAAGAGCAATGTTAAAGAGTATGAATGTTTGTTTCCACAAATCATAAAAAGGCTGATGTGTTTTGCATTTTCAGAATCAAAAACTGGTTGCTCACAGACACGGGATGAATAAGAAGCTTCGACTTGGACATGTGGTGACTCGGCTGAGAAACATGGTTCCAAACATAGGCGTTATCTTCCATGTTTGATGGAAATCATGCAGGTGTGTATATAAAAGCAGTCAATTAGAATCATTCGTTTATTTTCATGAAATTACTTAATAGCAACATCAAGTATTTCCGAATAGAAAACCTTAACTTCTACATGTAAATAAACCAAATTTATATTCCTCTGGATTTTTTTTGATTCATTTGCTGTCATTAGCAAAATTTATAGTAACTATTCAATGAGTATTTTTCTTTGTTTAAGTGCTTAGGTTGGAGTTTAAAGTTCTTCTATTCAAGAATGTATTTTTGCGAAAATCAAATCAAAGTCCTCCCCAAAAGTTGAGCAATACTTAGTTAACTTGGCCACATTCATTGGACTGTACAATAATATTAGTATATAGTTGCATATAATTAACTTAACTTGAATATAATTTCTTATTAAGAAGCTAAAAGCCCTACCCTGTTTCCAAGTTTCAAACTTTTACACTCCATGCATTGTGTATGGCATTTTTGTATAATGCACTCAACAAACCAATGATTATTTCAATCAGCATGTCCTGTTCTTTAAGCTTCCAGCATTCATATAAAGAAGATTCAAAGGCGAAAATTTCATATGCTTGCTTATGGAGAGAACTCCATAGTGAAATAATCTACCCAATAATTGAGTACATAATAATATTGCACTGTATTGGTGTACTAGAAAGCACACGAATGTAATTAAGTGAATGCAAAACATAAAATCCACCAACCGGCAATAACACATGAACATGATAACATGTTATGTGTATACTCTAAAAACATCTTTGATATGTCAAACTATTAGATTAGATTTTCAAGTCGTGTGACAATTATCACAAGATTTTTGTAACTCATGGAATCGATATTAACATAAAGTTGAGCACGTCAATAGCCATGAAACTTCCTTCCTACTCAACACATTTTGCCAGCAAGGTTAACGTGCCCTACCTTTGACAACCCAAAAATATAGGACACATTTTAAAGGTCAATTGGACAGTACAGTGAATATGTACCGGTGCTGCCGCAGCAAATATAATCAAGAGGATAGTGAGTTTGACAACATTAGTTTTATCATTCCGTCTTAAGTTATAAATAATGTATTTTTATATGGTATTGGAATAAAATGTCAAGAATTTTATGTTCAAATAACACCACTCTATGTTCTATAACCTTATCGAGTCAACCACAATATATTAATTACTATGAAGGAAAAAAAACACAATTGTATGGATAAAGTAATTTGATACTCAAATTCACAAAAATAATGTAAGGATATGGTTCACAGTGACCGATAATTGGACGAGTTGTTAGACTGTCGAATTTATATACAATTAGTACTCACTAAACACTATTCCTGTTTTAGATAGCAAGAATAGCAATGCTCACAAGAATTTACGAAGCAATGATCACAAGATTAGCAAGAATGTGTATGTGTCATGTTTACAGAAAGACTTTCTTAATATATGCTAGTATGAAAGGAGAAATCTATTGGTACGTGCTCATTTTTTTATCCCATGGTATGGTATGCTTGCTTGCTTTTCTATAGCTTTGATTCCTCATTTTGTTACCTAGCTAGTTTTGGAAAGAAAAGAAAGGAAAATCTATACATTGATTAATTAATAAAATATGAAATATTTAATGGCACAATTTCTATATTTTATATAGGTGACGTGTCTTATGAACGCCTATAAACTTTCCACACGTATTTGACACTCAACTCAAAATAATAATTAAGCATTAAGGTCCATCATCCACAATATGACGTGTCTTACCTAGCACGTCATTCATTTAGAGTGTGCTTGGATAAGGTAATAAGGAAACTTTAAAGATTTTTGAAATTCTTAACTTTTAGGTGTCATTTGAAATTCTTTAAATTTAACTTGAACAAAATACTTCATAAAATTTTATCATTTGAAAATTCTTTAAATTATTATCCAAACAATGGAATTTACCTCAAAGTATTTGAATTCCCTCAAAACATTACATTCCTCATCCAAACAAACTCTTAGGCAAAAACCAATATAGAGTACTTTTTTTTTTTCAAGAAAAAAACCAATACAAAGTATTATATCGTCAATGTTGCGTATAATAAAATAAGGAGGTTTAGACCATCTATCTTTTATAGAAGTTAAACTGTTTTCATTCTTAAATAGCATACATGAATGACCACTACCTGCCTAAAATTTTCTTATTAGCCACAACAACATAGCGGAAACGTGTTTTGCTAGACAAAACATAATGAATATGGTTTTATCCCTTCAATAAAAAAATATTAAGAAAACAAAACGAACTTCAATCATTTGTTTTTTTTGGATGAAATTAGTTTGAATAGTTGAAGACATTTGGTATGGATTATAAAAAAAAAATTATATATTCAATACTCAAGATATTAGTTTATGGAATTATTAATAAATCCATATCCTATTTTGTATTTATTTTATTTTTATAGATAAAAGGGTCTAAGCACAGAAAAAATAAAACTAAGAATTAGTCGAACACTTCTATACATACAAACTCCAGAAAAGTGACCAAAAAACAAATAATCATACTCAGGAGTAGACTCCACAACAAAATATCATAAGAATTTGATTAAAGACTATTATTAGCAAGTTAGTCAACACTTTCGATCCCTTTGTGCCAAGTATGACAAACTTGAACATTCCAATTCAACCTCAAAAGGTTACAAATACAACTCACCAAAATGGGAATTGTTTCCCCAAGGTTGCAATTATATGTTATCATCTCAATCCGGATTTTTGAAACACTTTCAACAATGAGTCTTGGAATATGATCTCTCCAAGCCATAGTCAAGCCTAGATACACCTCACATTTTTGCATGGAGTGCGTTGACACGAATCAATATTCCTAATGTTGTAGCATGTAATCCACGCCCGTCTGAATTGCGAAAGACACCTCAACAATATGAAGCATCGATATTCCCCTTACAAGAACTATCTATATTGAGCTTGATCCAACCGTATGGAGGTCTCTTCAAGCCAACATATATTTCGATGAAAGTGTTGGTAGGTGCAATTTAGAGGATCATGAGGCTGCTGCCAATCGTCCTAAAAATTGAAGTCGAAATGTTCTATATGTCCTACCAACATGTCCTACCAACAGTTGATACACGTGTGTTATGGAGAGGATATTGTTAATCATCATTCGTTTGATTAAAAGGAAAGAATGATTGTTCATCATCATAATATAAATAGTACTATACATACATCAAATTTAGTATAGCACCAAATCAATAAATAAACATAGAGTGAAATTGAAACATACAAGTCCATGCAAGTTAGGTCTATCGGTTGAAAGAATGTACACACTATTGGAAGAAAAGTTTCAATAAGAGAATTTCATTAATTAATTAATCCAATAAACAAAACTAAAAAAAAAAATTCAAACTAATGCTACTGTTTATATGTATCAAAACAGTGAAAAAAAATAGAAGTCATCTTAGATAAGCAAATCATGGCGACAAACTGGACAAGTAGTTTTTCCTCCGAGTAACCAAGAGTTGAGACACGGGGTATGAAATTCATGAGCACAAACTCCAAAAGATTGAATCAATTCTCCTTTCTCAAATTCTTCCATGCAAATAGGACAATCCTTGTTTTGGTCACCATCGAAACTTTTAACCGGAGGCAATGATCTCATGGCGATCTCTGCAATTGTGCCAGAAGGCATATTGATTTGTGAATCAGGTGTATAATGTACCCTTTCACTATTTTCCCTCGTAGACAATGCATCGTTATTTCGATTAATAGACTGCAAATTAACTCTATATTTATCGTACTCATCCGCAATTGCAACACACATCAGTAACGATCCACAAGCCAAACCAATAAATAAATCTTGAGGCCGGCCATGTATAAAAATTGACAATACAGTGAATAACATACAAAATAAAAATGTAAGCCCCAATGCCCAACGAAACTTTGTCATTGGTGACATACTTAGAGATTAAATAAACTAACAAAACTCTGTTCTGATCAGTTGAAAATAAATGGAATTGAATCGAAGGTAGACTTTCACTCTAACTTTGTTTATGCCCTTAGGATTGAAATCGGTAGGGATCTATACTATATAAAGAAAACAATCCCTTTGTACAAAATAAAAAACTATCCATTTTAGCATTTTTGGATTAATTTTTTCTTTTCAATAATACTTTCAATTTTCAATACAAATAACACATGTAATAAATAGATAAGAATAAATTTAAATATTAAAACAAATGTAACAAACACGATATGAATTTTTTTGTTGTTGTTATTTTTACCTTTATCATTTAAGAAGTGTAACAAACTAGATTAATATATTTATACTTCATTTTTCATCATTCCAATTATACCCTTAAACAACTTTTTCCTATGATAAAATTGTTGTTGGTGTCATTAGAAAAAGAATTTAGATTATATTTTTTTGTTATATTGTATTATTGTCGGTGTCGTTGAAATAGATAATTATGGTTATTTTGATTTTTTATAACTTGAAAGTAACAAACATTTATATTTTTTTTAGTTTTAATCAAAACCAAAATTTCATAAAAAAACACCGTTCATAATTTTCAAACGTTAACACAATAAAAAAGGCGAAAAGACGGGTACGTGATAATCCGTTTCAGTTCTTTTGGGTTGTCTTTTCTCTTTTTAAAAATGCCCTCAATTTTCAATATTAATAACACATGTAACAAATATATGAGAATAAATTTAGATATTAAAAAAATGTAACAAACATGATATGAATATATATATGTCTGGTTTTTTTTCCCTTTATTATTTAAAAAGTGTAACAAAATATATGAGTATATTTATACTTACTTTTTCATTATCCCAATTATACCCTTAAACAACATTTTCTATAATAAAGATTGTTGTTGATGTCATTAAAAAAAATTAGATTATATATTTTTGTTATATTGTTGGTGTCATTGAAATAAATAATCATGGTTAGTTTGATTTGTTATAACTTAAAAGCAATAAACATTTGTATTTTTAGTTTTAATCAAAATCAAAATTTCATGAAAAAACATCATTCATAATTTTCAAACGTTAGCACAATAAAAAGAGCGGAAAGACGAACACGTAAAAACATAGTAGACTTCTTCCGGTATATATTCGTCCCTTTTTTTATGGATTTATCTTTGTATACCAGAATTCAATCTAGCTGATTCAAATATAGTCTAAATCTTCGGTAAAAAAAAAAAAGTAAATTCAATTTATCTATACTTTTTGTTTGTTACATTTATTGATACGAAGTTTCCACCAACGACGGTTATTAGGTAGACTCTTCCACTTGACATTTTCACCATTTTTTCCCTCTACTAAACAAAAACCCTCAAAGTACGGATTTTTTGTGCAAAACCTTGGTTTAAATGAAGAAGAATTGCTAGAAAAATTTTACACTCATTTGAGTCAACAAACAGATGATGTATTTTTTTAACATGTTTACATTGTTGCATTTTTATGTTATGTTTCTGTTTTCTGACAACCTAGGTATATCTATAGTTAATTGTCGTTGGGAGCAACGATTATTAACTCTTGTTGGTGCCCAATTTAAAAATTTTGTCGCCACCTTTTTTATTATTAATCATTTTTCATTGAGTCATTGGATAAATTATTGATATTTTTTTTTTGCAATGTTTTCTTTATTGATAAATATGGTTGAAAATCAAGTAATATCGATTTAAACCGCTTAAGGTTAAAGCTTCCTACCATGCTTCCATTGATGTCAAACCTTCTATTGAAGTTTCCGTTAAAATGAAACCTTTATATTGTTGTTACCGAGATTGAAATTGGTATGATTGTCACCAATGCGCTTGTAGATATGTATGCCAAGTGTGGGGATTTGAAATGTCCTAAAATTGTTTTTGATCAAATGTTAGATAAGGATGTCGTTTCTTGGACATGCATGATTAATGCTAATCATGGACTTATTGATTGTGCTTTGGAGTTTTTAACCAGATGCCGATGAAGAATGTGATTTCTTGGAATTCAATCATTTGGTGTCATTTGAGTCTGACTCAGTTACTTTAGTGCATGCTCTATCGTCTCCGGGCCATGGTGGTTCGGAATTCTATGCTATTATTTATAGTATTATTTATCAGTTATCTTTACATTTCAACTTTGAGGTGAAGTTTGTTAGGAGACAAGCGAACATGGTTGCTCACACTTTAGTTAGGGCGACCTGTTCTTCGGCTAGTCACAGTATTTTTAATTCTTATCTTTCTTGTATTGAACATTGGTTGATTAATGATAATAGTTAAATTTGCTTTGGTCAACAAAAAAAAAATCATTTGGTGTCATGTTCAGGAAGAACTTTACGCGGAAGCGGTTGAACTTTTCTTCAAGATGTGTGATTCAGGTGTGATGCCTAACAATGGTATCCTTATATAATATAGATATAGATGTATGCAAAATGCTGTGCTCTTCAGACTGCCATGATGTTGTTGTTTGGAGTGCTTTACTTGGTGCTTGTCGAACCTATGGGAATCTAGCAATTGGTAAGCAAACCATGAAGCAGTTGTTGGAATGGGACGATACAATTCTGGTCTTTAGGTGCTTCTCTCAAACATGTATTCAGAATCTCAAAGATGGGATGACATGAAAAATATTAGGAAAATATTGGATCAAAATGGGACAAAAAAGTGCAGGGCAATTAGCTTCATTGAAATTGATGGCTGTTGTTATCAATTAGCTTCAACAAGTAAGAACTCTATGCTGGATCAATTAATGGATCATCTAAAGTCTGTGGGGTATCCATGTAAACATTTGAATGTAGAGGAAATAAATTGTTCTTATATTTGATTCAGCATCAAGTTTGATTGATGGAAATGCATAGATTCATAAAATGGAATTATTATTTCTATTCCAAAGTTTTTCCAAGTATACATGAAAACATAATTGATTTTTTTTTAAACTGGAAATCCTCCGCTTCCAGGTGGAAGAAACCCGAATTATCTCATCTAATTGCTTTTGGATAAACAAAGTTGATTTGAATGACATAAGAATGAAATCCTACTAAAATAGAAACGAGCAATGCTAAAGAGTATGAATGTTGTTTCCACGAAACGTAAAAATACCGATGTGTCTTGAATTTTAAAAATAAAAAAATGGTTGCGTTGTTTGCTTCTGTAGGGAATAGCTCACATCACACGATGAATAAGATTTTTTCAGAGATAGCTTCGCATTGGACTTAAGGTGACTCGACTGACAAATGTGGTTCGAAACATAGGTGTTATATCTTTCAAGTTTGATGGAAATCATGTCGGATGTGCATATAATGTTGTCCGTTAGAGTCACTCGTGTATTTTCAATCAATTACTTTTCTTAACATCAAATATTTATTAAGGGAATTGATAGATACAACGAGAAAATGTATCAAGAAAATTTTCCAAACAATGTATTTGCTAACACCTTTCCTTAATTACACACCATTACCTCCCTTGATTTCCGGCTGATAAAAAATTTAATTGGCTGAGACCTTTTCTTGATCAATTCTTGATAAAAACTCTCTAGATAAATAGCAATGCTCATTTATTAATAGAAAACCTTGACTTCTTCATGTAAATTCACCAAACTGATACTGTATTTTTCTAGATTCATTAGTTGGATCATTTAGGAAATGTTCATCAACGTAAAAAAATGATATCATAAAAGTGAAATTTATTGTAACTTTAAATGAGTCTTTTGTTGCTTAGGTTGGAGTTTAAAGTTCTTCTCTTTAAGAATGTATCTACTAACTATCTATAATAATATTTCTGGGTGGTTTTACAATTTTGCCCTCCTGAGGGCAATTTTGTAATCCCATAAGTGCTTGAATTTTCTTGGAGGCCACCTCACTTGCATATGGGTATACATTCTTTCACAATCAGTTGCTCATTTGTGTTGCAGTGGTGTAGCTTTTGGAGCCAAAGAACCTTTTTCTCTTCCATTTTCTTCATCATCAATTTTAGTTTTCTTCTTCATCAAAGATAATTTCCCTATCATTTGATGAATCCAGAATCATGATTGGATGATTTTTTTTTCTGTTCTCTGTGTTATCAAAGGTTTCTTTATTCCAGATTTTTATTTTTTGCTTCGGTTGTTGTTTTGCTTGCATGTCTCCAGAAAATTGTTTTGGTGATTTTAGGGTTTGATTTCTTGGTTTTGGGTTTGATTTTAGGGTTTGTTTGGGTGATTCAGGTTTGTTGTCTGGTTTGGTGTTGCATGTTTCCAAAATTGAAGTTTTTGTCCTATTTTTTGTGATTTTGTGTATAGTGGTTTGTTTTGTTGTATTTGTTTCTGTAACAACTTGCTTTGTTTTTTCTGTATTCAAATGTTTGTTATGGTTTCACTTTTTCGGTGGACCCATTATCATGTTGTTCAGTGTTCAATTTAACTTTCGGCGAGTTTCAAGGCTTCCACACTTTTAGTTTAATTTAATCAGTTTATGTCTTGTATCAAATTAGTGTTTGGTGGGAAAACGTTTCATTTTTTAACAATTTTTTCTTCTATAAAATGGTGCTTTGATCATAGATCATTTGTAACATAATTGGGATTAAGGGTTTTTTATTTGTCTTTTGTAAAGTTTCATTTTCAGGTGAATGTTCTATTTGCATAGATTTGAAACAGTGTGATTTTTTTTTGTAACGTTTTGGTAACTAATAGTTTATGTATGTGAGAATTGACTGTTTTGTAAGTTGGTTCAGGAATTGAATTTTGGAGATTTTGGCAATGGTTGCAAATTCTTCGAATGGAGATCAACATACAACAACAAAGCAACCTTCCCTACCATCTCCGTTGCGACTTTTCAATTTCTTTCAAGTGAATTGTTGCATTTATTCGTGCCGTTTGGTCATTTTGATTGTTTCTTGAATCATGTTTTGCCAAATTCATGTCATTTTTATTGTGTGTTTGGTGCATTGTTTTATTTTGACACTGATAATGTTGAATTTGATTCTGACATGTAAAGCATAAATTGTGCATCAGATGATTACTTAGTTGTGCCTACGAGCTTCCTCTTTCGCCTTACTTCACGGTAGAGCTGTCAAAACGGACTGGGCCGGGCCGAAAAAGCCCGAAAAATGAAGGGCTTGGACATAAAAATTTTGGCCCGTTTAAAACCGGGCCTTTTTTGCCCGAGCCCGTTGCGGGCTAGCCCGACGGGGCCGAGGGTAGCCCGTTTATTTTATAATAATTTTTTAACATTAAATTTACTACAGCCCAGCCTAGCCCATCGTTGAGGGAAAAAAATTGATGTTTGGCCAAGCCCAACCCAAAATCCCAAACTCACTCACTTCACTTCACTTCACTTTCACTCCCAAATCCAATTCACTTCATTCTCTTCTCTTCTCTCTGCCGCGGTGCCGCCAACCACATTCACAAAGAAAAGAAAAGAACTGAAGGAAGGAACATACACACTTCACACTTCACTTTTACTCCCAAATCCAATTTACTTCACACTCACTTCATTCTCTTCTCTTCTCTTCTCTCTTCTTTTCTCTGAAGTCTGAACCCTAGATCTTCCACACCACCGCCGCACATCACTCCTCCACCGCCGCCGCACATCACTCCTCCACCATCGCCGCACATCACTCTTTTCTTTGGTGAGCCATCTTACTTTTCTTTTTTGTGAACTTTGAATTTTGATGATAGACAATTTTACAGATATTGATAAAGCAATGTATGCAACAGCTTAGATTCAACTGTGCATCTTTTAGTGTACCCAGTTTATCAAAAGAAATGTGCTTTTAGCCTATTGTATATATGGATCTTGTGAATGATTTTATTTGACTTTTGTTGTTATAACAGGTTGGAGAATTTGAGATTCATATGAAACATTGGATTATCAGCCGCTCCTGTGTCCAACATTTCCCTAACTACACCACCGCCTGTTCCAACTAAACCTATGGCTGATTCTGCATCATTAAGGTAATTTTATGAGATGCCAAGATAATGTAGTTTTACCATTTTATCTGAGAGATGGAAAGCCCCAAGAATGTGGTTTTTTTCCCATGTGCAGCATTTATAGGATTTAGAAAAACTAATATTGTCACTCACCAATATAGAAGTTACTGACACAGGTCATAGATCCCAGCTAGTGAAGATGTTGGCAAGTGAAGATGTTGTGATCCAGAAAAATGGCCACAAAAATGAAAGACAAATATGACAAGTATTGGAGTGATTATAGCATGGTGTTGAAATTTGGGGCTGCACTAGATCCAACAAAGAAGCTCAATTTCTTGTCATTTGCGTATAAACAAACTGATCCATTACACTTTTAAGAGAAGGTGAAAGTTGTGAAGGATAATTTGACTAGGCTGCATGGTGAGTATGTTAAAAATGGCAGTCATTTCGATTCTGATGCAAGACATTCAAATCAAGCACAATCTTCATTTAGAGGAGGCAAGACAAAGATGCCAAAGTCATTGTATGTATGTGATGTAAGTTGTGTTTAGTTTTATTTTTTCAGTTTACAAAGTTCTTAATTCATTTGCATTTTTATTTGTCAATTTACACGATTCTTAACTCAATTGCTTTTTTATTTTGTAGGAGTTTGAAGAGCATGAAAGCCAAGCGGTTACTGTTGCGGGAACATCTGAACTTGATATTTATTTATCCGAGCAAAGACTTCCACCATCAATTGGCTTTGATATATTAGCTTATTGGAAGGAGAGAAGTCGTAGATGTCCTGATCTTGCAAAGATGGCTTGTGATGTACTAAGCATTCCAATAACAACTGTGGCCTCTGAATCCGCTTTTAGCATTGGTGCTC
>Ga0228710_1003489_pt1 | contig 25022 bp, 16 predicted proteins | sample MedpolnodulmetaG_FD_177995 | JGI IMG/M metagenome (GOLD analysis project Ga0228710, IMG submission 177995) | Root nodule microbial communities from Medicago polymorpha collected in Santa Monica, California, United States - pink nodules | ecosystem: Host-associated > Plants > Roots > Nodule...
AAAAATCACTACTTGATTATAACATTACTTTGCTTTCTCCCTTTGACTTTTCAAACATGTTTACTATTTTTAATTTGTTTATTTTAGTTGTTCTTTTAATATGAATGTAATCGAAGATAAAGGTTGAAAAAGAAGAACTTCGGGAACACAACTTGGTAATATTATTTAGTAAGAAAATAAATTTAATAGCTTGAATTGGTCTAATTTTTGCATTTTTTTTTGTTTTTTGCAATCATTCTATAGCATAGTATTGAATGCATAATCAATATGATATTTATATATGAAACTCTACAAAATCCGTGCATCGAACGGGTTAGAGTCTAGTTATTCTAAAGTGTTACAACAATCCCTAGCCAATTGTACACATGGTACCATAAGCCTCCAAAATTCGGACACTCAAAAAAGAGATGAGGAACCAATACCTCCATACTACAACCCCCAACACACAAGGACGACCCTTGACCAATAGCACTTCTCCTGACAAGATTATCCTGGTAAGCCCAATCAAGCATAGGAACTTCCATGGAATCGATTTATGCCATACTCTCCCACAAGCCGGGTTAGACCAACTTGGTAAGCCCAACATAATCGATTTATAAGAAAATTTTACTAATTACCAAAACACTAGATCCATATTATTAAACTCTAATTTGCCTAATAGCACACCACCGAATAGAACAATATATACTACCTTCCCCAAATCCTCCCTTCTCGTCCCATATCTGCAAGCCAAAGCTCTATACCACAATCCAACATCTTTGATTTAATTTTCCAAACCCATTTCCCAACAAGATCCATGTTGAAGGCTCTCAAATTTTTAATCCCAGGTCCACCCTCCTCTAAAGGACTACACACTTTTCCCACGAAACCTAATATATTTTTCTCTCGTCCTCACTTCCACCCCCACAAAAAAAAGTTTAAAGAGATATTCAAGATTAGATATTATACCTAGCAGAGCCTTGAAAAAAGAGAGAAAATAGAGTGGGATAGCTGACAAGACTGATTTTAATATAACCACTCGAGCACCAATAGACAAAATGTTTATACTTCCATATAAACATTATGGATCTAACTAAATTTATCAATGGTTGCCATGTCAATCTTCTCCTCGGGTTTGCACCAATCAGTAAACCAAGATATTTAAATGGGGTGCTTCCTAGTTTGAAATTTAAAACATTTGAGGCTTCTTCTAACAAACGTTATGCTATGTTTATCCCAACCAAGAGACTCTTGTGGAAATTAACTTTCATCAACGATATCAATTCAAACAACAAGAGATTTAGTTTTATGATTTGAATATTCCCCTATCCCAAAATAGCATTTAATCTCCAATAGACTCTCATAACCAATAATTTACAATTTAATATTTTATTCCAAACAAAATTAAATATCACATTTGGTTTTACCATATGATATGACTATGAGATTCGTTACAATTAACATCAGTGAAATTAAATATCACCTTTGTCTCAACTCTATATGCCCTAAGCATATTCTTTTAAATAAACTAACATTTTCAATAAAAAAGAAAATTTGAAAGTGACGAAAAAGGTGACCGCAACACTAGCATAAAGGTGAGGTGGTGAATGGTACTTTGGTAGAGGATAGAGAGAGAGAAAGAAGAGAGTTAAAAAAAATCGAAAATGAGAAAGATGTCATATTATGCATAAGAAAATATGCAACCATAAGTTTCTCGAATCCAACACGCCTACTGATGCACACTTTCGTGTTTAATTCGATTAGCGTAGTTGCGCAATGGCAAGTGTACCAGTCGTTTTCATCAAGTAATAATGTTAGTAAGTAGAGTATTGTATCCATAGGGATTGTCCTTTCGTCCGAACAGTTCTAATTAGTTAGTTTTGTAAGTTTGACGGTATAAAAGTTAGTTGCAAATGTTATATGTTTGCAACAGAGTGAATTTACTTGTTTTTGGTTGCAGAAAAGTAAGCAGCGGTTAGGATTCTTTGAATCCCCTATGTATATTTATTGTTGGATAATACGTAATATAAATGTCGCGTTTATTTATCCCTTGGTGACTATAGAAGTGATAGGGCCGTTGGGAGTTTCCGAAATAGGTAGGGCACCACCTGACCCAATGGGTTTTAGCCACTGGTACCTAATTAGGCATTTCTCTCTGATGGCTAACTGCACCTGCTGATCGCATGGTGATCCTTACGTGTGGGGTCTTGCTAATTCAAAGGTAATTGAAATATAAACTTTATATTGGCTTTCCAGTGTTTCCCAAGGCAATGAAGGCCAAGGTTCCCTTAGGTCTGCCCATCTATGAATTTGAGGACACTCATAACACTCTCTCTCTAAGCTTACTTAGTAGTTCTACAAACGAGAAGCCCTAATCTACGTCAACCTTACTAAGGGTATCAAGAGAATGGAGTTACTAGGTTATAGCTTTAAGTCAGACAACAAGGTGCTTGTTTCCCTAATTACTAACCAATTAATTCCTAGCTTCGGTAATGCACAACACGACCAAATGAGTTCTAGCCACTGGGTACCTGCGTTTAGGGTCAACAATTCCTATGGTATCTTTGGCAAATTAATAATTACTTACTTCCTAGACAGATAATTAACGGTAAAAGAATATATATATATATCAAGATATAAGCATCCAGTTAGTGAAAACAATATTAGGTCCTGTCACAACCTAAGTACCTAATATACAGTTGCACCTCTCATAGAAATAAAGACTATAATCTAATAAAACTCTATAGTGGACAAAAACATAAATAAAATAAATAAACGACAAATTAAATTAAATAAATATCCAACAAAAATATACAGAGGTTCATCTTAGAACTCTAACCTAAAAATATTTAGTTACACATGGTAACTAAAAACAAATTACTAAAGATAAAAACATACCCTAGAAAATCAAGGAGAAGATATAAACTCTCCCGAAGCTCCAAATTACTAAAGATAAAAACATACCCTAGAAATTCTGAATGAGGAAGGCTAGTATTTATAGCGAGAGTTTCTACGTGGGTTTGGGCTAAAAGTGCGGGGTTTAGCAATTTCGGAAGCATTGAAAGACAGTTGCGCCCCGACATTTTGCATGCACGGGGCGCATTGCAAATGCACGAGGCGCATAGTGCAATTCTCCGTGCATGCCCTAGGCGCACAAAAAATTCCCTAGGCGCATCAAACAAGTTTTCATGCCCTAAGCGCATTTCAATTGCCATAGGCGCTTTTGTCTCTCTTCCGGGCCCATTCTTTGATTTTCTGTCATTTTTAGGTCTTCATCTTCAAATAACTTGCCTCGGTACTTTGGGAACAAAATTCCTCCCACTTGTAAGTCTTTTGAGGCCTCTTGAATCTATAATCTTGTCTCTTGAATCTTCACAATTCTTCGGTTGTTCTTGATTTGCAGATTTGCATGATTTCTTCGTGAAGTATCCAAAACCCCCTTCAAATTGCTATGTTTCGGGAAAACTAGAATTACATACTCAAATATAGAAAACATTACAAAATTCCCAAAATCATAGACAATCGTTCTAATACTCCTCCTTTTTGCTGCTATTTCCTACTAAAATTAACTGAAAAACATGTTAAGAATAACATAAGATGACCTGTCATCACAACCTCAAACTTAGATTGTTGCTTGTCCTCAAGTAACGAAAGAAAAACATAATTTATTCTTTGCATTTTTTTCAGGAAAAACATACATTTCCAGGAGTTGTGCTTAAGAATCATTCATCACATTTATAGTAGAGCAACAACTAAACTTACCACTATACATTCAAGTGAGTCTGGCTTGGTGAAAGTAACATATATTATCAACCTTACTTTTTCTATGATACACGTATGTATCTCCTAAAGTCAGTAGGACTGGTCACGAAATTTGCCCACTCGAGTCGTCACATGAATGTACCTTGCTATAAATTTGAAACAATTCTAAACACACAATCAAGTTAAAGTTATTCACGCACTAGGAGGACTTTGAGAGTTATAACTTGGCTTAGGTTAATGGTGGATATAATTTGGGAAAGTAGGCTAATAAAAGAACTTGGAGTTAGTTCACTAACGTAGGGATTCCTAATAAAACATTAATGCACTACCATCCTTCCTTGATTCAAACAAGATGGGTAAAACAGTAAAACTATTTGTCTTTTTATTTTGACAAAAATATACTTTTTTTAAGATACCATTTTTTTTGGCTCTTGATTTTTTTCTTTTTTCTATTTTTTTTTCGTTTACATTTTTTCATTTTTTTCATTTTCTGACAATTGTGTTCTACTGTTACTCCACCCCAAACTTAAGATGTTGTTAAATCCAAAGAGCATCCCCAAACTTAGTTTCAAGGCATGTGCAGTCTTAATTTTTATTTTTTACCTATCTAACTCCAAGTGAAATCAAATAGGGTTCATGTAAGTGCAGGACTGTGACATGATTTGTCACTAATAAAAAAAAGGATTTTTTCGTCTGTAGGCTCAAAATGGTTTCACAAAGGAGAATAAGAATATAATAGGGTGGCTTTAAAGGCTCTAGGTACCAAAGAAAAATTGTCTCGTGTGTTATTTAACCTAACTGATCGTCCGTAAAGAACGGCCGCCAATTCCAGCAAAAATAACATTCATATCAAACACTCATAATATGAATTGAAAATATTTAAGTATTTAACAACCTAGAATGGATATGGAAATATTTGGCTTTGAATCTCACCGGTTATGCTATTCGGAAAAGAGTAGGAGATTCTATAAGTACCTTCACTAGCAACCCCTAGAAACTTACCTTGTGTTGCAGGCGAAGGAAACTATCCGCTTCGAATGTATGAATAAACTAGCCTTTGCCTTAAATACTTTGAATGAATACCTAAGACTAAAATAAATTTAAGCATAAAAGGAAAGGTTGTAAATGTAATGCAAAAGAAATAAATTTTTATTAGATAGTACTTGAAAGAAAAAGCAACAGAAAAAGTAAAGAAATTGATTAGTTAGGTTATCTCAGCTTAGCAAAAAGAAAAAAGGGGAAAAATAAAATAATGGGTTGCCTCCCATTCAGCGCTTGTTTAACGTCTGAGTCCTGACGGTCAATAAGTTGCCTCCTATTCAGCGTTTCTTTTGAGTCATTAGCTTTACGAAAATACGTTGCCTCCTATTCAGCGCATGTTTAGCGTCTCTAGCCTGACGGATATGTCTAAGTGTCTTGTGCAGACTCTTGAACAACTGGTTTTTCTCTCCAACTGCTTAAGCCTGCTATATAGTCTCGCTGATGCATGACTTCCTCGATTGGGACCTTTGCCCTCCATCTAGTGTGGTCTTTGATCTCAACAGGATTGTTCTTGCATATGTGTGTTATTTCGAAAGGCCCATACCAAGCCTTATGTACCAGAGTAGGTGGATAGAAAAGCTCATGGGATTTGATCATAACGATGTCTATCCTTCTGAAAGCGTTCTTATCTTTGTTTTTCCTTCGAAATTCTTCCATGAAGCTGACTTGTCTAATCTCATCCTGTGGATCTTTCCTCAGGTTGCCAAATGGTCTGCCTCCAGTTGTTTTTGTTGCTGTTTGTTTAGTTCTTGCCATGTTGATCTTCTTCTCTAGCTTAAGTACCTTCAAGAAGTTAATACAACACCACTTTTATGACAGCAAGTTTTCAATTAGTAAGTTTGATTTGGAACTACTATTTACGATGTAAAATAACGAATGAGGTTAGTTCCTGAATGGGAAAAACAAAAAACAAAAGTAAAATGTTAGTAATTAGATGGAAAACTAAATGGAAAACGAAAAATAAAAGAAAATTAAACTATGTTAGTAATACTAAACTAAAGTAGACTCTAAAAAAAATTGATGACTCAACTAGGACTAAATATTTTTGGTATTTTTTAATTTTTAATTTTTTTTTGTATTTTTGAAAAATAAAATGCGGAAAAATAAATGACTAAAAATTAAATGACAGAAAAATAAAATGCGAAAAAATAAAGATAAATAAAAATAAATAATTCAAATAGTTCAGTCGAAAATATAAACAAACCCCGGCAACGGCACCAAAAACATGATGCACACTTCGTGTTTAATTCGATTAGCGTAGTTGCGCAATGGCAAGTGTACCAGTCGTTTTCATCACGTAATAAAGTTAGTAAGTAGAGTATCGTATCCACAGAGATTGTCCTTTCGTCCGAACTTTTCTAGTGACTTATTTTTGTAAGTTTGACGGTATAAAAGTTAGTTGCAATTTTCATCTGTTTGCAACAAAGCAAATTTACCTGTTTTTGGTTGCAGAAATGTAAACAGCGGTTAGGATTCTTCGAATCCCCTCTGTATATTTATTCTTGGATAATACGTAATATAAATGTCGCTTTTATATATCTCTTGGTGACTATAGAAGTGATATGGCCGTTGGGAGTTTCCTAAATAGGTATGGTACCACCTGACCCAATGAGTTTTAGCCACTGAGTACCTAATTAAGCCCTTCCCTCCGATGACTAACTGCACCTCCTGATCACACGGTGATCCTTACGTGCGGGGTCTTGTAAATTCAAAGGTAATTGAAACATAAACTTTATATTGGCTTTCGAGTGTTTCCCAAGACAATGAAGGCCAAGGTTCCCTTAGGTCTGCCCATCTATTAATCTTAGAACACTCATAGCACACTCTCTTTAAGCCTACAAAACGAGAAGCCCTAATCTACGTCTACCTTACTAAGGGTTTCAAGAGAATGGTATTACTAGGTTATAACTTTAAGTCGGACAACTAGGTGCTTGTTTCCCTAATTACTAACCAGTTAATTCCTAGCTTCGGTAATACACCACACAACCGAATGAGTTCTAGCCACTGGGTACCTGCGTGTAGGGTCAACAGTTCCTATGGTATCTTTGGCAAATTAATAATTATTTACTTCCTAGACAAATAGTTTTTTTCTCTTCCGGGCCCATTCTGCAATTTTCTGTCGTTTTTAGGTCTTCCTCTTCAAATAACTTGCCTCGGTACTTTGGGAACAGAATTACTCCAACTTGTAAGTCTTCCGAGGCCTCTTGAATCTTGAATCTTGTCTCTTGAATCTTCACAATTCTTCGGTTGTTCTTGATTTGTCGATTTGCATGATTTCTTCGTGAATTACTTAAAAAAAAAACCCCAAATTGCTATGTTTCGGAAAAACTAGAATTATAGACTCAAATATAGAAAACATTACAAAAGTTCCGAAATCATAGACAATTGTTCTATTACTCCTCCTTTTTGCTGCTATTTCCTACGAAAATTAACTGAAAAACATGTTAAGAATAACATAAGATGACCTATAATCACCTACGCAATGAATTAAGATTCTTTGGATATTTAGATTTAGTTTTTCATGCCTATGGTATCTAGGAAAGAGTTCCTATGTATTCAACTTATAACGTAAATATTCTCTAACTATTTGAATTTAACTTTTCACACTCAAAGGTTACCTAAAAAAATTTCGTTAGAAAATCTATAAATAGTTGTTTTATGACATTGCGCGTGCAAAGTGGTTTCTTGTTAGAATTTTCTTAAATAACACAAATTTTCAAAAGGAATTTCATCCCTAGATATAATCTCATCGATAAACTAACATATTTTTATAGTGTAAGTTCGTTGGCACCAGTTAAATATAGATGTTCACTCGAATTATGGTACAGTCTTTCCTTGAGCTAGTCAACATATTTTTCATTTTGTAAAATAAACAATAATATTATCTTTACTTTTGTCAAATAATATTTACCTTTACTAAACAACTAAAATCATTCTCACTTTTTTCCCTTGTATTTTCTTTCCTTCCACTTTCGCTTTTTAACAAAACAAAGTATATATTCATCTTCATTTTTCTTCCTTGTCGACGTTGGAAAATGGAATCATAATCATTCACCACCTACCTACTATCATTATTTTAATTAAACACGTGTCTTCTCTTTCACATGCACTCCCTACATGTATCTCTTTTCAATAGTATATATATCATCACTATCCTATTATTATTTGGATTTTTCTAACCCATGTAACATTGCATAGGATAAGATACAATAAATGTACCATTTTTTCAACAAAAACTATTATATTAATTACCATTTTCTTAAAAATGATAATTTTCTCTATCTTATTAATCATTCTATTTTTTTAATTTTTTTATAACCATTTACTACAAAAATAATGATTACATCTAATAATAATAAGTACATGGAAATTTATTTGGATTTATTTTTATAACCATAGTTTTTGTTGAAAAAATGGTACATTTATTACACCTTATCTCATGCAATGTTTCATAAGTTAGAAAAACGTTATATATAATAAGAAAATTGTGGGACCTTTATTAGGCTTTGTATTTATTAACACAAATCCTATAATTAATAGCATAGGAAAGAGAAAAGAAGATGACATTATACACTTAACAGATGAACTGTGCACTCATCAATTTCTGTACAAAATATAAACGTGTATTGCACTACTCAATCTAGTTGAATTTCAATCACAAAAAAATGATAGATGATTTATCAAGTGTATTAAATTGGCGTTAAGTAATAATATTTATAAAATCCCGACTTTAGAGGTATTATGAAATTTTCTATTCAACAATGTCAATTGTAACTAGAATGTGTGAATTTGGGGGATGACAAGATATAAATTTAGTTTAGATAAAAGAAATAAAAGTTGATAAAATTAGGTAAAGGGAATGATTCGGTCATTTTCGACTCACTTTTCATTTTGTTACTTAGTAACCATGTCCAATGACAGTAATTGCTTACTTAAAGTCACGAAATTTTAACAAAACTGTTATGACTACCGTTTTGACTCCTAACCCTTTGTTGATCACAACCCCCTAATATATTCCCCCGTCCTTATATATAAGTACCTTTTTATTAGAGGCAAAAGGTGCATATATATAGGAACGGAGGGAGTATATGAGTATCTGTTCATTCAAGGTTTGATTGTACATTAAAACAAATGTCACAAAAACGGTAATAAAAATTGCACTTTTCCCCCTATCTTTTGCTAAATGTGCGATTTTGTAACCCCTCTTTTTTGTTGAGCTATTACAGATTGAATAGTTAGTTTAGGTCGAGTCTCAAATTCGGTTTAATAATCATTCATATCAGTAGACATACGAAAAACTTTCAGAACAATTATGAACTAAATGAAAACAAAGCATTGCAATTCTATTCAAATTTGCTCAACAAATTACATTGTTCAAAGGAATTACAAAGAAAATCCTCTACTTAGATCTGGGAAATCTAACTAGTCATAATCAAAAGAGACATGGAAACTAGATTAGAAAATTAATCAAAAATAAATGATGAAGAGGTTGATGGAATCTTGTTTCCAAGCTGTTTCCATAGCATCCACTGCATAAAAAACGAGTTTATGAATCTTTTATATGTAAAATTTGACTTTACGTACTTTTAAAATTTTGCCATATATAACAACTCATGATCAACAACTTCGGCAACTAATGAGATAAAGGAAATTAAGAATGTCTTTGTGCGAGGTAAAAAAGGAAAAAATGTAAATGATTGAAGATTGATGATGATTTCCAAAATAATGGAATCACTTTAGAACCGAATGTTGTAACTCTTCACCAAGAGTAGTAACTTTTCATGAGAATCTTTTATATATAATGGAACCTTTGACAATGTGGTGCTTAATGAACCTTAACATTGATTCAAGTGTATATGATCATAACCTTTGATTCAAGTGTATATCAAGAATATATTAGTTGATCCATAAACATAGTTATGAGAATTAAAAATTTATGTGAAGAATTGAATATTCAAAGTTTATAAAAGTTAAAAAGAATATCTTGCAATTGTTTGACGAAATAATTGACAAGGATACGATATCTTTGGAAATGATGTTGAATACATTGAAGACATTATTAAGGATGTGGTACAAACTTAAATCTAATTGATCACCAATGGTGGAAACTCAACCCACACTTGAGTAACATCAAGTTTTGGGTTCAATGGTGAAAATACACTATTACGGTGATTGAAGTACTTGACAATAGATACATCCCAAGGGGTAAAAATACTTGGACCATAAGAAGGAAAAAGGGTAGGATGAAGTTTTCCTCTTAATGGACATATAGCATATATTTGTTGGAATGCATGCTTATGGGGCATTCCCAATATAGTCTACTTATGTGAGAATGAAATTTGGCCACTTCACGGAGTTCAAGGGTTTGACTCTTAAGTTCTCATGAAAAGGGATATATGACACAAGACATTTTTAATGTGTCATTTTACAAGTCTTTTTATCAACGGTACCAAAATTCTATGTGTAAGTTATGCACACTTTTCTGATGAATAGTTGGTTCAAAATAATGGAATCACTTTAGAACCTAATGTTGTAAGTCTTCACCAAGAATTGTAACTTTTCATGGGGATCTTTCATACACATTGGAACCTTTGACAAAAGGGTGCTTAATGAACTTTAGCATTGATTCAAGTTTATATGATCATAAGCTTTGGCAAATGGGTGCTTAATGAACCATAACACTGATTCAAGTCAAACGAGTGTTTTCTCTCATGTGAAGGGTCATATAATGACTATAAATGTTTGACATTTGGGCATTAATTTGATAGACAAAAACATGAATTCTGTTACATTAATAACATAATTCTCCCTCATTCTCTTACTCTAAATCATCCATCAATTCTCTAATTCATGAGTGAATTGCAGGAATCATAAATCTTTAAAATATTGTTAGGAGATACACTTGGTGTGATTGTGCAATACACATCAAGGAACTCATAGTATCCTGAAGGGGATTCGCTGGTCATTACTATTACATCCAATATACAGATATGGTGGGGGTGGGGGTTAATCGAACCTAAAGGTTAGTGTGGCAACCCTATGCACTTTGAATTTTACATGCATAACCATTAATTTTTTCAGATTTCAAGTGCAGCAGCCTCTTCCCAACAATTAAGATATTTAACAAAGATGCTGCATTTGATTGTTCAATACAAGATTCTGCTCAAGGGTCACCATCCCACAGCTCTTCCAAGCATTTGTAAGGTCCATTTTCAGATAAAAACATTTCTGCCTTGTATAGTCTGCATTGTGGAATCTTATTGATTTTGTCCAATTCTTCTTGGTTCAGTTTCCAATCAAATATTTCAAGGTTTTGTTTCATCCTCTCTTTGTTGAAGCTTTTCACAATTACACTTGTCCCTTGCTCATGTATCCATCTTAGTGCTATCTGCATGGTAATCAAGTTAGATATTGACTAGTACTTGTGAATAAGGAGTTGATTTGTTCTCCTTATTATATTTATTAGTTTGTTTCTAGAAATAAGGACATAAATCAAAAATTGATTCGTTCCATTAATTGTAATTATTTAGTGTAATTATATGTTATTTAGTGTAATTATATGTATAGCCTTGTAACCTCTATATATACACAAGGAATAACAATGAGAAAGGCATCAAGCCATTATTCGTGGCAGTACTTAAAGCATAACACTCTTCACAATATATTAGTCTGCATATGATGTTTGTCCTAAAATTACTTATATGTAAGCTATTTTTAAAACAAAAGTTGATATAAAGTCAAACTGTTTTCATATAAACAAACTATTTGCATTAACTATCGTGAAGAGCCCATGAAAATAAGCTGAAAAGAGCTTATCACCACGTCATTAGCCGTTCCCATGAGCTCTCATAATCTGCCTCACAAGTATTTATGTTCGTAGATAAGCTGCACTAAGAAATCCAAATAGGCCCTTTATCTAAAATTTTAAGGTTTAGAACAGTTTGTTTAGGACAAGATTGTTCAAAGTTGTAATTGAGAATAGTTTGAAATATAAAATCAATTGCACCTGAGCTACATTCTTCTTTCTAGCCTCAGCAATTTCCTGAAGAATAGGATTCTCCATAACAGCATTAGAACCCCAAAATACTTTGTATGCTCCCAATGGTGACCATGCACACACATGAATTCCTTTCTTCATGCAGAATTCCCTGAGTTTTCCTTGATGCCATGATGGATTCATTTCTACCTAAATCCAAATAATCAACATGCAACCTATTGAGTGAATTTCATCTCGATGCAAGAATGAATTAACTAGTGTTAACTTAGAAAAATCATTTTTGACACACGCGAATCTAGCCGTACATTGACTTAGTATATTACTGATCACATAAAATTGATTGGTTAATGACGTACAAATACTTGATTAATTGTTTTAGCTACTTCCTATACCTGATTAACTGCTGGAGAAATGGTTGCATTTTCCAAGAGTAAGGAAAGCTTTTTGATACCAAAGTTGCTAACACCAATAGATTTGGCTAAGCCTAATCTGTAACAATCTTCCATAGCTTTCCATGTTCCTTTTATGTCAAAGGGAATCACATCCTTACCTGTGAAGTTAAAGCCTTCAGCATCTTCTTTCAATCTCACTGGCCAGTGAATCAAGTAGAGATCCACATACTCCAGCCTTAGATTCCTAAACAATTCCAATAAAAAATAACAAAATTAGAGAAGGAAAAAATACAGCCTTAAAAGAAAAAGTTCGAGAGAACAATGCTTGCTTGAGGGTGGTTTTGAGAGCCTTGAGAACAAGGTCATGGTGAGCATCTGTGCACCATAGCTTGGAAGTAATGAAAACTTCATCGCGATTTTCTATAAATCCGAGCTCTAAAGCTTTCGACACAGCTTTGCCTAGAGGTTCTTCAGTACCATAGATAGAAGCTGTATCAAAATGTCTGTAGCCAATATCAATGGCATCAACCAAAATTGAAGTGAGAGCTTCATTTGATGGAAGAGGAGATGTACCAGTTCCCAGGCCTATTATTGGCATCTTTTCCTCTGAATTTAGTATCACCTCATGGAGTTTATATGATTCCATCTTTTTCAGTGCTTCATGAAGTGAATGCTAACTTGAGTTTGATTCTTTGAGGTGTGGCTATATTGTGTCCACACCTTCATCTGTTGCATAAAAGAAAGTTCAATGTGCAAGCAAGCTTTTGTTATGGTTGTATTGACTATTTAGCCCCTGGTGATAATGAACAATGTGAGGTAGTAAATGTTTCAAGTGTTTGTTTGTTGGTCACTTGAGTTTTTATTAAAGTTTTTGGGTTTTGTTAAAAACATGACAAATTTCTACATCATGTTCTTGATAATGTGTATATAGAAAAGGTATGATGTCTATAAAAAGATTGTGCATTTCATTTTTGTCCCCAAAAAACAAATAATAACCGAGATATATTCATTATTCTTAGAAATCGTGGTTGGGCTTAACACAACCCCGCAAAACCGGCTTGTGAGGTGAGGATTTACCCCCACTTATAAACACATTGTCAGGCCATGTCCTATCCGATGTAGGACTCTTAACACACCCCTCACGACCAGCACCATTGGGTTTGGTTCGTGGACATAAATGGTGGGTGGTTCGATAGCGGAAACCTGATAGCAGGTGACCAAATGGATCTTGGAGAGGCTCTGATACCATCTTAGAAATCATGGTGGGGCCTAACACAACCCCACAAAACCGACTTGTGAGGTGAGGATTGCTCCCACTTATAAACACATTGTTAGACCATGTCCTATCCGATGTGGGACTCTTGACAATTATCACGTACCATAGAAGATAATGTTGTTATATGATATTTGTTTACTATTAGTGTCACTTTAACTAATAATTATTAGTTTGTCAAATCACAAAGCAATCCTCTTGAGGGAGAGTTTTTCCACCTATTGCGGTTCTATGCAGCTCGAGGCATTAGTCTTTGCAGTTGCGCTTAGAGGATATCTGGTTCATACCAATAAACACAAAGCAATCATCATATCATATATGACCTGAGAATAAAACTCTTTTATTTTCAGTTGGAACAAATATGCAGAGCCACATAACTGATGCTACACATATGAATGTCACACTCACATTCTTGTTCAACTCAAAGGTCTCAAACAAGGACACTTGTGAAGTAAGAGAAGCTAATACATAATAATTTTCAAATCATGAAATTTATTTTCCTTTAATATAGTTAGGACTTGGAGGAAATTTTCAAACATCTCCATCCCAAAGTTCTTCTAAGGTCTTGCAGGATCCATTTTCAGATAGCCACATGTCTCCTAAGTATTGCCTGCGCTGTGGAATCTTCTTAATCTTCTCTAAATCATCTTCACTCAGCTCAAAATCAAATATTTCAAGGTTTTGTGTCATCCTCTCCTTGTTAAAGCTTTTAGCCATTGCACTTGATCCTATTTGGTACACCCATCTGAGTGCAACCTGAAAATGATATCATAATGTGACGGTCATGACATGTATTAATATAGCAACACTATATCTTCGCTAAAGAAGAAATGTCGTAACTCGTAAGGGTTGAACAAAATAACAACCACTTTTATCATCTACATGACCATTTATAAACATGTTTTATATTGTTAAATTACCTGAGCTGTAGTCTTCCCTTTAGCAGCTGCTACGTCTTGAAGAATTTGATTCTCCACGACAGCTCCTGAACCCCATGTAACCTTATATGCTCCAAGAGCTGACCAAGCACTAACATGAATTCCTTTCTCCTTGCAAAATTCCCTCAATTTCCCTTGCTGCCAAGATGGATTCATTTCCACCTGAAAAAGAAAGCAACATTTAACTTCATAATCATGAGTAGGGGTGTTCATTTATGGTTCAGATAATGAGAAAAGCTGAACCATCATAACAGTTCGATAAAATTGAACCGAACTTTTGCTGGTTCCTACCAAACTGTTATAAATGTTCAGTGTACTGGTTTAGTGGTTCCGAAATGGAACTATCTTTACAAAAAAACAGAACTGTATTTTATCGAACCAAACTTATTCTTTGTAAACCGAATTGTACCAAATAGCTATTTTCTTAGGCAATACCAAATTGCTATTATCAACTGATAATTAGGAATGTTGAAATAAAAACTATAAACTGAACCAAATCGAATATTAGAATTATTTTAAAAAACAAAAAACCGAACTGAACATCACAGTAATGGACCAAATTGTGATGAATAGTTCACGAGCTGAGTTGAACCGGACTGATTCAATTTAGTTCGTCAATTGTGTCAGTCACAACTCAACTTTTTTCTGTTTAACTTAACGGTTCATTCTATTTATGTTTATTTTTTTTTAACAATCCTAATCATGTACAAAAATGGGTGATCACATTATAATACATACCTGATTCACTGCAGGGGTGATGGTAGCAGTTTCCAAGAGTTTAGTCAGTTTTTTTGTACCATAATTGCATATGCCAATGGATTTTGCTAAGCCTAACTTATAACACTCTTCCATTGCTTTCCATGTCCCTTCTATATCAAATGGAAGTAAATCTTCTTTGGTAAATATGACAGGGTTTTCAAGATCATTTCTCAGTCTTACCGGCCAATGAATCAGATAAAGATCCACATATTCCGTTCCCAGCTTTCTAAACAACATTGTACATAACACATACAAGTAGTTTAGGAACAATAATGGTAAGAAAATATATGTGAAAAACATACCCGTTAATTTACTTTTTGTCTTAATCTTCCAATTTTTAGGGAAAAGAAACCTTGGTAATTCAGATTTCCGTCAAGGGTAGGCAAAGTCTATCAAAAATTGTTCCAAACAAGTTTGAACTCGGATTTTACCAAACAATTCGTCAGATACTCATTAACGATTTAAATATCAACCATTGGTCACAAACCTTTGATATAACATTTCATTGTTCCTTTAGTTCCCATAAAATTTGATCTGTTGAAATTAGCAGTCCACATGTAATATTCATTTTAGTCCTTGTATAGTCAGTATGGGAGATATTAAAATCGAGTAGACGATCATATTAGTCCCTGATTTTGTGAATATTTCAAAATGGTCCCTGATTCTATTAAACTCTCGAATTAGTCCCTATATTTAACCATTTACTATCAGTCCAGTCCCCATATTTTAACAACTTACTATCAATTTAATCCCTAAGTTTATCCACTTACTATCAATTTAGTCCCTAACATAATCTTTGAAGGACTAATATGATTAAAATTAAAAGTGTTAGATACCTTTTTGAAATATTCATAATGTCACGGACTTGTTTGAAAGCGGCCTACAAAGTCAGAGACTAATTTGGTTGTTTACTTTACTCTATTAAAATCAAATGTTCTGCTTATTATAGAGATCAATTCCAACGTAAAAAGATATTCCACAGACGAAAAGAAACAACAAGGATCAACAGCCAAAAAATGTATGTTTGAAAGGAATGAAAACAGAAGAGAAAAAAACTACAGTGGCTATAAAAGTAAAAGATAGAGAATGAACAAAACAAAACAATAAGTTAAGTAAAAGATAATGTAAAACTAATTAATATTAACTTGAACAAAACAAACTAAAGAATAAGTTTATAGATTTATAGCTTACTTTAATGTGGTCTTAAGAGCTGGGACAATAAGATTATAATCTGCATCAGTGTTCCATGGCTTTGAAGTGATGAAAAGTTCATCTCTACTCTTAATAAGACCTTCTTCTATAGCTTTTGCCACAGCCATGCCTATGGCTTCTTCTGTTCCATACACAGAAGCAGAATCAAAATGGCGATAACCAACTTTGATTGCATCAACAAAGATAGAAGCAAGAACATCATTTGATGGACGATTGTCTACTGAAGTTCCCATTCCTATGACTGGCATTTTGTGTCCTGAGTTTAACAACACTTCTGGAATTTTGTTTACTGCCATGTTTTTCTTTCTCCTTGTTTTTTTGTTTTAGCTCTAGAAATTATGCATGATTGGCAATTGGTGGCACTTCATCTATATAAAGTGGTTTGTGGTGATATGTGGTGGTGGGAAAAGTGAACAAAATTATTTTAAAGGATAAAAGTATTTTGGGGGTGCAAGGTAAGTAATGTTAACTATCTATGAAAAACCAACACTTTAAATTGGAGACGTGTTCGATGTCCGACGACGCAGTGTCAATGCATATATTTATATTCAATGCTTCTATAATTAAGTATTGATAAGAAAATTAATGATTGGTTTTACATATTTATAACTTTTTAGAATTTGGTCGGAGATAATTCAACTTTTGAAAACTGAATTTTAAGGTAAGAAATGTTTCTCATTTATAAACATATTTTTAACGTGTATCACATAGTATATGTAAGACTCTCAACAAACGTCCTCACATAGAGTAATTAACATCTTAAGCTTGACTCAAGTAGCCGAAAAGCAAAATTTACGAATAGATTTTGATGTCATCTTATAATTTAGTTGACCCTAATCAAACTCTAGAAATTAATTTGTAAAGTTAGAAATAACACTCATTCAATTTATAAAGAAGCTTCTATACAATAGGAAAATCAATAGGAAATTGATTTGAACTGAAACGATCTAGTTTATCTATTAACATAGTGGTTGGACTCATTTGCATTTCAGGCAATAATAATTGCATAATTAGAGTGAATGATGTCGGCTTTTCTAGAGTTTGGAGTGTTACTAATGCTACTCTATTAAAAAATAAGATGAAAAAAATATCCAATCATTTATGTAAACGTGTATAACCTTTATTGGCATCTATGGTGATAGTTCTCTTAAAAAAAAATAAAATCTATGGTGATAGTTTGTCCGTTAATTGCTTTTTTGTTTACTATCAAACTGCTTTAATACAAAATAATGAAACAAAAAGTTGATAATGGCTCTTGAGGCACTTTTGAGATAATATGTTGTGTTTTAGGACATTTGGTATGCCGTTATTGGTCCACGTTCCTGGCTATATTGCTTGGGTACCTATCAAACAAAACTCGAAATTGACATTACAAATAGACCAATTATTGTACTTTTAAATTTGAGGTTTTTCTTTTTTTTTACTTAAAGAATTTAAATTTGAGGTATAACTCGATGCTTTGCATTATTTTTTTTTAATTTTAAGGCATACAAAAGCAATGCATTTGCATTATTTAATGATTTAAATAGTTATATCGTTCACGTAAAATCACATGTATTTTTTTTTTTTGTTGTAAATCAGGTATCTCTGCGCGCAACTGCAAAGACTAATCCCTTAAGTATTGTGGGACTCAAATGGGCGGCAAGCTCTCCCTAAAAGTTTTAACTCCATGTATCTTTTTATGTTGCAAAACAAACCTTGTAAGTTCTAAACGTTTCGATTTTGGTTCTTACCGTCATCATCTGTTACAAAAACGCATATGTGGCTAATACCGAGGGCGATGTGGCGACGTGTGACATGGCAAGTGAGACTGATGTGGTTATCCAGTTGACCAATCACAAAGTTTTATGGACCAAATTCAAAAAACAAAAATTAGAAGAGGGACTAAACAGAAAAAACAAATTATAATTTTCACATATTTCTTTTATGTTTTTCATATTCTTCTATCTTAACCCAAAAAAACTCATCCTCAATACTAAAATAATACGAAAATAATATAAATAAATTATATAAATCAGGATATATTATTATTTGTAGCCATTGTTTGTAATAATAAAAATTACAAAAAGGGAAAATGATAACGTAAAAAGGTTGTCCTGATGGGTTCACTTAGATATTATATTGTGTCCACTCATTGCGATATTATTTGAGATTCAACATTGGTTACTCTTAGTTATGTGTGGTTACTATGGTATCGAATGTCTTATTGAGAATAGTACTGAGAGGGCATGCCCCATTAATGTCGTGAGTCAAAGGTGTTCACGTATATATGGATGAAAAAACTTCAGCTTGAAGAAAGTGTTTGCCAATGTAAACATCGCACACTTTGTGAAAAGAATTAATGTTCAACATCATATTAGTGCAAAATTATGTATGCTTATTAATACCTTGGGTTTATTTGAATTTGGGGTACCTGATAGGATAGAATGGAGTGGAATTAAATTGAATATAATAGGCTACATTGTTTAAAAAAATTATTTTATATGTTTTTCATACAATTTCACTTTGTTTCATCATAAATCCATAATTCGAACATACTCTAAATGTTTGGATGAATCAGATATGGTGTCTACGCTACATGGTGTATAACAATATATTGATCAAAATTGTATGTTTTTTAGATTTCTTAAGCAAATGATCAAAGATTTAATCGGTGGAAACTTAGTGTACCTAAAACTTCAAAAGAAAAAAAAAAACTTAAATGTAAATCTTGTTGATTCTAAGTATTGTTTCTCTTGCAACAAAGACTGATATGTGGGCCTAGAATTGATAATATACAAACCACAAAAGGTTGGAATAGCGCTGACAAAAAAAGGGTCGGCATATCACTAGGAGTGCAATAACTTCAAAAAGCAAACAAACATATTGGCACAATATAATTGAGGGATAGAAGCACGTGAAATGTTATGATTTTACAGACGGGGTGGGCGAGGGTGGAGATGGGTAAAAGAGGGAAGGTGGATTTGGTTTATGTTTCTTTTTAGTGTGTTTGAATTGAGGGTGTACAAGGAGTAGAGATGAGAGAGTTTACTTTTATTTTTTAAATTACGAATAATGTAAAATGTTTTTTCAAAATAAAAGTTAAAATATAGTTTTAGTCCCTGTAAATATGTCTTGTTTTGGTTTTAGTCATTGTAATAAAAATTTGAAGACAAATTAAGTCCCCGTAAAATATTTTGTTTCTTAAAAGAGTATATGCAAAATATTTTGTTTTTTAAAATATTTTAGAGGGACCTTTTTCTACAAATTTCTTTTGCAGGGACTAAAACCAAAACGAGGTATATTTGCAGAGAGTAAAACCATATTTTAACCTAAAATAAATTAAGTGTTTTTGAAGTATTATATAATCATTTTATAATGTTTGTAATTGAAAAAAGAAAAGTAAGTCCTCCGCTCCCTTTCCCTCCAAAACCCTTCATCCAAACACACCCTTAAATATGAGGAATAAAAATGTTCAAACTTCAAACTTATAAATGTGGTGGAGTTAAAGGAATTGAGGAGTTAAACATTTAGAATCGGCAAATATTATTAAACGCTATCCCCGCAAGACGCAAGGTATGGACGAAACAAGATACAAATGGTGCCGCATATAGACGGTACACCATAACCACAAGACAAAATAAAAACCTCCTCCAATCATCGAAAACCTGAGGCAGTAGTTAATAAACATTACCACCTAAAACAGATTCCTTCGGGAAACAACCATTGAAAACGGTGACCATAAATAGCTTATCCACTACTCCTCCCGAAAAAAACCCTCTAAATGAAACACCTTGTCCTCATCACCAAAGTTGAGCCACTATTTTAAAGATCAATCAGCCTTCACCACCTCTAAACCTCCGCTCCACCGAAAGAACACCAAAAAAGTCCAAAACCAACACTTAAACCAAAGAACTGACTCCCGATCTCGAATCAAAAAACGATCGTCCCACCAGACTACAGGACCAAATCAGAAGGGCATCCCATACCATCGGTCCACTAGAGAAACACCGTAGTCAGCCAAACAAGATTGCAGTTAGACGCCAACTCCCGATCTCAAATCAAAAGTAACCGGTCCACCAGAATCCAACACACAAAAATGAGACAGACAACATGTTTTGCGGTGGTGCAAACATCAATCAAAAAGGAACAAATGCTCAACTCAAAGGACACGCACCCTCAACACACCTTAAACACCTTAACAACCAAACCTCAAACGGTAGTTAGCAACAACAAAAATGGACCCGAATAACAGAAGTGGCCTCCCAAAAAATCTCCCACAACAACCACAACAATGGAAACACCACCACCATCTCCACCAACACCACGCATCACCACCACCACCACCACTTACATCAACACTGCACATCACCACCACTGCATCACCATCACCACTAAAGCATCACGACCAGCGAGAACAAGAGTAAGACAACAAAGGTGGAAGTTTCCAAGGAAAGCAGCAACATCGCAATGGCATTTCGAAGAAGGAGCCATAGTGAATATACTCACAAACCAACGCCGCCAAACCACCTCACCCTGAAAACAGGCAGCAACACAAACGCAGATCTAGAGAAAGACACCCAACAACAGAACACGGGCAGCGACAAGGAGAAGGCGTTCGTCGCCGGAGTGAACAACAACCAAACAAAAAATCAACAACAATCACCTTTTACCGAGGCCGATGAAGACATCGGAAGCAAAACACCCATCAAAACTAGCCACCACTGAACACTAACATTGCACCAAAAACAAATCACCCATGAACTCCTCTTGCAAAGCAAGCTCAAGAAACTAGCCACCACCGAAACAAAAAATGCATCAAAAGCAAATCACCCATTAAATCCTATTGCAAAACTAGAAAGAGAAGAAGTTGCTGCAACTTGGTTAGATTACTAGAGCAACTTGGTCCTTGACTCTGACCTCCAACAGAAAGCTTGAGTTGAATCCTCGCCGCTGCAACTTCACCACAAAGCTTGCTTATCTTGCTTGGAATCTTGATGATACAAAGATAACAATCAGAATCTGAATGGTCAGCTCTGCATTGGTAAACCCCCGTGACTGCGTTCTGACCGTCACTGGTGGTTGTGGCCGCGACACAAAGAAACGAAAAGCAAGAAAACCCAGCCACTTTTTACAGATTCGCATGAAAACCTATGGAGTAGAACCATATCAGGATTGAAACACCAAGAACAACCCACCTCGTCCCTTGAAAAGTTGACGGCTCAAGAGAAAATCGACGAAAAAGGTTGAAAAGGGCGAACGATGGCCACCGGTAAGATAACAAACGGAATCCGGCGAAAAGTGACGGTGGTGTGGAGGAAGAGACCCTCGTCATACCACCCAAAACTGAGATCTACATTGAGAAAGCAAAGTTTGGATATGGAGGGTTAGGAAAAAATGGAGGATACGGTTGTTCTGTGAAGAGAGAAGGCATAAGAATTGGTTTAGAGAGAGACAGAGATGTTGTTATTACTTATTAATTTATATATATTACTATCAGCTTATAAAAGTTCTACGCATTTAAATGATTAGTTGTCATATTAAATAATGAAGTATGAAGAATCATCTTTTTGTTTTTCATTAAATGATGTGAAAGATTTTTTTTTTGAGGGAAATGATGTGAAAGATGTATGTGTAAAAAAATTATAACTAACAATATATTATTAATTAAACTCTGGCACAAGAGGGGAAAAAACCTCTAACATAGCAATTAAACATGTTAATAAAAAAATATTTGGAAAATATTTTATTTTATTTTTATTTAAGAATCACCATTATAAACTCGCATACATAAAGTGAAAGTTCTAAGAGTACCTCATATAAGATATTTATTCTAACAATGTAACCATGCTGATAACTGCTAGATCAAATAGAATAACAATAATTACTCTCCTGCTATCCTAAATGTAGATGGAAGTTTGTCATGGTACACCTATTAGAACTAGTTTTGGAGGGTTTTGCGCAATAATTATGGTTTCTTTCTAGCAGGTTTTTTCAGGGTATACTCTAGGTACAAATGATATCTTGCTTGCTGAGCTTTATGTTATCTATCATGGTCTAATCGTGGCTAAAGATTTGGGTAATGTGGACGTAGCTTGCTATTCTGATTCCCTTATTTGCATTTAAAAACAAATGTGCCTCTTTAATTAACATTAAAGTGTTTAAAAGCAAATGTGCCTCTTAAATCAACATTAAAGCGTTTAATGTTGGCCTCCCACTCAATTCCATTTTCCCACCTTGACTCTTTATGTCTCCAAAGAGTCAATGGATCTTTCTCAAATTACTCCAAATTTGGGTTTAATGCATTTTGGAGCCTTCTCCTACTGCTCTGACTCTTAAATTTAGAAACAAAGATTTTGTTCCTTCAATAGATATTCTCAAAAAGCTTTTATGAATATTTGGCCCTTAATTGAATCAGAGACTGAACTGTTAGCGAAGACTAACAGCGTCAAAATCGTTTTCCAGAAACGTTGTGATGTAGAAACTGTTGTTACTCATGTCAGAAAGTATCATTTTGGGTCTTCACTAAAACACTTTCGTCTCAAGGTTTTGCCTCATAAACCAAAGAATGGTACTGAAAAGAGAGACCAGAAAAGCAAGAAACAATCTATTTTTGCTTTCATCCATTATTGTTTTCCCAATTTTTATATCTTATTTAAATTTCTTTAGTATTTCTAATATTTTGATTGTTTATAAGTTTCTAGTAATTATATTTTTTTCTAGAAATATCATTAGATATTTTCATACACTTGAATATTTTCAAATAATTAAATAGTCAAAGTAGTTATTTTATAATATGAAAATCAAGAGAAAAGATCAAACTTTATGATTAGGATTCTAGACACATCGATAAAATAATCATATATCTTGTAAAGAAACAACCTTTGATTGATTTAAGAAAACCCCAATTTGTGTTCCCCCTGAAATTTGAAAGAAGGTTATTGTGAAGGTGATTCTGATTGTGTTGATTGGGTTTAGAGGGGGCGCCGTCTCCCGTGCGAGATCGGCATGGGTAATCTTCAGCTGTAGGTCCAGGCCTTATGTTTTACCTTTTATAATGGGTAATCTTTATTATTGAAATTAAAGAAATTATTATTGTAAATATATGTTACTACTATAATTATAGAGACAATTTGGATATTTCAGTTTAATTAAAATAGCCATATCCAGTTTGTTGTGTGATTAAGGCGATACACCCATCTTGCAATCCCAATTTTGTTCATATTATAATGTGAAGCCAATGGTATTTAAAATAAACGCAAATTATAAAATATTTTTTCCGGTCATATTTATAAAAGACATTTTAGTCAACAAAAGTAAATGTATTTGATCAATTTTTTAAGCATATACATTAACTTTTATTGACCAAAATTTCTATAATAAATTAATGTAACTAGTCAAATTTATTAATCATATACATTAACTTTTGGTGATCAAAATTTCTCTAATAAATAGGACCGAAGAGAGTAACTGTAACGCCCTATTTATTTATGTAATTACTTTTGGTTGAGTTTAGAGTCTTTTATATGACTTATGTGATTTATGTTGATTTATGGCGTGTTGTTGTGTATTAATAATTTATTAAGTGGCTTTATATTATTGTTTAGAAGAATATGTTGGAAATTAGAATAAATAGACTTGGAGGGGCTAGTTTAGAAATAATCAAGAATAAGTGGTGTCAAGTAGAAAATCTGTTGAGTATATAAGGAAAAACAAGAGACAGACACAAATAGGGTTTTGCAAAGAAGTCTTTGGGAGAAAGAGGAGAAGAGAACCAAGAGAAGAGAGAAACTTGTAGAGTCTTGCAATCACCAATCTAAGGTAAGGGTGGGACTAATATTCTCTAATCTTAAGTTGTATAATTCTGAAATAGGATTTAGCATGTAGTTTCATTGTTATTCATGTAAAATTGAGAATTAGGGTTTAAAACCGGATTTAATGATAGAACACGTAGAATTGGTTGTTAAGAGTGTAGAAAGTCCGTAGAATTCATAGAAATTGATGTTTAGGTTGTAGAATAATCCTAGGTAATGTTTCCTATCAAATTTGGGATTTGGGTATATGAAATTTGGGTTTTTGGGTGAAAAATGGAGCTTTCCCGAGAGCTACCTCTGACAGCATTCTCTGTTTCATGTTTTTGTGTCGTTTGCATATGTTTCTGCTTTGAACTGGGTTTTGGTGTAAACATGAAAGTTGTAGATAATTGTGTTAGACTTCTAATGCCGTTGGTTTGACATCAAAATTATTTATAGAACTTGAGTTATGGTCAAATTACTGCACTTAGGTCACAATGAATCTTTATGAATTTCAGCACAACTTTTCCCGAATTTGAAATGAAAACTGGTATTTATAGGTACAGAATTGGTCTTTGGTGTAAACATGAAATCTGTAGATAATTTGGTTAGCTTTCCAATGGATTTGGTTTGACTTGAAAATGATTTTTAGATTTTGAGTTATAATGAAAATACTCCAAGGAGGTCTTAGTGAGATTTTATGAAAATCCCGCATAACTATTTCTAAGTCAACCCAAAACTTGTGGATTGTCTCCAAACTTCAAAACTTATGTACTATGAGTTCAGTTTAAGTGTTTAATGAGTCTAACTTTGTTTGTCATGAATAACCTTGATTTATGAATTGATATATGAATATACACATTGATGGTCTATTACATGAATATATATGTCAATGAA
>Ga0228710_1003491_pt1 | contig 25012 bp, 14 predicted proteins | sample MedpolnodulmetaG_FD_177995 | JGI IMG/M metagenome (GOLD analysis project Ga0228710, IMG submission 177995) | Root nodule microbial communities from Medicago polymorpha collected in Santa Monica, California, United States - pink nodules | ecosystem: Host-associated > Plants > Roots > Nodule...
GGGGGGGATGGCATTTGACTTGGTGAAGAGAGTTTTTTGTGTGGGAAACGGAGCTCCTACAAAATATAACGAGATGTTTGGATAGCTTTGCGTTAGGAGAAATTAATGAGGGATGTTTGGGGCTGGAGGTTTTTGCGGTTAATTCTTGCTATAAGCTTCTAGAAGGATTATTCTTGTAAGATGGTGAGGTGAGTTTAGGCAATGAGGAGGTGTTCGATTGTCTTTGGAGATGTAGAGACCATCCAAATTGTAAGCCTTCTCTTGGACCATGCTCCTTGACCGATTCCCAAGGCGGATTAATCTAGCCGTTCGAGAAGTTTTGGATGGGGAATCATCAAAAAATTGTGTGTTTTGCGAAAGGCTGGAGGAAAAGGAGGTACATCATTTTCTTCATTGGGATGTGGTATCTAATATCCGGCTTAGGGGGATGAGTTGGCTGATTTTACGCTAATTTAAACTAATTTTACGCTAACATATATGAGATTTAGTAACAGTTCAAAATTGTAACTAAATAAAAAACAAATGTTACTATTTAGATCTTGTAACATTTAACAAATGTTAGGTAAAGCCCGTGTTACTAAATGATTTCAGTAACACTTGAGAGTATTACTTGTAACACTTAAAAAATGTTACTTATTAAGTAGCTAATTTGTAGCCAATCTATAGCTAACGGTTTTTGGTGCACTTGTAGCAAATTTTGTTGCATAAATGTTACTGAATAGTGAAGACTGACAAGGTAGATCAATGATCAGTAAAAAATTTATATATTTGATTTCAAAGATTTCAACAAACTAAAATTGATTGACAATGAAAAGAACAAAATACAATATATATCTCTTAAAAAAACCAATAAGTTGTATATCATTGGAAATATAAAATTATTTAAACTCGTAATAATATCATAGCTTCATCAAAGGGAACACATGTCACACTATTGATTAAAGATACTAACAAATAACCATGCCAAAAATCTCAAAGGCAAAGCTCCTCAATCATAGAAATGTACATCTAATTATAAAACAAGAATATTATTAAAGTTGAGTTCAATAACACAAAATCAATAAAATTCAAACCCAATTTCTCATTAATATTAATGCCATAAAACATTAAGATCACTAAACACAAATTGAAACTGATTTCTAGGAAGATACTCACGCACATCTGATGCCTTAAGAATCTGTTCCCCCACATCAACTCCAACCTGAATCAAGTTATATTATCATCCATCTAGCTAAAGAAGCAGGAACAATACCTTGGAAGCACTATGTTTATGCCTCTGAACAAACTACAGTGTCAAAAAGTAAATTGCAAATATTTGTTGTGTATAAGAATAAGAACATGCAATTCCATCCTCCAAGACTTCAGGAACAATCTTCCCAGCACCAGTATGTATTGTGAAACTGCAACTAGTCAACATACCATATTAGTAACAAATACTAGTTAACAAAATCGATAAAAAGCAAAAAGACAATCAATACCTCTTGGACCAATTAGATATAGTGGGTAATGCACCATTATTTGAATTCCACATCAATACAAAAAGGAGAGCCTATAGTTTCTGAATCAAATAGAGAGAACTATTGTTAGCAGAGAACACAGTTCACAGAAACAAGCATGTGATGGACTTTTTATTAGCATTTGTGATGATAAAAGTCATAGAAATGACCAAACTGAAAAATTAGACTAGCATCGGCACCTACACCACAAACTATTTGTTAATTCAATTTGCACTACTACTGCTAAGCATGAAAAATTCAACAAAAATGATGTAAACACTTCTGAAACTAATTAAAGTGTCTAAAATACTATTCTGAGTTGTGACCACGACTTGTGCTTTATTACTTATCAATAGTCTCAATCATTTTCAATCAGCAATCATGAATCAAAAAGATCAAATAAGAACATTAATCATATACAAATCTAATTGAGTAAAGCATCGTGCTTCATACTGAAATAACATTGCAAATATGTACACCATTACAATTAAAATAAGAAGATAGGCAACGGCTGAAGAGGAAACTAAACTGAAACTTTATATCAGGCTTCAGTAAGGAAAGTAACAACAAATAGACAAAAATTGAGTAAGAAATTTTGAGAAAGAGACTAAGGCTGTGCTTAATTTAGGTGACAATAAATCAATGCTTATCTGGTGCTACATTTTGAGTAGTAGAAAGTGGACTACAACACTTTTTAACTCCCTGCCACCAATATATTACCCTATAATCTGAGAAAATTCTAGTTCACCAAATGAAATCTTGGATCTACTTATTCAAACATTAGTGTATGTAGGAAACACACACATTATAATCTAAATCACAATTACAATCACACTATAGTCTGAAAAACATAAAGCTAATTAGAGGGGGTCAAAGTTTGCAACAATAAAAAAATCAAGCATTAAATTGCACAAATTGAAACTAACCAAGACTATTAATATAGTAGTCAGCAGAAACTTATAAGAGAAATTAAAACAATATCTCTTCCATCAATTCAATAACGTGATTTACAAAAACATATGTGCGATCTTAAAAAAACAGAGAGAGGGAGAGATAAGAAAATCGCAGAAGTCATTCACTTTTACTTCTAAGTCCAGATATGCTTGTTTAGATCTAAGTCCAGACAGATACTTAATAACCAGATACAATCTCTTGTCACTGTGCACTAACCACCAGGTATATCTTGATAAGGAAATGGCTAAAAATTAAGAATAAAAGATCTAAAGCAAAATAGATCATAACCATTAAACTACCAAAGAACTGAATGTATAGTATTTTTTGTTCATTCTCATTTTCTCCATTGTATACATTAGAGTGCAAAGGAGTTGTCAATCATAGGTCCAAAATCTATACTATATTTAAATCAATATGTATGTATATCATAAAGTAGAACGAAACCAAAGTAAAATTACCATGATTCGTACCATGAACTGCACTAAAGCATTCCACCAATCCTGGAGCCAGCCTACTCAAAGAAATGCACCAAAAGAATAAGCGAAGAGAATTCATACAACTAGAATTAGAATAATATTAGAATTTGTGGTCAGTCACACAAAATCAATAAAATTCAATCTGAAATTCTCATTAAAATTAATTTTGATAAAACATTAAGATCAGTAAACACAAATTGAAACAAATTTCTAGGGAGATACTCACAACGGCAGTGGCATTATGAGGTGCATGTAACACTTTTTAAAAATGTCACATATGAGATGTTGCAAAAAGTCATGTGTAGTAGTGGTAATTGGTACACATGTCCCTTCTATGAGTGAGATTATGAATTCATTTTATGTTGGCACCGCAACATTGTCATGTGACGGATTTTGACTAAGGGTTGGTTGATTGTGAGTTTATGTTTCTTCCTATTTGACTGAAGTGATAGTTTTTTTTAAGGAGGATAGATTAGTTTTTTTCTTTTTTTTTTGAATCAGCATAATTTGTTAACACATACCAAGCACAAGACGTGCTAAACAGGGAGGCAACGATACAACAAACAGCCCGAAACAGAAACTGCAACAACATCACACGGCTGCTAAACACGGCTGTTTTCAATTTTAGGTTCGGTTATTTAAAAAATATTTTCTCCATGCTTTTAGTTAGTCAATTTATGCTCTACTTTTTAAGGATGAATTTGTAATTTTCAATTGTTTTTTTAACAATTTTCCTATCAATTTAAGTATTTACGTTCGTATTTTAAGTCAAAGTGATATCTATGAAAATATTAATAATCCCTTTTTTTCCAGAGAATCAATGATAAAATATAGTTTATGCACCAATTTTTTTCTAGTCAAGGTTCATGTACAGTTTTAATTTAGAGAATATTGTTTTTTTTCTTTTGAAATAAATTTAGAGAGTATCGTTGAAAATATTGTTAAAAGCAACCAATTTTATGAATAATTTATATTATATTTTTGGCTAACGAATATGTAATATTTTACCATTTATTATATGTTCTGCTTAGTTTCTACGCGAACAAACATACACTAAGAACCGTCGATTTATTTAAATAAAAAATAATCTAAACCGTCAATTCAAATCTCAAAAGTGTGGCAATCCAAAACCTTGTAATAAAAATATAAACCACACAGAGAGAAAACAACAAACAAAGAGATACTTTCACACAGAAAGAGATAGAGATAGAGCATTTTCAATTTCACAAAAATGGCACAAAAATGCAAGGTTGAGCAAGTTGCTAATGTGACTCATACGATAGAGGCAACCGGGAAGAGTGACTCTGTGTGTGCAAAGAATGACCTATTCGAACACCAAGAGTTCAAGTTCTAATTTTACCGAGTTACTAGATAATGGAAAATCACCATCAAAGAATCAATGCGAGAAAATAGCTAAGCCAAAAGGTAAAGGTATAGGAATGAAAACTAATGGTGAAAATTGTGCATCTGAAGGAGAAACCATTGAATTCAATATCCCTAATTGTGATCCTTCGATAATAAAAAATATTTGTCCCAATGGAGGGGAAATCATAGTAAGAGCTTTCTTCTCCTCCATCGGGACAATATTTTTTATCATTGAAGGATCACAATTAGGGATATTGAATTCAATGGTTTCTCCTTCGGATGCATAATTTTCACCATTAGTTTTCATTCCTATACTTTTACCTTTTGGCTTAGCTATTTTCTCCCATTGATTCTTTGATGGTGATTTTCCATTATCCAGTAACTCGATAAAATTAGAACTTGAACTCTTGGTGTTCAAATAGGTCATTCTTTGCACACACAGAGTCACTCTTCCCGGTTGCCTCTATCGTATGAGTCACATTAGCAACTTGCTCAACCTTGCATTATTTTGCCATTTTCTTGAAAATGAAAATGCTCTATCTCTATCTCTTTCTATGTGTGAAAGTATCTCTTTGTTTGTTGTTTTCTCTCTGTGTGATTTATCTTTTTATTACAAGGTTTTGGATTGCCACACTTTTGAGATTTGAATTAATAGTTTAGATTATTTTTTATGTAAATGAATCGACTGTTCTTAGTGTATGTTTGTTCAAATAGAAACTAAGCAGAACATATAATAAATGGTAAAGTATTACATATTCTTTAGTAAAAAATATAATATAAATTACTCATGAAATTAGTTGCTATGTACAATATTTTCAACGATACTCTCTAAATTTATTTCAAAAAGAAAAAAAAAAACGATATTCTCTAAATTAAAATTGTACAGGAACCTTGACCAGAAAAAATTTGGTGCATGAACTATATTTTATCATTGATTCTCTGAAAAAGGGATTAATAATATTTTCTTAGATATCATTTTGACTTAAAATATGAACTTAAATACTAAAAATTATAGCAAAATTGTTATAAAAGTAATTGAACACAAATTCATCCGTAAAAAATAAAGCATAACTTGACTAACTAGAAACAAGAATAAAATATTTTTTCAAGGGGCTGCTAACTTACATCCATTTAAAACCACTAAGGTGCAAGTTAGCAAGCTACACCCACCTAAAATTATTAAGGTGCAAGTTAGCAACCTACACCCACTTGATTATTTCCACTCATTTTTATAAGTATTATTAAGGTGCAAGTTAGCAACCTTCACTAATTTACACCCACTTTCATCATTTCAAATGTTGTTTCCTTAAAAGTTTGTCTTTATTATATGTTTTGTACCTTAAGCATGTTATTGTCTTTTTTGTTTCTTTTTTTAAGGATCTTTTTTAAGCTAGTTACAAAATTGTCCTTCTATTTAAAATTAATTACTCCCTCCGTCCGATAATAACTGAGCCAATTGCCAAAAAAAAGTGTCCCAAAATAATTAAGCCATTTCATTTTCCAATACAATATTAATTACTTTTTCCTTTTATAACTCTAATTAATATTACTTTCATCACTTCCAATTCAATATATTCCACTTTGCATTTATGATAATGGAGAATGCATCAATACTTAACAAAAGCATTTAAAACTATTTTTCTCTCTCCTTCATTTATAAATTTTTCCTAATATGTGTGAAATGAGCTTTTGGCTCAGTTAATCTCGGACGAAGGGAATAGAATATAAACAAAAGGGTGTTTTAGTAAATTATAAGTGGGTGCAGCTTGCTAACTTGCACCTTAGTGTTTTTAGGTGGGTGTAAGTTAGCAGCCCCCTATGGGTTTTGCTAGAAGCCACCCATGAAGGTGTCTTTTAGCAACCCACACCTCAAGATGTGAGTTTCACTTTTTAGTTTAAAGGTAATGATGGTGAAACTTGAAAAAAGGACCATGGTCATTTGACGAGGATGAAAAATTAAAAGCGTATGTAAGTCAATATGGAGAGGGCGATTAGGATGTCGTTCAAAAGAAAATTAAACTTCCTTGATGTGGTAAAATTTATTGTTTAAGATGTGTTAATCACTTACATCCTGATTTTAAAAAAGTTCGATTACCGAAGAGGAACAGAAAATCGCTGAACTTCAAGCTAAGATCGGACCCAAATGGTCTTTAATGACTTTAAGAGGTTTGTAGATTCTTGAAAAAAAAAATTACTTGAAGTATTTGTCTATCATCATCATCATTATGCAATATCATGCATACATCTGTCGTTTATCATATATTATGCGGTTTGAACATTTTGCTATTTTGATTATATATTATTCCATACGTAGGTTCTTAATTATGGTTCTAGCTATCAAATAATTTTTTTTCTATGAAACTAGCAATCAGATTCTTAATTAGGGTTCCGTGCTTCTCATTTCATATATAATAAATAATGAAGTTTTTAAGGATTTGTACTAACATGAGGTTGTCCAGTGACAAAATGATATGTTTTATACTTAGAGATTTTATTTAAGTGATTGATTTATTTATTCGTGTATTGATCAGGTGATTTAGATATCATAGTATGAATTTATTACTTGTGTCACACACTTTTTTTTTTTTAAATATTTGTCTAGTCAACAATTCTCATTTAAAGTGAATGAGAGCGTTTCCTTAATTTTCAGTTTTAAATTATTTTCTCTTATTCCCATATTTGTTTATTTGTAGAAGGCATGTTTGGTTTTCTTGTCGATTGGGAAATTGTCTTTGATCTGGTGGGTTAGGGATCAAGGTCTTGAGGTGGGTGAATCAAGCTATGTTAGGTAAGTGGCGGTGGTGGCTTCTTGTTGGTGACTTTGGGTTGTGGAAGGATATTCTTTGTGCTCACTACGGTGTGGATCTGGTTGGGTCCACTAGGGGAGGGAGTGTCAGGGGGCTTAGATCTTCCTCTGTCTGGTGAAAAGGTGTTTCACTGCTGGAGCCGGAGGCGGTGCCTAACAGTGATTGGTTCTCGGATGGAATCACCCGGGTGACTAGAGATGGAGCTCAAACCTTGTTCTGGGATGATGTTTAGGTAGGGCATGTCTCGTTGAGGGAGAGATTTCCTAGGGTTTTCCAGATATCTACCCAACAATCTTCTTTTGTTAGGTCTCTGTGCTCTTCGGTAGGTGGTAGGTGGGCTTGGGATCTGAGATGGAGAAGGAGGCTTTTTGTTTGGGAGGTTAACCTTTTAGAGGAGTTGCTAGGGGTGCTGGATGGGCATCCCCATTCCGAGGCCAAAAGTCAGGGGGTTCTGGTTTTGGAAGGGGGTTCCTTGCTTCCCTTTTAGCGGGGGTAGAATGTTTCTCCTATCTCGTTTTTGAGTGTGGGTGTTTTCTCTTTTCTTTGGTGTTGGCTGGATGTTGTCCTTTCTATTGTCGATTTCGATATGTGGTTTTCTGCGAATCTTAATTGTTTGTATTATTGACTTGATTTAATTTTTATAATATTATATTTTGTCATTAAAAAAAACTGTGCATTAAGCTTGATGAGTACCATGCATATTTGTAATTGGTATTGTTTAGCCTCTTTTCTCTTAATTGGTTTATTTTTGTACTACTTTGTTTCTAGATATAGAACCCTTTTGAAAAAAATTACAAGAACTATGAAAATTGGTAGTAGTATTTATTTTATCCATTAAGAGATAGAAAGTTATTTTATGCTTTCAACATAGTATTTGTTTATTTTTTGACAAATTCGACATCATATTTATGGTTGATTGAAAAAAAAATCTCAAATTACAGGGTTAGAATATGTACTTTTTATTTTACATGGTTATTTTTCAGACATCACATATTTTACAAAGACAATTTAAGCAATTAACCCTAAAATAAATATGGGTATGTTAGTAAAGAAATAGTTAATTAAAGTAATGGTCCCTATAAATATTCAAATTTTCATTTTAAATCCCTCGAAATAAAATCACACATTTTAATCTCTTTAACATTTTTCTTTAGCATTTTTAGAGACTAATTAAAAATGTTGATAGAAAGCTTTTACAACGACCGATAATGATGATGGAAAATTTTATATAAACTAAATATGTTGATGGAAAATTTTACAAAGTTCATATTCACTTTCTTCTTTTTACCAAAACATAATAATATCCATAAATTTCATTTCTAACAGAAGAGTAAATCATATTTAACAAAAACAAAGTTACTTGACAAAATAAAAACTTAAAAAACGTTCGTCACATTTAACAAAAACCAAGTTCCTTCATTCAACACAAAAATGAATAAATTTAATCACATTTGACAAAAACAAAGTTCCTTGCTTAAGAAAAAACACAAACAAAGTTCATCATATTTTTTTTCAAAAAAAACAAAGTTTATTGATTAACCCAATTCACGGTGATGAGCTTAATTATGTAATGGAAAATGCTAACAAGTACCTTTAGGCATTGCTTAAGAATTCAAAAGTAGTAACTTTTACATTGAATTTTATGTAGTTATGACTTTTATATGTGTCTGACTTGCATTTTCAAGACAAAAATTATTTTTGTAGGTTCCTTAAACAATGTCCTTAGGACTAGGCATGACAACGGGGCGGGGTGGGGATGGGTTTTACATTCTTCGTCCCCATACTCGATTCTCATATACTTTCCAGTTAGCCTACTCATTCCCAACGGGGATGAGATATTGAACCCCATCCCCGTCCCCAACAGGTTCGGGTATACCCGCCCCATCCCCATCCCTGCAGTGAATAATATTTTAATAAAAAATTGAAGTTTTTTTTTTTGCAACCCCTAGAGAAATGTTGTAAAGCATTATCCAGCAATATGCTCACTTTAGCATTTGTTAGACCGATTGATTTGCTTGCTCCTTTAAATATCATTGGTAGTTTTATAACATGGCAATTATCAAACAAAATAACATGGCATATCAACATAAAGTCGGGACGGATTTGAGTGTGGGTTCGGGGTTGGTACGTATATACCCGTTACCCATCCCATACCCATGTTTTGAAATTAGGGAAAACCCAAACCCAAACCCAAACTCAGTCATAAAGGGAAAAACCCGTCAAATTGGGTTTGGTTCGGGCGAGTAACCACGGGTATGAGTTTTGTTGTCATGCCTACTTAGGACTTTTGTTAGCAAAACTCATATGTAATTTACTTAATTTAATAGCAGGTACGGATATCCTCGAACGTGAATATCATCAAATCTGCATCCATTAAATAGCAGGTAGTTGAAACATCCGTTTTTTTATCCATGAATATCCATTTAGGTATCCGCTCTATTTCCATGACAAATTTTATTCGCAGATACGTGGGTGAGGATTTTTTGACATCCCTAATCAAATCCAGACAAATACAATAAATTTTAGTTTTGTATGATTTTTTTTTGGGCTTTCAGGATTAGGTTGCGTATTTATTTGGCTTAATTATAGTTTTAGCCCCCTAACTTTCCCAAAGTTGCGATTTCGGCCCCCTAAGAAAAAAAATACAAAACAGCCCCCTAAGTTTTGCAACTGTAGCAGTTTTGGCCCCCAAAGCTGATATTGACTCGGTCTACGCTGACGTGGCACCCTAAGTGAGGTGTCACGTGTTATTTTTTTTATTTTTTTTTTGCCTTGGGGGGCCAAAACTACTACAGTTACAAAACTTAGGGGGCTGTTTTGTAGTTTTTTTTTCTTAAGGGGCCAAAATCGCAACTTTGGAAAAGTTAGGGGGTTAAAACTACAATTAAGCCTATTTATTTTAGATCGGTTTGGAAGTGAAAATTCTTGGTAAACATTACCAACTTCAATTAAGAAACTGTACTTATTGATCTTTATGTATGCTGCATAGTTAAAAATTAACTCCTAGAAATAAAATTGGGGGGAAGGGGGACTAGATCGCTACCCCAGACAACAAAGAAGGAAAAGAAAAGTTAAAATAAAAAAACTGAAAAATTCAGGAGATTACATCAATCTCTAAAAATTACTTAACTTTAGTTAATTAATTAATTTATTATTAATCAATTCATTAATATATATACATATGCAATTAAACTTTTGGAGTGAATATAACTTTGAGTCTCCAAAAATTGATGAACTTAAATCTCTCGATTCAATTATAATTATAATGTATTAACTATTAACATCTTCCAATTTTTGAAATATGTATTTTTTATTAACAAAATCAATTTTTTATCGTTGAAAGACTCTCATGAACGAAATATTTTAAAAAGTAGTACACAATAGGAATGGTGAATTTTTTCCATAAGTTCTAGTTCAACTGACAAAAATGTCGAAATTGTTAGCTCTGACACTTTAACTGGAGTTCGAACCTCAATTCTTCTATTCGTGTGTGAGTTTTCAATGACAATTGTCAATTCTTCACTTTACGCAAAAAAATGGCAAATTTCAAAAATTTGGAGAAAAAAGAGAAACTAAAAGCGAACTTCATAAAGTTTTCGGGACTAAACTTATACAGCTAATATATGTATACTCATCGAAGTTTATAATCCGCACCCCCTGACCCAGGGTTCTGGATCCGCCATTGCCTTCAATACCAAGAAGGAATGTCGAAAAAATGATTTTTCGGTTCAACAATAAACAAGAAGTTAGGTTTATGAGAATAACAAATATTTGTTAAGGCAATATGTGACTTTGGGTGGCCTATGCCCTAAATGTACCAAAAGAGGAACTTCATTGGGAAGAAGATGGAATAGGACCCCTAGAACAAGTATTATGAGTCCCGGCTGCACGAGAGAGCTTTACCAGTGTTTTCTTCGATTTCTTGGAAATAACCTGAGTAAAACCTTCCTTAGTATCAAGAGTTGTTGAGCCATCTGTTTCTTTCCAGACATTTTTTATTGTTTCAATATCATTAGTCACAACCTTTATCAAAATAGGTCCAGGTGAATGTGATGGTGGGAACACAACTTCAAACTCAGCATCCTCTGAATCAGCATCGGCATGAACTACTGGGTACTCACCATTACTGGAATCAGAATCAGTATCATCATGATCATCGTCGGAATCCTGCGCGACCTCCGCAGTATTATTATGCACTACTTGATCAAGGGTCGGATCACCTTCAATGGCATTAGTTGTATCTACTTCTGGGACAACAGTAGAATGAATGGGTGCCTCAGTTGTCATCTTAGGACATGGAGCATCACCCATAGGAGGAACCCGAGGCATAGGAATCAGAGGAAGAAACTTAGGAGTCAGCTCATCATGAACAGAGATGAGATTCTTAGATGAATCACCCATTTCCTTTTGTTAGGTCGGCTGAACCTTGTCTTCTTTTTTCCTTGGGTGCAACTTGTTGCAGAAGGCCACTGATTGCCCTATGGTAAATTAGTTCATACAAAATTTCGAGAGGCATTCATAAACGACGTTGACATAGTATGCATAGCCTTCATGTTTAACTATAACCTCGTCCAAATTTTTAGACAAGTCATCATCCACCAATATTCTGGCATAATGACCAAAAGCACGCCTCTTGGTGGCTCATCAATTAACAAAGGTGTTCCTACACCATTGGAAATTTCCATCAATATTTGTTGCTACCAGTACTCTTTGGGAAGGTCCAACAGGTGAATCCAAACCTGAACATGTGCTTGATTTTGCGAGGATGGGTTCAAATCCGGTTCCCATTTGGAAAGTCGAAGCAAACCTGGTTTATGATTGTAGGCTCCAATAGACTAAGCCTTCACTTTTTCATCCTTAGAAGCAAACTGAAATTCATAGAATCCTCGACCCAAAGAGATAAGTCGTCATTGTCCAAAACTCTTTCAAATTTGTTAAAGGTTCAATGTAAGGTCTCAAGAGGTTAACGGTTTTTCACCTTTGTTCATAACCAATATGCCATGCAGACTATTTTGACAAGCCTCCACTCCTCGTTCATACACCACTTGAGTGAGTTTAACACATACAGAATCTCCCTTAATGCAGGGCTTAGGCAATTGAACGGCCACCTCATCTTGTCGACAAGAGCTTGAGCGACCGTGCAATGCTTCTGTTGTTGTTCATAGATTGGTTTTGTTGAAATATTTGAAGTTACACACTGCCAAGTGCAGATGGGATTACCGGTGGCCATGATGGCCAATCCCTAGGATTAATAATTGGAACAAACACTAAATAATGAACAAATTTCCCCGTGAATTCAACCCTTGAATTTCCACTTGATGAAAGATATGGCTCATTCACGATTCCAATTAAGAATCCAACAGTACCAATTGTGAATCAATACCGATTTTTTTTAAACAACAAATTTTATTAAAAACCTGATCCCTGCTCAAGACGAACATCGATCAGTGATTCAGAGAATACAAACAAAAAGCGTCATATATAGGCGGAACACCCGAAAATAAGCGCCATAAAAGACACCCCTAATTACAACACCTAGCCAAACCCTACCTTCAACACCCCTTAGGACAACACCCTCCAAAATAAATATCACCCCCTAAAATTGACTCCTTCACGAAACGACCAATGAAAAACGTATCCATAACCAACATTGCTACTACTTCTCCTGAAAAAACATCCCTCTAAATGAAACAGCCTGTCCTAATCACCAAAGTTGGGCCATTATTCTAAAGATCAATCAGCTTCCACCGCCTCTAAACCTCTGGCCCACAGAAAGAACACCTGAAAAAACATCCCTCTAAATGAAACACCCTGTCCTAATCACCAAAGCTGGGCCATTATTCTAAAGATCAATCAGCTTCCACTGCCTCTAAACCTCTGGCCCACAGAAAGAACACCAAAAAAGCCCAAAACAACACTTGAACTAAAGAACTGACTCCCGATCTCGAATCAAAAGCGGTCGACCCACCAGACTAATGGACCAAATCAGAAGGGCACCCCATACGCTCGGTCCACCAAAGAAACACCGTAGCCAGCCAAATAAGATTGCAGTTAGACGCCAACTCCCGATCTCGAATAAAAAGTAACCGGCCCACTAGAATCATGCACATAATAAGTGAGACAAACAACAAGATTTGCGGTGGTGCAAACATCAATCACAAAGGAACAAATGCTTAGCTTGAAGGACTCACACCCTCAAAACACCCTAAACCCCTTAACAACCCAAATGCAAACAATAGCAAGCGTCAACAAGAATGGACCCGATTAACAGATGCGGCCTCCAAAAGAAATCATCCACAACAACCGGTTCACCTCCACGACCACACAACAACACCACCACCACGTACATCACCACCCTGCATCACCACCACCACCACTACATCACCATCACCACCACCACTGCATCACGACCAGCGAGAACAAGAGCAAGACAACAAGGCTGGAAGTCTCCAAGAAAAGTAGCAACATCCTCATAGCATTCTGAAGAAGCAGTTATAGTGAATACCCATAAATTAAAGAAAGAGACAAAACAATACCGCCAAAACCTCCTCACCATGAAAACAAGAAGCAACACAGACACATATCTAGAGGAAGACGAAACCCGACAACAAAATACAGACAGCGACGCTGGTCTGAGGAGGAAACACAACCGAGATCGTAAATGTGCGACCACTGGTGACAAGGATAAGGCGTTCGTCGCCGAAGTAAATAACAACCAAGCCAAAAAACAACAAGAACCCCCCAACACGGCAACATAACGGCATATCAAAACGACGCCAATGGCCATGAAGATGCAAGTAAGTCACCAAATTCAACCACATCACAAAAATAACTTATGTAACTCCATGAAGCAAGAGTAATGGAATTGGACCCATCGTAGATCCCAGTCCTACAAGCGAAACCACCTTGGCAATCCAACAAGCTGCATACGTGATAACATCCTTTTTCTCACTTGGAAGAAACAAGTCACTGCTAGGATGGAAATGAGAACCACCAAAACCAGTTCCTGCAAAAAGTAAGAAGATTCCATATCTGAATCCAAAACTACCGCCACAGACAACCACCAACTCCGCCACGAGATCCACCAACACCCATGAAAACCACCACAAAAACTCAAAACAACACGGCCACAATACTTTATGACGACAACAACGCACTCCTTCACCACCGGTGCAGATAGAAAAGGTCCGAAAAACAGATTCACAAACCACCCGCCCGCGACGGAGAGAAGAGCAACCACACGTCGAAAAGGGACGGTGGTGCAGAGGACAGAGACCTTCGTCGCACCAACATTGATATAATCTACATGATGGCGGTGGCGGATTTGGATTATGGGTGTGGAAGAAAGGAGTACGTTGGTGCTGGTTTAGAGAGAAGGGAGAGCGAAAATGTTTTAGAGAGAGGGAGTAATCAGCACTGAAAGTTAATTACTAGGAATGAAATTTTTTTTTTGAATAAATTACTAGGAATGAAAAACCACCGAAAGTTGATTATTAGGAATGAAAGTTAATTACTCTGGACATAGCATATAAGTTTACTTTACTTAGTAGTAAGTAGTAACCCACAGGGGCTAGAAAATTCATTTTAAAACGAGGGTTCCAAAACTTATCATTATCATCATCATAAGTGGATTTAAGACTAAATTTTTTTATTGACGTCATTTCAATCAACCACTTCATTGATTTTATACTTTTTCAATATGTTTTGAATCTACTGCTATGTTTGAAACCTCATTATGCTATTGTCAAGAATTTATTTTGAGTTTATTATTTGATATCCTTGAATATTAAGATAAATTTAATTTAAGTTTAATTATAAATATTTAAATATAAAAGATGAATTGAGGACAAATGATTAAATATCAGATAAAATATTGTCGAATAAATCTCAACGATAAGAGAGTGTTCACCTTCATTCATCCAATTTTATGCAAATTCGAGCTGCCACCACATTGGAACGATGTGTTCCCTTAGTCGGATATAACTTCTTCTTTAGGAGGAATAGTGGAGTACTCTTATCCATGGAATAATATAAATTTCTATTAGGTTTCATGCAAAAAATTGGATTTCCTACACAACCGATCCTACAAAACAAAACATAAAAAAGAAATTTTGTTTTTAGTTGGAATTTGGAATCATTGAAATAAATAAAAATATTTGTGATTTTACAATATATTAAAAGTTGCCACCATAATACAAGTTAATCTCTTATTTGGTTGACTTAACTCCAATTTGATTAAGGCTTAAATGCACTTTTGGCCTCCTATGTCTGTCGTCGTAACGATTTTGGCTCCCTAACAAAAAAAAAAGCAATTTTAACCTCCTAATTTTGCCATGTTTAAGGAAATATGCTCTTTTGGCTCCTTATCTTTACAAAAAGTTGCGATTTTGACCCTTTTTTTGGGACACGTGGCGACTTCTCAGTATAGTTGTGAAAAATAGGGGGTCAAAATTGCATTTTTTTTTGTTAGGGGACCAAAATTGCTACGGTAGCAAACATATGGGGAAAAAATGCATTTAAGCCTTTGATTAAATATTAGATAGAACACTTGATGCTCGATGATTAAGATAAAGATTTTCCAAGCTAATTTTATAGCTAAAAAAAAATAATACATAAAAAATCAAGCAATATACAAAGTAAGCAATATATCTTTACCTTGGCGCTTCTTAGAAGATTTCAACACAAAGCAAAGATCGTATTCATCTTCCAACTAAGGATGCTGCTTTTTGGCCAATGGTAGAAGAGGGAGACATCACACACAAATTGGAGACTTGATAGAGCCATATGTAGTCAAGATTGGCTCAGTGCTTGCAATATTGTAAGCTGCTCAACACTCACAAAGTTGAGATCTAATGAATTTCTTAATCTGCTAGAATTTAAAAATTAGGATATTCCTTTTGCAACCCACTTTAAGTTGATGAAGATGTGGATATCTTATCCAGATTGCATCAAGATAGTCAATAGTAGCTGGAGAACATCCTTCATAGGTTTCGATATGTATGTTACTTAATCAAAAACCGAAACACTTGAAGAATACTTTTAAGGTGTAGAATATAAAGAAAGTTTTGGTGATATTCATGTTCAAGTGAAAGTAACAACAGATAAAGTGAATGAAATTCAAGATGATATTGATAAAATGCTTAGTTGCAGTTGGAGCAGGCCTTGAACATGGAAGAAATCTAGTCAACAAAAAACAAAGGTAAAATGGCATAGTGATAGAGATAGAAATATAGCTTACTTTCATAAAGTGGCTAAAACAAAAATGCTTCCAGTCTTCTAACCTCTATGAGAAATTGTGACACGATATTAACAAATCTAGATGAAGTCTCAGAGCATATTGTCAATCATTAATTGCACATCCCTGTTCATTTCAAACACAAATACTCAAAAAAATTGTATGGTTGAAGAAGTGATGCCTCATTTGATAACAGATAGAATTAACAGTTTGCTTACTATTTTTATCTATAATAAGGAAAAAAAATTCTTTAAAATAAATAAAGTGCCCAAGTGCTGATGGATTTGGAGCACTTTTTGATCAAACCTTTTGGGATATCATCAAACATGGTATAACAAAAGTTTTTTTTTTTACAAATTTTTTAACGCATATATATATTGTAAATTTTTACAATATTATAAATAACATAATTCATTTATCTAATATCATCCTTCAATCTAAAGCTTACTATACTTTAAACTTGTAATAAATTAACCTTAAAGATAAAATATCAAACCAATACAACCATAAAAACAACTAATATAATAGTCATGGAACCATAATTAATTTGTTCAGATATCCAAATTTGAGTTAAGTTAGATAATATTGTCATCTGATATGTTTTGTGAGTTAAGTTTAATAAACAACTTGTAATTGTAAAATTCAAAATTCCATAGAAAACCCTAGAACCCAAATATGTTTGCATGTTGGTTTGATTTAAATCTCTCTGAATTCAAATTGAAGATTTAATAATCAAAATTTATTCTCAGATTTGAGTTTTTGACTATACCTATATTACTTTTTGAGATAATTCTTTTTGAAACCTGTAATGCTATTCATAATGAACAAAGTCATGGCAAATCTTAAAAATAATGGGTAAGTAGACACAATTTTGTTTAGGCGGGCATAATTGACAAATACATCAATTTATAGCCATCTCCTTCTTCAAATTACCATTTTACACAAATAAACAGATTGCTATATCCTACGAATAAATCCAGTCACTTATGTTACGATATAATTGAATCATATCAGAATTTGAAAACAAAATAAAATTGTACTAGGATTGTATACCCGATTTGCCTGCTTGAATTGAAGAATAAACGTGAGCAATTGAATTGACGTGAACTCGGTGTGTATCTAGCTAGGTTTTCTCTTTCGCGGCGGTAATAAATTGTTGCACTCTCATCGGAAGAAAGACTTAGAAATCATTACTTTACATGGTATTGATAAAAGGTATAGGCTGAAAATGGGCCGAGCTTAAGTGTTTAGACCTAAACCATGTTTTCTTTTTTGAAAGAAGACCCAAACCATGTTGAACAACATATAAGTGATCTAAATTAAATGTTTTTTTGGCACCTCTTTTTTTAATCCACTCTTTTGTTGTGTCTTTTAAACACAAATTACTAATTTCTTTTGAAATCTTTTATAATTTTTTTTTTAATTCTTAAATATAAAATAAAACTTAATTTTCAAACATAAGACAATCACATATATAGTTTTTAAATCATTTTTATTTAAAAAATACAAATATCTGCATTCCAAAATTCAATTTTTTGAGTGCCTATACTTCGAGTAACTAACTTATGCAATTGAATATTTGAAGTTTTGAACACCTGTCACCAATGCAGTTGTATTTTTATTAAATCCAAAGTAGACAAAGAATCAATTTATTGCATATTGTAGATTGTAGAGCATTATGAGAGTTGGAACCTTTTAAATATTATTTCAATCTAACAAATAGGGGATTGTTGTGATAAAAGTGCAACATGCTAATTTTTCTATGCTAAGTGATGACGTGCGGTCATAAAAGTTATTTAGTGTTGTTACAGTCTCTTTGCAAGAGTTTGAGTTTTTTTATTAGACTTTGGGGATGGAGAAAGACTTTAGCCGAGGTTCAACTAATTTCCTCAAGTGTGATTCCCTTTTCGTCAAGCGATCAACATCAAGTGAACACCTGTATCCTTTTCTCTTATCATTAGCCTCCCTCCAACATAAACAATTCACAACAACACCATTTTCTCTATTTTTATTCTCCTTCCACTTTCCAAAGATGAGAGAGGCAACCCAAACAATCGTTATAGAGGAAAGAATCGTGAGATAAAGTGTTTGTTAACAAGAAACATCATAAAATCATACGATTAAACCACAATTTCACTTTCGATCTCTACTTTCTTTCTAATTTATTTCTTTTGAATTTTGTTATTTCTTTTCATATCTAGATTATTATCTATTTTTATCGGTTTTGGACTGTTCACAAGGGTTCACACTGGTTTGATAACATGCATACAGGACCGGACCTTGGGGAGTGCAAGAAGCGCTACCGAACCGAGCCTTTAAAAACTACGAGCCTAAAAAAAAAATTATAATACCCAAGCGCTACCGAAACGAGCCTCTAAAAATTATGGGCCTCAGAAAAAATTATAATACCCATCCCCATTTAAATTAAAAAATTATATGTTACTTTTTTTTCTTCAGTATACACGTATGAGTTTTTTTCTAGACTCTAGTTTCACTTTCTGAACATAAATTTGATGCTATTAAACCACCATCAATTTGAATAATCACTTAATCAGTCAATTTGAAAAACTATTTCATTGAAAGAATCACAACAATTATTTCTTTTTCGCATAAACCATTCGTTTCCCCTTTCCTACGACGTAGGAGTGACATTCCAAACGACACCGTTAGGTAAATTTCACCTCTCTTTCACTTAATTTTATTTTGTTTTGTTCCGTGTTTAAAAGTTCTTATGATTCTGATTTTTTTAATGAAGCTTAACTACACAAAAAGAATTGCATTTTGATTTTACTGGAGCCTATTTTAAAAATAGAACCAAGCCTCCTATTTCATAGGAACGGCCCTGCATGCATGTCTGGTCCATGAAGCAACTTGAATCAGATAGCCATCCATTTCCCAAGTGTATCGGTTTGATCGTCTGATCCAATATGGTTTTTAAAGCAATGCCTTTAATATGATACTACTTAAGACCACATGAAGTTAAAAAAAAAAATTAAACAACAAATTTTATTAAACAACCAGATCCCTGCTCAAGACGAACAGAGACCAGTGAAAATGAGACTACAAACAAGAGGCGCTGTATATAGGCGGAACACCCAAAAATAAACACCCTAAATAACACCCCTGAGGACAACACCCACCAAAATACAAGTCACCACCTAAAACAGACTCCTTCACGAAAACAACCGCTGTAAAAACGATATCCAACCACCCATCGTCACTACTCACCCCCTTAGAAAAACACTCGTCATAATAAAACTCCCAGTCCTGAACACCAAAGTTGAGCCACCTCCGCAAAGCTCATATCTGAAAGATCATTCAGCTTCCACCACCTCTCAACCTCCGATCCACCGAAAGAAACCATAAAAAGCCCAAAACCTAATTTGAGCCAAAGAACTGACTCCCGATCTCGAATCAAAAATGATCGGCCCGCCAGACTATATGCCCAAAAAGGAGGGCACCCCTCACCTCCGGTACACCAGAGAAACACCAAATCACGCCAAACAAGATTGTAGCTAGGCACCGACTCCCGATATCGAAGCAAAAGTAACCGGCCCACCAGAATACCAGCACACAATAAGTATGACAAAACATCATGATAAGCGATGGTGCAAGCAACAAAAAGATCAAAAGGAAAAGGCTCGACACAAAGGGACCTGCATCCTCCCAACACCCTAAACACCTTAAACCCACAAAAATGCAAACAAGAGTTAGTGGCGACGAACAAGGACCCGAGTAACAGAGGCAGCCTCTAAAGAAATCACTCCAGACAAACATCCACCTCTTCACCTAAACAACGTAAGCCACCCCCTAATAAAGCTCCCGTCCGCAAACCATTCCTTCACCAAAACCGAGTCCCAAAAAACCAAGATCACCCAACCAAACCTCACCACGACAGCCCCACGATCCCCCACACAAAACCACCACCATCACCTCAACCGAAACACCACCACCACCACGCATCACCACCACCACCTCAACCCCACCACACAAACAGAAAACAGCAGCGAAATAGAAAAAATAACGAACACACAATGACCTCAGGGGGGTTTGCCACCAAACAAGCAAAATTTGAAGAACCACGACCACCGGTGCGAACAACCACCACGATCCTTACGACGACAAATGATCTGAAGTTCGTTGAAGGAGGATTAATCATGAATGAAAGAGATGTCGCTACACCTGCAGTCGCCGGACACAAATCACACATATCGGCACCACACATCCCCCCTCCACACCACATGTCCGTCACCACTTCCAACCACCCCGTCACCGCATACGCTCCAAACAAACCACCCACCAACGGTCGGCACACCTACAGCCGCCGAAAACGGACACAAAACGGCATCACACATCACCACCACCACATCACCACCCAACAACAAACCTTTAGAAGCATTTTGTATGCCTCCAATAACTGATTGGCAACTGTCCAAACCCATGTAGTTATGGAACCTCCATCATAAGTGTTTATAAGCTTCCACAACTATTGCGCGCATGTGTAACTAAATCACCACCTTACACCAAACCTGCCACCAAGCCACCACCCCACCACAACCCTAACAACCTCCTCGCCACCATAACAAATACAAAAGTAATTTAGGGTGTTGTGCCAAACAATGAGTTGTGCCATGTAGTTCATGTTTACGGTATTACTGCTATCACAAAGCTTAACCAACACAAAAACCTCCATAACCCATACTACCTCTCAAACACGACAACCAACATAAAATAACAACAACACCACAAAAGAACTCACGGCTGATAAATGGGTTAGAGGTTTCTTTCATGGAGGATTTGATGAAGGAGGATTTCAAAGTCCAGATCTAACAACAAAGCATTAGCAAAACCGAATTCATGAGAGATTCAAACCGGATCTGCAACGAAGAACAGTGAAAAGTGGGACTAAAGATGTAACCGAGACGACCGTGTCGGCGGCGGAACTATTGTTTCTGAAGACACCTATAGAACTGATGGTGGTGGGGAGGGCCAACGCCGCTCATCGCACCACCAAGGATGGTCACTACATTTTGGAAACTACAATTTGGATACGGTGGGTAAGGGACTTGTGGTGTTTTCCTAGAGAGAGATCAAAGAAAGTTTTTAGAGAGAGAAAATACAAATGTTTATAAGCTTATTATTACATGAAGTTAACCTTAAAACGACTTGAATGTGATACTATGAACACTCTACTATGGTAAATCGACCACTCAAATAAGATGATACCACCATTCTACTCTCTAACTTCTCCAACTAAAGAAAATATCAAAATGGACTATATTCTTAATACCATTCTTAATTCTGAAGGGACATTATATCACGAAAGGGACTATGGTCGTAAATCAATCTTTATCATGAAGGGATCATGTAAATTATCAAAATGACTATGCTCTTAAGACAGTTCTTAATTCTAAAGGGAATTTATATCTCAAAAGAGATTATGATCTTAAGAACACTCATTCATAAAGGACAAAAAAGAAAGGGGAGAAGTGACTTTGAAAACAAGGTAGTAAAAGAAAAGGTTCTTGATAACTCAATACATATCTTTTTGGTGTAATGTATGAACAAAATATAATTCTACAGAGACTTTGTAACTAGGCTAGAAGTTAAAAAGGTACAAAATATAATCCTATTAGAGGTTCCCTCAAAAAAAAAAAAATCCTATTAGAGGTACGGGAATTATCAATTAAGCTTGGTGCGGGTCTAAAGTTTTCATCTAAGGACTTGTAAAATTATTGAGTTTGCGAAGATTTGAGAGGAGACTAATCAGCCTCTCTGGTGCATTGAGGGAACAAAAAATGGTTTGGTCTCATTTTAATGGGCTTGGATTAATGCTAGCAAAGACAAATTTTGTCTTTTGGTGTAGCAATTCGGTGGTATGTAGATTTCTTTGTCACCAAACAAGACTAGAATTTTAAGAGTGTCAAAGTGAGTGAGTGAGTGTGAGTGTCTTGTGAAAAAACTAGAGTGGGTGTTAGTTCTATATAAAAAGATCTTAGGAGAGGTTGACGTAATTTTCTCAAATAAAAATCTATCCAAATATAAATAAATACTAATGAACATTGTTAAAAAATAATCCAACCATAAATTTAAAAACAATCCTATTCTTCATCTTTGTAACCATATTTTAAAAATAAAAATTAATGTAAACCTCTCACGACAACAATTCTATTACCATCTACTTGTACGTTGTCCTATATTATTTCTCTCTTCAAATAAAATTGAAGTTCCAAAACCAAGTATCTTCAAGCATCAACCATGTTTCCTCAATTTAATTTTCACAAAAAACACAAACAAGGATATAAATTTCAAATCATTCCCTATTTCCTTTTCTTGGGATCCCTCTTCTTTTGGGGTCTACATTCTTTACTTATCCGCTTTTCGAATTTAACCTCTTCTTCCCCAATTCCACGAGTTGCTTGAAAAATTATAGAGTGACCAATCAAGCCATTTGCCTTTCCCACATTAGGTAGTTTGTCTTTAAGGATATTTATAACCTCAGGCATGGCTATATTATCTACGTCACCCCCACGCTCCTCATTTGAGGGCACCTTATTTTCCTGCAAGAAAGAAACATATTTTTTATAAGTGAAAATCAAACTCAATATCTCTGATATTTTCAACACTCACACATACAGTGCATCAACCGCTTATGCTAGATCCACGATGATAATAAGTTAAGGGTCCAGCTAACCGGTGCCTCCGGGACACTGGTTAAGTATACGATAAAAGGTAATTATTACAATTAAAGGAAACTGTTTTTGACTTTATTATAAATTAATTACACAATTTTAATGCATTAACTACTATATAATTTCCCTTTTCATATCCTTAACCAGTGTCACGGGGGCACCGATTAGCATTTCCCATAAGTTAAATAATTAGATAAAATTTGAAATATATATTATGTTGTATATCAAACTAATATAGATTTCATACTCTTGCTAAGGAGTTTAAAATACAAAATAGTTAAAATTGAAAAGAAAATTTTTGTTGCATGTTATTAAAATAGATTGTCTGGAGACATAAAAAAAAAATCACAGATATGTCTATATATATTGACATTAGTAAAGTGAAAATTATAGGCATGGTTAGTAGCTGGTTGAGCAAAATAGGCATGGTTACTATCTAGAATCACATACGAATAAATAACACTATTTAACGGTTATGAACTATGACGGATCCAAAGATTTACAGTGTGGGGAAACTAACATATATAAATTTATATCTATTTAAAATAGAATATTGATATTTGAACATTGAAATCTGGTCATCATGGTGAAGCAATTTCCCCCGCAATGTATGTTGGTTATCAATGTAAATTTCATTTTTATACCATGAGCTCACTTATTCTATTCATTAAGAAAAGTAATTATTTTAAATGTGAGTATTTTAATTTAAGAGTACTTACTTGGACATGGTTTTGAGGGATTTGGAAATCTTCCAAAGCATTTTCTTCGATGCCTTCCCCAATATTGAGTTGGCGCCTAAAATCGGTTCCATCTTGAAAAAACTTTGAGGCACCTTCCCCAAATCGTAGTGCATCATATGGAAAGAGTTTAGAATGTGATGCAAATGCTAGGTCTTCTTCTTCCGAAGAGGATGAAGAATCTAACTCATTTGTTTTAATCATATTCCCTTTTCCTTTATGATCAACGTTAGATTCTTCATCATTATTATTTATTAAAAATTTCTTCCTACCCTCGGCTTCACTTTGATTTGGTTCACAAATAACAATACCACCCACCGAGTTAGCCTTTTTTATGCTTGCCACATTTGCTTTTGGGTCCTCCTTTATTTTTGGAACTACCTTTTCGACATGTTTGCACGATTCATCCACACACGACTTAGATTTTCTACCTTTGCTCCTTATTTTTTTCGTTGCCGTGCTTATTTTTTGAACTACCTTTTCAACATGTTTGCACGATTCATCCACATGCGACTTAGATTTTCTACCTCTGCTCCATGTTCTTTTCGTTGTCTTGGTTATTTGAACTACCTCTTCATTCAGATGACATGTTGTCTCATCAGGACCTAAGTCATTGATAATGTCAGCTAGCAAGCGGGTCTTTTTAGGTTCATCTTCTTCATTGATTGAAAACATAAAAAATCAAGCCATGTACTAAAAGATATATAGTAAACAAATATATACATGTGATCTTGAAGTTATTACCTGGAGTAATTTTTTGTGATGGAACACTTGATATTTGATTCTTGCAAACATTTTCCAAGACGATTTCATTGTCTACAAAATAATATTAAAATTAAAAACCAGTTACAAATATTGTAAAATAGTAAACACATTATATAGAATAGATCTTGAAGATACTTGGACAGTCTTCTTGTGATGGACAATCTTGTTGAAGTTGCTTCTCCGACACATTATCACTGAACCAGCCATGAAAGATGTGTTAAGATGTTAAGTTACACATAAGATATGACCAAGCGAGAATTTGTTTCAATAATTTATTTCCAATATATCACTAATTAAAAAAATCATGAACTAACCTATAATAAACACTAACTTTATAACTATAGTTATTTTTTATAGGTTTAGTTCACTACTAAAAAAAATTTAGTCACTTTCTAAACACACTACTACTTAAAGTTTTTTTAGTCACTTTCTAAACACACTACCACTCCCTTAAAAAAAAAAAAAACACTACCACTATAGTTATT
>Ga0228710_1003492_pt1 | contig 25001 bp, 8 predicted proteins | sample MedpolnodulmetaG_FD_177995 | JGI IMG/M metagenome (GOLD analysis project Ga0228710, IMG submission 177995) | Root nodule microbial communities from Medicago polymorpha collected in Santa Monica, California, United States - pink nodules | ecosystem: Host-associated > Plants > Roots > Nodule...
CCCCCTTAAGTTTTTTTTTTTTTTTGCATATGTTACACTGAACAAAAAAGTGAGAGAAAATGCAAAAAAGTTCGAAGAAAACAAAAGGTAAATGATGGGAACTAGAATCAGGTTCAAATAATTTATGAGGAAAATGAAAAAAGCGAGGGCACGTTTCTTAGAATTTCAAAAGTTAGAGTGTAGGAATGTACTATACTCATCAACATGGCAAATAGTGTTAACTTGAGTGGGTTTTTATGTTGTTTAGTGAAACTTTGAGGAAGGTCAATGTTGAATCCACTCTAAAAAAATACCACTCAAAACATATGAAATACTCTTATATGAATGAACCAAAAAATGATTCTAATTCTATTTATATACTCTTTTATGTATCTAAAAGATGAAAGATAACCAAGTTCCTTTTGATGTATACATTATATCATCTTCCATTTGCTTATCTAAAAAGGGTTTGTCTAAAAAAAGCATCACCTTCCATCTGCATAGGTGTGTGTACCTTAGCACACTATTTTCTTAGGAGAAGAGAGCCGCAATACTAAAGTCCTGATCCAGCTTTGTTCATTGGTCGCAAATGAGGAAAAACATAAAAACAAAATCAATGCTCATTGGATTGATTCTCAATTCAATTTGTACTTGTCATACTTTGTTAAAAGATGTATTCATTAATTATGTTATGAAATGTTCTTGTGTACAATGCAAAATAAATTTTCTAAGTGATATCCTCACATCACAAAGATATTTAGATCATTTAATGATTTTGCATATCCACACAAAATAATTTAGACCATGTAAGGATGGATAATATTTGTGTTGTGCCATGGATTTTCTTAAGTTTTGATCTGCATATTCCCATTATTTATTTTAAAAAAATTAAAGAAGGGGTTTCGTATATGATACAACACTAGTAATAATTTGAGCCCACTAGTGAGTTGCGACGTGACTTGTTTAAAATGAAGATTTCCAAAAATAGAACAAGGTCCACGTGCTATAATGGTTGATGTACATAGTGTTCGCCTTAAAATGGCAAAGTTTCTGACACTCCCTATGTGCTTCTTCACAATGGGCCCACATCATTCAACTCTACCTATTCTATCTCCTATTCCTTTACCATTCCTTCCATCAAACCCACTAGTTTATGGTCCCCCATGGGGACCACCACACACAAATGGCCCATTTCATCTGTTCAACTTTCTTTGTCTTACATTCATATCCTTTCTTCTTCATTGTCCTAACCTTCATTAATTCACTCATTAAAAACTTAATTGACTTAGTTTGTACTTTTATATTTACTTAAAGATTTCATTTATGTACTCTATAGGCGTAAAATCTTTTACATCATCTCTCTATAATATCTGTTGACATTTTACTTTAATTTTTTTAATTGTTTTCAAAGTCAGAATGCCACTAATTTAATGATAAAAGATACGAAAATATAGTTTGCGAATGGAAAACCGCTTAAATCAAATTCTGTTTATAATAAATTCATTATATTACCGTGCAAGTACAAGGGTTAAATAAGTTTTTCGTCCTTATGAATATAAGGAATTTTGATTTTAGTCCCTATAAAATTAAACTAAATGTTTTCATCCTCACAAATTTTCTTATTTTGTTTTTCGTCTTTAATAGCCATTTTATGTTCATATAAATGGCAAAATTATAACTCTTTTATGTTCAAATTGTATTCATGTTATGTCCGTTTATTATATTTGACATTTATATATTCATATTATATTCAAAAAATGTCAAAAACGCGTTAAAATTATATCCATTAAGGACCAAAAACAAAATAAAAAAATTTGTGAAGATGAAAACATTCAGTTTAATTTTATAGGGACTAAAATCAAAATTCCTTATATTTATAGGGACGAAAAACTTATTTAACCCTAATAACAATTTATATGATAAAAGACACTAAAAAGAGTGTCAAGAAAGATAGTACGATGTTTGAGAACTAACATTTTAAAGCATAAACGATCAAATAAGATCACCTCATTGATGAGAAAGATTCAGCTATACTGACTTCATCTATCTTGAATTCGGCTCATCATGCACTCGACAAAAAGATTCAAATTTAAAATCAAACTGTTAAAATTTAAAATTACCTGACTCAATTACTTCACTAAATCCAAATTAATACAGTATAATTTTGCACATGTTGCCTTGTACAATAGAAAGCTTCTAATAATAATCCGCTTGAATGACTTTTTTAGTGGTCTCGTATAGATGTTGATACTTGAGAGTACTCCATATGTTGATACTCGAGAACTAGAAGTATGAAAATGATTTGACATGGACTATTCAATGTCCTTCCCATCCATGGGGTTAAAGACGACCTATTTCTTTTCTTTTCTTGATTAACTATTTCTATTCGTGTGCCTTTTGATTTTTGCTATCAAGTAATCTAGTTGTTAAATTTCGTTTTTGAAAGTGAGTTAATGAAAATATGAAGTTCAAGTTTTGATCTCTATATACAATGTTTCTATCAATTGAATTATGTTAACAAAGATATTTTAATTTCTTTTATTGAAGGAAAGTATCAGTTCAAGCTTTGTAGTTGGGGTACATAGGGAAATTAAAGCCACGCCAAAGTCCCACCTTGAGTGATGACGTCAAATCGTCAATAGGTTTGACGGAGTTTCATTTGGTGACTTTGAGTTTTGATGATATTGATGACATAGTGTCTATCTCTTTTCTAACTAACTATTCCCTCTCATAAAAAATAATTTATTTTAATTATTTATCTATCATTTTTTCTCATCAAAATACAATAAAGTAACAAAAACTATTAAAACTCAATGTCACCAAAATATTTTTCGTTTTGAAGTGATATAAAATGTAGTGTTTACTTTTGATTTTGTTTAAATATAATGAGTATCAACCAACTTAGTCACAATTTAGCTCATCATCTTAGCTCATCATCTTTAGCGGGAACTCCCCTTCCAATCAAAGTATCAATCTATCAAAGTCCTTTTGGTTGTTTTTTTTATTTTTTATAACTATGTCACTATTGCAAAGTATCAACCAATTTTAATTTTTATGACTAATATATCCATCATCAAGAACAGATTTATGCAGATTCCTAGAGCATCCACTATATTTTTTTCGATAATTAAAATTTTATTCATAAAAGTCTGAATCTAATATAAAATTGAGCGAACTCTATCCATCTTTTCTAAAAGGTTGCAAGTCCACAATATCACTTACTTGTAAGTTGGACAAAACATCATACACAAATTTTGATACAGCAAAAGTTCAAGACTAATGGCTACACTTAGCCAACAAGGCAAGCAACAACTAAACCAAAGTTATCCTTAGATACCATGATAGCCTGGTCTGAACTATTATACAAGAAGCACAACTCTCTCGATGCTTAACGCTATGACACACATGATGATGCAGCCTATTACAAAAGATAAAAAAATTAGAGGGGTGTATTGGATTAAGATTTTAAAAGACAATTTTGCATGAAAAAGTCTAGTGGATTTTAAAAGACTATGTTAGATTTTAATGACTTTTAAGATTTTAAAAGATTCTCAAGATTTGTAATTTGGATTTCAAGGGATTTATATCCTAAGATTTTATAAGATTTTGGATTTTAAAAGACTATGTTAGATTTTAATGACTTTTAAGATTTTAAAAGATTCTCAAGATTTGTAATTTGGATTTCAAGGGATTTATATCCTAAGATTTTATAAGATTTTAAAATTTTCAAAAGATTTATATCAACAAGCTAATTGTGTTTTTTTTAAGATGCTTATGAGATGTTTTTTAGTTTTTCCAACACTGTGTATTACCACCATGATATTCAAAAGATGAAATATTTTATGTGCACTTTGAAACTGCAATAAATGCCAAAAGATTTTATAAAATATTACACCATGGTTTTATAAAATATTTTCTGCGCACTTTGAAACTGCAATAAATGAACGTCAAAAGATGAAAAATATAAAACAAATTAGATGACTTTTTATACTAAACCCTAAAACAAATTAGATGACTTTTTATACTAAACCCTATGCAATATTCCATCATTCATTTTCCTTGCATATCTCTTTATAAATGGACGTAGTATACACAAATAACAAGATTTTAAAATCATCTCTAAGGCATAAAAGCTTCACATTGGTTCTTCTATCACACAACCAAGATATATAACCTCTGATGACAATTGACAAGTAATGCAAAAACAGGTACAGTCAGAGAGAAAGAAGTATGATGGCATAGATAAAAGCAAGACATGTTAAATGAATTCACAATATCTGGAACTAGTTGGAAAAATGAATCTCGTTGGACAACAGGGAAAAGAAAATTGTGAGAGTCTCACAAAAGTCTCACAAATTTGTATGAGTTTGTTGAATGAGCATTTTGTTCACATTTTTAATCAAAAAGTCTCACAAAATCCATTCCATAAAAGAATCCATCAAAATCTATCAATTTTTGAATACCGAAGGACATTCTATAAGTTGTGAGAAATCATAATTGAATACCAACAGATTTCGTTGCATTGAAAAAAAAGTTATAATTGTCTTAATTGAATACCACAAGATTTATTTATATTTTATAAAAATCTTAATTAAATACCACAAGATTTTTCTATAATCAAAAAAATCTTTTAAAATCCCTTGAAATCTCAATCCAATACACTCTCCTTAATCTTCAAAGCCAAATCCACAACTTTTAATAATACACCAAATCATAATACTTGGGTATTAATTAAAGCATCCAAACTTCACTGGACTATGTCATATCAACGCAAGCTTCATAATTTACCAACACCAAAAGTTATCCAAAGAGTTGATTAAGATATAATGTCACGCCAGCATGGATCCAAGTCATGGCTCCTGGGGCAGCTGCCCCCGCAACAATTTTTATTTGGTTATTAGTTGTTTATAATTTTAAATGTTTTCTACGAATACCCATAATTTCTTATATTTGGTTGAGTGTTCTCCGCATGATATTAATCTTTCACACTTTCTCATTTTATTTTAACTAGCCAATATGCATTACATATAGTACGTATTCTGCAGGTTATTTAATGTTGTGAACAAAAGGATCTGAACATATACGGTTCGTCACTAGTTAAGAAGTGTCTTTAATTGGCTCTCACTTTCAAGAAGTGGAAAGAGAGAGACATGGGAGTTTCAATCATCAAAGAAGAGATGTAACTTTTTATGTGAAGCCAATACCCAGTTGATTTGTCAATTCAAATGGTCCACACCAACCAGTTTTCCATGTAACATAGGACCACATCACAGTTTCCCCCCAACTTATATCATACAAAGAGGAACCATATAGTCTTCATCTTGCTTCGTGCACATAATGTAGCATTGTGTAATGGGTCCCTGTATACGATGTTTTTGCATCTTAGATTTAATCGGTATATTTGAGTTCAGATTGTTCATTCTCAATACAACATCATCAACATTCCTATAATTTTCACATTATGAGTTTATTTTCTTTTTCCATTCTTCCTTTTGAGGTGTACGATGGAGTACATATATGAGATACAAAAATGGCACAATCCAAGTTGTAACTTTTTTTCCCCAACTTCCTAAGGAGCTAGCATGAATGAAGGTAAATGAAGAGAATGTGCAAGGACAGATTATTGGTCGTTAGATGCATATGCTTTTCTTGGGGATTAAATATGAGTTGGACAATATTATAATCTGTATTTATAGGAATGAAGCTTTTGGATATCCTATTCTTGTAAAAGTTTTAGAACTTAGTATACAACTGATTTTGGAGTTAAAGATATTTTTTGTCTCAGTAAAATTTTCAAATTTCTTTTTTAACCTCTTAAAAAATTCTTCAATTTTTGGTCCTTCAAATATTACCCGTCACCATTTTTGGTCTTGCTTTTAGTTCAGGTCATGTGTACCAAGCTTAGCTCAGTATTTTTAAATGAGTTTTTTTTTTTGGTGGTGTCCAAGGTTCAAACCCTGGACCTTGCATATATTATGCATTGTCCTTACCAACTGAGCCAAACTCACGAGGACTTTAAATGAGTTTTTTAGGAATACTTAAAATATTATAAGAATTTCTCTCAAAAAATTATTTTTTATAACAAAGTATGAATCAAATATGAATTTTTGAGCGCCAAAAATATAAATTTATATTTAATTCATTCATTGCTAAAAAATTCTAAAAAATCAAATTTTGAATAATACACATAAATTGATTTAAAAGTATAAATCAAAAGTGGTGAGGGTAATATTTAAAGACCAGATGATCATTTTGAGACAAAAGAGAATAATAATTATAGACTTAAATTTTATCGTTGCATATACTAATTTTTGCCTGTACTCTCCACAATAGTCCATCTGTTCTAAAATATATATTGTAGTTGATCGCTTTACAAATGTTAATGTACAACTTTAATCATTAATATCTTTAATTTTGTATATTAAAAAATCATAAAGTATTGATACTTTGAAAATATTCATTGATACAAATCGAACAACATTTTATACACTAACATTTGTCTTTATACATTAGTAAAAACCCATGATCAGTTCCGTTAGCTTAGCTCAATTGGTAGGACAATGCATTATTATATCAAGGGGCTGGGGTTCGAACCCCGGACCCCACTTATTCACCTTATAAGGTGAATTCTAGCCACTAGGCTATCTGACCAAAAAAAAAACCCATGATCAAATCAGGTTATGTAAATAGTGCACATAATCAAACTCCGACATGTATTTAGGGACGTAGGAAGTATATTTTAATATAATTTCCGGTGGGTATAGCTTTGTCGATGGAGTGATAGGGTTCAACAGGGTGCATGGTTACTTATAGAGTAATTCATCAATTTAGTCACTAAACTACTATCATCTTTCTAGGGTATCCTCGTTGTTACAAGCTAGTGGTTTGGTTGTAAAAATATTTTATGTGGAATCCTAGGTTCGGACACGGCGGCCATATTTACCCCCTCTATGTTTATTTGAGTATGTGTTGGCCACCATATCAATAGAAAAATAAAATTAAAAAAATCTAATTTAGTCATAAATTATACATATATAATAATTAGTCTCTAAACTATATGAAATTATCAATTTAATCTATTAAACTACATGAAACTTTGTCTTAGTCTGTAAGGTCTTGATGGAAAAGACTAAATTTATATGTGTGTGTATATTAGTAGGGACTCAGTATTATATTTACAAAGTTTAAAACTAAATTGAAGTAGGGGTGACGGTTTAGGGACTAAAAATAAATGATATTCATCCCAAGTTCAAAATCACTAAAAATTAAAATATGAATATGCAAACAAACTTACAACAATATTCATTTATCTTTCAGTATTTCGTATAATCACTGAAAAGAGATCCAAATGCAAAGATAAAAGAGACCAACACAATTTAAATCTCTCTTTCTTGTGTTTTTCTCACTTTCATGTTCTTATCTTTTTCTTGATTTTCTATTGATAAGAACATTGCCTTTTTTCTTTTAAGTGTGGTGTTGTGAACCCCTACATTGGTATTGCTTCTTCTTTGGAGCTTTGATAGCATGGCCGAAGAGAGTAGATCCGACAACATCCAAGTTTTGAATAGTTGCTCTTTTTAATTCAAAGAGAATGCTCATGTTCAGAAATGGACGTTGAATAATAAGACAAAATCGGAAACTAAAAGAGTGGTTGGATGAGATTTATGACGCTGTACTTTTTTACAATTGTCTTTGTTAGTGAACTCTTTACGACGAAGGGTTGTTTATAGATTCGCTTCAATGTACTTTTAGAAGATTGTTCAGATGATGAACAATGTGTGTTTTGGGATTTGATCTTTAATACGCTCCAGACGAAGAATTGATCTTTATTGCTTAGTGTCATCCAGAGGATTGTTGAGGCCATATGATTATCTGCGTTGTTGAATTTGGCAATTCAGAGGATCGTCTTATTTAGACGATTTAGTTTATTTCCTCCCGTGCTGATTTTTGGAATGATGCTTAGGCTCATATGATTTTTTACGCTCTTGTTGATTTTGTGTTGACCTAGAGGATATGCTTGTTTTGCTTGATAAACTTCTCTTGAGCTTGGAAATCTTTTGCTTTGTGTTCATACTCTAACGAGTGATGTGCTTTCAATATCTTGCACACTTGAACACACATTAATAGATAAATTATTCCTCTCCGCGTAAAACATCGAATCAAATGATGTTATTTTGTTTGCTTGTTTCGTTATCATCAAAACTTAAGATATAAGATACTCGAACTAAATTGGTTCTTACATCTTATACATTCAATTCTACTTTATCCTAGTTTTGGTATCTAATCAAAACGAAACTATTCTAACTAGTGGAGAGAATACACATTTACATGCGGCGTTTCCAAAATATTTATTCCTTAAATTAAAGATAAAGATAGTTCAAATAGGTTAATTCTTAAAAACAGTATTTGAAGATTAAGTTTAAGACAATATTGCTTTTAGTTAAGTTTAAATTTAACTTTTTTAGTTGATCATTCCATTAATTGTAGAATTGTACTAAAACATTATATTAACAAAATTGGAAGAACTGTAAAACTGATGATATACTAAACACTAGTCTAAGGATCAATATAATATTCGGTTTTTGTTCTCATACATAAAATGATATACTATATCGGTTCTTTGTTTGATATTAACAATTTATAACAGTTTTAACTAATAAAGTTAATTATTTCTTACTTCAAGCTGAAAGAGTTGTCATTTTAATTAATTGCTTTTGGTTTTCATGCTTGTAAGCTTATGAGTAAACACCAATTTGGCATATCCCATGAATTGTAGTCATCATGGTTTTCAAAATTTTCCATAAACTATGGCATCAAATTCTACAATATCGAAGCGCATGATTTGGCAGGAAAGGTAATAACATGTCTTGTTCATAGGGGTACGTTTTTCCCTCCTCATATGAAGCATACCATGATCTCAAACCGTTTTAAGAATTCTTCTGAATTTGTTACACAAGCAAGGTCAGTCTTAGGTAAATGTTCCTTCATAGGAATAGTGGATTTTTTCCTAAAAAAAAAAGACAGTGAATTTTTATTTTTATTTTTACAAATGCATCGTGAAAATTAAAGTTTTTTTTAATCGAACTTAAAAGCATTCATAACATCTTCACAATATATTTAAATGATAGAACTCCTCAAATCATATTTATAAAAGAAATTTTGATCAACAAAAGTTGAAATATTTTGTCCAAATTTTTCCAAATGGATTTTTTTACTTATAAAAAATCAAATGGTTAAAAGTTAAAAGTAAATGAGTTGAACAGTCAATGTAAATATATTCTTATAGAAGCTAATTTTTACCCTTATGCCACACAAAGATTGAGAAATGAGCTGTACAAAAAACAAATTGAGAAACGAGAATTCTACTAACATATAAAATGACCATTTGGCCATATCTGGTCAATCGAGCTCGAATCACAACTCGCAACAAAATTTGGATATTTTGGTTGAATTACTGAACCTGACCAGGAGTATTTATGTAAAAAGAAAAGGTAACAACTTAAGAACTCCAACTACAAAACAAGAGTCGAGAGACCTTGTTTGAAGTTTGGTCACATGATTATACAAACTTGAAATTGCTCAGGCGTAAATCAGTCGCTCTAACTTTTTCGTTTGTCACACTGGTCTTGTATGTTATGTTCCTTCTTTTCTTCGTAATTACCTCACCCCCATTTATTCTTTAAATTTTCAAAAAGTATCAACACATCATTATTAAGCTAAGTGAACATTTGAGTTGGACTTCGGTCCTCTTTGTAATAAAAAAAATAAGTGACCATTTCGATACCTAAATTTTGTTATGTTTTTTTTAAGAAGTTAAACTAACACATTAAAATTTATATTAGGGAGAATCAAACACTTTGAGATGAGCATACTCTAAAGTTAGATATGTATTTATCAATTAATGTCATCTTATATTTTAGTATTTTTATTGTTTTTTTTAAGAAAGCAAACTAATCCATTGAAATTGACACGAAAAGAATCAAAGTTAAGACCTTCAGAAAAATATACTCTATAATCTCAAACAAACAGTACCAGACCAAACCAAATGAGTTTATATTAATTAAAAGGTTAAATTACACAAGAGGTCCTTTAAGTTTGAGGTTTGTAACAGATTGGTCCTTTAAGTTATTTTGGTCACACATAAATCCTTTAAGTATGGGGTTTGTAACATATTGGTCCTTTAAGTTATTTTGGTCACACATAAGTCCTTTTAAGTTTGCAAATGTTTTAAATTTAGTCCTTCTACCACATCACCGTTTTGGTTAACAGAAGGACCAAATTGAAAACGTTTACAAATTTAAAGGACTTATGTGTGACCAAAATAATTTAAAGGACTAATCTGTTACAAACCGCAAACTTAAATGATTTATGTGTTATCAAAATAACTCAAAGAACCAATATGTTACAAACCTCAAACTTAAAGGACCTCGGTGTAATTTAGCCTAATTAAAATGTAAATAATTTTTTCTTAGAGTATACCAATATTCAATCAAACTACAAATATGTAAATATGTAATGGCCCACCTTAAAAAAAAAAAAAGTTATTTGAAATAAAAAACTACAAATTTTAACTTATATCAAAATAATTATTAGATGTAAAGTTAATTCTACATCTCTAAAATCAATTTTGATTTTTGTTCCACAAAACTGAAATCAAAGTGACAAATCCCATCCGATCCCAAGTTTTTCATAAGCATGGATAACCACAGTTTCATAAGAAAAATGAAATTGATAATCTACATCATTATATGATTAAAAACCAGAATAAAATTTGAGTGTAACTTTTAAGATTAGGCAGTACACTACCCTTTACGTGTAGCAGAAAACTATCTTACCCAGTGAGAATAGAAAACAAAACATAGTCCTATATATATTTTTGTAATTTAAAAATTTTAGATTAGCAATGTCATTGTCATTGAGTTAGCAGTGTGTTAACCACAACACAGCAGCAAGAAAAAGACAGGTAGAGAGAGAAAACTAAAAACAAAAAACAAAGACGCATTTGATTTCCTAGTTTCACATTACATTAGGGCTTGATAAAGATGGTTTTGCTCGGAATCTTAAGCTAAGAAACTACTAACAATAACACAATTTCACTCTTCTTTTTTTGAGTATATAAATATCATAATTCATTACAACTAACTACAACAGAAACATACATAGGAACAAGAAAAATAATGGGAAGAGGAAGAGTTGAGTTGAAGAGAATTGAGAACAAAATCAACAGACAAGTTACCTTCGCTAAACGAAGGAACGGTCTTTTGAAAAAAGCTTATGAACTTTCCGTTCTTTGTGATGCTGAAGTTGCTCTTATCATCTTCTCCAATAGAGGAAAACTCTATGAGTTTTGTAGCAGTTCAAGGTATCTTATCTTATATATATATATGCTATGCTACAACAATAACTAAAATCTCTCTTTCTTTTTATTTTTTCAAAGATCTTCACTCCTTTCGATTTTTGCTTTTTTCATATATGAGATGGGAAGAGGAAATTTTAATATTATATTAATTTATTTGTGAAAAAATGAATAAAGTTGATTTTTAATTTTCACTGTTTGAGTTTTTTCCGTTTCTGTGAATGTCTCGGCGTTTATAGAAGTTTGAGTGTTTCTGCAATTGTATTCATGTTAGATCTGCAACTGGAAATTCAATAAACAAATAAATATGTATTAAAAAAAATCACTGTTGTATTGTATTTAATCTATTTTATTTTTATTTCTTCTGTTACTTTCTCTTTCTTTTTTTCTTTCCCTCTTTTAGGTCTAAACTCAGCCTCTGAAATTACCATATTTTCGCTTCACCAGCGTTTGAAACAGATCTGGTTCAAAAGCCTTTTCCAAAAGCAATTTTTGTGTCTATAGTCAGGCCTCTTTTCAGTGTAAATTAAGTGTATAATCAATTTTTTCTTCCATTTTCAGTGTTAATAGCTAGTTTGCTTTTCTGGTTCATTGTTCAAAAATCACTTAAACAATGTAAACTATAAGCTATACTTCTCTGAACCTAGGGTTTTTCTCCAACTTTAACTTTTTCAATTTTTGTATTCTATATTATTAGTTTTTTAATTTATAATAATATATATTCCCCTTTTTTGGTGAAACACAAATACCCTTGAATTTCATGGGACTTGTCTTGGATCCAAATTCCATTATCTTTTATGTCCAAAGAGCAATATGGTGTTGTCAATTTTCTTAATAATTTCTTGTACTATTTTTTTTTTCCTTCTTTCAATTCATTGTTTCATGATAGTGATTTTTTGTTAAATTAGAATTCAGAATAGTCTTTTCCATCACTCTTGGAGTGGATAATAACATGAATGACCTCAATCACCTCTTCTATCAATAAATGTTTTTCAATCACATGAAACAACTATGATCCTTTTTTTTAGATCTGGTTGTGCAAAAAATTCTGGTACATGTTTTTTCTCATGGATTAAAAAGTGACACTCCTCATAAATGGTCTAAATCTTACCACATACACACAAACATCCCAATGGTTTTTTTACTCTCTTAGGTGGTTTTAACTTCATGATTCACCAGGTAAAATATGTGTTGATTATTAATGATTTATGGGTAAATTATGTATATACACTGTGATGTTATTGTAAATATTTTGAGACTCTGCTTATTTCTGTGGAATATGAAATCTTTTACCTGATGAATTTCTATCTGGTCAAGAGATTGAGTTTGATTTGATGTCATTTGAATATAGCCCTAAAACATAATTTTGCAAATATCTTTTACTTTTCTTTTTTGACAAAGAATCTTTAATTTTTCGTTTGCTAATTTCTGTCAAGCAAATATTTTAGGGTTTTTCTATCATTTGCAAATTTGCACATGTTAAAAAGTTTAATGTGGTAACTTTGACTTGGAACTTGTACATTTTATATTAAATATGTAGTTTTTTAATAAATAATTATTGTTTTCAATAAAAAATTACCACTTTTAGATATCTTAACATGTACAATATTGCACATGTTAGACAAACCCAATATTTTATATTATTTTGTTTTGAGAGGAAATATTTTTGTCAAGGAAAATATACATTATTATTTTCCATCGATGCTCACTAGTATTTTTAGAAATTATTCTAATTTGAAGATAGAATTTGAAATTTTTGCATCTACAAATAAATTTTACCATCAAACATAAGTAACATGAATGTATTTAAAGATTAAAAAACATCACTTTCAAGTCTATGACTTGGAATCAATTTTTACTTCCTGAATCAAACACAAACACCTTAAGTTGTCCCAATTTGTTGCATGGAAAATTTATGAGCATTTCCTTGTTAATTGTTTTTTATGCAATTTCCTTGTTAATTTGTTATTGCCTCTTATTCTTTTTTTGTCCTTAATTAATTTGATGCTTTTTTTACATATTAATTTGGTGTTAGGCATAAGGAAAACTTAATTATGTTTTAAGAGAGGGTTTAATTTGTCCTCAATAATTTATATTTTATAATTCTTTATATTTGATATATAGATGTAATTTATACAAGTTATTTATCTTGTCAATGTGCTGCAGCATGCTGAAAACGCTAGAGAGGTACCAGAAATGCAACTATGGTGCGCCTGAGACTAATGTGTCTGCACGAGAAGCCTTGGTAATATACCTTTCATGGAAAATGTCTGATCTTATATAAAATCATTATGTTAATTGTCCTTTTATATTGACTAAAAAACTTGACTATTTTATAGTCAAATTCTTTTGTTTTGACTAATTTTGATATTTTTCTTATATGCCGTGTTACGTTTTGGACAATTTGGCTTGTTATTTTTTTGTTAATATAACCAATTGGCACGTAAGAAGATGAACAACTATGAAAACAAATAATACAACTATGAAAACTCCAATAGATAATTCATTATGTTCTATGAAATAATTGAATTTGATTTGCTGAACTGCAATTTGAACGGCCTATAGTCTACCATCATAATATAAATTACAACCAATTTACTTTATTGTTTATATAGAAAGAAACAATATTAAAATGCAAAAAGGCTTTTTATCTGATTTGTTTAATGTTTTCTTTTCATTTTTAGTTAATTTGTTTTCATTAATTAAATAGGAAACAAATTTATTTAAAAATGATGTTTTTATCTTCTATCGTTTATCTTTTCATATGTATTATTTAAATAAAAACCAAATCAAAACTTAAACTTTAAAAAATGATATACTATTTGTACAATGAATAGTGATACATTGATCATTCCACGTGACAAACCCTCGGTTCTATACACTAGTAACTACATGTTTGGTGGAAGAAAGATAAAGGAAATGATATAAGGGAACGGAAATAAATAAATACCACATGAGGTGGTATCTGACTGATATCGATTTACGCCCATATTTTCCCATACCACCCATATACCACCCCATGTGACATTTTTTTATTTTTTATTTTCCTTCCCTTCTATCATTCCCTATGCCTCTCTTCCACTAAACATGTGAGCTGGGGGTGATAGAAGGGAGGGTTTGTCACATGAGTGGTCAGTGTATTACTACTCCTTTTACAATTTTTAACTTAACATGTCAAAAAATAAACATATGTTAATTGGACTCCTCAATTTTATTTTTTTTGTTGTGTGAGTATTCATGTGTGTTAAGTACTTACTGTAAGAAATGCCTTAAGTGCTTATTTCTCTAATTTAAATGTGGCAACCATGAGTATAGGAGTTAAGCAGTCAACAGGAATATTTGAAGCTGAAGGCACGTTATGAAGCATTACAACGATCCCAGAGGTAATGATTATGCTCTATTTTATTTCTATCTTTAAATATTGTTGATACAGAGTGACTAAGAGTGTTTTTAACTGTGACCTTGTTAGGAACCTTATGGGAGAAGATCTTGGCCCTCTGAGCAGCAAAGAGCTCGAGTCGCTTGAAAGGCAGCTAGATTCATCCTTGAAGCAAATAAGATCCACAAGGGTACTCATCAACTTTCAAACTATTGCCAATTACTATATGTAATTCCACTGAAAAACATAATCCTTAAGTCCCAATAATCTTCCCCAGTTTAGCCCATTTTGAGAGCTTTAGCTAAGTCATTGTTCTGCATTAAGTTACAGAAGACATGGAAATAATATAGACATTACTAGTATTCATAGAAGTAGTCTAGGAGTTCTCAAAGTATCTAAAACTTGTGATTAATTTATTTGAAGAGAACAAGCTAAACTTAAGCACAAGATGCGTACGCTGATCTGTACAGCATAGTCTGAACCAAATTACATGGATTATGATACTAAAAAACAAAGAAAATTAAAAATACTCAACCGAGCCGTTTAAGACTGCATACATGTAACAATATCTCTTACCTTTTTGGTGGATTTGAGATTGGTGAGGGTAGGTCAGACGTGGTAGTATCTCACTTGAAGTTTGTGGATGATGCTCTTTCAATTGAGGAGGCTAGTGTAGAAAATTGTGGGTAATGAAGGTTGTTCTAAGATGGTTTGAGTTAGCTTCTGGTTTGAAAGTTAGATTCTCTACGAGTAGACTTTCTGGTGTAAATTATTCCTTCATCTCAATGGCTTCAGTTTCTCAATTGTAAGATATGGTTGCTAATGTTCGTATACCTTGGACTACCAGTTAGTGTTAGCCCTAGGAAGGTGTCAACATGGCAACCAATGTTGAAAGTTATTCGAAAACAGATTGGGATCGTGGCAAAACAGATTGGAATCCAGAGAGTCACTTATGACAAAACAAGAAGAAGCCACTGCTAATTGAAACTGAACTATCCTTCATTACTTTAATCTGTAATAATGATAAGGAGTTGAATGATAAGGAGGTTAAGGATTCTATCTCCACCAACAATATATTTGCATATACTATCACTAACATACTAATATTTGTCACATGAAAAAAATTGTAATCTTTGAAGTAAAAACTCGGTTAATTATTTGCATTTTTCATTGGAAGCAAAACTTACAGGCTTCAATTAATAATACAGTATATATGTTATTTAATTTTGTAAATTTTGTTTCCTTTACAGACCCAATTCATGCTGGACCAGCTCTCTGATCTTCAACGCAAGGTATGAGAACAATTTTTCTTTCCTTTTCCACTGTATGATATCTTCTAGCAGTCTGCTTATACTCACCAACTAATGTTACTTATGTAGGAACATATGCTAAGTGAGGCTAACAGGTCTCTCAGACAAAGGGTATATAAAAAACACTTCATCAATCATTTTAAGTTATAGAAATCAACAAAAATATATATGACCAAAAACCTGATTTTGGCATATTGAAAATCAGTAAATGACTGTTTGTTATTTAGCAGTTGGAAGGGTATCAATTGAATCAACTTCAAATGAATGCATGTGTTGAAGAAATGGGCTATGGTCGGCATCCAAGTCAAACTCAGGGTGATGGTCTCTATCAACAATTGGAGTGTGAGCCAACTTTACAAATTGGGTATGCACTTTTTCTTGGCTCAATCATTGATCATGGTTGATAATGTTTTGGTCACACTCACACCTACTATGTTGCAAACATCATGATGTGCATTTCTTTTAGGCATTTGATATCTTAGGAATAGCATGTGTGATGCAAATATGATTAGTACTAGTATTGCTTGAGATGTAAGCTTAAATGACAACTGAATTCGAACATAAGCAATTTCAAATAGCCACACTAGGATTGGACTACTACAGTACTTGAGTTAGTGTAGTAAGCATAAAGTTTTGATTTAAATTTCATTGGCACCATTTATATCTGAAAAATAGACAAGTTTTTGTGTATTAAAACGGGTTTGGGTTTTTATTAAAGAAAATTGGGGATGTGATATGATAGGATACTAAATTCATTTGATAAACAAAAAATATATCGATAAGAGATTAATCTCTATGCATGGAAATATTTTTTACGCATATACATCCAATCAAATCTCATTATTGTGTCACTTTCATATGCCAGTTCCTAAAGTATCTCCACAAAAACATGTGGTGTGATCTGACTTGATGCATGTGTAAAAAACAATCATGCAATCGGTGTATACAAATTAAATCTATATATTATGTTTTTGGTAGTGCAATTAAATCTATATTGAATGTTCATAATCTTTTACAAAATAAATTATTATTATCATTGCTATTTTAATATTGATTTGTTTTATTTTGATCTGAATAAAATGATATTTGTTTAAGTTGCAGCTATCAGCCGGATCCAGGGTCAGTCTGTACGGCAGGACCAAGCATGAGTAATTACATGGGAGGATGGTTACCATAGTGAAGCTCATGTTGCATTCTCAGCATAAGTTCCACTCCACCCAAACAAGTTTGTGGTTCCAATTTTATTTGAAAATGGCTAGAAAAATTAATTTCCTTTGACATGTAATGGACTGACTAGTAAGTTTCTACTATCTATGTAGGAACAATGTAAGCAGTTCTGTTCTATGTGTGCTCTTTTGTAAAACTGCACTTCTTTCCTTTATCACTGTTTTCTTCCCTTTCAGATTATAGATTAATCTTGATCTTAATAATAATAATTTGTTTGCATCTCCTTGTTTCCCTGAATTCTTATTCTGAGACATTAGTTTTTTGTTTTTTTTGAGATGGACATTAGTTATGAAGTTATCATAGATGAATAAATACATCATGCCTGCCTTCCAATACTTACGTGCTTTGTTTACTTTGGAGAACATAATGTTAGCTAGCACCCAACTCTTTTCTTTTTTCTTTTTAACTTCTAATTTGCAGAACAATTTAATTATACGTAGATTAGATTTTTTAATACGAATCGTCAAACTTTTTTGTGCGGATAGAATAAAGTTTGTAATACATGTTGGAGTTGGACTATAATAGAAAATTGGTGTAAGACCTTCACGCTATAGTTAGAGTGTATGAGCAACAAGGTTTACATCATTTTTCTCATAATAAATCCAGTCATACAGACTACAATTTTGATGATCTAGTAACAAGGCTCGACATTTATAAACGGCAGTTAAAAACCGTTCCAACTCAGCCATATATAAGAATGTTAATTAATTGTCGTTCAACTTCACAGTAAGAACCTTGTGAGTCATCAAAGGTTATACTGGATGATGGCTTGTACGGGAGTTGCTCACTACAAGAAACATTACCTTTTGCCAAGGATTTTGACACGGGAATGAAACCCCTGGCAAATTTGACATGGCATGTGCCAAGGAAAACCCCTGGTAAATTGCCAAAGCCATTTCCGGGTCCACTTACCATTTGACAGGGATGAACCCTTCACAAAAGGACAGGATCCCAGACTTTTTTTACCTTGAAAATGAAATTTGAAATGGCTGACAGCTTCTGATTTTGCAAACAATATACCAGGGGTTATGCCACAACCTGCCCCTGGCAAACGGGAATCCAGCAGAGAATCTCTGCTGTTGTCATTACCTTGTCAACTCAACGTGATAAAGTCTGCCAAAAAGTTGTGCTCCAGTTATGCGAGGGGCTGCCCCTCGTTTTTTCCCTGAGTTTTTTCCAGTCTATATAAACCTGCACCGTGTTATTCCCTCACACTTTGACACTTAGAAAAAATTTACACTTCAATTCTCATACACTCTTCTCTTCAACATCACTAAACTTCTCTAACTTTGGTAAAATTCTCTTAACTTATTATTTATTTGTGTTTTATTTTTTTACTACTTACTAACATAAATATTTCTTGCATCAGTGTTCAAGTCTTGCCTCCTCCTGTGGATTCTTGCTCTTGCTAGGCTTGCTCTCTGCTGGATTTTGTTCTTCTCTCATTTCAAGCTTCAACAAGTTAGTAAATTTGTTCTTCTCTCAAGATCTGTTTTTAATTTTTTAAAATAAATTTTGAAAATGATTTTAATGTATTATTGAAGAAAAAAATAATACTGTTAATTTTTTGAAAAATAATATACAATATTATTTCAACAAAAAAAAATACTGTTAAAATAATTTTTCAATTTTTTTTCCTTTTTTTATTTGGAATTTAAATATATAAATGTTATATAGAATGATATATGTTGGATGTTATTTATATGATATTTCAAATTATTTATGGAATATATATGCATGCTGTTGAATATTTAAATTATTATGGAATATATGCATTTTGTTTTTGTGACAAAATGAAATATATGTATTTTTTTTTTTGAAAGGTGAAATATATGTATGTTGTTTATATTTTTTTATATGATATATGCATTTTTTTTAAAGAATATGCATGTTGTTGAACATATGTTTGAAAATAAAATACTTCATAAAAAATAATATACTAAAAGGGTTTATTGTTGGAAAACAATTTTTGAAAATAGTGTATTAAAAATCAGTTTTTAAAAAAAAAATGAAAACTATGTTAAAATCTGTTTTTTTTAATAAATTAAAATATGTTGTTATATTTTATCAATTTATAAAATAAAACAATATAATATAATAATGCCTATTGTTTAAAATATGTTATTAATTAAAATTATTTTAAAAATATTTAATTAATTAATAAAAAATTCGGTTTTATAAATAAAACATTTTTTTTTTAAATAATATATCGTTTGCTAGGGGTTAAACCCCTCGCAAGTCCATGGTTTTTTGCTTATCAGATTTGACCTTCCATCAATTAGTCAGTGCGTTAGTGTGTCAATCAATGCGGTCAGAGCAGACTACACTGCAGAAAAAAGTGAGGGAATATGCCAGGGATTGTGACAGGGACGAAGCCAGGCCATATGCCAGGGGTTTAGCCCCTCGTATTTTCCCAGAGGTGTAACCCCTGACAAAATGTTAGCGACGAGCGGTTTTGACAGTGCTTCTGTCCCTGGCAAATTCCCTCACAAACGTCCCTTTTCTCAGGGATTCTGTCATTTTCTCAGGGATTTTGCCAGTGGCAAAAGGTAATGTTTCTTGTAGTGGCTATGATGGGTTCATTGCACCAAGCTCATTAGACTAACTTGCAAAATAAATCTCCCACTCATGCCTTTTTACCCCAACTTCATTTTAATTTCAATCCTTGCATTAATGAGCTTGAAAAACTATGTCAAAAGAGGGTCCTTGCCGCATTCCATCTAGACAGTAACAAGTGGGGTGTAAATGTTTAACCTTTATCTGGTTCTTCGACTAATTCTGCAGTGTACGATGCAATTCTTGAACTACATGATCAAATAATGGTAAACAATATTTCTCTAACTGAAGACATGAGAAATTCTAATCATTTAGGCGTGCACACACAACAATACACATTAACCAATGTTTTTAATAATAATAATAATAATAAATTGAATTTTTTCTCTTTTTACATATTTCTATTTGTATGTGTGCCTAAACCAATAATATTTATGGTTGTGACCACACAAGAATTGCTCCTGATGATATCCATATGTTGGTAGAGAAATAAGGAGCAAGAACTTGGCGCTGTCAGGAGGTTACTATGATTTTGTTAATGGAGAATTCAAGCTTTGGAAGTATAAGACTCATGTTACTAAACCAATTACCATCCCTCAAATTTTTTACACATAACACATCTGACCATTCGTCATTCATATTTCAATTTCATGCGAGCACGAACCAGATTGAAAGTTAAACAATGTATAGTATGAGATAAGATTGAAAGTTGGTCCTAATTTTCCATTAACGCCCTTGTAATTCTGACCAGCTCTATTCTTTCCCCAAGGGTTTCTTAAACAACATAGAGCTAAGTGTGATTAGCTTCATCTCCAACCACTGTCTCGATACTAGAGCCAAGTGTGATCCACTGCAGAGGATTGCCCTGACCTATTAACAAATGCGGCAAAATAATTTAGCACCAACGCAGAAAAGGAAAAGTTCCTTAATGAATGTGAGGAGATTCCTAAAATACAAGGTTGATCGTGCAAAATTTGAGAGGCTTGGTGAATGAATGAGTTAAGATAATGTTACTAGATTTAGGGTCAGTCCACTCATGTTTCTAGATTTAGGTTCAAATGTCGAAATTGTTAGACCGGACGTTATGATCGGGATTTAATCCTAAACACCTCAGCTTATGTGTGTGAGTTTATAACGACTTTATCATTTCGTCTATCTACCCAAATAAACAGTAAATTTGTTGGTGGGTTTAAACTACTACTAGAATAGCCCTCAAAAGAACCACAAAATTAATCAAATAAAAATTACTAGCCCAAAAATGTACCATAACTATTAGATCCCCCCACCCCACAAAAGCAAAAAGAACAATTCTTCAACAAAAAGAAAAAAAGAACAAGGCATGCTTCCACTTATTTTTGACTTCAAATTATAAGACTATTTGAAACCAATTGTAAACCATTATCATAAATGATACTTTTATAATAGTTGTCTTCATTACTGTTTTTCTTTGTCTCAAATTATTAGTTTATTTTATAATATTAATACAATATTTATTATTCTTTTTCACTATCATACGCTTATTTATTACATTTCAATCATTCAACTACTTCACTAACTATAATTAATAAGGTGTTTTAGTAAAGAGAAGTGATATTTGTACAACTAAAATTAGACAACTTTGATGACAACCAATTTTCTCCTCTTGCGATTGGACAAAAACAAATGAGACAGAAAGAAGAAGAGAGAGAATAAAAAACAGATGTGAGTATGAGAGAGAGAGATGTTTAAAGAGTTGTCAAAAAGTGGTTGTACAAATATCATTTCTCTTTAGTAAATTAAACATATTTTACTATTAAAATCAATACTAATAATCATTTTCTTAATAACCGTGCAAAACTCAAAATGAACATTTAAACTCTATTTAGATAACTTACCAACGAAACATAATGGAATGGAGCAGAATAAAACAAATATTATTTTCCACTATTTGGATATTTCATGACGGAGCGGAACTAATTTTGCACTCTGTTGTTTGACTAGTGGATGAAACATAATGATTATGTATTTTTTATTTCAATTTCGACCTTGAAGAATTAAAATTCAATCAGTATTACAACCACTTTCATGTATCCATTTTATTCCAATAAAAAAACGATGATGAGAATTGGTATTAAAATTGAATTGAAAAAATGGTGAAGGATTTAGGCGGATGTATTGGATTAGGATTTTAATGTATTTTAAAATACTTTATAATTATGAAAAAGTCTTGTGGTTTTCAATCAAGACTCTTTGCAACTTAAAAAAAGTCTTGTGGTATTCAATCAAGACTCTTTGTCATTTTAAAAAAGTCTTAAGGTATTCAATCAAGATTTTTCATCACTTAAAAAAGTCTTATGGTATTCAAAATCATTTAAATTTTGAAAGATTGTTTAATAAATTGGAATTTGATAGATTTCGTGGGATTTTCTAGTGAAATTTTAGCATGAAAAAGTCTTTAATGAAAACATGAGATTCTTAGGATTGTTTTCTTTTAAAATTTTACTCTCTCTCCCCCTTCTCCCACTCTCTCTTCTTCTTCTATCTTGGTCTCTCTCTTCTCCCTTCTCTCTCTCTCCCCCCGCATCTCTCCATCTCTTGTAAAAAAAAATAAAAAAATAAGAGTCTGTGTTGAGAATATTATGATAGAGAGTGTGTTGTAATCATTTCTTTTCAATGAGTCTTTAAATTTCATGGAATCTTTTGAAAACTTATAAATACATAAAATCATTTCAAATCCTTTAAAATCTTATTATGTGAATCCATTGAAATCCAAATTGTAAATCCTGATAGTCATTTAAAATCATGAAAGTCATTGAAATCCTACAAAGTCTTTTAAAATCCTTGAGACTTTTTTAAGCAAAAATTGTCTTTTAAAATTTTAATCCAATACACCCCCTAAATTGAAATGAATCAAGATTACAACCACTTTCAATTTTATTCCAATAAAAAAACGGTGAAGAGAACTGGTATTAAAATTGAATTGAAAAAACGGTGGAGGATTAAAATTGAAATGAATCAAGAATACAACCACTTCCAATTTTATTCCAATAAACACAACATGAAGTTACGAAAGAATAAATAAAATGTGCAGTTACGAAAGAATAAATAAAATGTGCAGTTACGAATTGAATAAGGATTACACCCACTTTCATCTATCATTGAACACAATTTTAGCCAACATCAAAGAATGATATAAAGAAGAAGGAAGGAATAGATAGTGAAAAGTTGCAGAAGTGGTGAATCACATGTACGATGAAGAGTTGCAAAAGAGGGGATGCAGAAAAGAAGAAGTAGCAGTTTATGAAATAGAAAAATCAGGGATAAGATTGTAATTGAATTAATAATATGTTCCATTCCATTGCATACACCTTAATTTGGAAGGAATGAAAAACTGAATGGAAGAGTGGTGTTGGATGGAACGGGTTCCATCACATTCCATTCCATCCACTTTTTACAAAACCAAACAATGAAACCTGATTTTATTCCACTACATTCCATCATTTTCTATCAATCTAAACATATCATATTGTTAGACGGAGGGAGTAATGATTATCTGATCATCCAACATCGCTCAAATTGATATAGTACATCATTCAACATTTCTAAAAACATAAATGATGAATGTATAAACAAACTCACACCATCAAAGTTAATAGCATACAATGACAAAATGTCAACAAATAATATGATAAAATTAAAGTAACATGAATACCCATGCCTTCAGATATACAACATTGACGCTCAAATCAATGACTGAATATCTGATCTTTCAATAGGGAAATCAAATGAACATCGCGACAAGAAATGAAATCAAACAACACCACATAAGAAACAAACAATGTAACACTGCACTCAGACAACGAAATCACGAGAAGAAAAACCTAAACCAATATAAAAATCACTTGTTTGAAGTGAAATAGATAAAAACAAAGGAATGAGAGTAACAAATGACAATGGTACACGACTCAATTAATCGGTTCAGTGATCTTTTAATCCCAACAATTTCTTTTAATATGATGGGTCATATTCATTCACACACACATATATTATATACATACATACATATACTCCCTCCGTAATATTTGATGTTCTAGCATATTTAATAGTTTTTTCTCAAGTTTATACTTGTTGAAAAACACACCATAAACTATTAAATAAATTGTGACATTTGACTTATCACATATGAATTTAATTATATAAATAAGGATTTTTTAATCCAAAATATACAAATATTTATATACTTTAATTATTCCTTAAGACTTGTACCAATAACTAAAACATCAAAAGATAAAAGACGGAGGGAGTATATATTTTTATTTATTTATTTATTTGTGTAATCATTCTCATATATAAATTTGATCTGAAAATCCCTCAAGAAAAAGAAATCTGATGTGAAAATGATGAGAATGAGTCTATGGCTCAATTTAAAACTCAAATTAAAAAAAAAACTAATAAATGTCTTTAATGTATTGTTTAAACATATAAAAGTAGTAATTTTTACTTAAAAATTATGTAGTTATAACTTTTAGATACATTTGACTTATATTTTTAAGACAAAATTTCTTTTTATGCATTCCTTAAAAATTGTTCTTAGACATTTGTTAACAAGACCAAAAAAGCAAATATGATGACTCACTCTTCTCCCAATTTTCTCAAAAAACTTTGACCTTTCTCTCTTTGAATCATTTTGGGGAAAATTCAACCCACAACCTAACATCACACACCACCACCCCATTGGAATTGTAACACATTCCGTTGTCATATTGAGAATAAGAAACGAAAGCTTTGCTCTTTTAACATTCCGACAGAGCTTTATTTTCCCATATTGATAGATATAACATGATGTGTTGTTATGGTCTGAAGTTTGGGATTTGTAGATTGAATTACACCTAACAAGCGATCAAGGTTAAAATGCATTGACCCTTTATTAAAAAGTATGACTTTAGCGAGATAAGTGCTCCTGTTTTTGTCATTTAGTTCCTCAAAGTCTCAAAACCAAACAAAGATGGTCATTATCATCATCGCAAATTCCCCCCTGGAGTGTAACAATTCTTCGCCGCTACCTAAAAAACATTTTATAGACAAAACAAAAACATCATTTGATTTGTCAATGGCTTAATAGCTTATTGGAATTTTTAGAATAATACTTCACTAAGTATCAAATCGGTACAATATATTTGCCTTCCTTTACATATTGCTGTTTTTTTTTTTTTGA
>Ga0228710_1003494_pt1 | contig 24994 bp, 14 predicted proteins | sample MedpolnodulmetaG_FD_177995 | JGI IMG/M metagenome (GOLD analysis project Ga0228710, IMG submission 177995) | Root nodule microbial communities from Medicago polymorpha collected in Santa Monica, California, United States - pink nodules | ecosystem: Host-associated > Plants > Roots > Nodule...
TATTTTTTTTTTTTTTTTTAGCAACGGGTAACTTTGTTGGAACTTAAAAAATATGGTATTATCATGTTGACCCAAAAAAGATGATATATCTTACTCCCTCCGTCTCATATTAACTGAGTTCTTGGCTCATTTCACACTTATTAAGAAAAAGTGTATAAGTGAAAGAGGAAAAAAAATGGGTTTGAGTGTCCTTATCAACTATTGGTGCATTCTTCTTTATCATAAATGCAAAGTAGAATATATTGAATTGAGAGTGGTGAAAGTAGTATTAATTAGTGTTATAATTGGAAGAAAAAAAAAGTAATTAATATTGTATTGAAAAGTGAAATAAGTCAATTTTTCTGGGGCAATATTTTTTTTGTAAATAGCTCAGTTATTATGGGACGGAGGGGGTATCTTATCTTATCTTACTTAATATAAATCTAAGGTGGTCTGATTTTCCTAAATCTCTAACCCTAATGCAGCCCTAACACCTTAAAATGACAAATTTAACCTTGAATAAGAAGTCATTTCCCTCATAAATCATCATATTAATGACAACTAACTACTACTTAACATTGCCTTCACCAATTTAATTTTGCACGTTTTTTGCTACATGGAGTCATGCCAATGATAAATGCAAGCATGAAAAAACGTGCAAGACACGAAGCTCTATAAGTGTTTAGTTGCACACCTTTAGGACATATAACTAGGAGACATCATTTAATTCTTGGTTTTTTTGTGTTTCTGCATGTTATATTTACGCCATTTAAGAACCTTATGTCATTCCTATAAATTGGTGATACCATTTGGTCTGTTTGGCCATTGTCTCAAGTTAGCGCACCAGCATACAAAAGCTCAGTAGAGAACATTTGATATCTTGAGCTCTTTTTAAGCGCATCCATGGCAACCAAAAGTCTGCATTTGCCTCAACCAATTTTTTCACATGGGCAGCTATATGTTGCATTGTCAAGTGTTACATCAAGGAAAGACTTGAAGATATTGATTATTTATGATGAAGGGAAATATAGCTATGCCACATCTAATGTAGTTTACAAAGGAAATTTTCAAAATGTACTTTATTTTTTGTTTAACTATATGACTTTCTTATAAAAAAATCTATGTATGTCACATTTATCAATGATACATGATATTCTAGAATGGTTTATTTTTCAATTTGCTTGAGTTGATTGTAATCAAAATATATTGATCAATAGTCTATAACAGATCCGCGCGACAACATGAGTCAAGAGTCTAGTTTATAAAAAAGAAGTAAGTGTCAACATATAGAGAGGGGTCAGGATTGTATAACTTTCTGGCGGGAAAGTTATGTAACTTGGAGTCAATATGCCTCATTGGATGTCTCAACCTTTTTCGGTGTTAAAAAACAAAAACAAAGGCTAAGAAAAAACACAAGGGGTGGCAAAACGTGCTTGACCCGTCGGGCCTGTCTATTTGGTTCTCTTTTATTGGCGGGTTTAGTCGAAGTTTTGAACTCGTTTTTTATAGTTGGCTCGGCTCGGCTCGTTGAAAAGCAAAGCGTGGTGGGGTGGCCTGCTTAACTCGTTGGAAACAATTATGTTACGACGACAACAGGAGGAGGAGGAGGTGCACCATATATTCATAACTTAGATGATGATTGACTTAATAAAAGAATTATGTTGTTGTTGCGATTATTTTAAGACTTGTTTTATGCTTTTGGATTTATCTTGGTTGTTTAGTTTATTTTGAGACTTATTTTATGTTGTTGGATTTGTTTTAGTTGTTGGATTTATTTTGGAACTTATTTTATGTTTTTCAATTTATCTAGGTTGTTGAGTTTATTTATTTTGAGACTTATTTTATCCTTTTGAATTTAATTTGGTTGTTGGATTTATTTTATGATTTGTTTTATGTTGCTATTTGCCTTATTTTGCTATTAATTATAACGTTGAATTTGATAATTTGTTAATTATCTTGTTTTTCCCAAATTTATTTGCCACCTATTCTTTTATATTTTTTTATTATAAAAGCAACATAGTTTTTTTTTTTAACAATTAAGTTGTAAAAAAAAAATCAAAAAAAGTTTTTTGTTTGGCGGGCCGGCCCGCCAACTCGCATGTCCGCTACTAAACAGGACGGGGTGAGATTTTGGACTCGGTCACTAATTTTGACTCGGCTCGTCTCGTTTTTAGCGGACTTAGACAGGGCAGGCCTAAACGGGGCGGGCCGGCCCGCTTTGCCACACGCGCGCAGGAAACAGGGCACACACACACGCGCAGGAGGCTGCAAAACCAAACACCAACTGCCATAGCGCAGGAAAAACTAACAGACAGAAGATCCCAACAGCCCGTTCAACATCACTGGGCACGACCATCTCCCCTTCCACGAACAACCACCTTCAGCACGTCGCCGGCCGCCATCATTCTCACCGCGAATCTGTTCAGAGTTTACTTGGTATATATTTGTCCATTATAGATCAACGATTGGATTTTATTACTTATCGCCGTTTTGAAGAGATAGGATTATCATTGGCGACTCTTTCAGCTCAACAACATCCATCTCTCACACTCCGGTACAATCTTCTCTTTTTCTTACTCGAAAGTCAAAATCCATCTATTTTATATTTAGAAGCATTTCAGTCTTTGCTCATAAACTGTTTGATTAAAGTTCTGAAAGAATGTATAATCTCAATTCTCTTCATATTTCTATTTCATTGTTTCTCCGGTTTCAATGTCAACCATTAACCAGCTTTTCTCCAATTCCAAAAATTCTCTCCTTTTATGTATTAAGGGTATATAGATTTTGCACATTATTTCCTCAAGTTTTTTTTCAACACGAGAGGATCCTAATCCGTAATTCTCATGAGCCTTTGCGTCTTAACTCTTAATTAATTTGGATCATTTTAGTAGCCTGTTAACTACTTTGAATTTGATTGAGCTTTCCTACATCAAGGTGGACTTGGAATTGAACATTGTTTTACTTTCTTTGTAAGGTCAAATGGCACCAAGATGGAAAGGAAAAGATGCAAAATCGAAAAAGGAAGCAGAGGCTGAGGCACTTAAAGAACCCATGTCAAAGATTATATCACAACTTCAGTCTTCTTTAGTTCAATCAGATACTTATGGATTTCTCTCTGATAACTGTGTACACTTAGCAGTGCAAGCAGAACAACTTGACTTGCTTGATAAAGCATGCTTTGGTCGACCTGTGAGGATAGTTGACAAGGATATGTATTGGTTTCAATTAACCGTGGAGGAAGCATTCTACCTATGTTATTCATTGAAATGCCTCAAGATTAATGGCGGTGCTGATACTGGTCCCTCAAATGATGAAGAGTTGTGGCATTACTTCAAGTCCAAGAAAGAACCATTCCCTTATTTCTACAAGGCTTATTCTCACCTTCGAATGAAAAACTGGGTAGTGAGGTCAGGGTCTCAGTATGGTGTAGACTTTATTGTTTATCGCCATCATCCGGCTCGGGTGCATTCTGAGTATGGTGTACTTGTTCTATCACATGACAATGATGGTGATCTAAATGGAAGATTGAGAGTATGGTCTGATGTTCATTGCACAACTCGACTTCTTGGAAGTGTTGCAAAAACCTTATTAGTTTTGTACGTTAATAAAAATGGTCACAGTGATGAGTCTCCGTTATGTTTGACAAACTATACCATTGAAGAACGCACAATCTCCAGATGGAGTCCAGAACAATGTCGTGAGAGATCCATATAGACATGTCATATTCCTAATGTTATTATTCATTCCCTTTTTTCATAATTTAATTTTTGTTGCCTTTTTTTAGAGTCTCTAGAGTCTACACAACAGAAAATACTCAACTTTCCCATAATTAAATTTGAAGGTTAATCTTAGATATCATACCTAGTGCTTTTTTATTTTTGTTTGCTTTCAGTTTTAACCTTTTGTTGAGTGGTTGGTTAAGCTTTCAGTTTTAACCTTCTTAGTTGTAGCAAATATGATAGATACCATGTCTGACTTGGTTCTTTTTCATTTAAATCTCATTCAATCCACATACCAATTTGTTGTTAAATTTTAGGCTTCCTCTACAGCCTTCCAAATATTTCAAGTATGAGTGCTTAATATATGCACCTTTTCTCTCAATCTTACTAGTGGTCTCAACGACTAAATTGTATTTTCAATTTCCAACAATAGTTTGCATTCTGTTATAAATTCATATGTTTCATGTGATTTTGTTCTGGTCAGAGTAATGTAGAACAAGCTTCTCCATTGTACCGTCTGTGGCATTGACTCGGGGGCACTTTGGCATGTTATCCTGCAAAATTTTCTCAACCTTGTCATAATGAAAGTAATTCAGTAGTTAGAATTATAAGTACTTCAGTAGCTAGCTGAGATTCCCACTTGGTATAGTTTTCATGGGTTCTTTTGTGTTTGCATTAATAAGTTATTCAGCTTGCTGATTATTTATAATTTTCTTGATTGTTTATTTGAGGCAAAATGAAAGTAATTTATTTGACCAGCTTGCTGATTATTTATAATTTTCTTGATTGTTTATTTGAGGTAAAATGAAAGTAATTTATTGGAAAAAGTTAATATTTTATGGGGCATGCTAACCGGTGTCCTCGGACACTGGTTAGGGATACTAAAAAAGGAAGTTATTACTAAAAAAATGAAACTTTTTGACTTTTTATGGATTAATTACACAAATTTCAATACAATAACTACTATATAATTTTTTTTTAGCATCGTTAACCAGTGCCAGCATGACCCTTTTTTTATATTGACTAATGCGTATATGAATTGAATGTTTAGGATAATATGAAACAAGGGTCATGTTAACTAGTGTTTCGGAGGCATTGATTAACGTGGTAAAAAAACAAATTTTAAGTTCAAAACAACACTTTTTACATTTTTGAGAAATTAATCATACAAATTCCATTAACTAGCATTTCCCATAAAACAAATAGTAGTATTGCATTGAAACTTGTGTAATCAATATTTCAAAAATATGATAAATGTTGTTTTCGGTTTAAAACTTGCTTTGTTTTACTTCCGACCTAATCTTAATAATTTTAATACGGTCTGGCTAACAAATGTTTTTATGCTACTTATTAAAAATTCTAAAATAGAAATAATTGTTAAGCCTTATGTAAAAAAAAATTACTTTCTTAAAGTTTCAATATATTGAATGGATCAATTCTACCAAAATTCTTCTTTAAACTCTTTAACAAATATTTTTAAAACACTTGTCAACATTTTCCTTCTAATATATGCAACCAAGACTAGTTTATTAGTAAAAAAATGTTGTCTAAAAGTCCTAACTCAACTGACAAATGCCGAAATTGCAAGGTTGGACGTCATGACTCAGGTTCGAACCCGGGACCTCACAGTTGTGTGTGAATTTATTTTCAGTGGATTACCACTTCATGTAAGACAAAAAAAAAATATGTTGTTAGATTAAGTAAAATTATTCCAACTTGTAAATATATTTAAACTTCAGTCATATCCAGAATTCAAAATTACAAGAAAGTATATAAAAATGGTCAATATATATCATATTGCAATGTTTTTTTTGTTTGCCGCGTATATGTTGAATTGATTAGAAATATAAGTTTGGTTTCTGGTTAAAATAAAGTGGTATGTCTTTTATATCTTATTTTTTTACTAAATAGTCTAATGTCTAGACTCACGCATTAATGCAGAAAAATGAGAAATTCAAGCTTTAAACTCCGACTCATATATACCAATGTCTATGGAGCTTACCAACCCAGCAGTATTTATATGACATGTGCTTTATATCTTTAACATCTTCGTGCTAACGTCTGTCAAGTTCTATTCTTATTTTTTTCCTATTAAAAAAAAGCTCTATTCCTTCTTTTCTTTAAAAGCAAGTGTTTTTCTTAAACACTAAGAAAAACCTAATAGTAGAAACTAGAAAATGTAACTTCTTTTAAAGCTAGTTCCTTTTTTAGCTTCTTTTTATAATTAAAAACTGAAAAATGTAGTTTCTTACATCACAAAAAGATACATAGCTTAAGCGTTTACTCAAAGTATAGTTTTTCTCGATAATACTTGAGTGATATTGTGGTTGGTGATATTGGTGACATTGGTCAACTACAATGTCACACATGTACAAAGAAACAAAAAAAAATATTGTGAGAGAGAAAGAAGAAACACACTTGTGACATTGTGATTGACCAATGCCACAATGTCACCAACCACAATGTCACCCAAGTGCTACCTAGTTTTTCTATCCATTACAAACCAAAGAAAAAAGTAAAAAAATTCTACTATTTGTGTAGTACCTTTTAAAAAAAAAATTGGAGAAGTGAAAAACTTTTATTAACTCAAAGGAGAATGTTAAAGAGTGTTCTCAGAGTATTGGTTAACCAACAATATTATTAACTTTTTATAAAACTGGTGTAATTATTACTTTTTTTTTAAGGAAGTGTAATTATTACTTAATCAAAAGTTAAAATTTATATTTTCAAAACAAAAATTTTATTTATAGTTTCTTTAACCATTACACTGAAGGTGCTAGTTAGCGAAACCTTAACTTAAAATTTGGTCATTTTACAACCATACAAGGGAATTCAAACTTAATACATTGAGATTGAGGTTTAAGTTCACTAAGGTAAGAACACCTTCAATGGTGAACTTTATCTATAGTTATTTTGTGGGTCATATTATGCCACATAATCTTGTAACTACTCATTCATTTTTTACTCCAATGATAAACTTTAAAATACTCATCTTAGGTCCCACAATTTTACCACACATATTAATATTTTATTTCATTACTCCAATGATAAACTTTAAAATACTCATTTTAGGTCCCACAATTTTACCACACATATTGATATGAGCAGTGATATTTGAACAACCATTTGATACAACTTTTGGTAACAACTTTTTTTTTTCTCTTTTCATTGGTTAAAAACAACGGAGAGAAAAAAAAGAAGAGAGAGAATAAAATGATAATGTGAGTATGAGAGAGAAAGTTGTCAAAAAGTTGTTACAAAGTGGTTGTACACATATCATTTCTCTATTAATATTTTATTTCATTTTAGTTCCACTCTTTCAACTTCTTCACATTTTTAGCCTTGAGAAACGTGAAGAGTGGGTTGCTTCAGAAAAGCACCGTTATTCCATGTTGGCCAGCTCCAATGGAAATTTTGGCAAAAATACTCATCAAAGTAAAAATTTGTTTTACAAATTAATACTACGTACAACTATCAAACTAGAGCATTACTTTTCCCACTCTGTTACCTTCTCGCGCGCCCTGTGATTTTGACGAAAATACCCTTTGTCCGGATTATAAAATCTGGACATCGTTCGGATAGTATAATCCGAAATGATTAGAAAATCACCCTGCTTTATGTCACTTGTGAAACTTTGACTTGATCAGGGTGAAAGACTACCCGGAAAACTTAATCCGGACACAATGGTTACATTCTGGAATACCAATTCCGAACACCCTGTATTTGAACTGGGCGGGAAAAATAGTCGTTTTTTTTTCCGGAAAATGAAATCCAGACAGTTAGGTTATATATAGTTCTCCAGAACCTAGCTGAAGCACAACTACTTTATCATAAACACTCCCTACATCTCTAAAAACACACCATTTAGGGCGAAAACATGGTTTGGAGCAGCAATCTGGCCATCAAGGGGGGTTAAGATCATTATTTTCGACTGAATGCAAAGGTAATGTGTATATAAACCTTCCCCATTCGTTTTTAGGCGATTTTCTTTTGATCACGTCATATGATCTGTACTGTACTGATCCGAAATATTAAATCTGGAGTGCATTCATGCATTCCGGATTTCAAATTCTGGACTACACCAGTACAGAAACTGTGTTCATTTTCTGACTATGTCTGACACTGTTTTCAGATATGGTTGTTCCTGTTGATGCCCTAAATGATGATCCACCTGAGATTGAACCTCCTATTGTGTTGCCGCTTCTTTTACTTGAAGATGTGCATGGTTCCAGAATTGTCAAATCCGAGAATCTTCCACCACCACCACCACCGAAACTTGAAATTTCTTTAGGCGATGCGAAAATAGAGGATGCTCCTCATCCTATTCCTCATGTTGTACCACCTCCAGTTGTTGCTGTTTGTATTGACCAACGAGAACATTTTACCACTAAACATAAGTTTGCAACACATAATGATTTGCTGGAGTGGGTTCGAGAGAAAGCTAGGAAGCTTGGTTTTTCCACTGTTATTGGTAAATTCGATAACGGTGGCAATGGAAGAAGCGCATTTGTTACTTTGATATGTGAAAGGGGAGGTACATACGCCGAGTACAAGAGAAAGAGTCAGCGCGAGATAGCTGGTTCGGCTAAATGCGAGTGTCTGTTTCGGCTGATAGGTTACTTGTTAACTGGTGGTGATTGGAGCCTCAAAGTTGGTGATGGTAAACACAACCATGACATGACAGATGTGTTGAAAGGTCATAAAACCGTCGGTCGTCTAAACCCAAATGAACGTGTTCACCTTCAAGAGATGGTGGATTCAAACATTCCTCCGGGGCAAATGCTTGCCAACTTAAAGAAGAGGAACCGTACCACTTCAACTACTATCAAACACGTTTATAATGCTTCATACACGTATAGGCAGTCCATTAGGGGTACGAGGAATGACATGCAACATCTCTTGAAGTCTTTGGTTGATAATGGTTACGTTTATCATTGTAGGAAATATCATGATTCTAATGATGTCAGTGATGTTTTTTGGGCACATCCAAACTCTATCAAGTTGTTTAACACGCACGGTGCTTGTGTTGGATTCCACATACAAGACAAACAAGTATCGTCTTCCATTTCTTGAGCTTGTCGGTAACACCTCTACCATGAAAACATTCTCTATTGCTTTTGCCTATATGATGTCTGAGAGGCAAGACAACGTTTATTGGGCTCTTGGGAGATGTCGTGAGATGTTGCATTCTAAAGATCTATATCCCAAAGTAGTTGTCACTGATAGGGATAATGCTTTGATCAATGTTGTGGAAAAGGTTTTCCCTAATGCTACTACTCTGACGTGAAAGCAAAGTGTAAATTGGATTGCAAAGTGAAGGATCTCAAAGGTAAGAATGGGGCGGCGATCAAGCTTGCTTCGGTGGTGAAGACTGTGATGGCTGCATGGTTGGATATTGTGGACTCCGAAACGGAGCAAGCATATATTGATAATTGGACCCGGTTCAAAGTTGTATGTGCAAAATTTCCTAAGTTTTTGGATTATGTTGAACATACAATTTTGAATCCGGTTAAGGAGAAGTTTGTGAGGTTTTGGGTTGACAAAAACCTTCATATGGGGAATACTACAACAAACAGAGCTAAATCTGCACACGCTCGGTTGAAAAAGTATCTGAGTAGTAGTATGGGTGATTTGAGTACAAACTGGAAATCCGTTCATGACATGCTAGATTTGCAACATACCGCAATACATGCTTCGTTTAAGACAAGCATTATCATGCTTGAACATCGGTTCAAAGGAAAGGTGTTGTGGTCTAGGTTGATCTGAAACATTTCAAGGAAAGCTTTGCATCATCTCGTAGTGGAGTATAATAAAGCACTTGAAATTGGTACGGATAAATCAAAATGTGGTTGTTTGAGTTTGATCACTTACGGATTACCGTGTACGTGTATGATTGCTTTGAAGATCAAGAACGGCACCGCCCTCCGTTTGGATGAAATTCACACTCACAGGAAGAGGTTGAGGTTTGAGTACGACGATGGCCCGAAGCTTCATAAAACAGACATCTCTCTATTGCCATAATGGGATATTCTTCAGGTATATTTTTAAAAAAAAATTGTGTTACTTTAGCTTCTGCCCAGGATTTCTGTTTTAATTTCTTCTACTGGTGTAATCCGAATTATATAATCCAGACCATATAGATGTATTTCAGATTATATAATTCAGAAGGGGGCATTTACGCCTCATGCAAGTGCATTTAAGACACATGCAAAAGGTGTATCGCGAAAATCTGAATTTTATAATCTGGAATTGCATATGCACTCCGGATTATAGAATCCGAACTCTATCAGTATACAGACCACAATGCATGTTTCTGCCTATTTTCCAGCAACAACCAAAATGACAATTGTTTTACACATTGCAGACTCGGTTCAAGGACGCCGATTATAACATGAAGTTGCATATGAAGGAACAATTCCGACAATTTGTTTTACCGGAGACCACCTCTATGCATCCACCGCCAAATAAGGTCACCACCAAAGTAGCTCCAAAGAAAGATAAGCAAAGCATTCGATCGACAAGGCGGTCCCCTTCTCTATGGGAGATTATTGACTCCCAGGAGCAAGAGACACAGGGTTGACAGACAAAATCAATAGGGACGAGTAGAAAGAGTGCACGGAAAAGCAATATGTCTCATACTCCTCCTAAGCCAACTCCAAAAAATCCAAAGAAGCCAACACCTGTTAAAGTCGACATACCATACAAAGACCAAATCCTAATTTGGATGTATGACTTTATTGAAAAGATTACAGATGTACCTGGTGATGGCCATTGTGGGTTCCGAGCAGTTGAGGTCCTACGTAACTTGACTGTTGATGATCACCAAATAGTCTGGTACAACCTTTACAAAGAGCTTGTCAATGTAGAAAATGCCCGCTATCGGAGGATGATTAATGATGATAGGCGGTATAAAGAGGTCTCAGACACTCTATCCTATAACGGTATTGGGAATGCACCACGGGATAAATGGATGACCATGCTGGATATGAGTTTCCGCATCGCACAAAAATTCAACCAAACGGTTATCGTGTTGTCCATTGGGAAATCATAAACCTATTTCCCTCTATGTGGTCCACCGCTGCCGCCAAGTATCGATCTGTTAATGTGTCTGGCATATGTGAATGACAACAATTTTATGGCATTGGATTTGAATGATGATTGTCCGTTTCCTCCCACTTCCGCTCTATGGAGACGATACCATCGAGAGGATGCAGATATCTGGCCTAATAGATATGCCAGCCGGATGACAGATTATAATGAGTTAAGTCGGGCGGCGGGTGTAGCGGTGATAGAAGATGACGAAGAATTGTACATTATTGAAAATCTTGATCCCGATGAGAGGGTTGGTCCTGGTCCTTGTGTGAAGGTTGAAGTGGATGATAGTCTCATTGATCTTTCGGCGCCATAGATTAGATATATATCATTAGTTTAGTTGAAATGTATATCATTAGGTGAAATGTGTAATGATGTAAATTCAACTTTTTTTTAGGATAATGATATATATAATCATTTTTTGATATAATATTTTAAGTTAATTGTCTTTTATACATAAATATATCTTGATTTATTGAAAAACATTGATAAAAACAACAAAGTCAGTCAAAACTGCTTCAGTTCTGTGTACTGATGTTGTTCAGAATTTATACTCCGGACGTGTCAGGATTATATATTCCAGATTATCCCGAGGATAATTTTAAAAAAAAAATAGGACACGCGAGGAAAGGTTTAGGTTGGAAAAAGTAAATCTCATCAAACTATGTATGCTAAAGTAGCAAGATGATCAAAATGACATTGACACTCCTGTCAAAAAACTGAAAATGACACGTCATGAGAAATCTTCTCTAACGTAAGATTTTTTTTCAAACAAAACCCCACCTCTTAGCCCGACAAATTCCTAAGCCACGTAAAGATTTAAGGTCAATTAAGATAAATCAAACTTTTAGTTGCATCTTCAAAAATCATGTAAAAGTTGTCTCTGATTTAGGCACTTAAATTTTAAATAACAAAAATCAATTATAAAACCTCTCAAAATAATTTCTAAAACCTCTTAAAAGTTATTAGAAACTATTTCTAAAAATTATCTTGTAATAATCGTTAAAATAAAATCACCAAATCTGTTCAAAATAGTTCTTGAAACCTAAATCAATGTCCTGAACATAAATCAGACAAATAATCATGATAGATATGTTGATGTCTTCCGTATACATAATTGGCAGATTATGTAAAACCTCTCAATTATGTATACGAAAGGCATCAACATATATGTCAGGACTGACGTGGTAAAATGGTATGAAACTATGAACGTATGCAAGTAGACTAATAATGTTTTTACAACGCCAACAATTTTGAAAACAAAAATTGACAACACAATTGTCTCAACAGAACAGCATTGACAAATTGTCAACAAAACTGTTTAATGTCAAGCATAAAACCAACATGCAAATTAATGAGTGTAAAAACCATTTAAAAGCATAGAAGATTCAACCAGTTACTAGAAAAGAAAGGATAAAATTCAACGGAGTGAAAAGAAAAATGTGCCACAAGTAATAAAACTAGGCCAGAAAGAGATCCACCACACCATGTACACCTTATTAACATGATGGAAAAACTCATGTTATGCGCATGATATAATTATGGCATTTCCATGGTGGCACCCCAACCGATTCCATTTTCAATTACTGGATAGGAGGAAAACAAACATGGTAAAAATATGTACCAGTTGATGCAATATATGTATAATAAAATTTGTTATTGTACGAGAAATAAAATTATGCTACAACTTATTGCTCTTATTGCTTAATTTTAAATTAATCAAATACCATGAATATAAAATAATTCCTATTGTACTACTAAGTTAGAGCAAAAACAAGGGAACAATAGCAGCTAACATCTGGAAAAAAAAAATATTATGTAAACTAATTAAACTTGATGATTATCAACAGTTATTCATTCTTTCTTCTTTTTACCATAAGTAAATCTTTGGTCCCACTGTAGAAAGAAACAATGAAGAGGCAAGCCAGTTAACGATGAATAAAAAACATCATGACTGAGGATGGAGAGGTGTTCCTGGGAGTATGGAACGGGACAGCTCTTCATTCATCTTCACTGGAAGAGGCGGCATTTGCTTCATCACCGCTGGTGAATCATTCATCCTGTCGAAAAAATAAAGAGGAAAGAAAAATATTACAATTGTGTCAAATGAGATTAAAGCAACAAGCATGTTACAATTCTAACTTTATGTTAAAGTAGGAAAGGACTAGCTACCTAGCTAGCATTATAGAGAGTAAATCAGTTTGGCACAATTATAGAGAGTAAATATAGAAGAAAAAAAAACAGTAAAACTCACTCATTCATAATTCTGATGATGTTGTCCCTAGTTTGGCACAAAAGGTTGATGTTTTCCTGTAACTGGAAACAAGATAGAAATAACAAAAAAAATATAGGTCAGTTTTACAGCCACAGAGAATGGCCTATCAGTGGAAATCATATTGATAAATTAGAGCACCACTTTCAGAATATCAAGCAGAGACATCGCAAATTATCACTGCTTTAAGCACCTATGCAGTTTCAATACCTCCCAAGAGACATGATGTCAGGTTGTTGACTAAACTACTATAAGATATATACTGAACAACACATGCACAAAGGGAACATTTTCAGCGTACATACAAACATATACAGGACAACTAGTTTGATATTTGGTATATCTAGTATATGATTACCTGAATTTTGTAAGCGTTCCTAATCTCTAGGAATGTTATTATCTTTTTCTCATTCTGCCTCTATCAGGCAATGACAATTCACTATGCATTGGTACTTTAAGTTATATAAGTGTACTTCAGAAGTAAGGTGTGTCCATAAATACTGTTTCAGCTATTGAATTGTGTTTGGCAAAAACATTTGAAGAAAATATACATTAATTACCATCAAGATTAAGGGATTAGTACAAATACATTTATAATCAGTCGGACTTTTTCACCCAAGCAGTATAGTCGGTACATAAAAGGAAAAATAGACTGAAGATATTGTCAACACACCTGGAGAGAGGAAAGGTTTGCAGAGATTTGGGTCATGGTCTGTGCATTCTGCTCTAATAGCTCAGCAGTGGGACCTCCAATTGCTGCAAAACGATGATGATAAAAACAACTAATATGAAAAGAGTCGTCCCAAATAAATAATGAGAAGTTAAATCATTTATAAAAATGCAAGTAGATGAGACATTTCAAAGCTGAAAGAAGTGCCCATTAGAGATACAAGACTGTATTGTCATGTTGTCAAACCACAACATCCAAAGGTATGGAAAAAATTCACAAGGTATAGAGATTAACCTGAATAAGGGATGCCATCATCATTGTCCATAGTAATCATTGGTGGCGCATATGGAGGGACACTGGGACGAGCAGCAAAATGAGATGATTTTGCTGCAGGATCAGAAACTCGTTCCTGAAAATAAAAATAGACTTTTGATAAGCATCTAAAGTCCCATTGAAGAGAAGCAAAAAAAAAAAAAAAAACTTGAGAGTTTCCAACACTTCACAAATGCCCAAATATTCTATTATCTTTCTTCAATTGTGCTACTTCACCTTATTTCCTGGTACTTCTTTTAGCCCATATATGCTAAACTATTACTTATTTAATAAATCAAAAGAAATGAGGAAACAGAATGCCATAGTAGATTCTTCCTAGTTAGATAATTTCCCAACGTTCAGTTTATTCCAAAAGGAAAAGTAATAGTAACCATCATAATGAAATTCTCTGAGAAATGATATGTAGAGGAAAATGATGTACAGAAAACTTGAAGTCTGCACAAAAATTTCAGGTGACATTTACTACTTAAAATTTAAAAATGAAACTTTTAGAGGCCGGTATCAGAAAAGATAGTCAAAATAATCTAATTATCAAACACTCTTACATGTCTAGATCTAGAAAATATAGGATAACATTTACATGTCCAAGAAAAGCTTAGTTAAAATTATTGAAGCTGATAAATGACACAATAGTGCTTTGTCAAATATGTCAAAATTTTAGGTGGAATATATGCACTCTGAATGAGGGCTTCTCCAAACTCCAAAGTCATAACACATCTATGGAAGAAAGGGTCCAGAGGTCAGCCCTCAATCAACATAATAACACAAGGATAAGGATATACATCATCAATCAAAAGATAATCAAGTTGGCTTTAACTACAGATCTATAGAAGTAGGGAATTCAAGACAAACTAAACTCATGTGTCTAAAGCAGGGGTGACAACGTGAGAACATGAGAGAGAATATTCACCAGGCAACATGCACCAAAAGAGATAGGACCAAACACAAACAATATCCTAACATTACATAAAGACAACAAAAAGCATCTCCAAAACCATCCATATAAGGAAACAAGACATGAACAAAAGTTATAATATAATAATTGTAAGAATGCTTAATAGATGGAAGCTGTACCTTTTTATCTTTACTTTTTCGAGACAAATTGTGATCATCCTTCCTTCTCTTGCTATTTTCTTTCTTCTGTAACAAATGAAAAACAAACACGCCATTATAATAAGTTGTAAGAAATGAAAAACAAACATGCCATGATAAAACTGAGTTTATGCAATCTCAATAACAATGAGCTTCTTTATTTTATATGTTGAATTAAGTATGGGAAGGGTTTCAAACAGAACCAAAGTGTCTTCCACCATTTTAATGAATGAATACTATCAAATATAAAATATCTATTACAAAATGGTTACTCTTAAAGGTCTCTATCAAATGTCTAACGAAATCGAAAAAATCTATTGCAATTTTTTTTTTTAAGATGAAGAGATGGCCGTCTGTGTTGTTACATCCTAGTGGTTTGGTTGTGAGGACAAACATCTAGAATAAGGATCACAATAAGTTAGACCCTGATCCTAGTTGATACAAGACCCAAACGGTTTAATAACCAATGTTCGTAAACGAACATCTAAAATTCTAAATCCTAATGTAACAGCACCCGTATAAAATCATGGGACATAGATTTTTATAGCATTTACACTGAAATAAATGCCATAAGGCAGAAACAAACAGGTATGTAACTTACGTTCATCCACCTGACTCGCAGCGCCACATCCCGGACTGTCTTGTTATTTAGCTGTTGGGCTATCTTTGCATAGCGCGCTATGCTAGATTCTGAGGCATACCTGCAAAGGAAATTTTGAAATTTTCATTAATTTATTTGACTACTACCTTATTGAATTTTACAGATCTACATTACTGATCAAAATGCACATGTTCAATAGTATGACAACAGAATGAATTTACTGTTCAATTAAAGTACAGGAAAAAAAAATCAAATAGTGTATACAAGGAATTACGTAAATACCATAACTGCAAATTTCATTTATAGTCCATTTCAAACTGCCATTTATCTTCATTTGCATATAATTCGTAGGATTCTCATAAAACTCGATGCGAACAGAAGTAAGCAATGATGGAAGAAATAAATAAATAATAGGAACTTGTTTTTCATAATGTTCTTCTGAACACCCAAATCCCAACTAAATTTACAATTTGGACACTCTGATTCTAAAAGCTTAGCTCAATAATGTTGCCAATATGTCCAATTTACACTACCTAAGGGCTGGATGGGATTCATGAATTACGTGAATTTGTGACTCTGCCTGTATTTTTGCTGGTTCATTAAAACCAATGCATCAATGATAGATAGTAGTATGTAGCGGCCAACCCCTAAAATGTTATAGTCGCTACATCAGAGTTTAGGGAAAGAATATTGAAGTTTTATGAAATAGTACAGTAAAACTAAAAAAATATAAGAATATACAAAATCTGGCTGTTGGACCTATGAAGACTAAGCTTAAAGGTCCTGTTCCATCCATTTATAAGAGTTGGTTTGGTATACTGGCTCTTTCAACAATTCGGGCCAGTTTGTGACTACTACAACTTTTTCCCCAGTTAACAAAGAGGCTAAACCCATGCTTGAAGGTGCGGTTATTATGGACGAGACGACATAGACTGAAGAGTATGAGCCATTATGAAGCTCCTGGACCTGACGGTTATCACCCTATCTTCTTCAAAAACTATTGGGCATCTGTTAGTAATTCTAGATTCAGGCCTGTTAAAAATTGCTGACATTCCTAATCCAACATCTGAGGTAAACCAAACTCTACTTACTCTTAACTCCCATATGTGATGATCCTTTTCTGATTAGTCAATTGCGCTCTGTGGCTCTATGTAATGTAAGCTATAAGATAATGACTGAAGTGATTTCCCAAAGACAGTGGCGGATCTCTATAGGGACATAGGAAGGCCATGGCCTCTTTCCCAAAATCCCAAAATCTTCATTTTTAATAGGTATATACATACATATTTTAGCTAATTATTATACAAGTGAATAAGCATTTATATCACAAGTGAATGATGCGATCTAGCGGTAAAGTCGTGCTGCTGCAAGTTGTGTAACCTGAGTTCGAGTCCCGCACTGCGTGTTTTAGCTATTTACATGTACCTTTTAACAACAAAAAAAATGCTATAATAATATTGCAAAGAGCCAGATCTGAGCGCTGGTTTGGAAGCAAAAGTTAAATGGACAAACTTCAACACACCAGTATCAAACTTTATATTTTAGTGGAAAAAATTATATGTAAATTAATAAAAAATGGGGCCCCTCATTAAAACATCTGAAGCTCTGCCACTGCCCAAAAACTTAGACGTAGTGATGTACCCTTCCTTATTCACAAAGGGCGTACATCTATCGCACCCCTCGGTCCTATCCTAAAGTTGCTTACCTCCTTGTTGCATTTGCTGAATTGAAAAACTTCTCTTCATCTTATCATTCATGACGCTAATAAAGTTGCTGATATGTTATCTGCTTAGGGGCACCAAATCGCCTTTTGTTGGAATGTTTGTTATGTTACTTTTTCTCTTTTAGTTTCCGTGTTGATGGATGATTATCGGGGTTCTTCTTCCCCTGATTAATTTGCTTATTTTAATTTCTTCTTGACCGAAAAAACAATCGAAGTTCAATAATATCCAAATCCAATAGAAAGCAAATAAGTTTTAGACTGATATGCTATGCAACGCAGCGGCGGCTATTGACTACTACGCAAAGCCGGCCCTAACCTAAGGCTACTCAAGCTACGACTTTAGACCTCCAATTTTTATGATTTTTTAGTCCTAAGTTTAGGCCCCATAATTCTATATATTATATATTAACTAACATTTCTGTAATATGACAACAGCTGTTGTGCGGCCGAGCGGTTGGGTTATATAAACCTAGTAAGCTACAACACGGGATCGAATCCTGCATGTGATGTTTTTTCAAAAAAATTATATTCACTTTGCTACTAACCAAAAAAAAACTTATAATATATAGACATTCATTCATCTTACAAGTCTCGAACACACGACCCCATATCCAACCCAAAAGCCCTCTATACTAAACTCGACCGAATGACCTAGGTAGTAATATAGTCGATTTATATATACTTATAGGTAAATACATTATTTAATCAATTCAACCACTTCAATAAATTGGTTAAGTTCGACCACCGTGATTATATACAACAAAAATTATACTAAACTTAAAAATTACACTTAGATAAACTATAAAATTTAATAATTATCCCTAAAAAAGTTCGTTTTCGGTCTCAAAATATGTTGGCCGGCCCCGTTATTAGGATTAACAATACAAACTTTTTATTTAATATGAACCCTAACTCATGACTAAAGTCTTAAACTGCAAAAATAGAACAATAATTCATGACTTAAACTACAAAAATAGATAACAAAAACCTAAATTGAATTAATAGGGTTTCATATAATCAACAATTCCATCTAACAAACTAAAAATTAAATTCAAAACATATAGATAAACTCATAAATCATGATAATTCCATACATATTAAATAAATATTTTATAAAAATAGAAAATTGACATACTTGGCGAGTCCATCTTCGAGAATGGATTGTTCTTCAGGGGACCAATCAAGAGATATGCCAGGATTATGCTTCATGTTCATAACAAGACCTGAAGAGGTTTCAGGAACGGAATTGCCGTTAAAAGAAGAAGGATTCACCTGAGTATGTTGTTCTTGATGATTACCACCAGTACCAGAAGGGTTCGCCATAGATTAACCTAACCCTTATTTTTTGAAATTGTTGTAATCACAAAAAAATTGTAAGGGTTTGAAATTCCGGTGAAAGGGTTACCGGAATTGAGGTTATTTCCCGCCGGCGGGAATCGGAGAGAGAGTGGGTGAGAGAGAGTGAGGTTGAAAGCGATAAGCAAAGTAGAGAAGAGAATAGAAGAAAAGAGGGTTTTTGATTCTTTGATTGAATTGAAATTGAAATTGCAATGGCAGGGTTAAGGTTATTATTATTTACTATGTATAGTAAAAAATATAATTCATTAATTACGTCGAAAAATTGAAAAAACACGCGTATGAAATTCATTTCAAAACAAATCTCATGCTTTTTTTTTAAAAAAAAAAAACAAATCTCATGTTTATTAGCAGAAAAAAAAAAAGTGTAAACTCTTTTTTACACATGTATTCAATTTGACGCAAGTGTTGGATAGCTCCGTGGAACGTATAAGAAAAGGTATATGTTGGAAGAGATCAACCCTTAAATAGATTTCAGTAATTTAAATGTAATTTAAGAAAAATATATAATTTTCGAATACAAATGTGTTGACATCAAAGACACATTATAAACATATGATTTAAAGTTTTTTTTAATAATATTTACTTGCACCCCAACAATACAATTATGATGAGAAAAAGACCCTTACTCGCACCCCAACCCAATACTCGGCAATTCCATAAAAATAAATATTATGCAATCCAAAAATGCTTGTTGCTAATTATTGTCGTTGAGAATGTTGTAAATGAAAATGAAGTTCACCAAATTGAAGCAAGATTATAAGAAATATAACATTTGATTCTACCACAAAGAAAACCCTAACAAAACAGATTTAGTTTTCGTAATGAGGAAATAAAACAATCGAAACAATGAATGAATTATGCAGCAAATCATCAATCCCATTTTCGAATTTCCAATTTTAAAACCATAAAACAAGCAATTGGAGAATGAAGGAGAAATTGGAGAATTAATGACTTACCTTGGAGTGAGTGAGAGGTGAGAGTTGAGAAGGAGGGGAATGAAGAGCCGCTGCTGTTAGTTGAGAGAGATTGAAATTTGAGAGAGAGGATGAGAAGAGAAGAGACGCGTAGGAAGAGAAAAAGAAAGAGAAAGTGAAAGTGAGTGCGTTTTTTTTTTGTTTGAGAGAATGAAAGTAAGTGTGTTGCTGTTGTGTTTTATCTATTATAAAAAAAATGGGGAAAATCGTGTGGAGCTTTAGCCCCACATAGACCCAATGGGGGTCCAACCGTGCATATAAGAGCTTGAAAAAAAAAGTGTTTTTTACATTCTTTTGTTATTAAAAGTTTTTTTTTTTTACTTTTTTCTTTTACAAAGATTTTATTTTTACCTTTGAAAACCTTGTAAGTTAAAAATGTATAATAATAATGGATTTTTAAAAAAATTCATTTTTTGGAATTTAGATTTTTTTTTTTGTTGAAGGAATTGGAATTAAGATTTTGTACAGGTCCTTTACACATTAACTATTGGGACACGGTACTGGATTATGTACGGTATGAACTTCTGCTGACCAGTGCTGTTTTTTCAATTACCTTTTTGTCCTTTCTTTTTCCCTTTATATCCCTTCTGTGTTCTCTTTTTGGGCAACTACATCTTCCTCCATAAGATATTTTCTTTCTTTTTCATAATAGATTCTGGGTTCGGTTAATTTGAATGATATTCATGACACTTTAATATGATAAACAAGCATTGCTGTCTTAGTCTACTGGTTGGTGAGTCACTTGAATAGGATAAATTAATTATACAACTTTATCATATTTGTAAGGGTTTTGTTAAAAGATGTTTCTTTAGTCAAATAACAAAGTCGTTAAAGTTCAAACATTTTAAACGTGGAGAAATGAGGTGTTAGAAATTTGAACTTTTACTCTTATATATAATATGCAATATCTCTACCAATTAAATTAAGCTCACATGGATTTTTAAAAGATGCTTCAAAGCACTTTTTAAGTATTTTAAATTAATAAAAAAATATTTTTTTTAAAAAGTTAAACACTTTGATTTTCAATACATTGAATATATTAAAGTTTTTAAAAGAGCATTCTTAACATTTCCCTATTTTTATCCTTCTTCAAAATAAAAGCACAGTATATTTATCCCAAAAAGCAAAACCGTAGTTGAGTTGAAAACTAATATGATAGGATAAAAAAAAAAATCCTATTTGTTTTTAAGGGGAAAAAAAATAAAAAAATCATATGAAAGAAAAAATCCTATGATAGGATAAAAAATAAAAAAATCATATTTTTACGGGGAAAAAAATCCTTATATCATTTGTTTTGGGTTGGGATAACATATATTGTCCTAGTTTAATAATTAATTTTTTATTTTCTGATGGATCTATTTTGTATTCACCTTCTTTATCATTTGTAGCTATGGTTTCAAAATTTTCGAGCGTCAACAAAGCTTTTAGACATCAAATATCCTTCTAGTTTAGTATCAAGCATAAATTTACATTGTTGATGCAGGCCACTTCTAAAGATGTGGGTTTAAGTGAGATTGTCAAATCTGTGGTTTAGGCACTTTCTCAACATAGACTTATATCTTTTCCATGCTTCATACAATGTTTCAAAGTTCAGACGCACAATGAGAAAAGATGACAATTGTACACAATTCGTGGCCTTCATGATCTTGCTTATGGCCCTCAAGAGTGTTCTAGTTGCTCGTTATTGCTACAAGTTGGTCTAGGTATCAACCATTTTCTTTTCCTATCAAAGAGTATGGGAAAAATCTCATGAATTAATATTTGCCCTTCTTCTGTTTTAGGTGTACCTAATGAACCGACGAGCTCATAGAAACTTTGCCAGGTGGTTGATGGGGTCTTCATGGTCCACTCCGGTGAATGCATTTTCTTTTACTATTTTTGATATGTGGTGGTGGAGTGCCTCCATTTCCATTTTTTCAGTCATGTTCTCAATAATTGTTACTTCATAAGTGTTGGGAATTGGAAGATTCACCTTGTTGTTGCCTAAGTTTAGAAAGTTTTTTCTTGTTTCTTGTCTTGTTGTTTCACCTTACTGTTCTTTCAATTTCACCGTCAAACAATAGTTTATTAGCAAGAACATTTCCTCACATAGATAAAAGAAAATCAAAAACCTACACTAAGTGTTAGAAAGCAACAAGAAATTAAATCAAATGTATATATAAATAAAATAAAATTGTAAAATTGCATAGAAAAACAAAATTCACTACAAAGTAAAAATATTATAGCGCAAGTCCCCTACAACGGTGCCATTCGATGATCTGTGTGAAATCAATATATTGGTTTTATTGTATCTATAAAGACTCGCGTAAATTTCAACCATTCAATTCAATAAATTATATGATTCTAGGTTAGGGTTTTTTTAGACACAACTAGGTTTAGGGTTTTGAGATTGTTTAGTCTGCATAAACAATGAACAAAGAACTTTTGAAAATTTCAAAGATAAAAAATGTATCACGATTAGATTGCATTATTTATTTCACTTATGTATTTCTTTGATTGATTATAAACTTTTATGTTTTTTATTATATCTTGTCTCTCATCATACATTTTTGTTTTCGACAATAGAATTATTATCCAATTTTGGTTTGTGAATGTAAATCTAGCCATATTCCTAGCAACTATTCAAGTGAATTTATCATATTATCTTTGTCTAACAAGTCTTTATCAACCGCTTATTAAATCAAAATATCAATTTTTAAGTTTTACGTCAGAAAAAGCAATACGAACAAAAAATTAAATCTTGATAAAAAGAAACAAGATTGTATATAAACAGCCAAATCAAAAGTTTACAAATGATTCACAACTAACTACACCTAATCCCAACATAAATAGAATTTATCTACTCATACTCATTAAAGCTTTGCAAAAGAGATGAAGAAGATATAAAGTTGCATCCAATTAATGAAGATCCAACTTGAATGCATTCCACCTTGATCATCTCTCTCTATCTCCCTCTGATCTCTATTATCTCTCTTCAAAATAACCAAGAATGGCAAATAAATGAAACAGTTCTCTATTTATAGTTCTGAGTTAGTGTTAAATCGCTCATATGTTCATATTAGCGCTAAGCGGTTTCACTTTTCTTCACCACGAGCAATTCCAACTATTAAGCGAGATATGTTCTTAGCTCCTAATTTGGGCGTTAAGCGAGTTTGCGCGATCTTGAATTCTTTCTTTTGGCTTCCATCCTTCATGTATCATCAATTATGAGTTTTAAGCCCTCTTTCATCCTAAAGTTGGGGAAAGATATAGGAATACCGAAAACATATGATCCAACTTAAATATTCAATACCTGCAATAAATTTGGGGACTTCTCTAAGAATTTGAGGCGGTGAAATGCCTATATTGCTGAATTGTGGAGAATTTTGGAACATAGTTTTTTGAAAGTGAAGTTACAAGTCGGTCATGAAGTCATTTCTAACACTTTGAAGAGTGACAAGGTGGGGAGTGCCGTTGTGGGTTTGAGATTAGTTTAGAAAATTGGTCGATTGCTTACAATGGGATTGGGAGGACATAGTGTGTCACTCTTATCTTAAAACTTTCTTGTGCCATTGCTTTGGTAAATATTGGGTGCGATCATGAATTCACTTTGGTGATTTATGACTTGAGCAGTGTCAAACTCGTCTTAATTCTCTTCTTCTTGTTGATATAACGAGATTCTTACCTCTAGTTGATTAATGTTGTTAGTTTTCTTTCTTTCCGACTTAATTAGCCCTCTTTCTTTTTTCCCAAAAGAATGCAACGCAATGTAAGTATACCAAAATATAAATTATGTATTAGAAATTGTGTCAATTTATTTCTCAAAATTATGATAATTAATTTTTTTAATAAATACTTATTATTTGTGGATTTTTTTTTTGAAGGAAATTTGTGGAATCTTTTAATATGTGTCTTTGTCCTAAAGGCATATGTTATCATGACCCAAAAATATATTATATTTCCCTTTTGGCAAAACAATTGAGATTTTCAAATTTGCCATCTCTCTTCTCTTCTCTCTCTTCTCTCCTTCTCAAACCCTAGCCGTCATCCCTTTCTTCTTTTTCTTCTTGTCAGAGGGGTGATTTAGAGTCTATTTTGACCCAAAAATCACCCCTCCGAGTTGTTTTTCCTTATATCCTAATTGAATAAGTGATTTCACATATTTTCTGTTTCCTTTCGTTTGTTTTTGTGATTTCGTCGTCTCTGAACGAATCTGTTTGTTTTGATTTTCTGTCTTTGTGCGGTGTATTTTTGATTTCCCGTCTTAGTGCGGTGTTTATTTGATTCAGGTTGAAAAATTAGCTTTGAGCAAGTGCAGATCCGATCAATGACAATGACTTTGGCGTCGTCAACGTTGCAGATCCGGAGACTTTAATATAGTCATATTAGTCATATTTGTAGGCATAGGTGTTTTGTCATTTTGTGATATTAGCATGGATGTTGTGAGTTTGTTCACAGATTCATCCTTTTTGTTTTTAGCGAATTTGGATTTGTATTGTATTGATGTACTCCATCAATTTAAATGAATGAATATCGTTTATTTTTGTCAAAAAAAAATTGAGATTTTCAAATTGATTATATTATTATTGATTATATTCATGTGCATTAAAAATTCAGAAGAAATATCAATGTGATTAATAATAATTGAGACGATTTGATTCTGCTATAATTTTGCATCCTATTAACGAGTATTAGTATTCTTCTACCCCTCAAAAAATAATTAATTCTTCTTTTTTGCATTAAAATAAAAAAATCAATTATTATTTCTATAAATACTATTTTTTAAACATTTTTCTATAAATACTATTTTTAAACATTTTTCTATAAATATAATGTAGACATCAATGATCTTTTTATTTCTCTTAATAATAATTTTTTTTGTGGTGTCTGGGGTTTGAACCCACGACCTTTGCATATATTATGTATTGTCCCTACCAACTGAGCTAAGCTCACGTTTGTTTGTATAATAATTGTTTTTTTTGTGTAAAAATAATTATTTATATTTTATGTTGGTAATACTATTTTTTTTTTGTGGTGGCCGGGGTTCGAACCCCGGACCTTGCATATATTATGCATTGTCCTTACCAACTGATCTAAGCTCACGAGGACATGTTGGTAATACTATAATTTAGCAATCTAATTTCTAGATAAATGTAGTACTTCTTTTTTGAGGGATAAATGTAGTATTTTATATATATATA
>Ga0228710_1003495_pt1 | contig 24984 bp, 15 predicted proteins | sample MedpolnodulmetaG_FD_177995 | JGI IMG/M metagenome (GOLD analysis project Ga0228710, IMG submission 177995) | Root nodule microbial communities from Medicago polymorpha collected in Santa Monica, California, United States - pink nodules | ecosystem: Host-associated > Plants > Roots > Nodule...
AAAAAAAAACTAATAAGTTTAAAAAATAAAACAGAAAAACTACCGTGTGCGATAGAGAGTCACTTTAATGATATGTTACATTTGAATCTATCTTAGCACGTCATCATTGATTGGAATAAAAACGTTTTTATTTGTTTCATCCCAAGGTTGTTAAAAAAAAAAAAATAGCAAAAAGACATAGTAAGGAAAAAATGTTGGTCCGATTCCAATTAACAAAATGTTGTTACGACTTACGAGATGAATGAAATGTTTATGGAAGTACTAGATGAAAGTGCATTCCACAAAAAACTGGGGAGGGAGGTTGGACCTGTAACTAGCAACTACATTTGCAACTAAGCAGATCCCCAACACATGTAGTCGAATACCATACGATTTCGAGCAGCAATTGATCTCAATCGTTAATTTGAGATTCGATTATCAATATGGCACAGTCAATTTTATTCTGTTAAATGATCTTAGTCGTTGATCTAAATCGGACTGCCGACAGCTTGCATGCTCCATCGCATCCACATGATCTAATGGTCGCACACTCACAAGTCACATTGGCTCATCTTGATTTGGTTTTGTGTAATAAAGGCTCCAAACAAACAGCATCCTCTCCCCATTTTAATACATAAAAAATTAATTTAACAAGAAATTAAATAAACTTCTATTCAGAAAAAAGAAATTAAATAAACTTTGAATCCATTTAAGATAGTAAAAACAAATAAAACATACTTTATAATAGTAATATTTGGTACAATGTGCTTGTTAATTGACAGCTAAAAGACTCTGCAATAGCATTGAAGTTCATTTACTTTTTACCCAACCACCCAACTGTATCCTCTTTTCTCCTTTTTAAAAGGAGAACCCTCTACGTTGTTTTTTAACATAACATAGTATCAACTTTAAGTGTAGAAATAGTGACAGAAAAAAAGGTGAAGAGAGAAATGGCTAAGTGGTGCATTTTGGTGGTTTTGGCTCTTGCTGTGGTTGCAACAAATGCAAGAAATGTGCCTGCTGGAGAAGATGGTTTGAAGGATCAGAAGAATTACATGACTGGAGCTGGTGTTTTTTCAGGCATTGGTAACAATGGACTGCCTTTTGGAGGTGTAGGCTTTGGTGGTGCTGGTGATGCTGGTGGTGGACTCGGAGGAATCGGTGGTGGTGGTGCTGGTGGACTTCCTGGACTTGGTGGTGCTGGTGGCTTTGGTGGACTCCCCGGACTTGGCGGTGCTGGTGGACTTGGAGGACTTGGTGGTGCTGGTGGTGGTGGCTTTCCTCAACCTTGAGTGACAAGTTAATTACTATGCAATTTACTTTTCTTAAGAAACTAAATTAAAGTTGGGAGTGTTGTTATCACTTATCACAATGTTTTAGAGTTTTATTAGATTTTTCATCTAGAGAGAATCTACCTAGTATTATTTTGGTTTGTAATGTGTGTGTACTTCTAACGTACAATTTTTATTAGTAAAAGTTAAAAATTTAAGCTTATGAAAGTATTATATATTTGCAATATATGCATGCTTTTCTCTAGAACTCATTCCTGTCTTATTTTCATATTTTTTATTTATTTGTCATTTTGTCAGCAAAAAATAATTAAGAAAAAATGAAAAGAAAGAAAGTAAAGAGTAGAAGAATGCAAGTTATGCAACCTTGTGAGTGAATTTTTACATGGAGATAAAAGAAACAATTTTGTTTAAATTGAGATACCGATATTGCTAGCTAGCGTTGGACTTTGAGACAATGTCCTAGATAGATTAATTTTGGCCAAGTGAAGACAGTTTTGAAAGTTTAACAAGATGTTCAAATGTAATAGAGGTAACGTTAATGACCTTATATGAAGCATATCCAAATCAACAAATTACTATAGAACTTAGGAGCAACATCATATCTTCAATTTAGTCAATTAAATAAAGCTTATATAAGTGAAGACAATTTTGAAAGTTTAACAAGATGTTCAAATGTGAGCCTTTTGTTTTTTGTAGTCAAAAGAAAATGTGAGCCTTTTATTTTATATTTAAAATGCAAAATACAATTTGCAGGTAGTTCCCTCGTATGAAGCATATCCAAATCAACAAAATACTATAGAACTTAGGAGCAACATCATCTTCAATTTAGTCAATTAAATAAAGTTTATATATAATGACAAAACCAGTGCTTTGTTATACTAAAATCATGTTACAAAGGTTTGTGAAAACAGCTATAGGTAGGATTACTCCTATACTAGTACCGCTATAGTTTTTTTTTTGGGTAGAATTAGTACTAATATATATAGTTTAATGACAAAAAAAAAGTTAGCTAGGATATGAAAAAATTGAAATTTATTCGAATTTAATAGCTACAGTATGTTGTTGAACAATACTGCCAAAACATTAATTGGAGCAAGAGATTTTGATGTTTAAATATGTAGTGGTCCTCTTTTGTAAAAAAATCTCTGTGATAGTTGATCTTTCATTTAATTATATTCTGACAACCTCCTGCAGGTTAATTTGAAACATTTGCTAACTTCCTATCCATTGCTTGAATGGAAAAAGTCTAATAGACATGCGGTTGCAAAACAAAAAAAAAAAGTCTAATATGTATATGTATGATCAACATAAACACATTTTACTCCATGGTACTATAATTTGTGACCACGACACACATTTTAGACAAATTGAAGGATACTGAATTCTTTTTTGTTTTGTTTGCTTTATATGATTTCTATCTAAAGTTTGGTTTTTAACTCCCTTTTCGTGGGTCCAAATATGAGACATGGGATTTAATAACTCTTAAATACTTTTCACTGAAACGGCAGTAAAACATAACTTAATTTTTTTTTACTTATTTTAAGTAGGTTCCACAATTGAACCCAACATTTTCCTTCTTTGTTGATAGTTTAAATTTTTTAATTTGTAAGATCATGTTTGTTAGCGCAACAATGGTTGCTTGCTATGCAAGCTATGATTTTCTTATGAATTTAGGGTTGATGAATTAAGAGAGTTGAGAGAAGAAGGAAAAGATTAATTGTTGTAAACTGAGTATATTTCATTAAGTATTGAAAACTAGTTACAACATGCCATATATAGGACTTATTCATATTACTTGCTTAGTAAGCAATCTAACAAACTTAACTAACTTGTAACAAACTACTAAACATGTTTTAATACAAACTAATCTTGAATTAAAACTAACAATATTGTTATAGAATAGCTTTGTTAACTATGTAGCTCATGTCCTCCCTATCGAATGAGGCAAATTATAATACATTTTACAACCAACATAACAATGTTTTTTATATTGTTTTGATGTCGTCCCTAATTTTTTTTTATGTAGTTTCTAATCTAACGCTACATGGAGATCTCATATCACCATTTTCAGTTTTTTTTAAAGAAGTCAAACTATCCCTTTGAAATTGGCACAAAGGAACCGAACATGAAACCTTGCGAGAAAAACATTCTAAGATCTCAAACCAATACCACCAGACTAACCTAAGTGCGTACACCATCTTCATTAATCAGTTATTTTCATTGGTTATATATGTCTAATTTATATGCTCTAATTTCCATTTTACTTTTCTCTTATAAGCAGCTTCTAGCAAGAATAGCATTTCAATGACTCATTCCATCATTTCCCTTTCTCTATGTACTTAGTTTCTAGTGTAGTTTTTTTTTTCTTTTGAAAAAGTTTCTAGTGTATCTTTATGAAGGAGTACATAGTAAATTTTTTTTGTACAAACTAGACACCCGTGTTTTTTCAACTGTAAATTTATTATGGTGAGGCTAAAGTATCAATACGCTTGGTAAAGTGTAGAAATTAATGAACAGTTAGATATCTCAGCTAACTAACCGTGAATGGCAATGCCATTTATATTGTCGAACCAGCAACTAGTAAGTCACATTCATATTGAATGAAACAAAAACTACATTGGTCCACTAAATACTATATTCTCCACTAGCTACGTTCTTAATTTGTCTGCCCAATTGTGTTTATTTTCGAACTTTATAAAATACATATCTTATTCTTATGGTTCTATTTCATGATGAACAAACCAAATTGAAGAACTATGTTTTCTGTTTATTCTTTTCTTTAATTTTATTTTAGGCTAAAATATGGTTTTAATCCATGCAAATATGTCTCGTTTTAGTTTTAGTCCCTGCAAAATTTTTTGTTTTTTAAAATAGTTCCTCCAGCGACTATTTTCAGAAACAAAATTTTTTGCAGGGACCTGTTTAAAAAACAAAATATATTGCAGGGGCCAAAAACTACAAAATGGGTCCAGTCATCATGTGCCACGTATGCAAATCATCACAAAAATGGGGTCAGGGACTATTTTAAAAAACAAAAACTTTTGCATGGACCAAAAACAATTTTTTTTTTTATAGGGACCAAAACTTAAACAGGCCATATTTGCATGGACGAATGCAATATTTAAGCCTTTATTTTATTACTGTCCACTGGAAGAAACAAATAAAATAAAAGGAGTTTCAAATAATGGAATCATAGCATTTGGTGTTGTTATGGGATGTATGTAAATGGTGTAACAAAATTTTGCTTCTTTGAAATAAGAATATCAATGCGTGCTGTATTCAAGTAAGCTACTCACCTGTTTCCTTGTGTTGTGTCGCATAAATGCAAACTGACATGAGATATCAATTCTTTAATTTATGAACAATGTGATAAGGAAATAACAACATAAATACAATAGTACAAGTTACAGGCGGTAGAAACAAATTCTCTCAAATTATAAAGAGCATAATAGCAACAATAAAAATATTACAGCAAATATAACAAATTAAATGCACAAAAGACAATAATACTTTAACATGAAAACCCCTTAAAGAAATGTGGAAAACCCATGTTGTTGAGATCAAAGAAATATTTCTATTATGTGTGGTCCTTATTAAAAGAAGAACACTATAAGAAGAAATTTTTATTTTTATTTTTGCTCTAAAAAAGAAGAAAAACCATAAAAATAACAAAAAAAGGATAATCATTAATTATATAGTTACAACTTTTTTAATGTTTTTACAAATATAACCTATAGACATTTATGAAGTATTAAATATATCACTAATACTATTAAAAAAAAACATTAAATGAAGGCTTAAAAAGTTTTTTACGCAATAAATACACCTTAAAAATTAATATAAAATTTTCTTATAAATAGAACCATTTTTTTTAAAATTTACTCGTATTAAAGACCGAAGAGAGTACATCAATATGGATACGATCATGGCCACTCCTACGAATCTGGAGGCTCGGCTCTGTAAGTGAAAAGAAGTCCGTAATAAAATAAAAATGTATTTCTTTTTAATAGAACAATGTTCTGTTTAATTTTCAAAAAAAGATAAATACAAGGAGACATATATATGCGATACACCCAAGTGTAAAAATCACTACCGTATACATGATGAACCTCAAATCACCGTCCCAAAAAAACACCGACCTAACACCCATGCGTGGTATGGTACTGGTATCAGAAGAGAGAAATATGTGTGGTATTAATCAGAGTTCTCGTAAGGATTTTTTTTAGTGGTACTGGGCTATAATTTTTTTTAAGACCCATACTTTAGGAAGGTCCATCTCCATTGAATTGTTTGCACTCTCTAAAGTCCGGCCCTGGATACGATATGGTGCCAACACAGAAAAATACTTTTTGTTGGGTCAAAATATCACTAATAAAGCACACATACTTACAAGATATCTCCCATTTCATACCTTTTTTTTTTCGATCCAAATTTTGAAAACAAAGAGGCAAATGTTTGAATAAAGTAAACCACCATATTGGTTTACAAGTCACTCTCAAATTAATTCATACTCAATTAATATCTCAAACTATTCTTGATCTTTGTCAAAAGTTTCTCAATTAGGTTATTCATCATATAACATAAGTTTGAAATATTAATAGAGTTAAATAGTATTTTGAAAGTAACATACAAAGACAAAGACCAATTTGATGGTTTATTCCCTATATTGGTGACATCTGCCGAAAAAGTTTCAACCCCATCTCAACAATGATTGCACATTGAAGCGCAATGCATATTGAAGCGCAGTTTTAAAGGTGAAAAAACGAGATTGGCTTGATTTCTTCATCTTTTCTCTATCTGGCGGCTATTCTTCATACCAAAATATTCAATATTTCAACCCTAATATCACCTGTGGAGACACATAATAGACTTGAATATTTTTAGTCATCATATATTAGCAGTTTAGCACCAATATTGACTTTAGTTAACTCTAACAATCTAGCATATATGCAAAACTTCGCGTATCAGGAATATGTCCTGAACATAGCTATGAAAAGCTGATTTCTTACCGAGATGGATAACATCTTCACTGGAAACAAACAACAGATATTTGTCTTGAACGAAACCAAACTCCTAAAAGAATTTTCTAATCATAACAACTCTTACATGTTTTGACAATGACAATGAACTCTCTACCTTAACTGTGGACTATATTCTACACTCACGAAACACCGCCAAGCCACAACTCCCACTTCAAATTTAATTTATTGTAGTCCACAATGGACTTCTTAAAATCAATATCTAAGTCATAGTACTCCACTAAAGTAGACTTATTACCTCCTAATTAAAGGCTCATATATACTAGTACTACTAGACACCTTAATATCTAGTATTTTACAAAATCTATTGATTGTACCAATAATGTTTATTTTTGGCTTTATACTCACCATTGCATACAACTACAAAACATGTCCCATATCTATTCCGATTCGTGTATTTTTAATGCAATTAGAAGCTATCTTCCTATGAGTACCAAAACACCATTAACTGTTTTTTTCTTGTTATTTCTAATTACTAGCATATTTTTCCGACGTTACCCGAGTTACATATATATTATTAAAGCTTGGATTTTATATGTGCAGTATTCATTGAGATTTGACCTCTCATATCCGTTGGTTATTGAGTTAGATACAGAGTTTTAAATAATTAAATATATTATTCATAAAAATATCATGTATCTCATAAATAAAAAAAGAAAAATGATTACTCTTTTTTTATTTTTTGAGGGAAAAAAAGATTACTCATGTTATAACCCACAATTCATTTAATGAACTATAGACATCTAGCTATTTTGTAAAAACAAAAACATCTATCCAAAATATAAAATAAATAAATCCTAGTTGTGTAAGTTAAAATATTAATCAAGAATGTGTGTTTAGAATGAATAAATTGGGTATCAGCAACACACAAAAAAAATAAAAAAATAGAATGGGCACATGTAAGAAAAAAAATTATTTCCTTATATGTAAATTTGATTAAAATAAATAATTTAATTTTAATAAAATAATTATTTTAAATTTTCTCTACCAAACTTCTTGCAAAAATGAATTTGATTAAAGGAATTGGTTAAAAAAAGTTTAGGTTAGCTCCGAGTGCTCATTAGGATCAGGGCCTCAAGCTCAAAGAGCGTTAACAGAAGTTAATTACAAATCACCCATCAAATATATGCCTTCAGATCGACAATGACAATTGAACTCATGACTATATGGTAAGTCAACTCTTTGCCAACTGAGTTAACATTCATTGAATATTATCTATTAAAATTGATAAAAAAAAAAACTATTTTGAGTTTAATATAATTTAAACTGAAGTTTAGTGAAAGATAAACTGAGAAACAAATAAATAATTAGAATTAAAATGTCAAATTATATTTAAAAAGAACAAAAAAATTGTATATATTTAAAATCAATTTTTTGCACTGATTTTTTTCTATTTCCAAAATTACCACCATCTTTTGATACAAATAGATAAGAGCAAATTCAAATATTAAAACAAAATGTAACAAATTGCATATGTTCGATTTTTTTTCCTTATCATTTTAAAAAGGCAATGGAAGAGAGTGAATTCAAATATTTGAAAAAGTGTAACAAACACAACTTTTTTTGTTACCACATAAAATATATCATCTAACAAACATGATATGAGTATATGTCCAGCTTTTTCTTTTATCCTTAAAAAAAATGTAACAACCTAGATCAAGTATATGTCACTATAAATATAATCAATAAGAAAATGATTGTCATTTTATTTTTATTTTATATACGGGAAAACCAAAATATGTTGAGTTGATAAATAATTTCTTTATATGCTTTGCAATAATTTGTAGATAAATCGATGTACGAATAATTTCCATTAATATTTAAAAATTTAAAATTTGTAATCAAAATTATACAAACAAACATAATAAAATATACATACATGTTAGCACGGTAAAAAGAGGTGACAGACGAGCACGGTAGTGTCTGTCTTTTCGCTAGTACTAATAATAATAATAATAATAATAATAATAATAATAATAATAATAATAATAATAATAATAATAATAATAATAATAATAATGACTTGTCACTCAAGAGCAATTAGATGAGATGATCATGAGTCTTTTTCAGTTTAACTAGATGTCATGAGTTATTGGATTCGATACCCTAGGAATGTATCATTTCAAATCTCTTAGGAGAGCAATGTAAACCATTGTGGTCATACTCAGTTTAAAGAATTAGTCTATATAGTTGCATACAAATGTTATTTGGTTCACACACACAAAAGAATAATAGACCTCAAAAAAATTAATGGATAAAATAATAGTAGTGGTTATTAGCGGATGCAGTAACATTATCAGTTATTAACCTTTGTATGGGTGTCATGTAATTTTTTTTCTTGGTGGTTGGTGACCTTTTCATAGGGGCAACTGATTGTGAGTGAGTCATCACTTCTAACACATTTTGTGTCGGGTGATTCACTTTTGGTTGTTGCAATATATTTCATTTTGATTTGTTAAAAAAAAAAACCATGATACGCGTGGATACACATACATTGATATTTTTTTTAAAACTGTCAACTAGTGGATAGAAACGTGAAAGTAATGGTATCATTACTTGGAGTTTATAATGATAAGTTAGATATTTAATTTTTAAGCTATTTATATTACATAAAAAATGTGTTAGTAGCACATGTGTATAATAAATTAAATACAATTTTTTTTGAAAGAATAAATTAAATACATATAAAGCACTGTTTCAAAAAAAAAAATTATCGAATCAAATTATTTTATGGTTTTTTTTTTGACAAAAAATATTTTATTGTTAAAATTTGAATTTAACTATGATGTTAAAAGATAAAGAATTGATATCAATATTACTGCTCAATCTGCTTATTCCTACTTAACAGCGGTTGACATCAATATCACTGAGGATTTTCATCATTTTCTGTGGCTTAAAGCGGTTCCATTAAAGGTTACTATTTTTGTCTGGCGACTTTTTCTGAATAGACTGGCTACAAAGGACAATTTGCGAACGAGACATGTTCTGGATGTTTCACATGTATCTTGTGCGGCTTCATGTGGGGCTGTAGAGGATAGAGACCATTTGTTTTTTAAGTGTGATCACTGCGGTTGTTTGTGGCTTCTGATATCCCATTGGCTTGGTATCGATACGGTTCTTCATGGCGATTTATATGCTCATTCATATCAGTTTTCTGCTCTTGGAGGGTTCTCAAAGAATTCAAGGACAACTTTCTCTATTATTTGGATTTCGACCTTATTTGTTATCTGGAAAGATCGTAACGATAGAATTTTTGATAATCATTTTGTTCAGCTTACGGGACTTCTTGAGAAGGTTAAACTCCAAACATATTGGTGGTTGAAAGCGAACTACATGACGTTCGACTTTGACTACCCCTTTTGGAGGCAAAACCCTTTATGTTGTTTTCAAGCTGTGTTGTAATTTTTTTGGCTTCTTTGGTTGTTGGTAGCCTGACTGTTTTGTTCATAAACCTCTAACAGTTACCTCTAGCACACCTTGTGCTTGAGGGGATGTTTGTTATTCTTTTAATATAATTTCTTAGCTTATTCAAAAAAAAAAAGAATTGATAACTAATTATTAAACCCTATTTAAAAATGGGAACCACTATTTATTACGACTAACATGCACCCGAAACACAAAGAATGCTTGTAATTTCAATTTTTCATAATAATCACCTGCTTCTTGGTGAAATTACTAATGAAAAAAAGATAAGATCTTAGAATATGAGTTAGGATCTTCTAGTGATAACTCTAACTGATTAAACCCTATTTAGCAATTTTCGGAAGATAGTTCATCAACAAAGAAAGCCCATTCTCTAATCCATATATATTGATGTCACGCATCACCGAAACCATTATGGTTTGTTTTGTCTCCAACGAAACCCTTAAACATAAAATCATCATCGAAGATTTACCATCAGAACCGTCTGCGCCAATGAAAAGGAAAAGAATTTGTTCCCTGAAACCTTCACCGGGAAATTTACCACCGTCGAAACTGACCAAGAGAACCAGCTGCACTCATACCCTGCCAACGAAAACAAAAAGAACTTGTTTCCTGAAATCTTTACCGGAAAATTTACCACCGGCGAAAGTGATCACGAGAAGTACTTGTTCACTGAAATCTTCACCGGCGAAACTGACTGAAGTTCGATCTGCCGGAAGTCCAATGAAAAGGAAGAGGAGAACTTCAGAATCATATTTACCTGACGATTGTTGGGAGATTATCATAAAGTTATCTAAAATCAACTTCAATTCTCTATCGCTGGTGTCAAAACAGTTTCTCTCCATAACCAATCGTCTTCGATTTTCACTCTCTGTCAATGATGCATCACGTCATTACCTCCCTTTTCTCTTAAAAAGGTTCACCAACCTCACTTCCCTCGACCTCTCCCGCTACAACTATTCACCGGACGATCTTCTCTACAAAATATCTAACTTCCCATTGAAAAAACTCACATCACTCAAACTCCCTGTCCCTATCGCCTTTCCTGCAGATGCCTTGCACGCTTTCTGCCAAACTGTTACAACATTGACCTCTCTCACTTGTTCCTGTGCTTCTTTTGATCATAACCAGCTCTTACTCGTTTCTCATTGTTTCCCTTTGCTCAAACACCTCGACCTCTCTTCCCCTTGGTACAACCTCTCTCAGCCTGGGTTCGCGTATGTAGACCATCATATTAATGGAATTAACTCTCTGTTATCCAACTCTCCGTATATACAACATTTGGATCTTAGTCACACTAATTTTCTCAATGATCAACATGTTGCTGAGTTCTCCTTGTTTCTTGCGCATTTGGTGTCTATAAACCTTACTCGATGTTGGAAGCTAACAGAATCGGCTTTGTTTTCGCTTGTTACAAATTGTCCTTCACTTACTGACATCAAAATGGAATACACAACTATTGGGACTCAGACTATAGGAGATTTTAAGGGGGATTCTAATTCTTTTGCTGTCGTACGCCCAAAAGTAAAGTCTCTTTCTTTGGCTCGCTGTCAATACTTGAGAGATCAAAACATCATATTGTTTGCTTCCATTTTTCCCAACTTGGAGGTGCTTGATTTGAGCTATTGGGAGGACGCATCTGAAGAAATTATTTCTCAAGTTTTAAGATGTTGTACTAAGATTAAGCATTTGAACTTGTCATATACCAAAGTTGATGATAAATCACTCCATATCATCTCAACGAGTTGTTGTGGCCTTTTGCAATTGTTACTGGAATGTTGTTCGAATGTCACAAACAATGGAGTGAAACATGTGGTTCAAAACTGCACGCAACTGAGGGAGATCAATTTGAGATATTGTGATCAAGTGAACTCTAGTGTTGTTTCCTTAATGGTATTATCAAGGCCATCGTTAAGAAAGATCATCGCTCCATTAGGTTTTTCTTTTAGTGACAGAAAGAGGAAAGTCTTCTTGCAACGTCATGGATGTATTGTTTGTTAGTATAGTATTCTCAAACTAACTGCTATGCTCAAGTTTGATTGAACTTTGTAAGTTTTTTGTTTTAAGATTTACCTCTCTGATGAGAAAATAGGAAATACATTTTTAAACTTTCAAGTGCATTTACTCATCTGCTTCTAATTTGGTTGTTGCAAACTTGCAATGATGAATTAATATTGATTCAATCTTGATTTTTCCAATGTTGTTTGATGTTAGGTAGTTTGTGTGTGCTAGCTTAGGTTGCTAAACCTGCTTAAAATATTTCCCTGAATTGGTTTTCCTCCTGAACTGATACTTAAAACAGTCGCCTATAACACTCTTTTGTGCAGCAATTAAATCATATAAATTACTAAGTGAATATAATAAAAAATATTATATTTTGCTTAGGTTGAAATATTTTCCTTGAAAATTCAAGACAAAGATGTTTCCATGTTGAATATTTCACTTTTATTGGGCATTGTTCTGATGGGGCAATCGTTGCAATCACATATGAAGTGATATGAGATTAATAAATTATTATATTGGTTAATTAGAACTAAGATTCTGCAGTTGGACTGCCTTCCCTTTTAATTTTGGCAATATAGATTTTGATGTTATGCTCCTCTATTTCTTTTCAATGTTTATCATCGGGGACTTCTATCTCCTCTAGTGTTCTTTCACAAGCTAAGTCACTTGGTAACAGTACAGAACGTAGTTTAGAAGCTGTATTGCTTGCAAGCAAACTGAATGTCACTGCTATTGAGAACATGCTTAGCGGTTTGGGTTTGTCAAATAAGCATAATTCATCTGCTCTGCGATCTTCAAGTTTGGATCTAGGTACCAAATAAGTTAACCTGTTAGATATTTTATTTCTGCCTATCTATTAATGCTTGTTGCCATTCAATGGTTAATGATGTTAGTGCCATTGTTTTAAAACTTTTTGCGAGCGGCTAAATTTATCTCTTATTTCCCCTAGAGCAGGAGTTGACCCTCCCTCATCACGTGATCCCCCCGTTCCCCGCTGTTGTTTCAGCCTCTAATCATCTGCATGTGTATCTTTAGAGGCATCTTATTTTTGACAAAATATTTTCATTCAAAATGATTGGCTTAACAGCTTTTATTTTCATTGATTATGATGATGTATGCAGTTCCATAATCAGGTTCAGTTCATAACCATTGGTTGTCTGTGATATTTAACAATAGTGCCTAGTTAATAAGGGATTCTGCCTGGGAATTAGGATTAGTCGTGTCCTCTAATTTTCATTGAATGTAGTAACATATACTGAATTTTCATTGGTATTAGGTCATGTTTGAATAGACAAATTATTAAGCGCTTATAGCATAAGTGTTTGAATTTTTATAACAAAGGATAAAATAAAATAAATCTGTTTTCATAAGCTAGCCTAAAGAGCATATGGAAGTAATCTGGAAACAAGTCAAGCATACGGAAATAATCTGGAAACAACTCATGGATTTGTCAAAAACTATCTCAAACAATTTCACAAGTACTTATACCGGTAGATAAACTCAAAAAAGTTAATTCAAACATGACCCTAGTATATTCATGTAGTGCAGTCCAATTTCTACCACCTGCTTCATGTATCCAAATCTCCATCTTCAAATTCATTGACCACACATAATGTCCTTCGATTTGTGATCCACTTTGAGACTCTTTGCAGGTTTCTTATCTCTTAAATGAGTTGTAACAACATTCTTCGTATATCAGTTCTTTCGTAGTCTTGGCCTCTTGGGTAAAGCCTAGGGACTCTTTAAGACTACAAGATAACGTGTATCAACTGAAGTTCTTATATTCAATGGTTGTAGGATAATATATGCTATTTAGCAAAACACATGAGATGCAGTGAAAAGGATAGACAGGGAGATCTAAAACACAGTGAAAATAATGTTGGTCTTCTGCAAGTAAATAGGAAAAGAAGATAACCTATATTAAAAAATTGAACCCTTCCTAGCTGCAACAATCATACCCCTTTCTATTAACTGAGACCCCAATTAGAAACAAGGTACATCTATTGGAATAGGTCTACTAAAATTTGTTGGGATGTATGAAAAATATCTCAATATTAAGATTTTATCTTTCAGAATATATTGTAGGTGATCTCTTGCAACGTGTTTGTTTCAACGTGTTTGTCCCAAATAGTCGTTTACATGTAATAGCTGGACTCTCACATCTTCTCAAAATGAAGCATCCTCAACAAAATTTATGGATGGTGGCATGAAAACCAACATTTGTTTGCGGTACTGTTCTGTGATTTTAGAATGTTGGCAATTGGCATCATCACCTTCAAGGTTTTATTACTCACTATTGTGCTGTCACACACTTATATCTTGCTTTAGGTGCAAAGATGTTAACTTAATTGGCCAATTCAATCGATGAACCAAGAATGTAGACATTGTCCATCTAAATCCTAAGTAATCAATTCATTTTATAGTAATGCCAATTAATTTTATATCGATAGTAGCTAATTCTCAATGTTTTAAAAAAATTGAAAGGCACGCTAGATAATTTCTACATTCGTAACTCCATGATTTCCCAGTAAAATATTGATTGTGGTGACATTAGTTTTCCTACAATCAAAATCAATATTGCTCTGTGTGTTTACTTATTTGCATCTCTGTCTACTTTGTATTTCAAGAATCTATGTTGCCTGACTTTCAGGAATTTCTCAAAGTGCAGCTTCCTTGGAATGCTATTGTATTTCAAGAATCTATGTTGCCTGACTTTCAAGAATTTCTCAAAGTGAAGCTACCTTGGAATGTTATCATTGCTGCAGAGAACCTGAAGCCAGGCAGTCTCATGCTCCAACGAGCGATCCTCATTCGCCTTCTAAGCGACTTCACTGCAAGATACGAGAGTCACACATTGGTTGGCTTGGAAGGGGATTATCTGGGACCAATTTCAACCCCTAGTATGTAGCTACTACTATTTCTTCTTAGGTTAGGTTTCATTGTGAAAGCAAAAACACATTTTGGTGTAGGATTTTAGTGTTTTGCTTTCTTAGTCCAAATCATGGAAACCATTAATCAAATCAATGCATGGGGGGTTTAGTCCGTAAATAATCTGTGTTATATAACGATAATATTTTACTTCAACTCATTTTTATATCCAATAAAATAATCTGTGTTCTATAGTTCAACAATTTAACAGGTACCCAAATCAATTTTTTTTACATTCTGTTAAAATGAGTATCAAAACCCAGAATCTTTTTTTATCATTTTGGATGTGAATGAAAAGTAGCTTATTTGGGCACTCTTCTTTTTTCTCCGTGCAATGATTTCTTACTGTGTGACTCATTTCTTTATTTTTCCTGATATGCAAGGAATGAAATGAGTTTAATTCCTGATCTTAATCCCAATCTTAAGCAATTTTACCTTTCGTTTATGTTAATTTTAACTAAATAAATAACTATTTTTTCTTTTAAAAAATTTGCATGAAATTTTTATATAAAAAAGGGTGTAAGGGAAATGTTAACGAGTGACCCAGACACTCTTTAAAACCTTTAAACAATAATTTTTTTTTGAAATTTTCTGTAATCAATACATTGGAATTTGAAATGTTTGACTTTTTTATTGAATAATTTCTTTCTTTTTGGAATGCTTAAAGAATGTTCAGAGACACTCATTAACAAGACCCTTTTAAGGTGTAATTTTTAATCTTAAAAAATACCCTTAAAAAAAAAAATTATTAGGTCCTGAAAGGACTTCTTAATTTACTCCCACTTATTTTCACTAGTCTAAATTATTAAGTTATTATTAAAAATTTGTGAAGTATAACTTATTAATTTACATAGACAATAAAATGAGTGGGCATAAATTAGCAAACTTCAATAATATAATATTTTATTATGTTTTCATGTGGTGAGTGTGACAACTTCATTTATGAAAAAAAAAATTGTATATTATATATATTTTTTTATAAGTATTTTATTTTCTTATAAAATGTAATTAATTATCAAGTTAAACAAAAAAGAAGGTAAAATTACCGTATTTGCATTAGTTGACTTGAGTAATAAGTTGTTTACGAAACAAAGAATAAATAAAGAAAGTAAAAAACAAAGAAGAGTGAACCCTTGAACGTGCCCAACACTTTACACTTTCACCTTGTTCAATTTCCAAATCGATCGACGATGGGTCAAGGAACTCCCGGCGGCATGAACCGACAAGGCCATCCCGGTGACCGGAAACAAGACGGCAGCGATAAAAAAGAAAAGAAATTCGAACCAGCAGCACCACCGGCGCGTGTAGGTCGTAAACAACGCAAACAAAAGGGTCCAGATGCCGCTTCACGGTTACCGACGGTGACTCCGGTATCGAAGTGCAAGCTGAGGCTGTTAAAGCTTGAGAGGGTGAAGGATTATTTGTTAATGGAGGAAGAGTTTGTTGCGTACCAAGAGAGGTTGAAGCCTCAGGAGGAGAAGGCGGAGGAAGATAGATCTAAGGTTGATGATCTACGTGGCTCACCGATGAGTGTTGGGAATTTGGAGGAATTGATTGATGAGAATCATGCTATTGTTTCGAGTTCGGTTGGGCCGGAGTATTATGTTGGGATTTTGTCTTTTGTTGATAAGGATCAATTGGAGCCTGGATGTGCTATTTTGATGCATAATAAGGTATTTCTTAATTGTTTAATTTTTTGTGTGAAATTTGAATTGTTGATCTAGGGTTTTAATTTAGAGGATATGTTGTTTTTATAATTTTGTTTGAATTGGATGCATATGAAGAAAGATATTAAGTTCTGTAATTATGATTTTGATTATAAGGGTTTTCTTTGGATTGACTTAATTGAGTTTATTTACGGGCATAATTAGTTATGAGACTGTTTGAGGGAGATTATGGAAACAACTTATAACATGTCTATAAGTTGTTGGACTTATTTTCATATAAACTCTTTATGGTAGCTTACAAAACAGCTTATAGTTTATATGAAAACAATTATACTTTATTTTATTTTTTGCTATTGAAATAATTATACATAAGCACTCATGTGATAAGCACTTATGCTTAGTGTTTAATTAAGTTGTTTATCCAAACAAGGCCATATCTTTTTGGCTTATTGGCTATGTTTGATGTAACTAAAGTATGGGAGGGCTGAGAATTGAGAGTGGAGTTTTAACTCTCAATTATTAGAATTTGACCCTCAATTAGTGAATTGAGGCATCAGAGTAATTTGCTGTTTGAGAGTTGAGAGTGGAGTTCTAACTCTCAATTATCAGAATTTGACTCACAATTTCTCAACCCTTTTATAAAACGAGAGTGAATTGAGGCATCAGCGTAATTTGCTGTTTAATGTAGACTGGGAATGGGAGTTGTGGAGAATTCTCTAATAATATACCCATCGTATGAGCAAAGAAGCATTCATATCCTTTCGATGAATTAATGTGCTTTATGTGATACCAGCTACACTGTAATTGCGGTTGAAATATTCTTTATAGAATTATTGTTTGTATAATTTGATCTAGATGATATGATGATTATGATTGATTTTTTATCAGGTTCTTTCGGTTGTTGGCCTTCTGCAAGACGAAGTTGATCCAATGGTCTCGGTCATGAAAGTTGAGAAGGCTCCTTTGGAATCTTATGCTGACATTGGTGGTTTAGATGCGCAGATTCAGGAAATTAAAGAGGCAGTTGAGCTACCCCTTACACATCCTGAACTATATGAAGATATTGGCATCAAGCCTCCTAAGGGGGTCATATTATATGGAGAACCTGGAACAGGAAAGACCTTGCTTGCAAAGGTTTGAACTTTTTCACTTTGCTTAACTTGTTCAATAATGAATCAATGCTGTGGAATTTATTTTGTTTTTCTCTGTTTTACATGTACAAAATAGATTTGTGTGATTATCAGATCTGTAGAGTTTGGAAATGACTTTGTCTGCAATTCTGCATTGTTTACAATTTTACTTTCTGGAGTTCTAGTTATTTGCTATTTGTCTGTTGCTTACAGGTACTGGAGGGAATTTTGTAAGAACATAATTTTTTTCATTTTTGGATATTAAGATTAAGATGAAAATCTCTCTGAGTTTGGGGGGATTGGATTCCTTATGTACTGTTTCGGGGGTGGTTTTACTGCAGACACATTTTAAGATGATAAATACTGTATTGATACTGGTGACATATGTTGCAATGTTGTTTTCATCCTTTGCGAGTGTGCATGCTTTTAAAAAATTAGAATACAGTTTGCTCTTCTGTCTGTGGTTGTCAGACACCAAGTTGTATTAGTAAGAAGCAACTGATCTGAAGAAAAAGCAACCGAAAAACTGCTGCTTCTTTAAATAATTACTTAGTTGGTATATTATATTTTTTACTGCTTGTAATTCGCCACACCATCACATGCACTATCAGTTAGGTCTAATACATGCTCTTGTGCCTTCAGGCTGTGGCAAACTCAACATCAGCTACATTCTTGCGTGTAGTAGGTAGTGAATTGATACAAAAGTACTTGGGAGATGGTCCAAAACTTGTGAGGGAACTTTTCAGAGTTGCCGATGATCTTTCTCCTGCTATTGTTTTCATTGATGAAATTGATGCGGTCGGTACAAAGAGGTAAGCTGCTGAACCCCCAATTTTAGGATTCATATAGGTGGGGGTGTAGAAGAGTGATGCATTGTATCACTTCATGGACTCTTTAAGGTTTTCTCCTTACATTCATGAGTTTAATTGTTAATATGCCTTACAGGTACGATGCTCACTCCGGCGGAGAACGTGAAATTCAAAGGACTATGTTAGAGTTGCTGAACCAGTTAGATGGTTTTGATTCAAGAGGAGATGTAAAAGTGATTCTGGCTACCAACAGAATTGAAAGTCTTGATCCAGCTTTGCTACGACCTGGTCGTATTGACAGGAAGATTGAATTTCCTCTTCCTGATATCAAAACAAGAAGACGTATTTTCCAGGTAAACATGATTAATTTTGTGAATCCTAATGCTGTTTCTGTTGATTCCATGTGGTATCTTAAATATGCATATTCTGTTTGATCACACGACTGAATTACTTTATGCTTGCTTTTAAATTAAGATACACACATCAAGGATGACACTAGCTGATGATGTCAACTTGGAAGAATTTGTTATGACCAAGGATGAATTCTCCGGAGCTGATATAAAGGCAATATGTACTGAAGCTGGCTTACTTGCTTTAAGGGAACGCCGAATGAAGGTTAAAAATTTATTCACATTTCTATTGATAATGCTGTTTGTAACCTATTAACTTGCTAGTTTTGACAAGCTCATTTTAATATGACCCAAATATATTATGGTAAAGGGCGAGTTGTGGTGGATTGGTTATGGTGCTAAATTTTTTTGGAGGAGCTGGAAAATATTTCTTTGACTATGTCTCTGAATTTTGAGACAAGAAAATATTAAGAATGCTGACCTAGTTTCATATTTATATACAGCATTTATTGGGTTAGAGTTGTCTGTAGGTGTGGATATATTAAACAGTTAGTCGTATTAAGCAACCTAAAAAATTTGCATGACATCCTTATCGTCTTAATACTAAAAGAAAACAAAGCATTCTTACAGAAAGGAAAAACATCTAGTTTTTTCCACCTCTCCCTTCATTTCATACAACTACAACTTAGTTTTTAGTGAAAGAAGTCTGTTGGTTTCATCTTTTAATATTACGGTGGAGAAATATGCAAACAAAAGTAGCATACTCTAATTAAATCAATTCAGCAAATTATTTTAATTAAAAAATAAGTCATGGAAAGTACTCCTTGGTGCCTCTTTAAAACACCAAACCTGCTTTTGTTCATTTGGATCATCATACTTTCCCGCGAGTGTTGGCCCAACTGGGAGGATTCCAGTGTCAGAATAAAAAGTGCTTGTTCGATTTCACTGGGTGGTCCTATATTGATAGGATATCTGAGCCTGAGGCATGTCTTGACTTTAGAATGGGACAACATACACTTCCCCAAAACTTTTTCTAACTACAGTTACATTTTTTTTTGTTGAGGCAAACTACAGTTACATTTTGTAGGTAACTTGACTGTTATATATAGGTCCAATTTTTTACTTCAGTGAATCGGTTTCCATCTTTACCTATCAATCTTATGTTTTTTTAAAGGATTTGTCTGTATTATCTTTTGGTTTGGACACTTCATTTTAAGTTTGATCCTCCGATTTTTGATATCTTACTATTACTTTTATATCTTGTTCAGGTGACTCATCCTGACTTTAAGAAGGCAAAGGATAAAGTGATGTTTAAGAAGAAAGAAGGAGTGCCAGAAGGACTATATATGTGAAATAACATCCTCTATTATCCTCGATCTTCTTTCTTTTTATTTGATCTTCTGTGTCATACTTTTGCAAACAAATAGCAATTCGTTTGTATTATGAAGTTGAACTTTATCCATATGCAGTTGCTCGGGTAAAGTCAGTTGTGGAGGAAATTGAATGTAAACTATGATTCATTTTAGTTCCACATATTTGCTTTCAAATTTCACTGAATTTGGATATTGTTTCATATCCCATTATGATTGAGCTCATTCATATGCTGCTGCTCATGAATTTAGTTCATCCATATGCTGCGGCTCATGAATTTAGTTCATTCGTATGCTGCTGCTCATGATTATTTCATGCATCATATTTCCTAACTTCACCAGGTTCTTAGGTCATGGTAGAAAATTAATCGTCTGTCACTAATTACTTCCACTACTTTTCATCCAAATCCCCTTGATTGCAAGTAACTAGCTCATAAGTATTCTAAGTTGTTTCTTCTTGTTGAACGGGTTTCTGCTTCACTGCGTTTGCAGGGGAAATTGAGAAACCAACTTCAAACAGAGTTGACTAAAATTGGTATGTGCTAAACTAAGAAAGTAATTATATTACCCAGGTTTTGAGTTAGTGGTCTTGAATTGGTAGTGGTTAACACTAAATATCATAATTCATTAACTCAATTAAGTTGGTATGGTGGTGTTTGTGCATGTCCTTGGAGTGTGTTCTTAAGGTCTTAAGTTTGATTCTCTTCGGTGCCAATTTTGGTAGATGGTTTGGTTTCTTAAAAAAAAAAAATCATATGTCATTATCATATTGATATGTGCTAAACTAAGACGGTAATCATATTACCCACATTCTGAGTTAGTGGATTCAAGAAAGAATAAGCTCTTGCTCGGCTGCTCCACTGTTGTTTATCCTTCAATGGGTGTAAACAGTGGTTATTTTGTTATTTTGGAAACTGTAGAAAGAAAAAAATACACAAGAAACCAATACTTGAATAATCCAGTTTTAGTCATTTTAGGCATATAACATGGAGGTTAATGGGAAATATGTACATGATAAACTCTCTGTAAGACATACCACATAGAGGGCTAGCAGCATTTTCTTTCGAACAAACTGAATTTTTAATAAACTCTACTATCTTAGAACTGAATCTCCTTGATTCTTCTGTGCCTCATGTGAATATCAATAAATAAAAGATGAGTTAAGAAGAGTTTTGCTAGCGTTTCTTTTTTGCAAATGGCTAAACAGCTGGGTAATTTGCTCTTGCAAACACACGTCTTAACTCTTGCAGTTTCAATTTGGTTCTCTTCTTGACCCAAAAAACCAAACGGAGTGTGTGAATCAAACCAACAACTAAAAGCAAAATGCCCCAAGTAACAACAACACGTGGGTAAGTCATGCTGTAAACTTGCTGAATAATATGATAAGGAGCGACCAAACCCTGAGCAAACACGTACGTGAGTGCCATGAATGTGACAGCCACGGTCATAGCGAGTGTCAAAACCCACATCATGACCTTATTCTTAAGAGGGAATCCACTGATAAGGAGAAGCACAACACCAAGAGAGGAAAAGAAAGAAATGGTGTTGTATGTCATGAACTTTATGAATTCATGTGGCCAGGCATACGCTAAAACTGCAGTGCCTGCTTCACATACACCATAAGTAGTGCAATTAAGTCCTCCAGCATGTGTATTTTCTTGCCAAACACCACCTGGTGGACTTATAGCTGATTGAAAAGTCATTGTGGCAATTACGGTTGCCACCAACATCAATGTTCCCCTTGTTTCTTCTATCCAATTACCTTGGAATTGTAGATACTTGGACCAAAAGTTTTCCCATATTTTCCTTCTTTCATTTGTACGTTCTTGATTCGTAGATTGATTTGGTTGTTCAGGACTAGCTATGCTTGGTGATGCTGCATGTTGCGGCGTGGAATTCATATATACTGGTCTTAGAACACCGGATTCAGTTAACATTTCTTCAATTTTAAGACTTATAAAATCTCTTGGCCAGGGATCTAACATCTCCAAAGTTGTGAAATCTGACCTGTTCATAGCAGTTGCTGCTGTTTTTATTTCAGGCTGCAAAAGTAAGTATTCTATGGTCTGCAAACAAAGTAACAGAGTTATTGAAAAGAAAATCACTAGCACACGCCAAAAGTAATGAGTCTATTGTCAAGAATGAATTACTTAAACATCAGAGTTGCCATAATTACTCTTTTAAGATTCTCAATTTTTTTGTTTTTGAAATGACCAATGTTAGTATTGTATTTAGTTGTTAGTATTATATGCTGAAAGTGAAGATCGAACTTTTGATCTCCTTATTACTCAACTCTTTAATTCTCCCACGCCCCACCAAGCCGTCCTTAAAGATATAAGAGGACTTAAGTGTAACAATGAGAAAAACTAAGGGACAAAAATCGTAGTAATCTAAATCTAAATATGAAAATTTAAAGAGTAATTAAATCTAAACAATAGACATTGTAGAAGGGATCACATTACTTTAAAAATTGTTAAGTTGTACCTTAATTTGTTTGAGTCTAACTGCTAAGTGCAGAATTGTATTGCCCTCTTTGTTTTTAGCAAGCAGAAATTCTTGGTATCCTCTAGCTGGTTGCAATAACTCCTTCAAGGCCTCAAAATGACCATACCAAACACACATGTGCAAAACAGAACCATCATCATTCATAACGCGAATCGAATCTGGTCTAGCATTAATCAACTCTTTAATTACACCTATTCTCCCTCTTTTCGCAGCTAAATGCAAAGGAATCATATCATTTTTGTCAAAAACCAAACAAACATCTTCATTTGCTAACAAAAGAGCTTTCACCACCTCAATGTGTCCTTCGGCTGAAGCTAAATGAAGAGGGCAACGTCCTTTTGAGTCTACTTCATTGGTGAAACTTGATTTGTTTTTTAGAAGAATTTCACAAAATTCTAAGTGTCCAAGAAGAGAGGCTATATGTAATGGAGTTTCATTATAGGGAGAGAGTGAAACTTTGTGGAGTAAAAGAGGTTTGTTTTGGATGAGTGTGTTTAAGGTAGTTACACAACCGTTTAATGATGCATTGTAGAGTGTTTTTATCGTGTCATCTTCTAAATTTGCAGTAGTTATTTTTGTATCCATAGTTAGGATTTAGGAATGCAAATCAAAATAGTAATATATGATGGTCTTAAATATTATGGATTCTTTGAAGCTGGTTAGCTTTCCACGGTTAGAGAAAAGTAGAGAGGCAAACAAAATTGGTTGACTTGTAGTATCAACTATCAAGCAAGAAAGTCTAACTTTGAATTTTCTAGCTTTGTGGATGTCAGTGGTCATTGTGTATATAATCCTTCCAATGAATTTTAAGCAAATTTTACTTCATATTTTCAAATAATGTCTCTAAAATACTTCTTGCTTTGGTCATTGTGTAATTTAATAATTTGTTGTTTAAATTCTTCTGCAGTGAGCATGACTTTTGAGTTTTGACCATGTTCAATAAATCATTTATGACTTTTTTTGGAAGCGAAATTATTTATGACTTTTGGGGAGTTTGTTTCTTGGTGGAAAAATTGGTGACATGTTCTCAAAGTCTTATGTTCACACAAGGCAATATGTGAGCTGTGACTTTTGGTATGAACAAGTTATTTGATGAGTATGAACTCTTTCAAGTTTTTTAGGGGATAATCTCTTTGAAGTTAATAATTGAATATGTTTGTTTTAGTATGAACTCTTTCAAATAAAGAAAAAACAAAAATTATGTAGGTGTAAGAGTTATCGACCATTTAATTGAATATTTTTTTGTAATAAGTCAACTTAAAATTATTTATAAATTAACGGTATTTTTGACTTTGATTAAAATAAATAAATAAAAATAATAAAAATACAAATACTACAAACTTTAAGAGAGGAACAAGAGAGAAAAGTATAGTGTGAGAGAAGGAATTATAGAATGAGGTACATGAAGGAGAAGCTATAATACTTGCATTCTATTGTAGCTTACGTGAGTAGCAAAGAAGCTACGCTTTGTAGTTTTAGTTGGCACGTACGATGACTTTTGTTTCATAATATCAAACACTTCAGAAGAATGTGCCAACATATGTAGGAACCCATTTAGAATACATATTGACTTTTGTTTATATTTAAAACCGGAATATTATATTTTTAGTTGTTGCCATCTTCACTTATAAGAGTTTTGAAGTCATATCATAATAAGATAGATTATGCGCATGTATATTCGATGAGTGAGATAGGAGAAGATGTGTCTCTAAATCAAATGAGTTCTTCCGTATGCAGAACTATTTTTAGAAATCTTATATTCGATGCTTACTTTTAGGAATGATACCAGGGTAACTTTTGCGCCACATCGTCTCTTGTTGTTGGTGCTTCCACGTCAGATTTCCATGTTTGACTAGAAAATTGGACTTGTTTAAGTTGCTTAACACAAATTTGGATGGTGCATGACCTAATTCATATTTTAGTGGGGCCTTTTACGTGCTAGGGGCGGAGCCAGGAGTTTAAGGTCGGGGGTCCGAGTACAAATATTTAATTATTTTTTTGCCAAATTTTAAGTTACATTCGAATCACCATGACCGTTTTATCTTAAGAATCGAAGGGTTAATACAAAAAGATAACGACAAGTGACTAAATAGAAGAACTTTTGTATGAGTGTGAAAGACATTAATCTTTCTTACAGGAGAATAAAATCCATTAAAGACTAAATTATACTTTAATCCCCTATTTTTATTTTAGGTTTTAATTTGCTCATTTTTTTGCTTTAAAATAGTCTTATATTTTGCAAAGTTATATCATTGTGTTTCATTTCATTTAAAATATGTTGTAGAAAAGACCATATGAGATAATTTAAAATAATATAACATAAGACTAATGATATTAGTTGTCAATTAATCTAATAACATGGTGAATATTTTAATTAGATTAATTGAGGGGACCATAGCCTAATATATATTTTGTGAAACATTCTAATATAATTTAATATATAAAAAATTTTATTAAAAATATAGGGGGAACCATGGCCTCCAAAGCA
>Ga0228710_1003496_pt1 | contig 24983 bp, 16 predicted proteins | sample MedpolnodulmetaG_FD_177995 | JGI IMG/M metagenome (GOLD analysis project Ga0228710, IMG submission 177995) | Root nodule microbial communities from Medicago polymorpha collected in Santa Monica, California, United States - pink nodules | ecosystem: Host-associated > Plants > Roots > Nodule...
CTAAATCTTCAGATATTTGTTCCTGAAATATAATAATTTGCAATTGAAGTAAAATAACTCAAAAAGGAAATAATATTTAAATAAAACTAAATCAAATCTAAATAGAATAAACTCAAATAACATATTAAAAATACTAATTTGTCGACTCATCAGTAACCCCGCAATATAATCCCATGACATATCCGGTGAAATTCCTATCTGAGGCTAACACCGGAACTCCTCTTAATGTCGTGTGGGTCTGCCTTGCGGAGCATGTCCCGTCCCCCTGACGTGAACCTCTTGTATCCCCCTGGCGTGAATAACAAGAGACACGACGCTTTCATGTTACTTAGCATATTAGTCTTGTACATACATAAGGATTTATCCTATTACTTGCTTGCTTGTTTCACTACAAGAAAATTTGTATTTTGCGACTTTTAAAATGGCTGATTGTGACTGTTAGAAGGGTCGCAAATGTACATTTGCGACTATTCCCCAACAGACGCGGATGTTGGGTCGCAACTGTCTTTTGCGACAGTTCAAGGAAGGGTCGTACCAGCTGTCGTAGAAGCTCTTGTGACGGTTACGACTGTCGCAAATGACATTTTTTTTGATAAAAAAAAGAGGAACTGCGACAGTTTGCAAGGGTTGCAATGCATAAAATTTATTAATAAAAAACTCATTGCAACAGTTTAGAACTGTCGCAATTTATTGAGTTTATTTAAAAAAAATATCATTTTTTTCCTGAATTTTTAGTAGATAAAAAACATATAAAACTAAAATAATTTTTATGACAAAACTAAATTAATTCATAATAAACAATATGAACAAATTCATAAGCTAAAATATGAATTTTACATTCATATAAAATACAAACAATTGATACAATAAGGTTTCTTGAGTTCCTAACATGAAAATTTAATTAATTATGTAGATGATATTTGGCGAGGAACTTGTTTTGATCAACTAGAGATGAATAGACTCCAAAGATTGTTACGCTCTGTTTGATGATTTTATGTTTTCCACCTAAAAATAAGTCAACGATTATATAAGACACACACCAATTAACAAAAATAAGCAATAATGTCACGCAAGTCACTTATCGCGCAATTAAACTATAATTACTTTCTAATATATTTGTCAAAAATAACCACTATGGAATAACCATTAGCTATTTATTACAGAGAAGTTCACAAGACCACTTAATTGCATTCAATGTGAAACAAATAAATCATTACCCTTTCCTTCTTAACTCCTTACTAGATATCTAAATTGGCAATAAAATTAATTCTCCAAATAATATGTTTAGTTGAACTAATGTATGCTTTTGATAGGAATTTTAGTTTTCTATGACAAAATCTCATTAATAATTTAATATTACACCAACACTTTGGTCGTTTGAATGATTTTAAATATCGATTTGGTCCTCAATTTGTACTTTTTAACTTTAAAATGGTCCAAAAGTCATAGGAACAAAATTATTGTCATGCTGATATGACTATTTTCATGAGCCAAATTGTGGGTGTACTCTTAATTTAATTATAGAAATAATAAAAATAAATAATATTCTTATTCTCTGCAATAATATAAATACCAACATGTAAATCCAGCACTTACTACTACTATTAGATCACTAAAACCAGCATGTAAATCTAAAATAAGACGAAGTCCAAGGAAAAGCATACATGTGATAGAAACAGATCTTGCCAAACATGATGTGCAATTTCTGCTAGAAGACTATAAGCCAAGGGCCTCAACATCTCAAAGCATGCTCGCCCAATCTCAAGCAGATCCCTGAAAGTTTGAAAATCAATGAATTAGAATACGCTCAATACATTTGTATGCTGTCAGGCTTAATTTCCTTTTATTGTTCTAAAATTCTTTATACATTAGAATAAGCTCAATACATTTGTATGTTGTCATGGTGGAAGGTAGAAAAATAACTTACACGTCGACGTTCTTTTTCCAAGCAGGCACCAGTCTAGTGAGAAGTTTTCCAATTAAAAATCTATCATAAGAGTATATCAAAATATTAATATGCAAAGCTTAATATTTATTGAGGTGAACATAATTGAAAATAAGCTAATCACACCCAATTATCTCTTCCACTCTATGAATGGTTGAATTGATTTAGGTAACTTTCTTGAGAGACCCTTTTATACATAAATGTTTTTCAATTCATAGACACCGTCTAAGACAACGAAAGAACAAATATGCCGAAACTTATCACTTTGATTTTTTTCCTTTTCAGATGGAAAGGGCATGTGATCCTTTAGACACACAAAATATAATTAGCAGAAACATGTTTTGTGTATTGGATACTTGGTCTGGACTACTTGAGCTACTTGATACACAAATATAATCTTTCTTCTAATCATGAATCGCAGAGTAACTTTCTATATGTCAACACCAACCACTAAAATGTTATCATATCAACAACTAAGTTAGTATGAAATCTAAACTAAATTATTATGATAAAATTACCACACTAGAACACAACGATCATAAGTCAAATCCAGAATTTCCATTGCAACATTCCATTGGCAATTAGACACATAAACTCCAGCACAATGCCTTACGAAAAAATAAATAACATGGATTAAAATTTAGAACTAGTATTCACCTTTTCAGAGACAAGTGTACTTGATGAAAAGGAGTGCTATTAAATCAACCAAAGATAGCAAACTTCAATTAGGTAAAGATGCTGCGTAAAACAAAGAAAAGGTGTTAATTGCTATTCTATAAGGTTTCTAAATATAAAAAAAATAGTACTGAGTTCATTAAAAATATCATCATAGTAACATAAAATAAACTATAAATATAAATAAAATATGATAATACACCTCAAAATTCATAATAGCAAAGGTTAAATTTTATACTAAATGAACAGAAAACATCAAACATTCCTAGAAATAAATGATCCTCTTCTTCATCATTCCAAGCTACCTGCACATAATCCAATCTTTCTACAAGTACATAATCCTTTTGTTTACTATTTTCTTTAATTTCATCTTTAAACCTTTTCACCTCCACCTTTACTATTACAACTTATAGGCAGAACAGTCACAATCATAATTCTAATATAACAAAAACCATGGTTTGCAGAAATCATAAAAATCAATTTGACTTGATGCAAAATGATAAGACAAGGAAATCAAAAAGATAAAACGAGGCAATCTATAAGACGAGGAAAGCTAGTTTTCTAGTACCTTAAGCTTGACAGCTATTTACTTGTAAACTATGATCCAATCTCTTGCAGTTAATCTTCACCAAATGACTTCATTCAAAAGAATCTCAAAATGGCTGCATCAGGACAGAAGTAGATGATATATTTAAATTAAGAATTAAAAGCCATATTAGATGAGAATAGTGAGAAAAGAATTAAAAGAGAAGTCGTTAGGATTTAGATTACCTTTGTAGAAAAGAACCTTATATCAATATTACCTCTACACGTTTTCAAGACTTCTTCCCACTACTTGAGGTTCCATTCTTCCTCTTGTTGTTCCTTGGTCCTGTTTTAGAGTGAATTCTCAGCATAATGACTAATTAGTGATGAAATACATAATGAATATCAAAAACCATACTTCTTCATGTAAGGATTTATGAAAAAAATTAAACAAATCCAACTTTAAAAATCCTCCTACTCATCCTTTGTACCATCTTTTTTTTAACAGACAACAATATTAATAAACCCAAATCGACCCAAGCCGAGACAGACAGGACAGCACACCAGACCAGCCTACAGCAGAACCTATGCGGCCAAAAAACAGAAGAAAAAAAACAGCCTCCCAAAAACAAACACAACACAGCCGAACAACAAGGCTAGCCAATAACAGAAAAAAACAGCCCCAAACATACAAACATTACTCGCCCAAACATCATAAAACTCTTAAAACAGAAGAGCATCTCATAAAACTGAAGAGCATCTGCCTACTCATCCTTTGTACCATCTGCAATTAAAAGAAAAATCAATATGAACCTAACACTGAAGAGCACACCTGCCAAAATTGCAAAGATAATTCAGGGTATTAGAAAAACACAATCTTCTTTGAGAAAACAAGTTAACATAAATGTAAACATCACAATACTCATCTTCTTATGATCAAATCTGTAACTAATATGTATAGACAATGAAAACATCACTAACAAAAACCACAACAAAACAAGCCTACAAATCAAATTGACCAAGCATCTAGAAACCCTAAATCAATCAAAATTCCCAAATCTTAACATAGCAGCAAACCCTAATGAAAAATCCTCAAATAAAAAAAAATATAAGACCCAAAATCACAACATAGTAGCAAAATAGACCGAAAATCACAATATAGTAGCAAAATAAATAATATATAAAGATGAGTATTGTAAATCGTTTACCTTCTTGGGGTTCAAATGAGAATAAGGACTGGATGCAAGGTGGAGAAAGGATTGAACAAAGCATCGATTGAGAATGAATTTGAATCTAAACCGAACAAAGCTTTGAGGTGGAAGAGATGATTAAGTGAACTGATTGAGATTGGAAAAAGGAAAAGTGAACCGATTGAGCAAAGCTTTGAGGGGAACAGTGATTCGGTTTCAGATTGGGTGAGAGCAAAGCTTTGATTGAGCAAAGCTTTGAGTGGAACAATGATTGATTTCAGATTGGGTGAGAGGGTTAGTGACGGTGAGAGCAAAGCTTTGAGGGGGAAGTGAGAATTGGTTTTAAGGTTTTAAAGTTATGAGAGGGATACTAGTAAGAAAGCAGTAGACAAAATATTTGGGGCAAAAAACCTGCGACGGTTGGGCCTACCAGTTGCAGTAACTGTCGCAAATGTCTATTCTGTGACAGTTTAGAGATAAGGGTCGCAAAGTATGTGTCGCAAAATGAAAATTTTCTTGTAGTGTTTACCATGGGTCCGTGACCTACCCGATTATTGGTAAACCATTACATGCCTACACTTGTTCTTGCATAACTTAGACCTAATGAGTTTAGGTTACAAACTAACATGATTATTCTCGACTATCTAAGTCGAGGCTTTGCATATTTCCCAATACTTAGAGATTAACTTACTACCCAGCCTAAATCATATCATGTTCTCTCGTGTGCCATGCCTTAATAAATAGGTCAATACTTGCTTCTTTTTCAAGAAAACATTTTAAAAGATTAGCAAAGATGACATTGGTTTGAGGGGTTTACTTTTATAAGAAAAGCACTGAGAGACTGGACACGAAACTGCCATGAACTGCCCGGAATGAGTCGACAACACATTTCTATGCTGTCAACTTGCCATGGCGAGTTCATTGCGAGTTCAACTTGCCATGGAGAGCTCATGGTGAGTTCATGGCGAGTTGAACCAGTACTCTCTGATCTAACTCGCCCCGGCGAGTCCTAGCTCGCCTCGCGAGTTATGACAGTTCAAAACCTGCAAAAATGGTGATTTTAGCTCAAAACCTCAAAACCAATTGACCCAAAGCATAATTTAACTCTATTAATCATAGAACACTTGAAAAACATTCATATAACAAGTATTAACATGTTTAGCAAGCATGGCATGAAAAGGGCAACTAATCTCAATTCATAAAAACCTAGAAATCTATGTTTTCCTTACATAATTAAGCACACAACCCCAAAGGTGGGTTATATCTAAGAACTCACCCAACAGAAGAAGAGATGAGCTTCAATTCCCAAATACACTTCATGCTTAAACTTCATCTTATTTCCAAATTCTTTGTTACAATTCAAACACCCAAGCCTCCACTTGTTCCAACTTTCAACTTATGACCTTTAATCATTAATTCATTACACAAGCAGTTCCAACAACGCACATGCATAACATCTCTTAAGCTTGAGAAGTAAAATTCCAATTTCATGACGAGAGAAGGGGTTTGATCAAAAGAGAGGATGAACGTGAATTTCAAGGAGCAATTGTGATTAGAATTGTCCAAGGATCTTGTTTTCATGGTTGCATGCTTGATTGTACAAGAAATGGTGGATTGGGGTAAGATAGAGTGAGAGGCCGAGAGAGAAAAGAGGTAAGGAGGGAGTATTAGTTCCGATGCAAGTGAATGAATGAGAAGGAAGTGAAAAGAAAGCATGTGCATAAATTTATATAGTTTCAGTGAAATTACTGGTTTGCCCTTCCTTAACTTGTAATCCATACAAAATCTCTTTCGTTCTCTGTTAAATAACAATTGCTCGGTTAAAATATTCTCCGTTATAATAACCCTTCATAAACATTCCTTCTCTGACACGTTCAATTGATAAAACTTAATATACTGATGACTGGGATGTAACAGCTTGCACACTATTCGCCATTTTATAATAGAAAGAAAGATAGAGAGATAGATAGATAGATAGGTTTATAGGTCTGGTGGTCTTGCTTTTTGAAAACCACTTCTTACCTTTTTTTTTGTTTTGAACAACAAATATTATTAAAAAAGCAAACTCAAATCTGCTCAAGAAGAGCAAGACATGAATTACAAAAGAAAGCCCCGCAAAACACAGCAAAAAACAGAAGCAAAACACAAACACGAAAGCCACCTAACCAAGCAAAAAACCAAAGGAAAAGCACCACAGAGACCATCCCACAATAACTACTCAAAAAAGCAACAAGAGGCAGTAACAAGACCAAACCATAATGTCTCCATAAAACACTCCACTACAACTTAAGAGATGCCAAAAGCTAGCACAAAACATGTTCCATACCGGCAACTAAAATCCTAATTTTCTATATTTTCTGAAAGCCTACGCCACTCAAGTGGCGGCCCCCAATAGATTTTTCAGCATTATACTAACAAGCTAATAGGTTAATAAATATTCAGTTCTATTTTTACATCTAACATTAACTTTGAGAAAATCTTTTAAAAAAATAAAAAATAACTTTGTGAAAATCTAACTTTATATTACAATCTATTTAAAAAATAATAATTAATGTACCTCAATCAGTATGTTTATGATTTAACTTAAATTACAAAATTTAATTTAATAATATAGTAATAATAATCTAATTATTTTTTTTTCTTTCTAAAGTATGTCAGTTTGGAAGACCTCAATAGTGTTTTTGGATGGCCTATAACCTAGCATTTTTAACTAAATAAACTTAATAAAAAAACCTATTTGCCTATTTAAGAAAGAGTCCGATCTATCTTTGACTTCAAGTAGACTAGAACATAGGACATAGACAATGTTGATCGACCTGATCTATCATCACCCCTACCTATTTGATAGTCAAGCAACTCGTTGGTCAATTAATTAACCTAACGGCCATAGTATATGTTATGAGTGTACTGAACCGAGGACCATATAGAACTCAATCTCATAAAGGTCTGATTCCTATGTCTACTCAAGAATGGGTGTAAAAAGAATCAAGTATTAAGTGAATTAGCTTATTTTGTAAATTAGTTTACTTTATGCCATTTTACTCCTTTAACTATACGGGTTTTTGTATTTAAATTTGGGTTTGTGCTTCATTTGCAATCAACTAACATTTTAACAAAGTATCTTCTTGAAAACTCTTATTTTCTAATAATAATACCACAATCTCTCCTTTATATCGGATTATATTCTAAATCATTAGAATATCTACTAGTAACACTTAGATTTTACCGGTTAGACCCTAGAATCCATTTTCCCGTCTCAATAAAATAGAATAGATAACTTGCACTGTGCATTGGCTGTAGCAGATCGGTGCATTGGCTGTAGCATATCTGAATTCTCTTTAGCCGTGAAATTGTGAGATAACATCAAAACATTTTTCCCATTATAAGTAGTAAGGGATGAATTAAATCTAAATATTTCTTCAAAAATGGTTTTATATAGTCAACTTAGGACTTGGTATTCCCCAACACACTATATTTCAATGTATTGACTATCCTCTATAATTGCAATGTAGTATTTACTAGTTAGGGACACACATACCTTTATCAGTTGCCTAGTTTCCATTATAGTCCATACCGAAAGTTCTTCATTGGAGTTTTATATGAGAAGTACTCTCGATTCTCTTTATATCCTTAAACAAATTTGCTTTAAAGAATGCTATAATATTGGTATTATTGAAAAAAATCTGAATTTTTCTCATATTTGTTATAATGTTGGTAATAGATAAACTTAGTTTGTTATTTAAAAAAAAAGAGATAAACCAAGTTTGTCACCGTTAAAAATTCATAAACATCTATATCTATATAATTTTAATCAAAATCAAAATTCATAAAAAGTATTGGTTATAATTTATAAAAAAAAACAATTATGAAGAAAATTTGCAACAACTTTTTTGGTTCCAAAAAGTTGTTTAAGAGGCTTAAGAACTTTTATGTATAAGATATAAGATAATTTCTTTTTAAAAAAAAAAAGAAAATTAGAATGGAAATTTCTAACTTTTTTGGCTCCAATAAGTTGTCTAAGAAACATAAGAACCTTCATATACTTCCTTCGTTACTTTTTAAGTGTCGTTTTGGAATATTAGCACCAAATTAGCGAAGTGTATTTTTGAACATTTTCTTCCTATTATACCCTCATTCTTATCCACCGATAAATTTAATAAGTTATCTTTCTCTCGTAACAAATAATTTTTTTTTTTTTTTTAGAGATCATAACAAACAATTGTTAGTTACTATCTCTTTCTCAATCAAATTCCTATTTTTTTGCACTATCTCTCTCATAACAAACAATTGTCAATTTTTTAAATATTGTGCACATCTATGTAATTATTTTAAGTCAATTTTCAATGTTTCTTCCCTTCTTTCTTCCTTTTGAACATTCATAAAGTAGTTTATTATTTTTCTTTTAGATTTGTTCTTTTACTTTGCACTTGACATTTTTAACAATTACTACTCATTTTATTTATAGAATTTTAACTCTTCATGAAACCATTATTATAGGTAACATTTTTTTAAAAAAAAATTGAAGATAACAAGAAGCAAACGTTGTTTTTTAAAAATTGTTTTTTAAAAAAAAAACAAATAAACTATGTTTAAAAAAAAACTTTAGTTTTCCAAATATAAAACATGTGTTGGAGGATGTGAACCTAGTAATTCTAAAGTAAAAAAAAAATAGGACTAGGTATTCCCTAACACACTATATTTTTCAATGTATTGACTATCCTCTATAATTGCAATGTAGTCTTTACTAGCTAGGGACACCCATACCTTTATCACTTGTCTAGTATCCAATACAGTCCATAAAGTAAGTTCTTCATTAGAGTTTTGTATGAGAAGTACACTCCATTCTCTTTATACTTTTAAACAAATTTGCTTTAAAGAATTCTATATGATTGGTATTATTGAAAAAAAATCCAAATCTTTATCATATCATTTATATTGTTGGTAACAAATAAACATAGTTTGTCATTTCAAAAAAAAAAGAAAAAGAGATAAACAAAGTTTGTCACTGTTAAAAATTCATAAACATCTATATATATAATTTTATCAAAATCAAAATTAATAAAAAATATTGCTTATAATTTAAAAAAAACAATTAGGAAGAATATTTGCAAAAAAAAAACATAAGATATAAGATAATTTTTTATAAAAAAAAATAAAAAATTAGGATGGAAATTTCCAACTTTTTTGACTTCAATAAGTTGTCTAAGAAACATAAGAACTTTGATATACTCCCTCCGTTCCTTTTTAAGTGTCATTTTGGAATATTAGCACCAAATTAGTGAAGTGTATTTTTGAACATTTTCTTCCTATTATACCCACTCATAAGAACTTTCATATACCCCTCCGTTCCTTTTTAAGTGTATTTTAGGATGGAAATTCCTATTTTTTTGCACTATCTCTCTCACAACAAACAATTGTCAATTTTCTAAATATTGTGAACGTCTATTTAATTATTTTATGTCAATTTTCAATGTTTCTTCCCCTCTTTCATCCTTTTGAATATCCATAAGGTCTTTTATTATTTTTCTCTCAGATTTGTTTTTTTACTTTGCACTTGAAATTTTTAACAATTACTATTCATCTTATTTACAAAATTTTAACTCTTCATGGAACCATTATTATAGGTAACAATATTATTTATATGCAGGGGCCGGGGTTCGAACCCCGAACACCCCACTTATAAGGTGAATTCTAGCCACTGGCTACCTGACCAAAAAAGATAACAAGAAACAAACTTTATTTAATAAAAAAAACAAACTTTGTTTTAAAAAAAGACAAACTTTAGTTTTCTAAGTATAAAACATGTGTTGGAGGGTGTGAACCTAGCAATTCTAAAGAAGAATTTTTTTTTATTTATTTGGGCCAGTTTCGTCTCTTTTTTCGAGCCCGAACGGTTAGGTTTAGGGTTTTGTGTTGCATGAAGCCCTATATATAAAGTAGATCAGCGTCAGCAGTTAGAACATGGCTGTGTTGATTAAGAGTCGGCGGTCAGAAGTTTCTGACTTTCATCAGACCCCTTTTTATCGGTATCTCTCACCCCTCACCTGATTATTATGCGTGTTTTGTCCTATAGATCTTATCGAATTTTCCACACACTGATTTTCCTAAAGCATCGTTCTTTTTTCTTTTTTTTTTGAATTTTTATAGCATCGTACGTATACTATAATATGGAGTTTTTATGGTTTTCACCGTTATTTATTTGTAGTGAGGAGAATGTATACATGCCCTGGAAGAAGTTATGCAATGATGGAATAGCAGATTTTGAAGGATCTGATCTTTTTGGTGCTTTCATTTCCAATCAAAAGAAATAGGCAAGTACTATATAAAGACATCATTGCTCTCCGTCATAATTCAAGTTGATTCAAGTTGTGGTTCTCAGATTTCCACCATTGCTCTCCGTCTCAGATTGATATCGAAATTTTGTTTCTGATTTATCTTCACATATATATTCATGGGCAAATTCGTCTTGGAATCTTTATTTCAGGGTTCATGCTGCTGAGACGATTCATTTCAATTTCTGAAATAGAGAATTATTGATATTTTACATGCTATTTTAATTAAGTTATCATAAGAATCAAACCTCTGAATACCTTGTGAGTCATATAATTTAGTTATTGATATAATTTCTACTTTGAGCTCACCATATTTATCTGTGTTTTAATTTCAGATTATCTTCATAGAAACATATGCAGTGATGTAATCATAATTGAGAGGAATCATTATAAGAAAATCTTGGGTGATAAGATTTGGCCCTAAGAAGATTTGTTATTGGTATGCCTTATGCCCTTGTTTAAGTCTTAAACGCGTTCCTTGATTTTGCAATATGTGTGTAATGTTCATATAATTTGAATTGTCAAGATTTAGAATAGGATTTTATTCTCCACTTATTCACCTTAAGGGTTGAATTTCTTCTCGTCACTCGGCTACATACCCAAATATAAATAAATTTGGATTTTATTAAATATATTTGCATTAATTACAATTAATTGAAACTCATTGTGTCATGTCATTCACATTTCATTAACAAAACAAGAATTAGTATTATGATCATTAACTATGATTAGGAGAGCATCTCCATTCAGAAGCCTTAATTTATTTGTGATCATTACCGAAAAAGCTTGTCTATTTCGCCTAAGATCTTATTTGCGAAGAAAGAATTATCATTATTGATGACTGACACTGTATAAATCTCCAATTGACTTTTTGGATTTACTAATACCTAATCTTTGCAAATTTGGCTCTTCGAACCACTGCAACTTTCTTCAGCTTTCTTATTGAATGTATGAAATTTTAATTTGAGCTCTTGTTCATGTCAGCGTTGCACAAATGTTTCTTGCAAAAGAAAAAGCTCTTGTACATGCATTTAGAACTAACAACAGTTGTACCTCCACAAATTGTACTAAAATCTTTAACATGATTTTCTTTTTTCTTGAGAAATATGCACAAATGTATACACCATTACCAATTGCTAGTCTCGTACACTGCCGCCTTGTATATGATATATGCTCGACATTGTTGACCCTCCGTACCATCCTTAGTATCTGGTTCTACAAATATTTTAATATCCATTTTTTCTAAATATTAGGTATTGTTCCATTGCTGAACAATATCTCAGATGGAACAATAACAATTGAAATGGAAATTAAAATTTCTAAATTATAGGTATGAATATTGTTCCATTGCTGAAAAATATCTCAGATGGAACAAGATCTCAAATGGAATACAATATTTTATTTTAATATCAATTTCTTGAATGGAACAATATTAAGTCCTTTCATTGAAATGGATATTAAAATATTCGCAGAACATGATACTAAAGATGATATTGAGGGTTGACAATGTCAAGCGTATATCGAAGCGAAAGGGAAAGAAGTGTATGACACTAAAAATTGGAAATGATAAATATTGTTGTGTGTATTCCTTAAGAAAAAAAGGAAAACACGTTAAAGTTGTCACTCCAATTTTTGGAGGTACTATTGGTGTTGGTTCTAGATGTAGGCATCATAATTCCCTTACTAGATTTGCATTTTTTTGCAAGAAACATCCGTGCGACGTTGTCAAAAACATGAGTTCAAATTCAAACCTCCATTTCTTGAAAAGGAAAGCTGAAGAAAGTTTCAACGGTTCAAAGAATCATATTTGCAATGATTTGGCTTTGGTACATCTGGAAAGTAGATTGGATATTGATACAGTCACAATCATCGATGGTGCTGATTATTTCTCCGCAAAGACCATCATTGGCATAATAAGAGAACACCAACTCTGATCTAATATGTTTTATTTGTACTTTGCGGACTAAGCCAACGACAGTTCTGTTCTATGAGCCATTAGGTTTTGTGGAATCAAATGTCATTTCATGTTAACCGCAAAATTTGACATCAATACTAAAAACTTGAGAGTAAAATGGCTGACATTTTGCATATCGTATGCAATCCAAATTTATAAGTAATGATTTCCAATTGGCCTAATTTCTTCACCTAATCAAATAATATTTGTCTTGTTGATATAGTTTCTTAGCTTGCCCAATAAATCATATTATCATGATTTTATTTTCTGTATGCATGATTATTATTTATAGTCGTTGAACAGTGTTGTTGATGTTCATTTGTTTTAATTAACTTTTTAGGTTGACTCATATCATGTATCTTCATAATTTGTAGTATCTAGACTCTTAGGGTTCTTAGTCACATAACTGTTTTTAGTGTGTTGGCTGGTATATGGGGTATTGGAACTGGATTTACAATTTTAACTAAATAGAATTACTGTGACTAAAATGGAAAGTTGTAGAGTAGTTAAATCTGGTGCATGTCTTCTTAGAGTATTATCTCTATTTAAGTTTCTATTATCATTGTCTTGTTGTATTTGCATCTACATTTATCCGTCCATGAATACCATGAATAGAATTAGTGTTCTTGAAATGCCTTTGTTAGTAAACCTACAAAGTTATATGTATAATCCCTCACGAACACTAATTTAATGCAGGCTGGCATAAGCCATTTAGGAAAAATAATTTTGTTCAACGAGTATTCACATGATGGACTGATGAAGGTAGATGCAAATGAAACAGCAAAATGATAATAGATTCTTACCAAAGAGAGGTAATATTATCATAAAACATGCACCCAATTGAACTTCTCCGTGGCTTCCCATTTTAGTGACAATAATTTTATGAACATTTTTAGTTAAAGTTGTTGATCCAGTTCCAGTAAATTACGGACTATTCAACACACTAGGAACCCGAGGAGTTGGAGGTCTTGATGCTAACTGTAAACCTTTGATAGATTGTAAATTCTATTATTTGACTTATCTAAGCAGTTTCTTTTAAACTAATAAAATCACGAATTTATTTCTGCAGTGTTAAACATTCAAATCATATCTCAGAGATACAAAATTAAGGTTATCCATTGATTGGCCAAGCTCAGAAACTATTTTACTTATTCTGAACAACAAACAAGACAGATATTATTTATTTGATTAAGTGAAAACAATAACACAAATTAGAAATGCATATGCCAGCCACCAGTTTTTAGTCTTAAGTTTTTACCATCAATATTTGCAGTTAACATTAAATGACAGTTCTCATCTATGGAACAATAGGTTATGTTAACACGTACTTTATTATACCTGCATGAATATTAGACTCAGAATTTATTTGATAATTTATATCTTAATTTCATTCATGGAATACAATTTTGTACTTAGCTCTGCTTCTTTTCTTGTCGTTCCCTAAACCATGATTTCTTGACAAAGCTTGATGGGTTGGAAAGGGAATAATTCTATATGTCTGGTACTATACAAGTTGAGTATGAATAACAATTTTTTTTACAATGTTTGGCATGTGGAAAATAACCGTTTACCTTTGTATTGAATGAGTTGAGGCTCTTAGTAACTAGTTAGTTAACTTTTATGTAGCTAATCTAAATTAATTTAATAGCCTTTTATTAATAAATAAATAAAATCACAGAATATATATGATAAACACAAAGTTTTATATTTATCTAATGGCAGAGATGCTAAGAACGTATTTGTTAAAAAAAACTAGCATAGAAACATTGAATTGTAATTTTAACATAAATTTCTATTTTTTTTTAAATTTTAACAAATATGCTAAGGTCGTATGTTAGAAAATCTCTTACTTTAAACTCGTCACTATTAGAGAATTCTTGGTAGAAGAATATGTATTTTAAATACCATCGAAGTGCCATTCCAATTGGAAGTTCACGAGGCAATATTATAAATCAACTGTTGCTTGTTAAAGGTTGATTGATAATACCGCGTTGCGAATTTTCAACTGACATTACAAGTGCTGATCTTGAAAATACATATTGTTCTGCCAAGAAAGTTGTTGTAAATGGTGATATTTCGCTTCAAATATTAGTACCTAAGAAACTCTAAAATTCGACAAGCCATAACTTTGTTTCTTGAATTGCACATCAGGTGAATGTTCCATGTTGCATGATATATAATGACATTCTTTTGTTGCTTGATCCTCTATTTCAGTAGTAATCTTGCTTTTATTCAGTTCATAGAGTGAAAAAAGATTTTTGGTTTCCCTTGTATGGTATCTACATGTGCCCGATTCTCTTGAGCTTAAAACTTGACTAGAAGGATCAACTTAAAGAAATTTAATATAAATAGGAATGAACCCTTTTTTGCCAAGGACTTCCCTTTAAACTAAATCTTACTAATCCTTAAGTTTGTTTGGAATAAATCATTTATATTGATTCCATAAAGAATTCTGGATAAAGAATTCAATGTGCATAGTGATTTTGACAGCCAGCAACCCGTTATATCAATGAGTTGAGCTGTTTCGCAGAACTCTATTTTGGTTCTTATCGGTCTAAGCCACCAACTCCATCAATGGCTTCTATTTTATCCCATTCACATAAATCAGCCACTATGAATCAGTTTGAACAGCTTCCAAACATGACATTGCTTGTAAATTCTAGCATGTGGTCTCTTAAGAATGTTGAGCATCCTATGTCCGAGGCTTGAATTGGCGTCCCTTCTTCCGATAGGATATCACCTAGATGTGTTGAACAAATTTCCACAATGAGCCGTCAAATGTCTGCATTTTCTCAGCATGAGAAACAGCATCAACAACTTGGAGTATTAATTTTAGGGACTTTGGTTCCAACATTTCTGACTCAGTTGTTTGATCCCCTACAAATCTGTAATCGATTACACGGTGTAAAATTTCCAGTTTTTTAAGGCAGGGATATTGTGTAATCATTACAAAATCCATGATGTCTTAATTGCATGGCTGATTGGTCGGTTAATGGAGAAGAATAAGTCACCAAATGCGCAATGCATCCACTTCTCATTGCTTAGCAAGGTTGGCAAGGAAGAGAAGTATCTTATTGAGATAGGTATTCAACTTTTTCAGGTACATATTCTTTTGGTAAATTCTTACGGAAGAAGACAACAAGGAAGAGAAGTAGTGAAGGAAGTAATGCTGGCAAAGGCTGGCTATAAGTGCATGAAGCATATTATATTTTTCAAAGATAAGAATAACTTTTGTGATTTTATATTTTGCTGGTTGTCATACCCCATTTTTTGACCTAAGATACCACCGATACGCGTCATCTGACCCTGATCGATCTTTGACGTTTCAGTGAAAAATTCTGCAGAGAGGTATTTTAAAATACCTCATTTTTTATTCCGAGTCGGGCCCTCTGCTCACTTTATCTTTTTTATTATTTTAATTCCATCTATTATTTAAGTTTTAATTAACTTTAATTTTGTTTATAAAAAATTTTATTTTCTTTTTTAATTAAAATACCTTGTCCCTTTTTATTTGTTTTAGTATTTATCTTCTTTTTTAGTTTTATTTTGTCCATATCCAAATAGTCCAAATCTAGAAATTTTCATCCCAATCCAAGCACACAGTCTGTCAAACGTGTTTCAGTTCCGAAATTCAGCAAAAGATACATCTGCCTTCTCCACAAGCCAAGGGAATTCGGTTCTTTAAAACACCCTAAACCTGTCATTATAAAAAAAACAACCAAATTCAACACACGGGCGGCCAAAAAATTCATAAAACAGTCGGAATCAACACACAAACCCAAGAGCCAAAAATTCACCAAAACCATACAAAACTCATAACCAATTCACAAATCAACATCATTTACCTTCAACCATAAACCTGCAAAAAAGAAATCATACCACAGATAAAAAGTCATCATTCAATATCAAAAACCTAATACAACAGCACAAATCAGCGACACTAGGGCTGCCACGACACAAACAAACCGAATCCGGCGAGCATAACACGGTCGAGATACACACAGGCGGTTAGAATCAAGGTCACGTAGCACAATAGCCGTCAAATATCGATGGATTCAGTCACAGTCGAACCTTAGAACAGATCGAGACCCAAAATAATAAAGGTATTAAACTTTCTTCTTTTTTTTTTGTAGATCTGGGTTAGGGTTTGTTGTTCTCATGATTTCTAGGTTTAGAATCGAATAGAGAAAAGGGAGTAGAAGAGAAAGAACAAAAAAATTAGAAAAAGAGGAGCTTTTTAGCTCGGACGCGGCGCCGCCGCCCCTTTGGTCTGGTCGACCACCGCGTCGGATTTCCTTCCGGCCACCACACCTCCCATCGGAGAGAGAAGAGAGCATTTTTTTGGGTAAGAAAGGAGATGAGAGAGAAACAAGGGGTGGAAATGAATGAAAAAGGGTCTTACACCCTATATATACCCCCTTGAACCAGTTCGGTTCTCCTGGAACCGACCCAGGGTTGAACCGAACCAGTCTAAGCCCAATCCCCTCTGCACCTATTAGGCCCAGTCTGTTGGTTTTAATCACTGCACCTCCCCATTTTAGTTTCTACACCCCAGCATCTCACATTTTATCCATTTCATGCCTTTTAAGTTTCGCTTGCATTTTATTTTCCTTTAGCATCCTTTTTACTATCATTCACATATTTATTTTTCCGTCGTTTATTATTATTCATGTTAATTTAGAGTGTATATTAGGGTTAATGTAAAGTCATTCACACATTTTTTAGTGTAGGTTTATTTTCTTGCATATTTACATATTCATTTTTATGTCATTTATTTTTTGCACGGAATGTAGAATGTAAACTAGGCTTAATGTAAATTATTTATTTTTTCCGTCATTTATTTTTTGCAGACCATAGCATGTATCCTAGGTTTAATATAAATCATGCATGTGTGCGTGTGTGGGTGTGTGCTCTATCTTCGTGCTCTCTAGTTTAGGTTAAAGGTTTTTGTGGTGATCCAACGTCGCCGCAAAATACCTACGCTTTTATTTTCTTGCTCCGATAGTTTTAATCTTAGTTTAGTCATTATTCAAAAAAACAAAAAAACATGCAAATAACCACAAAAATCATAAAAAAGTCTTTTTCGCAATAAACCTTGATTCAAAAATCAAGTGACCCTTTTATTTTTATTCTTTCATAAATCAAAATTGCAATCAACTTTAAATTATTTAAGTCATTTTCTTTCAATATTAAAAAACACAAACAAACTTATTTGCCACTTGGCTTTTAAAATCTTTTTCAAAACTAATAAAAAACACACAACCAATCAAACGTCAATTTCTACCCCAAACTACGAGGTTTTGATCCCTCACGAGTACGTAGTCAAATGACACTCGTCCTTCCAAACAATAAAAAATGTAGATAAATTTCTTTTTATCATTTTAAATTCCATTTTTAAAAGCAAGCAAGTTATAGCACAATTAATTAAATAAAATCAAGAGGTTCCCATAGGATACTATGGACATAAAGGGTGTTAATACCTTCCCTTTATGTATCCAACCCTCGAACCCAAAATCTTTTCAATATGGGGTAGTTTGAACTTTTTTCCCCCTTTTCTTAAAAAATTAAATGTTCAGTCGTGAAATAATTTAGTGAGTCAAATGTTAATCAAATAGTCTTGATCTTCAAAAAATGACGCGACACTGGTATTCAATAGGAATAGAAATTTCTGTGGAGAAAGCTAGATGATTTGCAAAGCAATAAAACCATAACTTTGATTAATTTCAAGTTCTTTATCAAATTGATGATGGTTTAGAACAGGGGTGTTCATGTCCAATCCAATAAAAACCGCAACAAATGTATCGAAAACACCCAAAAACCACATGGAAAAAAATCTAAATTATTTAAATAGATTGGTTTTTGGTTCGTATAGTAAAAACTGATCCAATCCATGCCAAACTAAAATATTATGAACTTGTATATTCTATTACGTAGAAAGTATATGACGCCAAAGAAACCTCCATTTCCACTCCCCTATATCTTAAATTGTTGATCATTTTGTACCGAGACCGAAACAAATTTTTAAAAAGAAGATTGATATGAGTGGATCAAATCCACAAGTCCCACCAAGCCAATAAGGAACTCCCATTCCCACTTTTTTTTTCAAAACTATATAAATCTTGCCAGCATAAAGAACAATAGTTCATTCTAATAGAGCAACAGAGAGTCAAAGATATTCCTACAAAAGCACCATACTTTGCTATTGGAACATTCCTCTAAAGAGAGTCCTCATTAGAAAGCAACCTATAACACCTAAAGAGAAATTATATTAGAAACTAAGCAATTCACTACTGCCTTGTTCCAACGATAGTGGAAGCAAAAGCTTTGGAGTAAAGCGAGCATATCTTTAGGCAAACCAAACTCAGCAAACTCACTAACTATCTTCATCCAAATTGATGATGAAAATGGACAAATAGTAATATATAATTTACATCTTTAATCTCGCACAAAAAAAAATACAACTAGGAGGTAGCGCAACACCGAACACCCCCTAATAAATAGATTGAATCTCGTAAGAAGGAAATTATCATAGTACTTGTAAATGAATAAAAGACAATACTTGCCTTGTTTAAAACCAGGGTTATTCATGTCCAATCCAATACAAACCAAAACAAATGTATCGAAAATAGTGAAAAACCACAAATGTTAAAAATCTGGATTTTTTAAATAGATTGGTTTTTGGTTCGTATGGTAAAAACTTATCGAATTAAACTCAAACCAAAAATATTATGAACTTGTATATTCTATGATGAATCTTGCCTTTAATTACATATATTTTTTTTAAAGGAGTTTAATTATGTAATTTCTTTATCTTTTTCTAGACTTGTGATTTATTAGCTTATATTTTCTTCCTTTTTTTTCAAATAATGTAACAACTTTTATTGTGGCCATAACTATTTCCTTTGTATCTCTTCATTACCTCGATGTCTTTTCATGCAAACTCTGTTGGAACAAAATAAGTTTAATAATGCCTCTTAAGTTTTGATGATTTTTGATGATAACAAGGTATTAAAAGTTTAGTTGGATATGTTAATATTTGTTCAAGTGTGCATGACCATGGACTAAAATTTATTATGTCTAAATCAAAGTATTGGTTTTGAAAGAACATATTGAAAGGCAAGGATTCTCATGAAACACTATGTTGCAATTCAGAATTTGAAGCAGTCAAACTCTAAAGGTCGTCCAGACTTTGGAAGGAGTCAGACTCTGAAGGTCAAGATCTGGACAAGCTACATAACAAAGGAGCTAAAGCTTTGAAGGTCAAGCTTGAACTATTCTTTTTATTTTGTCATCATAAACACATATTCACTCTCGCAACTACTACTTCAATAAGAAACAGGTATTATGATCTTATCACACTACACCACATTCTACAACTAGAGAAACATCATTTATTATGGTCTATTGCGCTGATGCCATTCTCCCCGTCGAAATAGACACGCCCACATGGCGACGTGAGAACTTTTCTAAGGAAGATACGCAGTCTTTTTAGTTTCACTAACCCTTTAACTTTACAAGTTCCAGAATTTTATTTGAGTTTTCGAATACTAAACGAATGGTTCCTAATAAAAGCTAATGAGACAAGTCTAAGATCCACCATGGACATGATCGATGAGATACGTGAAAACGCCCACTTCCGAGAGTTCGCTGCAAAACAAAGAGATGCTCGCCGGTATAACTCAAAGGTTATACAGGAATTGGAAAGTTGGTGGTCGCCCCTACTAGAATTGGAAAGTTGATGCCGAACTGGGAAGGACCATACAGGATCAAGGAAAAGCTATCCCACGGAGCTTATAAACTGGAAGAGCTGAATGGTGACCTAATACCAAGGAGATGGAATGCAGTCAACTTGCGTCATTACTTTAGTTGAAAACTCTACTTAAATTTCTATATGTTGTTTCGTAGTTTAGACAAAGGCGAGCAAAAAATCATGCAGATGCCGCCCATTAATATTTTGATATTTTCAGTTTTTTAATAAAAGAGGTAGGGTGGAACTCTTTTCCCCTGCAAGGGCAGGGGTTTATAACGAGGTTCCCTATTTTCTAAATTCGTCTCGCTTACCTACTTTATTTATTCAACATGGTAATTCTACGACAACTCCAAATGGCATCAACCCTACGAGGCCCTGAACGCCCTGTCAACCCTACGAGGCTTTAAATAGTTTATCAGTCAAACATATGAGGCTTTAAACTAAAGTGTCAACCCTATGAGACCCTGAATGTCCTTCAACCCGACGAGGCTCTGAATAGATTATAAGTCAACATTGTGAGGCTCTAAACTAAAACATTAACCCTATGAGGCCCTGAATGCCCTGTCAACCCTACGAGGCTCTGAACAGTTTCTAAGGTAACCCTATGAGGCCCTTAATACCATGTCAACCCTACGAGGCTCTGAACAGTCTTAAGTCAACCTTACGAGGCTCTGAACTAAGAACGCTAACCTACGAGGCCCTTAATTACCATCCCTTACACCAACCCTGAGCTACTACGAGTCTATGACCTACTTATATGCTAAAATTTTGTCAGCCCACAAAGGAATAATCAACATTCAACAAAAAACATGAACACCACTGGTACAAACAAATCGACAAAAAATTCTTCAAACATACAATTTACGTCATCATCGCCCTAGAGAATAGTAAGAGTTACTAAGTAAAGTACATATAAAAACCTTTTCTACAAACCACACACAAATCAACAAAAAGCAAAGTAAAAATGCAATTAAAAAACGATAGGCATAAATTATCATCACATAAAAGCACCGAGTAGCATGTTTTTACATCTCAGATCGCCTAAAGGCCCTCCAAGAAGTACACAAAGTACGATTAAAATTACAAGATTCCCCACAAACAAAAAGAGCATAAAATTTCAAAGCAGGAGAACAAAGAAGACATGGCAACATCACTCTTCATCCACTAACATCCCATCTACTAAAACCTCGAAGGGATCTAACTCGTCCACAATAGCATCAGGGTTAAAATGGAGAATCTGCGCCTTGGCTCGCTCAAATCCATTATCAAAATAAAAAGCGAGCGCCCCCTTGCCATCTTCTACGGTGGACTGAGCTGTGGCGAGTTCCCCTTCAAGTTCGAGGACCTTCTTCTTCCAAGAATCTCTCTCCAACTCAACACCTTCCTTCTCATCCTTCATATCGTTGGTCGCCTTCTCTGTAGTCTTTTTGTCTATTCAAGCTTCCATCAACCTACCCTTCAGACCCATTGCTTTATGCTTCCACTTTTCTACATATTCAGAAGCGTCCTTATACTTTGCCTCTAAAGCACCATGTTTTTTCTCCATCACTTGTCCCATTAGCAGGACCTAAAGTGCCGGTATTCATGCATTTACCACTAGATCGGCAAATTTGGCTTTGACGCCAGCATCCACATCAACCTTCTCCAGCGGCACTTTCTCCTCCTCCACGTACCTACAATAAAATGGATTCCTCACAAATTAAAAAACTTGCTAAGAACGTCAAATTTAAGTAAAAAGAATTCCTCAACTAACTACCTTACTTGTGAAAATCGAAATCTTGATGCCAAAATGAATCTGCCACTTGAGCATTCAGAGAAGCCAGGATTCTCCTCATCTCTCTTAATAAGCGTCTGCTTCAAGTCGTCGCCCTTCCAAGTCCTTGTCTTTTTGTGTTTGGGCAAGTATGATTGCTCAACCAAACCACCATCCCCCGCCACCTCTACATTTTCAATATCCATCTCAGAACCTCTTACGCCAGTATCCGTTTTAGCAGCCACATCCTTCCACTTAATTTTCCTCTGCAGAACGCCAGAGGGATCGCTTGTACAATATCCCTCCCCAACTTTCTTGGCCTTCATGTCAGCCAAGTACTTCTTCCTCTCTGGTCCCGATAAAGGCATCATTGGTTCTACAAATCAAAAATACAAAGGGGAAAAAAATGAGCAAGGTATAGAATGAGAGACAATACAGAAGCAAATAAAGGCACTCACGCAAATACACCTCAAGACTCTTAGAATCTCCCTCTTTATTCAGAATCTCATGAATGTCCATAAGCAACAACTTCTCCAAAAAGCACACCATATCCTGATCATATGGCGTCTTCTTATTGAAATCATATCCTATCATTGCAACAAGAGCAGTGGTTCAACAAAAAGGAAACTTATTTATTCCCTCCACCATCACTAAAGCAGTTGAACACTCAGGCGCCCCCAACACCCTAGCAAAAGAATCCCGCCATTCTTTCTTGAATAGTTTTTTACCGGGATGGGCGCTAATTGAAATCCACGTTCCCTTGTTCACATCTTTGCAGAGTATCTAAAATTCCCAAATAAACGCCCAACTATTGGGCGGATTTGAAAGGGTGCCGCATTTAGAAACTTTAACACATCCATTTCAAACGCAGTAAAAGGGATCATCACCCCAAACTCCTCTAATACAACCATGTACATCAAGAACGACTCATCCACGGTGCCTTCCAAGCGCTGATCACATACTCTCTCACCCTCATCACAGGGCGGCACTCTCACGTCCTTCTCGTTATTAGTAGCAGAAATATCCATCTTGCTCCAAAAAAGTTGATTTTCGAAGGCGACACATATGATGAAGCCGCTTGAAGAACCTCTTCAGTGAAGGGACTCATCACCAATTCACTAGAATATGTCAGAAACAAAATCTCTCTGGGGAAGATGGCGGAGGAGGAGTAAATCGACAAAGCTTTTGACAGGTTTCCCTCCTACGATTCGATCCTGATGTAGCGTAAAGGAAAACACAATCATTATTGCTACTATCAGAGCTATCACTACTGGTGTCGCTATCAGTAGATAAATCTCCTAAAACCCTACGGCCAAAAAGCCCTAATTCATGAGCCTCCCTATCAATCGAGCCATTTCGTCGTGTTGCATGTTTCTAGACAATCCCTCCTCAATTTATCCCTCTCATTAGAGTTAGTTGGTGAAACCACCTTACCTGTATCGTCACACTCTTTAATCAGAACCCTCCCTAAACGAAAGAGCTAAAAAAGACTAGAAAGATGAGATAAGGAAGCAAGAAGTACCTGTGAAGATGAAGCTAAAAGCTTGAGATCCGGAAAATAAGACGGAAGAAATTCGTGCAAGTAAGGAGAGCTAAAATAAGAAAAATGAGGAAGCGAAATGAAGAAAGGAAGAAAATGAAAGGTTTACGAATTTTATAGGACAACAGAAAATAAAGTTGCCTCGAAAAACACGCTTCCCTCGACATAATTGCAGACACGTGGCGGGAACCACTAGGATTCAAACACGTCACGACCATTGAACGGTCGTGAGATCTGAACCGTTGGATCTTTTCATCAGGAAAAAGAAGAAAGAACTCGCCTCATAAACATATACAATAACTCTTCATTGACTCCTCACAAAACATAACTCGCTAGACTTTGACAATCCACTTCGCCTTGTCCCAAGATTCGTGCTTGGGGGGCTGTGAACGGTCAACCTATAAAACGCATATATCAAACCAAAATCAAACATGTAATCTCTGGGGAGCTACGAAACAAAGTAGAACCACCCTAGGAGGGCTCTCGAAACTCGGATGACTGTATCCAAAGAGGCATATGAAAATATAAGCAAAACATAGCAAAATTTTATAGTAAATTAATCACTTCACCTTGTTCTAAGACTCGTGCTTGAGGGGCTTTGGACCGCCAATATATTCCTATGGGCCTAGAAGTCCTTCAAAAGTGCATTTAGACCCCCCTAGAGGCCTTAGCGCCGTCCAGAAGGGCTCTAAGGTCCAAGGCGCGCCCTTCCCAGGGTGTCGCCTTAGTCAGCTTCGAGAAGCCTATAGAGCTAGGCCTAAATATGTAATATCCCGCTTATACTTCACGGTATTTTATCTGTTAGCTCGTCTTGTGCGCGTATTAGACTGAGGGGCATGGTCGTATTTGCGCTTAGGGGATATTTAATAGTTTGGACCCAAAAGCAATTCATTTTTTCCTTGCTCCTTCTCTCTCTAAAACACTAGGACAGATTTTGTCCTCCCTCTCCCTCTCTTGAGCTCAGCCACTCTCCCTCTTCATCAATCCAATCCATCTAACCTCCTTGCTTGAAGAATCATGCTGTATGTTAGAGAAATTGATTGAGCTAGTGGATTCCCAAGCCAAAACCTATTCAAGTCTCTTCCTTTCTCATTCCTCTAGTGTGGATCAGAGCTGCTGTTGTGTGTGTCTGTGCATGTCCTTTAGTACCTGCAGGTGAGTTCTCTAGTTAGCAGACTTCCTTGGGATTATCGTGTTGTGCAACTGTGAGGAAGGATTGAGAGTTAGTTTTTAGAAAATATGAGATTAGCTCCACTTGCCCTTGATTTGTTGAAACTGTGTGAATTGTTGCCATGCATTGGTTTTAAACTGTTTTTCAG
>Ga0228710_1003499_pt1 | contig 24970 bp, 14 predicted proteins | sample MedpolnodulmetaG_FD_177995 | JGI IMG/M metagenome (GOLD analysis project Ga0228710, IMG submission 177995) | Root nodule microbial communities from Medicago polymorpha collected in Santa Monica, California, United States - pink nodules | ecosystem: Host-associated > Plants > Roots > Nodule...
AAAAAAAACTATTTTCATGGTTGATGATCATTGAGACCCTTGAGTGCAAACCTTGTTGTCCAAAACTCTCAAAACCATTTTCATGTTTTGATTATCTTGTTTAATCACATTTGATCCAATATCAAACTTTACCAATTAATATTTCGTTTGATATTTGAAATATGATTAAATAACAATACCAAACTTCACCTCTTGGTACTTTGTTTGACATTTGTTATAAAATTTAATAACGATGAGATTAGATTAGAACATAAATTCATATAATATAGAGTTTAGACTTGAGTTTGATTATGATTTCATCATTAGATTATTCCAACAATCTCAAGACTAAAAAAATCTGCTCACATGATCATAATAGACAAAAACTTAAAAGATAAAGACATAAAGATAAACGACATAAAAGTAAATGAGAAATGTTAAGGTCACTCGTTCTAGCACTTTTCTAATACACGTCATTCACTTTCTTTATTCTTTTACCTTCTAACCTGTTTCACGTAACCCTTGTTTTTTAATTTTTTTATTATTGTATAAATTAACTCTTTCATCTTCTCTACTTATCCTCTTTCATCTTCTGCACTTATCATCATGTCAAGACGATGTCTTCACAATTTGTCAGATATTGTTTTCACCAAATTGACATCATGTCAAGACGATTGCTGCAATTCCTAATAGAACTTCAAAAAAAAAAAATCTTTATATGGAGTTCTAATTGCAATTCCCTCTTCTAATCACCTTCTGTTTTAATGGATCCCAACTTTGACCGCAATTTCCAATTTTTAATGGATCACATAAGCTTTATTTTTAAGTTTAAATATGACACTCGTCCCTGCAAATATGCCTCAGTTAAGTTTTGGTCCTTGTAAAAAAATAATTTTGAAATCCGTCCCTACAAAAAATTCTGTCTTTTAAAAATGTCCGTGGGCCCATTAAGTCAGGCCATGTCACCAAGATGTCAACGTGGCTCATGCTGATTGTGCATAAGTGGTCATGTGACATCTGATGTGGCAATTAAAAAATTTAAAAAACAATTTATAAATTTTGAAAAATAATTTTTTGAAATTAAAAAAGAAAATATTTATTTTTATTAAAAATAAAACTAATTTTTATTAGTAGAAATTCATCATCATCATCTTCTTCTCCATTTCAATCCAACAAAATTAGTTTTTATTTATAGAAATTCATTATCATTTTGCTCCAACAACAAAGATTCATGCCCAAACACCTTTCCCTTTTCATAATCATCATCTTCTTGCTGCCTAGAAATTGTTGTCATTAGTGTGCCTATTGATAATCCTTCTTCATCCCCAAATTCCTTCCTTTTCAACCCATCTTGGCGCCTCCATCTCTATTCATTCTTGTCCATACTTGCTGTTGTGGTCAATAAGCTTGATTTATGCAAGCACAAACCTTATAGCATGGACTTTGATGGTACAAGGTCTGTTACGGTAGCAATCCCTTAGCATAGAACTTGTTAAACTTGCTACTGTTAATGTTCATTCTTTAAATCTAAAAAAATATAGCATAAGGATCCCTATTGTTCAATATATCAACAGAAGAACCAAACAAGCAAAAATGGAAAATAAATCCTGATCCAGATACAAAAAACAAGAACAATGTATATCTGAAAATCCTTCAAAAACCACCACCTCCTCTACCTCTGCCGCCTCTTATGTCAACAAGAGTAGACATTATTACCTCATGCAATAAACATCAGATGCCACATGGCGACTTATGCATAGTCAGCATGCGCCACGTCGGCATCTTAGTGACATGGCTTGACTTAAATGGGTCCAGAGGCATTTTTAAAAGACATAATTTTTTGTAGGGACGGATTTCAAAATTATTTTTTTACAAGGATCAAAACTTAACCGAGTCATATTTGCAGAGACGAGTGCAATATTTAAGTCTTATTTTTAATCAAAATTATCTAACTAGAAAACAATAACTATTTAGTATCCTTTATATTAATGTTTTCATACACAAAGATAGAGATTGTGAAAAATGAAAGAGATTGCGATTGGTACACAAGAGGTTCTGATACAAATTAGAATAGAAGGAGAAATGGAAAGATTAGAAGAAGGATGGAGCTTGCTGAGAAGACAGTATTGTCGTTAAATTCTTAATAAGAAAATAAAAAGAAATTACAAACAAAAAAAGACGTACAACTTGTTAATCAGGTTACATGTAAAGGAAAAAATAAAGTAAGTGACATGGTTAATTTCTATTGGAGTGTGTTATAGAAGTGTCTTAGAATGAATGACCTTAACATTTTCCAAAGTACATTGCTTAAAATGTAAAGAACCAGAAAGTAAGTGACAAGAAAATAAAGAAATGCGAATAAAGAACAAATGCTTAAGCATAATGCATGAATTTGATTCCTAGACCAAAAAAAAAAGGATGCATGAATTTGATTTCAACTTTATAGTAAGTTTACAAGTATAAAGTCATGTCTTTTGCCTCATAAATGAGCTCTATTTATAGCCTAACATCATAGACAAAACATTAATTTCAAGTTACAAGCCATAAACCATAAAATTCCAAAGGTTTGTAACAACCATTTTAGGTCTGCACAGGAGCACGGTCGTGCTTCACCCACGTACGAGTCATGCTTAAGTTTCTGGTTATGCTTGGAAAAATCTTGTACAGGGCGCACGGTCGTGCTTCTAGACGCATGAGTCGTGCTTAACTTTCAACTCCTGGTATAATTCTTTGTTTTTGCTCCCGATTCAGCTAATTTCTTCATTTTTTTTTATCCTGAACATAAAATTAACATTTCGTAGTAAAAGAGCCCCAAAGTAAAACCAAAATTCCATAAACTTTGTTTCACTCAAAGACTAAAAACACTCTAAATTGGAATGTTGCTTTGGAATTTCTGTTATGATTTTTGTTAGGCTATTGTGGTGTTACTGGATTTGGTTGTCCATATATTTAGATATAGGATTTGGTTGTCCATATATTTAAATATGTTATTTTGAAGGTGGTTGATGGTTGTTCTTCATTTGTAGCTCTAGTTTTTTATTTAGCTTGTAATATTTCACGATGTTTTCTTTCGTGAGAAATAGCAGCGCTAATTGCAATATTGTCTCTTTGCTTGTCAAGTGTTTTTTTAAACACAATATTATATCCACCACTAGCTCTAACCGTTGTTCTTGACACTTGAATTGTTAATTTAGTTATAAGAATTTATCATTGTAACTTCAAGCTAATAAATTCAAAAAAAACGGTTATAAAATAACCACTAGTACGTTTTACTTTCATAGAAATTTCCTTCTTCTACTCAATTTTTTTTAAAACATTTGTTCGTTCAATCCATCGGTTGCTAGCTACTACTAAAGTTGAAATATTCTTTCAGTTCACATTTTAGAGTCGATATCATGATATCAAATAAAACTAAAAATTTAAGCAAACAGGTTTTGTACAAAAACATATTAAGTAAACATGTTTTTTTTTTAATAAATGTTAAGTAAACATGTTGAAATATGGATACTAGATTTTTTTAATGGATATTAAATTTTTTTAATCCAGAAAATTGACAAGTTTGAATTCAATTTTCTTTCAATAATTTAATACTTGTGGTGGTTTGAAAGCCCTATCCCAAACTGGTATAGCTTTTTTGTTATCCCTCAACATTTCTAAACATTTGATTTGTCTGAATTACACAATTCTTCTTTTTTTATTCAATTATGTAGCCTAGTGGATAGAACTTGCATATTTTAAATGTGAAGAAGTGGGATGTCCAAGGTTTGAACCCCGACCTCTACATATAATATGTAATATCCTTAACAACTGAACAAGCTAAATTCACGGGAATTATGTAGCCTAATGAAGATTTTATCTTACAATGTGTGGGGTTTAGGTGGTCTAGAAAAAAGAAAAAAAGTGCGGTGTTTGGTATCTGAAAAATGTTTGTTTGTGTTATGTATTCAGGAGTCCAAGATGTGTGTTGTTAATGATTTTTTTTGCTACGGCTGTTTGGGGAAATTCAAAGTGTGGTTATTCTTTTCAAGCTTCGTTGGGAGCTTCTGGTGGTATACTGACTGTTTGGGATACAGACGTTGTGGAAGTTTGGACTACCTCGCATTTTGACCATGCGTTGGTGATTAGAGGACGGGTTATTTGTACTTGCCTTGAATTTGTTATTGTAAATGTTTATGCTCCTTGTGACACCGCAACAAAACAACTTCTTTGGGATCAGTTGTCGTCTTTTTTTTTGGCAAATAGTCATGCTAATTTATGTCTGTGCGAGGATTATAACTCGGTTAGATCAGAGGAGGAATGGAAGGGTCGTGGGGCAGCATTCCGTCAACATGATACTGATATTTTCAATTCTTTCATTATTGACAGCCTTCTGAAGGATTTGCAAATTTGTGGGAGATTGTTTACTTCGTATCGTGGTGATGGCTACTCTATGAGTCGATTGAATAGATTTTTGTTGTCCCCCACTTGGTGTTCTGTTTGGCCAAACTCTAATCAGGTAGCTATTCAACACGGCTTGTCTGATCATGTCCCCATAGTGCTTTTTTTGGATGAAGAAAATTGGGGACCGCGTCCTCTTCGGATGCTAAAATGTTGGGCAGATATCCCGGGTTATGCGGATTTTTTTTATAATCGATGGGGCTCTTTTGTTTTGAATGGATGGGGCAGTTATGTTCCGAAAGAAAAGCTCAAGTTAATAAAAGGAAGTTTAAAGGAGTGGCACCGGAGTCATTCTCAAAATATGGAGGGTAAACTTCGTGTTGTTAAGGATATGATGGCTTCCTTAGATTCTAAAGGGGAGTCATCCGATCTTCTTCAAGAAGAAATGGAGGAGCTTCATGAGTTATCTTTTAGTTTACATTCTTTGTCGCGGGTCCAGTCAAGTATGTGTTGGCAGAAGGCGAGGATATGGCTTTTTGTAGGCTCTTAGTCATGGACTCGAATAATCTGATTCGACCTTTTTCTTTGGAAGAGGTGAAACAAGCTGTCTGGGATTGTGATTAGGGCTGTCAATGAACCGAACCAACTCGAAAATAGTTCGATACTCGATTCGATAATTGGTTCGTTGAACTTGGTTCACGAACAAAATGAGTCGAACTTGAGTTGAAAATTAAGCTCGTTAAATAAATGAGTTGAACTTGAACTTAATATGGTTTGACTCGTTTGATTCATGTACCATCTCGAGATATATATACACACACTTTTTATATAATATAGAATTTATTTGAAACTTCTTCTAATAATTATGCACTTTTTTTCATAGGAATTATTCCTAATTGCAAATTTAATAAAAACCAACGATAATTGTAATACTAGAGAGAGGGAAATAAGTTAATGCTTCTACAAGGCTTTTAAACAAAGTTGTGCATAAAAATTGTCCCACATCGGGGAATTTTGCAAGGATTAGAGAGGAGGAGTATATATATATATATGAGCGGTGCATTACAAATACAACATAAAATCTCCTTAAAAAAAAATACAACATAAAATCAAGGGAAAATTACTCCCACCTCTCCTCAGGTTTACTTAAAAAACACTAACACCCCCTCTATTTTTCAATTAAATACTAACCTCCCTTGAATTTCATCTAAAGTGACAAACACATCCCTTTTGATTAACACCGTTACTTATCTGTTACTTAACCCTTCTACTTTCATTCACATTTGCAATTGTCTCTTATTAAATCCCCTTCATTCTCTTTTGCTTTTGCAATTTGGGAGATATTTGATTTCGTTCTCTTACCAAAATTTAGGGTGAGATTGTTCATCAACAACTTCAGACTGTGAACCTTTATCATCAATTTCATTCTCATTATTCAAATCCAACGTTTTTTTGAAGCTCCTCGCCAAGCTGGTTCAAAAGATTGAAATATGAGACTCAGTGTAAAAACCCAATAAAATGTAGGATGAAATTGCCAATTGAAACAGAGAACGGTGATGATGACCGAAGAGGTATATGTGACATTTTGTACACCAACACTTAATAAACAAAGTTCAAGTTCATCTCTTGATTAACCCTTCTTTTTGCTTAATTTTATTAATTAATTAAATTAATAATATTCTTGGATAATAGTTTTGTATCACTTTTTAAGCATTTAAAGCAATGAAGGATGATTCATGATGGGAGTAAAAGAATCATAAGAGCGTGGAAGAATGACAGAGAGTGTATGAAGTTGAATGAAAGTGAAAGGGTTAAGCGATAGATAACTAACGGTGATGTAACAGTGTTAATTGAAAGGGACATGTTTGTCAATTTGAATAAAATTTGAGGGGGTTAGTGTCTAATTGAAAACTAGAGCGGGTGTTAGTGTTTTTTAAGTAAATCTCGGGAGATGTGAGTGTGATTTTCCCTAAAATCAATAGTGGTGGTATACGCTAGTACACTACAGTAACGGTAGTAAATATAAAGTGCTACTACCTTTAGTTTTATTTAAATTATATTTTTGCAGTTTTAAAGGTTTTGTTCTTTTTAAAGGTCAAAGACATATATTTTTAAAAAAAAAAACTTTTTCCAAAAAAAAAAAGCTTTTGAAATATGCAATTCTAGCAAATGAGGTGAATTTAACGAGCCGAACCAAGTTGCTCGTGAACTTTAAACGAGTCGAACTCGAGTAAATAAAAAAAATTCATTTCGAACTCGAGTCGAGTTTCGAGGCAAAGAACTCGAGTCGAGTTTCGAGTCAAAACAATTCTTATCGAGTCGAGTCGAGCTCAGACAGATTCGACTTGACTCGTTTCTAGTCGTAATTGTGATAGCTTCGAAAATCTGGGTCCGGATGGAATTAGCTTTGGTTTTATCAAACAATTTTGGGTGGAAATGAAGGACGACTTTATGCGATTTTTGACTGAATTTCATCGTAATGGGAAACTGACAAAGGGGGTAAACGCTACTTTTATCACTCTTATTCCAAAGGTGGTTAGTCCCCAAAGACTAAATGACTTTAGACCTATTTCTTTGGTGGGATGTATGTATAAGGGAAGCAGATTTTGGATGGTGTTCTGATTGCTAATGAGGTTGTTGATGAAGCCCGAAGGTTGAACGAGGAAATAATTTTATTCAAAGTTGACTTTAAAAAGCCATATGATTCAGTCGACTTGCATTATCTGGACGCTATTATGTCCAAAATGAATTTTCCTACCCTTTGGAAGAAGTGAATTTCTGAGTGTGTTGGTTCAACTACTGCTTCCGTTTTGGTGAACGGTAGTCCTACGGAGGAGTTTCCTATTGAGAGGGGGCTTCAACAAGGAGACCCTATATCGTCGTATCTATTTTTACTTGCGGCAGAAGGATTTAATGTGATGATGACGTCGATAGTCGAGGCAGGGCTCTACCATGGTTATCGTCTTGGGAATCATGATGGGGTCTCTCTTTCTCATCTTCAATTTGCAGATGACACTTTGATATTCGGTGAGAAAAGTTGGGCTAATGTGTGTTACATGTGGGCGGTTCTGATCCTTTTTGAACAAGTGTCTGGATTGAAGGTTAATTTCCATAAAAGAATGCTGACGGAGATTAACATTTCTGCTTCGTGGTTAGCAGAGGCCGCATCTATGTTGAATTGTCGCGGGTGATGCTCATCGTTTGGACTTTTGGCAACCTGTGTTGAACCGAATTAGAACTCGATTGTCGTCCTAGAATAGCAAGTTTCTCTCCTTCGGAGGCAGCCTGATACTCTTGAAATTTGTCATGTCATCTCTTCCGGTTTACTTTCTTTCCTTCTTCAAGGCACCCACAAGTATAATTTCTTCTACTGAATCTTTATTTAAGAGATTTTTTTGGGGGTAGGTGTTGAGGACTTAAGGAAAATTGCTTGGGTTGATTGGGCATCGATTTGTTTACCAAAGGTGTATGGACGGTTGGGGGTGAGGAGGCTGCGCGAGTTTAATATTGCGCTTTTAGGAAAGTGGTGTTGGAGGATGTTGTTAGATAAGGAAAGGTTATGGTATCGAGTCCTCAAGGCTAGGTACGGGGAGGTTGGAGGTCGGTTGAAGTAAGGGGGCGTGATAGTTCCATCTGGTGGCTGGGAGTTGGGTTGATGATAATGTTCGCAGAGTCATCAGTGGAGGTGGTGCGACTTATTTTTGGACGGACAATTGGGTTGGAGGTGTTCCCTTACAGGTTCGCTTTCCCTGCCTTTTTGATTTGTCTGATGATAAGAGGGGTGACGGTGGAGGTTATGGGGAGTAGGGGTGGGGCGTAGGGGGTGGCGCATGGGTGTGGAGGAGGCGTCTTTTTGCGTGCGAGGAGGAGTGTGTGTGAGGGAGTGTTGTGCTTTGCTGCGTGATATTGTTTTGCAGGATCATACTACTGACATGTGGAAATGGTTGCTCGATCCCGTTCATGGCTATACCGTGAAAGGGGCTTATCATTTTCTTACATCGGTGGATGAGCCTCCTGCTATGGGTTTTTTTTTTTTTATAATGTTTGGCATAAACATGTCCCGCTTAAAGTTTCTTTATTTTCTTGGCGACTTCTTCGCAACCGTTTACCGATGAAGGATAATGTTGTGAGGCGCCGTCTCCTTCACCATGACGTTAACCAGTGTGTTGGAGGGTGCGGTTTTCAGGAGACTGCTAGCCATTTATTTTTAAATTGTGCCACTTTTGGCAATCTGTGGATTTATGTTTCGTAGTGGTTACACATAACTTTTGTTGCTCCAAAGGTTCTTTGTGATCATCTTCTTCCGTTTGGTCATTTAGCAAGGTTACCGCGGTTTACATATTCGTTTCTAAAATTAATTTGGCTTACATGTGTCTGGGTTATTTGGAAGGAAAGGAACAACCGCGTTTTTAATCAGAAGGCATCAGAGTTACATCAGTTGACAGATAGGGTAAAAATGCTTTCCTTTCAGTGTTTAAAGGTATATCTGTCAACCTTTTCTTTCAGCTATCATGACTGGTGGAGACACCATCTTCTCTGTATGGGAGTTTTACTGTAAATTTGTTGTTTTTCTTCTGTTTATTTTTTTGGTATGTTTATTGAGGCACTAATGACTTGACTTTGTACAAACTTTGAGTGACTCTCTTTTGCACACCTTGTGCGAGATAAATCACTCTATTTGATCTATTAATTCCATTTTGCCTTGTTAAAAAAAAAAGACTTAGGTCATCTTCTTACACCGAATAACATGTCACCCTATTTTGAAACAATTTGTTGATTTACATCATATATGTAAAGAATTTTTTAAAATTTAATTGGTTAACCGAATATCATTAAAAATATTTGACTTTTTCGCTATAATTTCTTACAAAATTAAACTCAATTAGAAAATCATGTATTTATTCAATAACCCTTAGCTAATTACATAGTTAGATCACGATTGAAATGAAATTGTGTAAAGAAATACAAATAAATCAAAGGAAATGTACAAACGCTAGTGTAGAAAATTGAAAATATGAAGAATAAACACCAATTCCCGCATTAGATAGTATTAGTGTTGTTTGAATTTTTTTTTACTAAAAATAAATGATATTTCAAATTGATATAGTACATCAATACAATACAACTCTAAAAACAAAAAGGATGAATTTCTGAACAAACGCACAACAACCATGTGAATAACATAGAATGACAAAGTACAAAAGCCTACACATATGACTATATTCAAGTCTCCGGATCTGCAACGTTGACGACGTCAAAGTCATTGATTGAATCTTCACTTGATCGAAGGTGATATGACAATCTGAATGGAACAAATATCTGAAACAAGAAAAACAAGCAACGCCACACAAAGACGGCGAACAAAACAACGTCGCACTAATGTGACGAAATCACAAAAGAAAAAACAAAATAGATGTGAAAATCACTTATTTCAGTAAAAGGGAAAGAAAAAAAGGAGTTACAGGGTTGATTTTGGGTAAAAAATTGACCCTAAATCACCCCTCTTTGATGGACGAAGGAGAAGAAACTACGGTTTTGGTGACGGCTCACAAGAGAGAGGAAGGAGAGAGAGAGAGAGAGAGTTTGAGTACTTGTTTGAATTTTAAAAATTGGAAGTCGCCATTGGATAGAACATACATGTAATGTTTATATAAAAGGTGAGTCACTCCCGATGATGTAATCTTGGGATACCGGTTTTTGTGAACAGAGAGAACACTCACGCAAATATATAAATTACACTTCGACGTCCGGTCGGGCCGAGTTTGAGCTAAAAATATATATTTTTGTATCACCAAAAATGTTAAATTAACTAATTTTATTATTATCTGGTAGTGTTTTTTTAACAAACATGTTTCGTGTATATCTGATCCAACTAACTATCTAGATATTTCTGGTCTTATCCGCTTGCGCGCTCTAACTTGTTCTCCAAGCTTATCCTGACCGTTTCTCAGTTGATCTGATCTGCGAGATCTTGTTACCCAAGTTTCACTAGATCAGTTGTGAATTGTCCATGTAACAAGAGAGCTCGCATAGTTCATTTAGTACATAGAATAGGGTTATGAGTTATCGAACCTTTTCTTCTCTTCTCCCTTTTGACTTGTGTGAACGAGCTATTCCCATCTCCATCATTTCTTTATGTTCTTCGGTGACGGTTTCAATTGATATACGTACTATGTTTGAGTGGCCATAACAACAATATTTTAGGGTGTAATTCTGGAACGATTTTCTCCTGTGGCCATAATTAAGGATTTAAATGGATATCGATGGACGCGGATAGTGTCATATCCGTGTCCGCTCCGTTGGATAAATATAAATTTCATACCCTTCCATATCCGCGCGGATATCCGTTTAGCGGGTAATCCAGAGAGTTTGAAGGATTCACAGATATTTGTTCTGCCATAATATATGTCCCATGAAACACCCCCTAGGTGCAGTCAGAGCCGTTCCTAGAGTTTTACAGGCCTTAGGCATAATATGAGAAAAGGGGCCCTTACACAATACATCATAACTTTTTATAGCTTTGATTTTATCAGATCTTCTTTTTATTTTTCCCCCGCTTTTTACTACCAAAAAAGAAAAAAAAAACAAAAAAAGATGAGTGGGCCACAAGATCCTAAATTCGTCTCACATGATTTAGCATAATGATATAATTTAATTTTTTGGAAACTTTGAAAGACAAGATTAAGATTAACTTCTCTAGTAGGCTTATTTTCAACTAAAATATAATTTGTTTTGTTATAAAATTTCCAATTTCTTGGATAATAAATATGATCAATATATTTAATATTAGTGATGCACATTATTAGAAACAAAAGGCCCAAAAAAATATCACAAATTTATTCGATAATAATTTTTTTGGCACATTATTTAGAAAAACTAAAAAATTTATAGGAAGGGTGTATATAGAAATATTTGTATATAAGGGGATATATATAGCAAATTGAGACAAAAGGGCCATAGACATTAAGAGGCTTCAGCACGTTTAGGCCTTTCAGTAAACTTTGATATACAAACCACCCAAAAACCAAATATATCTATATACACCCCCTATCATAATTTTTTTTTAAGGGCCCCCTACCGACAAGGGCCCTAGGCCATCGCACCCCCGGCCTATGCCTAGGGCCAGCCCTGGATGCAGTTGTTAATCGCACAATGAAATGAGTAGTTTTAATTATGACATCGTGGTTGATTGTCTCCTTTGTGGAATTTTTAGGCAATACCGCGAAATGTAGAGCCACCGGGTCGTGAAGGCGGTAATATTTTTGGTGGTACTCTTTTAAGGCAATTTTGGAATTAATAAACCAAACTAAAACAACTAGTAGTATGTAATATTAAGTATTAACTATCATTAATTCTCATTTCAATGTATTATTCCCCACAATAAGAATACCAAAACAATGTCTATTAAATACATGAGAAAATTAATTAAAACAACTCCTAATTAATTTGCTTTAAACAATGTCGAACCTACAAAGAGGATCAAAAAAAGAAAAATCACCACCCACTCATTGCCAGTAAGATTGAATGCAAAAGTGTTGTCAAGTTGATCTTCATCGTCATCAGAATTTGTTGGTATTTGAGTATTCTCCGTTTTCGGATCAGTCCCCTTTCCTCCGCTTCCTGTGCTACCTGATGGCTTACGTCGCTGATTTTTCGTCGTTCCCGGACCACCCCCCAATCCTCCGCCTCCTGTGCTACCAATTGGTTTCTTTCGATCCGCTTTTGTTTTGTTTTTGTTGTTGTTAGCACATTTTCTGAAGAGAAACAACAAATATAGTTATATTCATGATTCATGTATATTGTCCAATGATAGTTTATTATAAGTTTATACCATACAAAAAAATAGCTATTTAACAACCGATTTATAAAATCTATTGATCTCAGATATATTACATGGTAATTGTCATAGATTTTTTAGACACATAGTTGTGGGTGGGCAGCACTGGCATGTGGGTGAAGCTACCTGCCGCAAGAGCCATTTGAAGTATTAGAAATTATATATCAAACTTGATTTTCTCCCAAAATAATCATGCACAAAGAAGTTTTGCTTGCAGTTGCCAAATTTAGTGCATGTGTTTGTTCAATTGTGTCTTGGTGGTTACTTGAATCACTTGAATGTTGGATTTAAATAGAAAGAAGCATGTTACAACTATTGATGAAAACTAAAACACGTAATTAGCGTTTGAATGGTAACTTGGAACACTTCGATGGTCAGCCTATGTGCTTGACTGTGGATGAAAATCATTGACTAATTAAGGTTTGCAGCAGGTAAATTCAAACAGATGTATGTTCACACAAACAACTTGTTTTTTTTATAATGATGTTCATACAAACAACTTGGTTCAAGGTCACCGAGATCTCTTTGTATATATAATATTTCCTCCGTCGTTTTCTATACAATCATCTAACAAAGATTACGGATATTAAAAAAAGTCGTTGAAATAATAAATTTATTACAAATATGTGTAACTGCTATCAAATTACACTTTGCGTATAGATATATTTAACGTTAATATTTCACATTTCATGATAAATTGATGGTATTAATAAGAGACATGTGTGAAAAATAAGTAATAAGTGCATCTAGAAATTTATAAATGTTTTATATTTAGGGACAAATTCTTTTATTTTTTCTAAATAGTTTTGTGATTAGGGATGGATGGAATAATTATTGATATTATTTTTATGAAAACAAACGATATTCATTCATTTAGTGAGTATTAAAAATAAACATGTTGTGGAATGGAATCCATAAATCGACAGAAGGAGTAGAAAACCAAGAACCACAAAAGAATTTCCATTATTTTCTTTCATGTTAGCTAGGGGTCAGGATGCAAGGTCAAAGAAGGTACACCAGAATTATCTATTCTCTCCATAACTGTCATTTTCCGGCGACAGTTACACTCTCCGACTAGACTCCGGTGAGGATTCTTCCTCGTTTCGTCATCATTTTTTCGTCGTTACTTTGGCCTTTATGGTTTTCTCCATACGACGCTTCATCTTTATTCTTAAGAATCATTGTCTTCGTCTTGCAACGGTGGCGACAAAATCAGGTAAATCTTTTGCTCAAGCTCTCTCTGATACGTGTGACATTCAATTAAGCAAGCTACCTCCCAAAGTGATTATTGGGGATTCACTGAATGTGAAGATTTGACAGCATGAGTATGAATTTGGGCTTGAATATTGCAAGTGCAATCTTCACGGTAGGTTAACTCTGCACAAAGGGGATTCACCATTAACAACTAAAGCCCTCAAAATTAGGTTGAATGACCTATGGCCAAGCTTGAAGAACCAGACTGTTATTCCTTTAGGAATGGGTTGTTTTGAATTCAAATTCAACATTGTGGAGGATATGAGGAAAATTTTGGCTATTGGAGTGGTTAATTTGAAGCCTGGTATATTGAGATTCTATTGCTGGACAAGACATTGCACACCCTAACATCAAGTTCAGACCCATGCTCAAATATGGGTTAGATTAATGAACATGCCCCAAGAATATTGGAGGAAGGTTAACACGCCCCTAAGTCAGACCCTTTAGTTGATGGTACAACTTTAGACAAGGTTAACACTCAAGTTGGAATTTCCCTGGATGTTGAAAACATTGTTGACGTTGAAAGAAACAAGGATAAACCAAAATTTCAGGTCTCCAAATATGAAAACACAACTCATAGTACTGCTGCAATGAAGGGTGTACGCATATTGAGAAGTGAGTAGGGAGACTTGGTTCATGAAGAGACATATTTGAGTGACGAGCAAGAGAAGAACCTTGAAGAATATTTTATTAGGGAAGTTCACTCACTCCTTTTATGTCAAGAAGGCAAAAGAAGTATAATAAGAAGAAACGTGCTAATAAGCTAGGATATAATGGGGTTCAAAGCATAAATAAATACATACAAACTCGTTCCAAAAAGGGTGTGGTCAAAATGAATCCTAAATATTTGTGACTTTCATGTTGACATTTTTGTTCTTTTGCTGCCATAGGCTGCATGTCTTTGTTTAGCAGTATAGGTTTCTTTGGATTATGCAAAGCTTTAGTTATAAGCTTGCAATTTTTTTGCTACTTAAAGATAGTCTAGGCTTGAATTTCCTTAGACTTTCTCTTGTATAATCTCTATTTGTATAGGGTTCATGCCCTCTCCTGGCTTTTATTGCTTTCTTGTGCCTTTATAAAAAAATGTTTTAGAATGATCCTCCGCCTACAATAGGGCCCAACAAGCACAAGCCCACGGGCCAAGATATAAACAGATAGGAGGCGCATGATAAACCTCATGTGGCTTACCACACATGAGCATGCCTAAAATCAATATCTGCCGTTGAGCCCATCACCAACGGCTTCCATGGACCATGTCGCATATCACGGTAACGGTTAACGTCCTCTTCACCTATATAATTGTGACCCAGCGTCACACCCAAGATACAATCTATTCATACTTTTTTGTTGCACTAGTCCACCTCTTTATCTTAGCGACTTTAGTGTTGGAGGTCTAACGTTCCTACATGCACCATTATCCTCCACTGTAGAAACTCGTTCTCCTTCACACTAAAGTTTTGCTCACCATCGCAACAGAAGTCATTTCTACCAAAGAACCACCACTAAATTTCTCTGTTCTCCGATCAAATAGAACAAAACATAAACTAAACAATGGTTCAAAAAATAATAAATATACGAACAAACTCCAACATTCAAGTTAAAAAAACAGAAAAATGGCTGCAAGTAATGTCTAATCAATGATTGAGTTCGCAATTGATCGAAGTTTATCTATCAATCTGAACCAAACGAACACCACATCAATGCATAAAATCAAACAACACTACACCACAATGACGAAAAAAACAATATCGTACGAAACCACTCGTATATATTAAAAGAAGGGAAAAAAAAAGGTGCATACAGTGGTTACAAGTCAAAAAATGACCCAAGATCATCTTATTTTCGATGAATAAATTGGAAGAAACAGAACTTAGAGAAGGTAGAGTTTATTATTATTATTATTGTTATTATTATTATTATTTTTTAAAAAAAAAGCACATTGTAATATAACATGCACATAATCAAACACATGTAAACACGCCTCACTAGTTATTATGGACTCTAAATTTTCCGAATAAATTGACTTAAGTATTATGCACCTTCATGCTCTACTAAACCGTCTTTGTGTTAGAAGAACAACTAGTAACAAAATATTTAAAAAAACGAAAAAATAAATAAAAGATAATGAATACGGTCGATCTTTGTTAGTACAGTTCGGTTAAAGATGTCTACCTTTGTGACTATGTAACAACTATATTTCAGTTTTATTCACGTGATGAGTTAGGGTTTCAGTGTTGAAACAATATATATATAGTTTTGCCATTCAGATTACAACAATACCCATTGTACCACGGGGGAATACTACCCCTCACCTCTAGTCGCCCTCACAACACACAGTTGGCCTAAGACATGTTTGGGCCAAACACAAGGGCAAGGGATCCCTCCCCTTGCTTCTCTTTAGTTCTTTTATATGACACATACACAACAATCTCTACATTATCGAATATCAAACCCCTATGACAATTTCCTGCATGGCGCTCAAATCCTAACATTTGGGGGTACACGACCTACTTAACACCGAGAAACATGTAACAAATCCAATTAATGTCTGAACTTGTCACTGGCGTCTGACTTGTTAACAAATTCTACGATTTAAAGATCACCAAGCCCACTACTCAACATGATACCATGAGCTATTGTACGCTTCAAATGCATGCAAATCCAATTGAATACTTCACAATGACGCTTACCCGATTTGGACATAAACTTGAAAACTTGATTATAACTTGTGCTAGATATGGTCTAATGAAGACCATATAATACATTAAACAATCAATAAAATCGGTATAAGGAACCTTGACTTATGCTCAGCTTCTGCATTTGTCTTTGGAAACTAATCCAATGAGAGCTTACAGTAATCGTACACTGAAATGAGTTGTTTTATCTTAGAGACATTGTAGTTGATAGTCTGATTTGTATAATTTTTAGGTAGTAACGCGAAATGTATAGCCAACTGGTCGTGAAGCCGGTAATCTTTTTGGTGATACTTCTTTTAAGGTAATTTTCTAATTCATAAACCAAAATAAAACAACTAGTAGCATGTAATATTAACTATCATCCATTCTCATTTCAATGTAAAAATGCCAAAACAATATCATTAATTCTCATTTCCAATCATTTTGACACTTCAATTTACGTCTTCATTAAAATGAAAGAAAAACTTAAATTCCCCACAATAAGAGCGCCAAAACAATATCTATTAATTTCATGACAAAATTAATTAAAACAATTTCTAAATAACGTGCTTTAAACAATGTCGAACCTACAAAGAGGATAAAAAAAGAAAGGATCTTGCTAAAAAGTGTTCTAAGGAACTTTTTTTTTTTTGACAAAAAGTGTTCTGAGGAACTGTTAGCCTGTATTTTTAAGTGTTCATTTTCGACAGGTAAGATTGTAGTCGAAGAAAAAGTTCTTCAAATACAAGGGATGAGTGCATTCGACGAAATTTAATATGTGAGTAGTTCCAAGTCTATTGATCTTCAAATACAAGGGATGACTACATTCGACAAAATTCAATATGTGAGTAGTTCCAAGTCTATTGAATTCGACTAGGAGGCATTCAAATCCTCTCTGAAGAGGCAATATCAAAGGTTCAAGACATGTGGAAGCAGAAATCAAGTCTGTCGAATAGATATAATTTAGGACTGTTGCTCTATTAGTTATTTTCTCATGTATATATGTTAGTTTTTCATAGGAAAAAAATGTCACAAATCATTAGCAAGATTTCTCATACTTGAATTATCCAGCGTAGAGAGAAAAGAGTAACGGAATATATGTAACATGATTTGATGAACCAACTTTATTAATGCAATGCAATTTAGTTTTCTTTAAACGTCTTCATTGTTATCTTTAAAGTCAAGTTTATTAGCAAATTACTAAGAACTTGTTTGATTAAGTCGAATCAAGCAATTACCTTCATCTTGTTCATATTAAAACTTAACAATATGATGAACATTCAAACAATTTCTGAAAAAATATTACACAATATGTCATAGAATTTCTAGTTTGATCCTACAAGTCATCTTTTAAAACTAAGAATCTTGTGTACCAAAAACATGGGTAAACAAAACCTACAATAAAGACATTGTTTAAGAAACCTACAATAAAATATTTTGTCTTGAAAATGCAAGACTAACACATAAAAATCATAACTACACAATTTCCAATATAAAAATTACTATTTTTTATGCTTAAACAATGCCCTAAAAGCACTTGTTATCATTTTCCAAATTGAAGAATCACCACTCACTCATTGTTAAGTTGATCTTCATCATCATCAGAATTTTTTGGTGGATTTGTTGGTAGCTGAGGATTCTCCATTTGCGGATCAGTCCCCAAACCTTCGCTTCCTGTGCTACCTGTTGGTTCATTTGGATCAGTCCCCAAACCTTCGTTTCCTGTCGTACCTGTTGGTTCACCTATTGGTCGTCGATTGATCGTCGATTTCGGATCAGTCCCCAATCCTGCTCCTGGTCTAACTATTGGTTTCATTGCATAAACTTTTGTTTTGTTTTTGTTGTTGTTAGCACATTTTCTGAAGAGAAATTAACAACAAATATATAGTTATGTTCGTCATTCATGTACTGTATACTGTCCAATGATTATAAAATCTATTGATCCCAGATTAGTTTCTTAATTAAACTGGTTGCTAAATAAATTTTAACGTGTTTAGAGATTGATTTAGAAATTCAACAAACTATGAGTCACTAATGTGTAGTTTTCTATCTGTCGACTACGAATTTTTAAAATTTCAATCTCTTGTTTAGCACTACACTGGCCCCTAAGTCGACTACAAATTAACAATTCTTCTTTTGATACGAAAATTAACAAATTTTTAGTATCATGGTGCATGTGAAAACATAGAGCCGCCTCGCCTGGTCGTGACTGAAACCGGTAATTTTTTTGGTGGTATTCTTGTAATGCAAACACTAAAACTTTGCTTACTAGAAAGAAAGAAAAAATAGTCTTTATCCCTGTGGACATAGATCAGTTGGCAAATGCATTTCAGTATTCAAGAGTCAAAGTTCGAAACTCAGATTCTTCACTTATTTTTAGTCAATAAACTACTTAACCAAAAGAAAATGTCTTTAAACATCCCTATATATGGAGAGAATTGTTATTTATGTCATATATATACTTACATGGTAATTGTCATAGATTTTTTAGACGCATATTTGGGGGTGGGCAGCACTGGCATGTGGGTGAAGCTACCTGCTGCAAGAGCCATTTGAAACATTACAAATAATAATGCAAAAAGAAGCTTTGCTTGGAGTTGCCAAAGTTAGTGTGTTTGTTCAATTGTGTCTTGGTGGTTAGTTGAATCACTTGAATTTATAGAGAAAGAAAGAAGCATGTTACAACTTACAACTATGAGAATTACTACAACTATTGATGAAAACTAAAACACGTAATTAGCGTTTGAATGATAACTTTGAACATTTCGATGGTCAACCTATGTGCTTGACTGAGGAAGATAATCATTGACTAATTATTTTATTTTGTGTTACAACCCACAAACGGGATGGACAAATTGGATCGCGTGCTGCATGTAGCAGGTAAGAGTAGCATTTGAGTGACATATAAATGGTGATATTGGTTGATCATAAAGTCATACGTGACTTTTTTCTCTCTCTTTTATAAGAATTGTGACATTGTGATTGATCAATGTCATCAATTTCACCAAATGTTATGTCACCCAAGTACTATCCATTGTATGATCTAGATTATATGCACGGTCAATTGCTCCCTTCGATCCTTTTTATAAGAAACACATAGATCTATAAAAATTAATGTATTTGGTCCACATTATAAACTAAATACATCAACTTTAATTTATCAATTTGTCTCTTATAAAAAAGAGAAAAGAGTATTATTTTAATATTCATTAGAGAAGAACTCTTTCCAAATTCAAACAGATGTATGTTCACACAAACAATTTTTTTTTATTTTAAGATGTTCATACAAACAACTTGTTTCATGATCAATAAAACAATATTATAAATAACTTCAACTTCACGTAGCTAACTATTTATTCATAGTCATTGAGATCTCTTGTAATATTCCCTCTGTCCCTCATCTAACAAAAATTACGGATATTAAAAAGAGTTGGTGTAGTAATAAATTTATTACAATTACAAATATGTGTGACTATTATTCCATCCGCTCCAAAATACATGTTGCAGTCAACCAATGTCAACCAATATACACATGTCAATACACAACTTTGACAATTAATATCTTTAATTATATATAAAGATTTGATATTTTAAAGTATTCATTGAAACAAATCAAACAACATCTTAAATGCTAACATTTGTATTTATATATTAGTTAAAAAAATATGGTAAAAGTAAGTTATGTGAATAGTACTGTAAATTTGCGACATGTTTGTTTGGGCTACCGCCCCTCGCCTCCACTCTCCCCCACAACAAACAATTTGCCTAAGATACGTTTGGGCCAAACACGAATAGCACTTGGGTGATATAGAGTTGGGTGACATTGGTGACATTGACCAATCACAATGTTGCAATGCTTGTGTTTCTCTCTCTTTCACAAGCATTGTGACATTGTGATTGACCAATGTCACCGATGTCACCTAATTTTATGTCATCCAAGTGCTACCCGACCAAACACATAGGCAAGGGATCCTGCCCATTGCTTCTCTTTAGTGCTTACATATGAGACATACTCAACTATCTCCACCTTATCGAATATCAAACCCCTATGAATATGTCATGTATGACGTTCAAATCCTGACAAATGGGGTTACACATCCCACTTAACACCAAGATACATGTTAAAAATCCAATTAATGCTTGAACTTGTCACTGGCCTGGTGTCTGGCTTGATCAACATATTAGTTGCATTCTCTGAAGTATTAACCTTTATGGATTAATATATGTCAAGTTGCAAGTAATTCTCTAACCTTGTTAAACCACATGTTAACATGTTTTGTCTTGGCATGATACACGTGATTTTTTTATTTTTTTTTACAAATAAATGACACTCTAACCATCGCAATGCAACCGAAATCTATTTTCCAACAAATAGGTCCTACTGCTAGAGTAAATACATATCTTGCTGTAGACTTCATATCATTCATATCACCAACATAATCTGAATAAACATATCCTGCAATTTAAAGTCCACCATGTCCACTACTCAACATGATACAATGACCTATAGTACCCTTCAAGTACATGAAAATACAATTGAATGCTTCACAATGATGCTCACCTAGTTTGGACGTCATATTCTCACCCTTCAGTCGAATCCAGCTTATGACATGGCTAGAATGTTAGACCGACATAAACCTGAAAACTTAACTTATAGCTTGTGCTAGATATGGTCTAATGAATATTACATCATACACTAAACAACCAATAAAAATGGCATAAGGAACCTTTGACATATGCTCAACTTCTGCATTTGTCTTTGGAAACTAATCCAATGAGAGCTTAAGTAATTCGCCAATGGAGTACTCACAACCTAGAAATTTCTCACGTCTAATCAGTTTGGCACCTTTTTTTTTTTAATAATTATTTTCAATGAAAACAATGAACAAAATAATAATAAAACACAATAATATTATTAAAGTTTTTTTCTAAAAAAGTCTTCAAGGACCAATATCAAAAAGTATTGAAAGTGCAGGGACTAATGATATTTTTAAGTTTAAAAATAATGAATAAAATAATAATACAAAGGTTGGAATATTTTTTTGTCTTTTAGTGTGCCACGTGGCGTGGAATGATTGGTCCACGTGGCACACCGTCAGTTTTTTTTTTTTTTTTAACTTGGACTTAATGAAAGGACTAATAGAAATTTTTTTACAAAGTTCAGATACCAATGTCACATTAAAAAAAAGTTCAGAGATCAATGCCAAAATATAGGAAAAATGTAGGGACTAATGACATATTTAAGTCTTTTACAAATAAAGGACGGTCTAACTATCGCAATGGAACTGAAATCCATTTTGTTTAGCACTCAATTCTCTCACCAATCCTATCAGCCATAAAGACTTTTTGGCAACCGAACTCCACCTTGGTTAACAATCAATTCTCTTACCAATCATGTGAGTATAAAAGACTATTTAAGTCTATGGATTAAACCGGTAATTTCTAGCAAATAGGTCTTACTGCTAAGGTAAATACATATCATATTGTAGACCTCCTATCATTCATATCACCAGCATAATGTGAAACAACATATTCTATAATTTAAAGATCCCCATGTCCACTATTGAACATGATACCATGACCTATTATACCCTTCAAATGCATGAAAGTCCAATTGAATGCTTCACAATGACACTTACCTAGTTACATAAACTTAAAAACTTGACTTATAGCTTGTGTTAGATATGGTCTAATGAATACCATATCATACATTAAACAACCAATAAAACCGGCATAAGAAACCTTCGACATATGCTCAACTTCTGCATTTGTTTTTGGAAAATGATCCAATGAGAGCTTAAAGTAATTGTACACTGAAATGAGTTGTTTTATTTTAGAAATATTGTGGTTGATAGTCTGTTTTGTATGATTTTTAGGTAGTGCCGCAAAATGTAGAGGCAACTGGTCGTGAAACCGATAATCTTTTTGGTGATTTTGTAATTCATAAACCAAAGTTAAAAAACTAGTAGCATGTAATATTAACTATCATCCATTCTCATTTCAATGTAAGAATGCCAAAACAATATCCATTAATTCTCACTTCCAATCCATTTAACACTTCAGTTTACGTCTTCATTATAATGAAAGAAAAACTTAAATTCCCCACAATAAGAATCCCAAAACAATATCCATTAATTTCATGAGAAAATTAATTAAAACAACTCTTAATTAATGTGCTTGAGACAATGCCGAACCTACAAAAAAGATAAAAAAAAAAAAGTTCTGCTAACAAGTATCATAAGGACATTATTTAAGGAACATACAATAAGTAATTGTGTCTTGAAAATGCAAGTTAAATAGTACATATAAAAATCATAACTACATAATTTCTAATGTAAAAATTACTACTTTGAATGTTTAAACAATGTCCTAAGGACACTTGATATCATTTTCCAAAAAGAAAAATCACCACTCACTTATTGCCATCATCATCAGAATTTTTTGGTGGATTTGTTGGTAGCAGAGGATTCTCCGTTTGCGGTTCAGTCCCCAATCCTCCGCTTCCTGTGCTACCCGGTGGTTTCTTTGGATTAACTTTTGTTTTGTTTTTGTCATGTTCATCATAACCATCATTTGTCGATGTTAGACCCCTTGGTTTCTTTCCATGAACTATTGTTTTGTTTTTGTTGTTGTTAGCACTTCTTCTGAAGAGAAATTAACAACAAATATAGTTATACTCATCATTCATGTATGTATACTGTCCAATGATTATAAAGTCTATTGATTTCAAATTAGTTTCTTAATTAAACTGGTTGCTAAATAATTTTTTATCGTGTTTAGAGATTGATTTAGAAATTCAACAAACCATGAGTCACTGATGTTTACATCCTCCGGTCATTGTTACAAGTGAAAATATAATTTTTTGATTTATTCAATAAACGATATATGTGGTCTAATATAGACTTACATACATCATTTATCGTTTGAATCTAAAATGTTACTTTTATTTGTAATAGTAACGAATGTAGTTTGTTATCTAGTCGACTATAATTTTTAAAATTTTAAATCGCTTGTTTAGCACTACACCGGTCCCTAAGTCGACTACAAATTAACAATTCTTTCTTTTCATACGAAAATTAACAAATTTTTAGTTTCATAGTGCATGTGAAAACATGGAGCCACCTGTTCGAGACCAAAGTCGGTAATCTTTTCAATTGTACTCTTTTAATGCAAACTCTAAAACTATACTTATTAGAAAGAAACAAAATGAGTCGTTGTCCATGTGAACATAGATTAGTTGGGTAGGGACGTTACATTAGGGATCGGAGTTCGAACCCCGAATTTTGCGCTTATTCACCTTAAGAGTGTGTTTAGATGGGGAATATTTTTAGGTGACGTAATATTTTGAGGAAATTCAAATATTTTTAAGTGAATTCCATTGTTTAGATGATAATTTGAAGAATTTTTAAAATGATGAAAATTTATGAAGTATTTTGTTCAATTTAAATTTAGAGAATTAAAAATGACACATAAAAATCAAGAATTTCAATTTTTTTTCATTCTTATAATTTTTCAAATTTTGCATTTTGGTCCTCAAATTTTTCAAAAATTTCAAATTGACCCCAATAAATTTCCAAAATTATAAATTGACCCTTCCAAAATTTTGAAATTTGAAAATTGACCACTACTTTTAGTTTTCAAAATTGGCCCAAAAAGATTAAAATTTATAAAAGTTGCCTAAAAATATGAGAATACATTTTTTTTATTACTTCATCAAAACAAGAATATTTAGAAATAAAGACAATTTAATTGAATCATTGAAATTGCCTAAAATTTTAAATTCATTAAAATATGTCTAATTACTTCATCCAAACAACTCTAAGAGTTGAATTTCTAACCACTAGATTACTTAACAAAAAAGAAATGTCTTTAAACATCCCTATATAATATGAGAGAGTTGTCATTTATATCAGATATATACTTACATGGTAATTGTCATAGATTTTTTAGACGCATATTTGAGGGTGGGCAGCACTGGCATGTGGGTGAAGCTACCTGCTGCAAGAGCCATTTGAAATAATACAAATTATATATCAAACTGGATTTTCTCCCAAAATAATCATGCACAAAGAAACTGGATTTGTTCAATTGTGTCTTGGTGGTTACTTGAATCACTTGAATGATGGATTTATAGACAAAGAAAGCATGTTACAATCATGAGAATCTCTACCAACTATTGATGAAAACTAAAACACGTAATTAGCGTTTGAAGGTCAACTTTGAACACTTCGATGGTCAACCTAGCTATGTGCTTGACTGAGGAAAATAATCATTGACTAATTATTTTAATTTTGTTTTGAAGGAGACTAATTACTTAAGAGTCGTTAATTTGTGTCCTTAAGACATATGTTAAGCAACTCAAAAAGAGCAATTTTACATTGGAAAACATAATATGTTAACATTTAAGAAGTTGAATGCAAGATTTTTTATGCGTATATTACTATAAGGAGTTCCTTAACATGTGTCCTTTATGGCATAAGTTAACATTTGCCATTATTTTAATTTTAATACGTATAATTTATTTTCTCCTCAATAAGAAAAAAATACGTATAATTAGTTGTAATAGGATTGCACGTTGGAAGCTGTCAATGATTAGTGGTTGTTATATCAAGATTGTAACATCTAGATTTTAATTCATAATTAGATTTCACTTAAATAAAAAATACTGCCACACAAAAAAATACAAAACTTTGAATCTGAATCGTTCGACTTCAATCCAACCATCACAAATATGTTAACTATCTGAATAAAGTAGAGGTATTTGTTGAGATGTTGAAGGAGCGCAGGGGCGGATCTACATGAAGGCTGTGGGGCTAAAGTCTCACATGCCTTTTCCTTTTTTTTTTTT
>Ga0228710_1003502_pt1 | contig 24959 bp, 9 predicted proteins | sample MedpolnodulmetaG_FD_177995 | JGI IMG/M metagenome (GOLD analysis project Ga0228710, IMG submission 177995) | Root nodule microbial communities from Medicago polymorpha collected in Santa Monica, California, United States - pink nodules | ecosystem: Host-associated > Plants > Roots > Nodule...
ATAGATATTTTAGTAATTTACATAATTTATTAACGGGTACGGATACCCGCGGGCACGGGTATCATCATATCCGTGTCCGTGTCCATAAATTAACGGGTAGTTAAATACCCGTTTATTATATCCGCGGGTACCCGTTTAGCTACCCGCCCTGTGCCCATGATGGATTTTATCTGCGGATACCCGCAGACACAGATTTTTTTGCCACCCCTAGCTATGAGGGATAGTTTTTTCCTCTAAATACTTATTTTTTTTTACATTGTAATAAACACATTTAATCAAACACAAAGCTACTTTCGTTCTTTTATCTATCAATATGTTTTTATCATATATTTTATGCATTTCATAGTCTTGGAGCAACAGAACAAAACAAATGTACTTAACACCCTAATGAGGCAGTTGAGGAACACAAAATTGAGGGATGAAGTTGCTTGCTCAGTGTTAACCGCTTGAAGAAAAATGAATCACTCGGTATCTCGGTTAAGTTTTTATTCCATCAACACTACTTTATCCGTTTTATAATATTATTTAAATTATTAATTAAAAAATAGTGAAATCCCGTTAAACAGGAACAACCCCACTAGAATAGAAACAATAAATAAAAAAGCTTATTTTGATTTGTAAAAAAAAAATCTTATTTCAATATTATTTACAAAAAATTGATTATAGTACAAGACTGATATATCATGCAACTTAACATAATGGAAAAGAAACCAAGTGACAGAGATCAAATGGTTAATGAGTTTCACTAAGGATGAATCGTTTAAAAGAACTCGAGTTCGATTCTCGATGATAGATCATTACTTGATCAGACTTTAGACGAACAATCCACCGCTAATCTATACTATATATAAAGAAAACTACCCCTCTCAGCTCTTTTGGGATGGATTTTTTCTTTCCAATAATGCCCTCCATTTTGAATACAAATAACACATATATGTCTTTTTTTTTTCTTTTATCATTTAAAAAGTGTAACAAACTAGATGAATATATTTATGTTTACTTATTTATTATTCCAATTATACCCTTAAACAACTTTTCTATAATAAAGATCGTTGTTGGTTTCATTAAAAAATATAGATTATATATTTTTTGTTATATTATTGGTGTCATTGAAATAAATAATCATGATTATTTTGGTTTGTTATAAATTGAAAGCAACAACATTTATATTTTTAGTTTTAGTTTTAATTCAAACCAAAATTTCATAAATAACATGGTCAATAATTTTCAAACGTTAGCGCAATAAAAAGAGCGAAAAGGCGGACACGTGAGTACCGTCTTTTCGCTAGCATATTTTAAAGGGAATATATACTTTTTGGTATGTTTTTTTTCCTCCGATACAAAAAACTCAAACATACTTTGCCGGTTCTGGAAAATTAAAAGCTTCGTGGGCAATATACTTTTTGGTATCTTGAACGTTTTTTCTCCTATGTTCTCGTGAACATAGTTCTAAAGATAATACATAAAATATGTAAGGGTCGGCGTTTAAACTCCGGCCACCACCAAAAAAACATTTTTTCTCCTCTAGTAAAAAAAGACTCCTAAACAAACCGCCAGTTTTGGAAAATTAAACGTTTTATTTAGGAAGAAAAATTCAAAAGTTTTTGAGTTAGAAAGAAAATGTTTTTTAGAGGAAATAAAATGTTTTATCATTCTTCTAAAAAAAACATTATATTATTTGTGTTATTGAAAAAATAAGAATTTATTTTATATTTTGTTATATTGTTGATGTTATTGAAAAAAAAAAGCATGATTTGTTAAATAAAAAATATAATCTATACTATATATAAAGAAAATAACATGTTTCGGTTCTTTTTGACTGACTTTTTCTCTATTCAAAATTACCTTTAGCTTTCAATATAAATACCTCATATAACAATTAGATAAAAGTAAATTCAATTATTAAATTAAAAGTGTAACAAACATGATATAAGTGTATATATATATATATATATATATGTGTGTGTGTGTGTGTGTGTGTGTGTGTGTGTGTGTGTGTGTGTTCGGTCTTTTCCTTTATCTTTTAAATTGAATCAATTAAAGTTGATGTATTTTGGTTTAAAATTCAGCCTAGGTACATAGCATTTCTTTTACGCAACTTTCTTTTATAAATATGACGAGATAAAGTATTATCGGATTTTTTGGATCTTGTTTCGAGAAAATCGGTCAGATCTGATTTTGTTTTAAAGAGATAAGATCTGATCTTGAATTCCTTTTTAAAAACAAAATCGAATCGTGTATTAATTTTTTTCGTTAAGATGAGATATTGCATTAATTTTATTATTTACTATCGAAAAGACGATTACGTTAACGTTTGAAAATTATGAAATGTATTTTTTTTTTATGAAATTTTAATTTTAATTGAAAGTAAAAATATAAATGTTTTTTGTTCTCCAATTATAATAAATCAAATTAATCATGATTATCTATTTCAATGACACCAACAATATAAAAAAATAAGAATTTATATTACGTTTTCTTATATTTTTTATGTTATTTAAAAAAAAATTAATAAATAATAAAGCTAACGCAATATCACATTTTAACGAAAAAAATAATTTGCGATTCGATTTTGTTTTCAAAAAGGAATTCAAAATCAAATCTGATATCTTTCACAAAAAAAAAAATCAGATCTCAACGGTTTTCTCGAAACAAGATCTAAAAAATTCGATAATACTTTATCTCGTCATATTTACAAAGAAAAGTTGCATAAAAGAAAAGTTATGTACCTAAATTGAATTTTAAACCAAATATATCAACTTTAATTGATTCAATTTAAAAGCTTTCAGTTTTACACTATTTTCAATTTTTATAATTTATTTGACGTTTTTATTTTGGATCGATTTTTGAATACCAAAACACGTGTATTTCTTCAATTTTGCCATCAGAAGTTAGAAGAACAACAGACACCGAATATACAACTACTAAACCCAGTCACCACAACACTCAGAAGCCACCAAACTCCAACTGCTTCTAGAATCTTCGTCTTCGTTCTCCAACCGTTTTTGCTTCTTCAGTCAACGGTATCTCTCTCTCTCTCTCTCTCTCTCTCTCTCTCTCTCTTCGAATTTTCCAATTTTCGTACCCAAATTGCGTACTTTTCTTGTTGTAATTGTCACTGTTTATCGTCCTTGATGATGATGATTATGTTTATTCTTTGTTTTTGTTCCTCAATTTGATTATTCAATTTTTTTTTAATTTACGAATTTTGGTTTTTTTAGGTTGCAAATGCAATTTAAAATTAATGTTCAATTTTTTTTTTACTATTTAATGTTTTCAATTTTTGTTTTTTCATTGAAGTTTATGTTTTTTTCTTAGAAATTCTTTAAATTTTAGTTTTTTTTAGGTTACACGTGCAATTAAAAATTCATGTTCAGATTTTTTGATTTTTGATTTTAACTATTTTCTGTTGTTAATTTATGTTTTTTCATTGAATTCTATGCATGTTTTTTTCTGTTGTCAATTTACACATGCAATTTAACATGTATGTTGAGATTTTTTTTATTTATTAAATTTTAATATTTTCTGCTGTGAATTTATGCTTTTTTTCATTGAATTATCTGCATGTTTGTGTGTGTTTTTTTGTTGGGAATTTCAAAAAATTGGGGAACAGGAAAATTTTATTATTAAAGTGGCACGGATGACCATTTTACAACCGTGTTCGAGAGAATTTTGAATTCTGTGATTTTAAGCATCTTTGACCTGGGTTTTGTTTTGGAGTAAGGGGGAAAAGAAAAGCGGGGAGGGGCTTGGGAGGAGGAGAGGGGGAAGAAAAGGAGGTGAATTTTCTACCTTTTTTGGGACTTGGAAGAGTATTTTTTGTGGATAGCGGGCAGCGTTGTTAAATAGTGGTTATAGCGGTGCTATTGTGTAGCGGAATTTGAACAAACTGGTATTGTTCTGGGATCCGCGATTGACAACATTGAATAGGTGATGTGAAGACTTATAACTAATATTTTCTTGAATAAATCGACGTTTTTGTCCTCAAATTTGGCCCTGTTTACTTTTGGAAAACATTTTTGGTCTTTACTTTGTAAAATTATGTTCGATTTAAACTGCTACTATGAGATGGAAGATTCCTATAGGGAACAATAGGATGAATGCATTTTCAGAAACAACGAAAACAATCATTTTCAGAAACAACGAAAACACTATTGGAATTTTCTCTCTCTTATGTTTATTAGTTGTAGGAAACATGGGAAGTAAACGGGCCCTAACAGAAATGCAAAATGCATTTCAAGTGTGTTTTCTTTGTTATCATTTCTGCTGCCAATTGATGTATTTCTTTTTATAAATGAAATTTGACAGAGGTGAAAAGCGTGGGGATGGATAGATTTAGTAGGTAGCAGAAGAGGTATCAGTGGAGGAGACAATTAAGTTTAGTGTATAGAAAGGATGGGTGATGAAAGACTATTTGGTTCGTTCTGGGTAGAGGAAATTAATGGAGAGGTTCAGACCTCTGCGAAAAAGAAAAGGAAATACCAACATAAGAAAAAGGAATACAATGGATGGGGGTCAACTCTTCTTATTCAGTTTCTCGAATCCATTGGTAGAGATACTAGCAACAAGATAAGCCAGAGTGACGTGACTCAAATTATAACTGATTATGTTAATCAGAATAACCTTCGTCATCCTACGAAAAAGAAAAGAATTGAGTGTGATGCGAGGCTTTTTTCGTTGTTCGGAAGGAAGACCATTAGTCGGTTGAAGATTAGTGACTTGCTCGAGTCACACTTTGCAGAGAACTGTGGAGAATCTGATGATGGTTTTCTGCTTGACTCAGAAGATGATGAGTATGCGCCAGGGGCGTGTGAAACTCCAAAACCAGCCTCTTTGGAGAGGAAGAGTCAACCAAGGAAATATGTTGTGGAAAAACCAAGGAGCTGTTTTGCCGCTATCAATCCTTTCAACATAAAGCTTGTTTATTTAAAGAAGAGTCTAGTTGAGGAACTTCTAAAGGACCCTGAAACTTTTAAGACCAAAGTAGTTGGAAGCTTCATAAGAATCAAGTGTGACCCAAATGACTACCTTCAGAAAAACTCACACCAGCTTCTGCAAATCACAGGTAATTTGACTGCTTTAGGCTTATTATTATGGCGTTGCATTCTAACAAATGCTTCTTTATTTTATAACTTTAAATATCCAAGTTGCTTTGGAAAGTATGCTCATCAACTGTATAAGTTTAGTACTTGTGCATGCCAAAAATAGAAGTATAAGTTTAATACTTGCGCTTGCCTAAAATAGCAACGACAAATAAAGTGTACTTATTATGTTATGTATATGTATGCTTCTTTAGCATCAATAGTGTAGGCCACTTGCATTTTGTTTACTTGGAAAAGTAGTCAGATCAACAATTTGAACTATTCACAACGACTGATAAAGAATACGAAAATTTAATCCAACAATCTCATGATGAGTGAAATATTCGCATAAATGAAGCAAACTTAAAGGGGCTTATCATGTACTTTTTTTTAATCATTAGTATTGGTGATTAATCCAAATTAAACATATTTTGCCATTCAAATCAATAGCATTGAACAAAGTAGTAGAACCAAATATCCTCAAGCTAGGTGAGATTCAAAAGACTGAAGATAACCAAATTATGCTTAATGTGTATTCTTTTTTGATGTCATTAGTATATGTCATGTGTTGGGTATGATTTTATCCTAATTGAATGAGTTAGACAATGAATATCAATGAACAAAGAAATCTTAATCCATTTGATCTCCTCCTGGAATCACTGTTAGTGGTACAAATTCAACTACTAGTTACTTGTGAGTTGGTATATCATTTGACATATATGGGACAGAAATATCATTTTTTCCAATCAGCTGAAGGATAGTTTTTTCTTGAATATATTCCAGGTATAAAAAAGAGCTCAGGAGTGGATGGGGAAATTCTCTTGCAAGCTTCTGGTTTCATTAAAGACATCAGCATTAAGATGCTTCAAGATGATGATTTCTCAGAGGTACAGATGAATTATCTTACTATTTTTAGCTTTATTTAGTATGAACTATTGTCTCTGTTAATAAGGATTAACTCAACTAGTAGGATTTAATTGTATTGATTAAAAGGTCATTGGTCCGGTTCATGTTAGTGGTCCTTCATTGGCAAGTCATTTGTAACTCCAGTACCATTTTCAATTACTTGTGCTGTCCCCTGCACCATGTACCATACATAGAATTTGTCGACTCTGACCTGAAGTGTTAAGTTTGCTTCATTTAGTAAAAACCATGGTCTGTGCCAATGAGGAATTGAGGATTAGCTCAACTAATAGAATCACATTGTATTAACTAAAGAGCTCTTTGGTTCGGTTCATGTTTGTGTTCTTTCATTGGCAAGTCATTTGTTACAAAAGGACATTTTAAATGGCTTGTGCATTGCCCTGCACTTATAATGAGACAACTTTTCTCCCACTGAATTTTCATGTACCTTACAAAATTGTCAGCTCTGGCCTGAAGTGTAAAGTTAACTGTGTGTAATCATTTCTGTTAATCAAATTCTAACAAATTAGTGCTGGATTACTTTAATAACTATTTTAAATAAGCACATGTTAACTGGAAGTAGATGATTGATTTGGTATTTCTTACTGCTGATTCTCATCAGTCTGTCATTATTACTGTACCTAAATAATATAATTTTGTAATAATGTGAGGTTTACGTGGTGAGTTACATTATCTTGCAAGTGGAAATATCTATGCAATACAAAGTTATACTGAATGTTAATAAAAACATGGGGGTGGGAAACCGCTATGCATGTTGTATTCTGGCTATAGTAATTACTAATTACTAATTATAGACAAACACAAAACCATCTTTTTAATAATCAAGCTCTAGGAAATTTTGCATGTTCGAATAATTTTTCCAATACAATATAGAGGATCTAAAGAGATAGGGTAGAGTGTTTCAAGGTTATATTCTAGTACTAATCAATTCAAGCCTAAAATTTCGAAGAATACATTACATAGGCTAAAAATAATTTTGGGAATCGGAAAACTAGACCATGGAGAAAATGATTTGGAATACTTATATGAAAACTTAATATAAAATAAATAAATATCAGACAAGTTCTCAAAACCATGCTCTACTCTGAAACACCCTTTCTGTGATCTCCAGTATTAAGCCAATACATTCTTCAGTTTGCCTCCATATATTTTTAATTTGGTTCACTGTTAAAACTAACTTCAATAATCGCAGATAAATAAATAGTGTACTTCTGCTTAAGACTCACAATTTTATGTAGCATCTATCTATGATATTTATTTTTTTCGAGAACTTTCTGCTTTACATTATATCCGTTTTATTATTGTGCTTTTAAATTTTTGGGATTTGAATCTATGACTTTGGTTTCAGGCGGAGTGTGAGGATTTGCATAGAAGAGTAAAAGATGGCATACTCAAGAGACCTATGATTGTAAGTTCTTTCTAGTACTTTCAGATTGAATTATTCTAGTGAATGAATTTCCTGCAAGACTAGAACAATCAGTTTTCGTGCCATAAATCTTTGTATGGTACTTTACAACAACGGCAACCAAGCCTTATCCCACTAAGTGGGGTCAGCTACATGAATCAAACGACACCATAATGTTCTATCAAAAACCATATTTTTATCCAACTCATTAATATGTAGATCCTTCTTGATTGTTTCTCTTATAGTTTTTCTAGGTCTTCCTCTACCTACTCTCCTTACTACAGAATCCACATGTCTTCTCTCTACATGCCCAAACCACCTAAATCTAGTTTCCACCATCTTTTCTACTATAGGTAGGTGCTACCACAACTTTCTCTCTAATGTCGTCATTTCTAATCATATCCCGTATAGTCTTATCACACACTCAACACAACATCCTCATTTATGCCAAACTTAATTTATTTTCGTGTTGTTTTTTTACTGCCCAATAGTCTATCCCGTACAACATCGCTGGTCTTTATTGAATCTAAATATTATGGCAATGCCTTTTCTGTTTTGTACATGGCAGGTGGATTTGGAGGAAAAGGCTAGAGTATTGCATGAGGATATGACTAAGCATGTAAGCAAGAACCCTTGCATTTTATTTCTTCATTCATGTTTCATTTCAGTGATTTTCTCACAATTTGTTGACTTGAATATATGCCTATACTAGAAAAAGAGAGAGATAAAAAAAAACAAGTGTTCAAGAAAGGATCCATATTAGTCATATGCATTTGCACGAGAATTGTACTTTGTTAAACAGTATGTGGATATCATTTCATGAACACACCAATGTTATTCTCATTATCTTGGCTTGATTAGCAATGAAACAACACACATAAGCAATGAAACAATGTGAAATTTGTTGTATGTGTAACTGTATAGCCCCCTTCATAGGTAATTTTTGTTTAGATGAATTAAGTGGATGATAAACTGTTGTATCCAGTCTTGCGAATGAAAAAGTAGATCATGCAAGATAACATGCTTTCCCAGTACTCTTAGGAATGAAGAACACTTTTGGATTTGTCTGTCACCCCTTAGATATTATTTTTGTCATACTTGCTATCTTTACCTTAGATATGTTTCTTGTTGTTGTTGTTGATGTCTGTCTGTATCATAAACATCAGTCTAGTGATTTGAAATTTTAATATACACGCTTGTCCTGTTTCTGTGTGTAAATTAAAACTGTTTGTGCTGCACATTCGGTTTCAAATGATAATTTATGTTTATTCTTCTGATATTTGGGCTTGATTTTTACCTAACTTTTCTGCTTTCTTGTTATGTGGTGAATCTGCCTTAGTGGCTTGCAAAAGAACTTGCTCTGTTACAAAATCTTATTGACCGAGCAAATGAAAAGGGTTGGCGAAGAGAATATCCTTTTCTGATAATTTTTTCTAAATTGTGTTCATGTCTGCATATTCATTTTTTGCTTCAGAAGATTCTTATGTGGTGAATTTTGCTGCTGAACCTTGTTAATGCATTAGACAATACACTAAAAAATTTCTTAGATTTTCCATAGATCATTAACTGGACTACTAGCTCATAGTAGATAATTATCATCAGCTGTGTTTGGCAGTAATTTCTGGCAATGAACTGATTAAACTCAAAATTAGTAGGTAAATCTGAGTACACATCATGCTGATTACATAACAATCCCTTCTAAGGCTTTGACTTTTATTCAATACGTTAGTGCCCATACTCATGAATAAGACAGCAGTCGATTGAAGTGATGAACATTTTGCCTTAGAATTCTGTCTTTTCATCAAGAATTTTACGTTATATGCTTTGTATGAAAATTCTTTTAAATCAAAAACTTCTATAAGATAGATATTCCTTAATCTATTGAAAGCACATTGGACGGCTACCTACAAAAAAGGGCGAAGCTTAAGACTCCGGAAGAACAGGAACGGTTATTGCGTGAAATTCCTCAAGTTATTGCAGAAGATCTAGAATCGGAATCTACAACACCAGATGTTCCAGAGAAAAAACTACCGACCAATTTCCAAGAGTTGTCGCAGACTACATGTACAAAAGTATCGTTAGTGACTGAGGTCCCAAAGGCAGTTGCAGATGATTTTTCAGATGAAGACGATTTTGCGGATGATCAAGAATGGTTATTTCATAATACTCCCCAAGTCATTACAGGTTATCCAGAATTTTCAAAATCCAAAACACCAGAAATTCCAGATAAAAAAGCAGAAAATAACATACAAGGGATTTGGGAGGCTACTTGTATGACAGCATCTATAGTGCCCGAGGTCCAAAAAGTGGTTGCTAATGGTATTCCCCAAGTTACTACAGGTTATCCAGAATTTTCAAAATCCAAAACACCTGAAATTCCAGACAAGAAAGCGGAAAATAACATGCAAGGGATTTGGGAGGCTACCTGCATGACGGGATCTATAGTGCCCGAGGTCCCAAGAGTGGTTGCTAATGGTATTCCTCAAGGTACTACAGGTTATCCAGAATTTTCAAAATCCAAAACACCAGAAATTCCAGATAAGAAAGCGGAAAATAACTTGCAAGGGTTTTGGGAGGCTACCTGTATGACAGGATCTATAGTGCCCGAGGTCCCAAAAGTGGTTGCCAATGGCATTCCCCAAGTTACTACAGGTTATCTAGATTTTTCAAAATCCAAAACACCAGAAGTTCCTGTTAAAAAAGCAGAAAATAACATGCAAGGGTTTTGGGAGGCTAATTGTATAAAAGCATCTATAGTGCCTGAGGTCCCAAAAGCAGTTGCTAATGGTTTTGTGTTCATGGGTAAAAGATTTCATGTAGCCGATCAAACAAAACAGGAAAGTGAATCACCAAAATCGATTCTCAGTCTTAGTAGACCATCAGAAGTTCCTCTTTTCAATATAGCAATGAATAACACTGCGCCAAATGGCATTTCACGTGACACAGTCACTTCTACAGGTTTGTTATAATTATCCTTATTTCCCATTATTCTCTATTTTAATGAAAGCATTTTTTTGTTGTTGTCTAGGGTTGCTTTCGATGGTACTACTACTACTACTGCCTTTGTCACTATTTATAAGCACCCTTTGAAAGAAATTTTTTTGTCCATAATTATAAGCCATCTTTCAAATTACTATAGTATGTATTACTTTTTCCCATATTTATCCCTAGTCAATACTACTAATCTATCTTGAAAGATGAAAAGTCAATATTAAATACATCGATACACAAAGGTTTGTTTAGGGATAGTCATGCACAAAATATACACATACTTGTTGATTAAAAACAATTTTTGATATATGTGAAAAGTGTCAAAAGGCTTATAAAAAGGGTGGAGGTTGTACTATTGCAGTATGTTCAGTGAGAAGTATGCTGCATTTATTTATTATGCATTGAAAACACTTAGATAAGCCATGTCCTTGCCATTTATTGATATTCTTTCCATGTTTTGGCAGTGCACCAAAGGTCAAGTATGTCTGTTCAACAGCAACCCGCGACACAAACATTCTCTTCATTTAAGAAGGATGGTGTATTTATGCCAGCCAAATCAAATGAAGTTACAGTCAAAGCTAAGATATCTCAAGGGCCATCAGACAAGCAGGTACGGCCAGCTCCGATTCAGGTTATAGAACTGAGTGATGACGATGACGAGGAAAATGAAAAACCAAGCACCATAAAACCAAGCTTCATAAAACCAGTCCCTGTTGAGAACCCGCATTCATCAATGTGGCATTACATAGATCCTCAAGGACACATGCAAGGACCATTCCCCTTAGTTTCTCTAAAATGTTGGAATGATTCTCGCTACTTTTCTCCAGACTTCAAGGTCTGGAAGGCAGGTCAAACCAAGGATCAAAGTGTACTATTGGTGGATATTCTATCCAAATTTTTCCCCGTTGGGCCAAGTTTCATGTGAGGTGTCAATATAGCCGGGATGTCAGTAATCATGGTATGCTTTAGCATATCAATTTTGGTTTAAGAAAAACAAGATGCTTTCCAATCCTGGTTAATAACTCGGTTTGATTTTAATGCAACCGACAACCTGCGACTTAAAATTGTAATTGGGCTGTTTCATATTGCATCTGAGACGCATTTGATCCAGGTCAATAATTTGATTCTTTGGTAATCACCAGTCTGTGCCTTTTTGTTGTATCTAGGAACTAGAAATTCATGCTCTCTTTGGTAACCAGACTTCACCTTTTTTATTGATTTTCTTTTTTTGCCTCATTCCTTCCCTTGGTTATCTCTCTCTTTATCTTGACAAAGTGAACGGTGTCATTCATGAATAAAGCTAGTAATTGTTGAGGTTGATGTAATGGGGATGTGTTTGAACGAGGGTTTAGGGTTTATTGAGCTAAAAATCTTCTTTGGCTTGAATTACGTATAAGAGTGTTTACATCCAAATCAAACAATCAATTTTTACTGTTATTGAACTTCTCTTTGTGAAAATTGATTCATTCGATTGATTTTGGATTTTTTAATAATCAAACTTAGTTGCAAATATAAAATATTTATTTCACTTATTAATTTGTTATAATAAATTTTGTTGGTCGTTTCTAAGGTGAGATTAAATCTTCAAATGAGGGCCTAATATTCCCCTTTAGATATTTTACTAAATTTTGAGTGGCTGAGATTTATCACCCTCACCTCTTAGGGTGCTATCTAAAATTCCTCAACTACATTATTGCTTCCCTGTATGTCATAAGGGAGAAGGAACATTTTAATTCAGCCATGTTTTTGGGTGATTTGGAGGTCAATGAACGACAAAATTTTCAAAAACAAGGTCAAAGTAATTTATGAGATTGTCGACGATATCAAATTATATTGTAGAGATGGGGTTGAGTAGACTAAAGACTTCCCCATGTTTGTTCTATGAGTGGAGTTGGAATCCGGGAGACTGTTTTGCTGGACGAAGCGTTGTTGCTCTCGGTTTCCGAGGCTGGCTTTGATTCGTTTTCTGCACTCTTTTTCTGCCTCTGCTGGGTTCTATTTCATGCTTGTGTTGTTTTGTATTGTTGGCTGGTCTGTTGTTTTTTAGTCCCATGTTTTGACAGGTTTTGGTTTGGTTTTTGTTGACAGTTTTGGTTTGGGTGTAGTTACTGTCTTCGGCACTTTTGCCTTGCATGTTTTTCTTCTGCTCGCCTTTTCACTTCTTGTGGTGGGTTATAGCTAATTTTTGTTGTTTAAAAAAATAAAAATAAAACTAAATTGAATTCAACATAGTTTATCCTTTATCGGTATGTATTCATTACGTTTAAAGTTACCATCGGAGAGCCTAAAGTTTTGTTTGAGAGTTTGGAAGGAAGAGAAAAGACTTTGAGGGGTGGAAAACATGAGGGAAAATGGTGAAATCTTTTAAAATTTTTAAAAAAGTAGTTTTTTAGAGAATGATAAATTAATGTATATGATTACTATTTTTTTATTTTAAAAATATTATATCAACATAGATTAAATTTAAAAAATTCATATAAACCTTCCAAAACCTCTCCAAAACTCTCCTCCATTACAATTTTTTAGTTCCATCAAATGAGGATGGTTTTGTATTACGAAGAAAAGTAAAACCTCCAAAGTCCTCCCCTCCCATTTTTCTCTATTTCTTCCACTTATTCATTCCTTTTTTCCCTAGCCTTCCCTCCCTTTCCCTCCAAACTCGCAAACAAAGCCTAGGAGAATATCAAGATTACTCGTCAACCAAATAATGTAGAGTCCTGTTTTCATGTCGGATTACAATCAGAGTTTTCTTGAACAATCTATCAATTGGCGGAGCTTATTAACCACACGAGTCTAATTGCTTGGTTAAAAATTTGGAATCTTATAATTAATTTATTTGTCTTTTGGTTTTTGTATTCAATAACACTTGTTGTATTAAAATGCTAGTATTTTGTAGCTCAAATTGCATTCCAAACAGCTGACCAATACCCAAAAACTAAATTAGCCCAGGAAAGATCGATCACAAAACACATGCAGCAAGTGTTATAGCACCAAACGTAGTAGCACACGATTTTGACAAAACACTGTTTTATCTTTAAGTTGGAATGACTTTAATTAACTATACCTATTTTCTTTTAGTTTAAGTTTATTTTAAGCTCATTATGAGCTAAACTTCTTTAGTTAGGATTTGTTAACTTGTAATCAAATGACAATTTTTTTATTTTTTTTAGCTTATCTCATTTTATTTATAAAAATATCAGAAATACATCATGGTAGTAGCACCAAACGTAGTAGCACACGATTTATAAAAATAAGGTTATATTATTGCACGGAAAGGACTAAAATGTGTAACGGAGAGAAGTTAAGGGACCAAAATAAATCGAATTTTAATTAAGGGATAAAAACGATACTACCTAAATAGTTAAAAGACCAAAAATGCAATTTAGCCTTTTTATTTTTAAAATGGTTAAGGCAATGAGTGGTCGTTATGTGACACTCTAAACCCCGATTTAAAATATACAACAAAATATGATAGCTCTAAGCAAAATATACAACGATTTCAAATAGAGTATGCAAAATACTTACATTAAAATGCCATATTCCACACTATATATCACAAGACACTTAAAATCCTAAATAAAAAAAAACCTAGATTAAAAATCTTTGAATCAAAGTTACCAAGGCTTGTTAAACTGATATTCTTAACATCATCAGATTGTTTTAAGGCATCTTTGTTTACTTGTTATTCTAGTATATGAACTTACAATCAAAACATCACTATATTGAATAACGCATTAATATCATTAAAAAAAAGTGAAATGAGAAAATATTTGAACAGAGAAAAATATAGAAAATGAAATATAAATTACCTATTTAATATGTTAGGTAATGATGATGGCCCTCTCATTATTACATGTAGGATCTTTATTATGTTCGTAACCATGGTCAATATTATCCTTATCAACACTTTCATTGCTTTTCTGAATTCACGTATATACAACACAAACAAGAATATAGTTAAACTTTTCACTACATGTCTATCTGATTTGTTCTATTAAGTAGAAAATCTAATTTGCCATACAATATTTATTCATTATAAATATTTATTCATTAGAGTAAAGATATTGATAGCAATAAAGAAAACCTAGTCAAACTATGTAAGCAACCCTGACATAAAATGTTATCTATCTGCACACATCTATTAAAGATATAATATGACTTAGTTTTAGCAATGATTTATAATAATAATAATACTAACAAACGGCAATAATAATGTCACACCAAATCATGAATTAAAATCTAAATTATAAAATGTAAATTCTTCATTCATTTGTTATCCCACATATGATTTGAAGCATTTGTATATTTAACTAGGTTATTTTTTTATTTTTATTTTTGAGGGAATTTAACTAGGTTATTTGAAAGTAAAGAATAAAGAGAAATATCAAAATCAATATCATTGTTTGGTTTGATAGAAAATAAAAATAAGATTATATGTTTCAAGTCTTCAAAATCATCAAATCTTTTTTAAAATAAAGTTAAGAATATTTTTCGCGCTCTATGAGGTTAAAATAACAAAGCCACCCTTAATAAATGATATTAGGTGATCGATGTTAAGAATTGGAGATACATGGTACCTATATCTAGAAAGGAACATTGAATTTATTTATCATGGATAAAAGATCTAACATGTTTTACATAACTGTATTATAGGATTAAGCAAAAAAGATATGCATAGTTGAGGTTTTATTTCTAAAAATAAAACACATATTATAAAGGATTTCATTCAAGTTGAAATGCTGAAAATGTAAAAAAATCAAATGAAAAAATTTAATATATGTCTAGAAGAGTAGATTATTGAAAGAAAAAAAATCAAACGACTAAACTATATTATTTACCTTGTCTATACAAATCAAGCATTTGAATTTAGATATATTGTCATGGATGGGAGATTGGACCGTCATAATATTTCTAAGGACCTAAAAGACCTCCAGAAGGGCTTTCAGACCCTCCCAGAAGCCTCAGAGTCCTCCAGAAAGGCCCTAAGGCGCCGCCTCTATTCGCTTCTAGAAACCTCTAGAACGTGCCTAAAATATACACACGCGCCGAGCTTCACACATGTAATCGCACATATTCTTTTGAAATTGATATCGAAATTTAGATCAGTTAAACAACAAGTAACCGAGTTACTCTATTGGAGGTTATATCAGTTAAACAAATTAGTTTTTGGAAATACACATATGCAGTCTCTAAACCAAACGGCTTATATGTCAGAGAGGAAATTAAAACTTCTTTCTATAACTAATAATTAAAAAAAGATCAATGAGAATAATCTGTATAATACATATATGCATCACATTTTATGAAACTATTAAAACTTTAGTTGTCAACCAAAGGCATAAATAATTAGCTCCTTGTTATGGAGTATGTTAACAAAACTATGACAACAAAGGCATATATAATTACCTCCTTTTTCTAGTTTTTGGCAATAATCTAGTTTTTGAGGTAAACACCAGATAGGGAGGTGCATGTTTCTAGAAATTTTGAGCCTTTTTTCTTATAAAAAAAAAAAGATAGGGACCTATACACACGCTGTTAGTTTTCTTCTAGAAATCATCATAATATACGGAGCTGGAAATTCTTTAGCAGTACATGAAAATTACTATTCTAAATTAATATCAACACAATATTGGAGATTCTCATTTATTTATTTAACTACTTGTGATGTGTATTTTGATTTGGCCGGCTTCGATTTATTGCACAAAACGCCCCTGGACCTAGCGGCGATCTCGAAAAGACAAAAATACGATGATCGGGGAAGACCAAACCAACATCAGGTCTCAAAATCTAGACGACGACGTACTCTCTCTCAGCGATTCTCCCACCCTGAAGCAATTCTCTTTTGAAGGAATATCAGTTTCTTTTCTATATTTTTTGAGAAAATATATTCTTTGATTTGAAGAAAATTTATCGCCTAATATATTTTGAGAAAATATATTCTTTGATTTGAAGAAAATTTATCGCCTAATATATTTTAAGAAAATATATTATTTGGAGAAAATTTATCGCCTAATATATTTTGAGAAAATATATTATTTGAAGAAAATTTATCGCCTAATATATTTTGAGAAAATATATTATTTGAAGAAAATTTATCGCCTAATATATTTTGAGAAAATATACTATTTGATTTGAAGAAAATTTATTTGTCCAATATATTTCGAGGAAATATACAAATCAGTTTTACCAATATCCAGTTCGCAAGACAATGACAAAAGTTATGTCCAAGACAACAACAACAAACAACAATCGGGAATGGGCGGATTAGTTCCACTCTAGCAATAGGCGAGCTAGTCCTAGTTTAGTATGAAAAGAAATAGAATAATACAACTATGATCATTTTCTATTGTAAAACAAATTCTAGAAAAATTATTTAACTATTCTAGGTACCCAATGGCACAAGTGAAGTGAAGTATTGTTAAAATGTCACATAGAAAAGATTCTGTCAAGGAAAGCCTTGGTATTTAAGTGGTCCAGGTGACCCACCTCTCTTTTCTGGGAACCCCTTTTATGTATCATTTACTTTGCAAAACTAAACTAACTGCTTAGTAAAAACATAAATAATGGAGTAATAGCGTCAGATTAGACAAAGTCGACACACATTAGAAGAATAAATTTGAGCAAAAGAAACAGTTCCAACTTCATAGGAGAAATAAAGACACATAACATAATATAACAAGTGAGTAGGGGGGAGAAGGAGTATAAAATAAAAAGAGCAAAGTGGGCGAGTTATTTTAAAGGAAGTAGCACATTTTGATTTAAGAAAAGTAGTAGGAAGACTTAGTTCCAAATCTAATAGAAGAAAGAAAAGGATTAAAAGCACAAGATAATCAAGCAAGAAGGTTATTTCAAAACTAATAAGATAATGGAAAGAATAGGAAGGGGAGTAGAAAATGTGGGGAGTTAATAAGAGAAGACAACGCGTAAATAGTTCTCATTAAATAGGATTGTGTATGATTAAGACTCCTTTATTTTGGATGTTCGGAAGTCACGTTATATTTCAGATAAATAAAGTTTGGGAGGCAAACAAGCCAGTCAAGGGAGAGATTAAACAAAGGAAGTATTCATTAAACAACACGCCAGAAGGAAATGTAGAAACGGTCCCGCCATTAAGAGCTTGAAGATAAAACGCGAACTATCCTAACCGTTTTCAACCTTTGAGATTTGTTTTGCAGGTTTTTTACGAGGCGCCATATTTTCTGAAAAACTACTCGCGATGTCTACTTTATTCTACACTACTCGCCAGTCTACAAGATGATTATTACTCGCCACTATACAAAGTAATGTTACTCGCCAACGTGATTCGCTCCGCCATTCTCCATAATGATTATACTAATGCGTTAACCCATCGCGGCTCTGAACGCCCTGTCAACCCCTCGTGGCTTTGAACAGATTTTTAAAGGTCAACCCTTCGTGGCTCTGAACCAATGCGTCAACCCCTCACGGCTCTAAACACCCTGTCAACCCCTCGTGGCTCTGAACATATTTTTAAAGGTCAACCACTCGTGGCTCTGAACTAAAGGTCAACCCCTCGTGGCTCTGAACCAATGCGTAAACCCATCGCGGCTCTGAACGCCATGTCAACCCCTCGTGGCTTTGAACAGATTTTTAAAGGTCAACTCCTCGTGGCTCTGAACCGATGCGTTAACCCCTCGCGGATCTGAACGCCCTATCAACCCCTCGTGGCTTTGAACATATTTTTAAAGGTCAACCCATCGTGGCTCTGAACCAAAGGTCAACCCCTCGTGGCTAAATAGCAATCGCCAGCATCACTTAAATCGACGCACTACGAAGCTAAATAATAGACAGACTTCGAAGGAAACAATAAATAACCGGAAACAACATTATGATCACCCAAAGGAAACCAAATCAGAGATACCACTGACAAACAATCGGCAAACCGAAGCAAAATAGAGCACAACACTACAAGGAACAAAAATAAAATTGTAGCACGAATAAGAGACGAAGAAATACTAAAATACCAAGAATGACTCTCTCCCACTTTAAGTCACATCCAAAAATCACAAGTACTTAGGACGCCATGTACAACTCGCCCCGATAAATTACATAAACAATGAAGTTGCAGAGTACCATAGCGCCAAAAAGGGCTCGCCCAAGTTACAGAATATTGTATCACCAAAAAAGGCTTGCACATACCATACACCCATGAACTCGCTGAAGAACATGCAAATGCAGATATCGCCCATCTTCGAAAAGAGCAACGTTATATAAATCACTTCGCCTCGTCCCATGAATCGTGCTTGGAGGGATGTGGACTATCAATTATATAAATGAGATAGAAAAAGAAAGGAAATGAAGAGAGAACACACTTTTTTATAGCAATTAAAGCCGCCTCGATAATCAACTTGCCAAAGCTATCACAAACCACTTCGCCTTGTCCCAAGACTCGTGCTTGGGGGGCTGGTGACGATCATAAGAAGAGTATACCTTATAGAGACAAGATAGGATACGTTCCCCCGAGGGGGTTCAAAGGAGAATCAAATCACCCCAGGGGGTCCTATAAAAATCAGATGATAACACCCAAGGGACATACGCGCCACATAAGCTAAAACATAGCCAAAATTTAAAAGCAGATCAATCACTTCGCCTTGTCCCATGACTCGTGCTTGGGAGGCTGTGGACCGTCATAATATTTCTAAGGACCTAAAAGACCTTTAGAAGGGCCCTAAGGCCCTTGGTGCGCCCTCCCCAGGGCGCTGCCTCTATTCGCTTCTATAAACCTCTAGAACGTGCCTAAAATACCTAAATACCCTTGTTACTTGCTACCCAAGTAATCATAAATCAGGCCCATAGAGGGCTATAAATACAACCCTTCAGAGCCTTCTTAAGACATGGCCAATACAATACAAACCCTAATACCATTATTGTACTTTTTACAAGTACAGAGATCTACTTGCAATTGTGTTTTTGTTGTTAGTGGTGCCATCCAGTGAAGTTGATTTTCAAAGGCCAACCCTTTGACACGAAAACATAAGATGATGATGAAAATTTGTTGAATTTAAAATATGGACCATCAACAGAGTTTACAACGAGTTTGAGAAAATGGACAGTTGTGAGAGTTGGTTCACTATCACCAACTTGTGAAAGCATGTGATCTCCCCTCACCTTCAGTTGAAGTTAAACTTAGAAGGATGAGTAATGCATTTGAAAAAATGATTGGCTTGTACGTAAAGGCTACATTGTTCCACCCAAAATTATATAACAGTAACATGTTTTCGACAACTTCATAAGAATGATTCACAACTAGAGTTATCTTTATATAGTCGAATTATGCTCTTCTCCCAACTGTTTTTGCTCGCTCCCAACTAAAAATACGTAATTGCCCCTGCATGAGTTGACTCATGCGAGTGTTAATCTTGTTGTCTGCTGATATATCAGTAGCTGCGTGAGTTAACACTAGCGTGATTAACACTATTAAGATTAACACTAGCGTGAGTTAACTCATGCAATATGAGTTAAGTCACACATAGTTAACACTAGCGTGAGTTAACTCACATAAGGGGCATTTTTGGAAGTTTGGTTGGGAATGAGCAAAACGGGTCGGGAGAAGAGCAGAATTCTATATAGTCTCACTATATGTGTTAGGTCTTCCTCATTCTTAATGGGCCCAGTAACTTTCTCATCTCATTAAAATGTTACTACAAAATTACTTCATTAAAACCCTCAATATTACTCATACACTACTATTTTATTAATTATCCCAAGTTACTACCAATTCTCATAAAATAACTCTCAATACTCAAAAGTACCAAAATACCCTTAATACCTCTAAAATGCAAATAATCAATAAATATAACACACCAAAAAATTAAATAATAAATAAAATAATTAAATAAATAAAATCCTAAACTCGAGTCGTTACAGTCTGCATCCTCCTAAAGCACCTAAGATTATTAAAGTCCTCTGGAACCTCCTATCTTTAATTGGATTAAATGTAACATATATGGTTCTGCCACTAATATATATTCAGTTTGTGGGGGTATCTTCAGGGATAAAGAATGCAAAATTTCTTTGCTTTGCTGAAAACAATGGTATAGGGAATAATTTCGCTGGAATGTGATTCAGCTCTTGTAGTGAATGTCGTTAAAAACCAATCTCTTATTCCTTGGAAGATAAGAAACAAATGGGAGAATTATCTTCATAAGATTAGAAGTTTGAATTTGTTGGTCACTCGTGTATACAGGAAAGGCAATAATTGTTGGTCACTTCACTGTTTGGACTGATATACGAACTTGTATAAGGCTATCCTCTGTTAGAGATAGGTTAGGAATGCTTAACTATAGGTTAACTAATGGGGCGGATCCAGACTTTATGTACATGTGGAGCTAAAATTTCAAAGAAACAATAATGCAAGCTATATTAAAAATAACGTCTTATATCCATTTGTTGAAAATGAGTTAAAATGACATCATTGCTAATTGTTAAAAGAGCATATTTTTCTATATATAAGTTACAAGACGGTCATCTAGCCATTGATCACCATTTTGTTACATTGGTTACTTTTCACAACTTTCATATCTGAAAAAACACGTTCGACACTTACAGTTGCTACCGGCAAGAGCAAAGCCAACTTCAAAAGTTTATAAACCATAGCAAATGTTTTTCACTTATTTGTTTCCACAAGTTTTGCACAAAGATCTGAAAGCCCTTTCAACTTAGCAAATTTTAGGTCAGATCGAACATCTGTAACATAATTCTTAAGTTGAGTGCGTAACGCCACTTTCGACACATCTGTAAAATCATTTGGATAAAACTCAGTCATCCTCAATAACTTGTTCACATCAAAAGCTGCAAATAACTTTGCAGGACTCAAGCATGAAACACAATGTAAAAGTTCAGTATTCTACTGCTGCTGCGTTTTATCTATTATAAAAAAAAATAAAAAAATAAAAAGAAAAGCATGTGGAGCTATAGCTCCACATTGCCCCAACATGGATCCTCCCATGTTTACTAATCCTTGAGGAGGTTTTGGTTTGGTCCCCCTTCTCTTTTTTTTCCCCCTTTTGCTTTTGGTAATATATTTGGGGTTTCTGCTAGGCTTCCTTCTTGCTTAAAAAAAATATAATGGAAAAAAGGGGATATAATTTTTTTTTTTTTTTTTTTTACTGTAAACATCTTATTTTCTAGACTACAAAATCAATTTTTAATGCAATTGTGTTAATATATTGGTTAACATTTTTCAGTACATTACTTTATATTTGTAAGCATTAAAATATAATATTATTTTTAATGGATATGCTCTGTAAAAATAATTTAGGATTTCATTGGATTCATATTTTAGAGGATATAAAATAAAAATTTATAATTTTTTTTGACAAGATGAGAACATATTTATTGTTTATTATATTTATGTATAATTTTCAATTTTCTTTCAAAATAACTTCTAATTTAAATATATTATTATATACTAAATTGTTGATGCAATTTTTTTTATACAATTTGTCGTTTACTTTTTTGCTGTACATTTATTTTAAGATTTGTAAGTATAAAAAAAACTCTCATAATTATTATATTGTTAATGTATGTGTACAATGAATTATAAACATAAATATGTCACTAATTAAATATATTCCATAAAAATTTAGGATTTGATTACATTCTAAGTTTAGAGGATAAAATTTAAAACAAAACAAAAATTAATAACGGTGACAAGATGTGAACACATTTAATGAGTAAAAAATAGGTGCGAACACATTTATTGTTTATTTTTTTAGGGGACATTTATTGTTTTTTATTATTTACAATGTTAATTCTAATTTTAAAATATTTTTTTATAGAGAATAAAAATAACTTTTATGGAATTTTTGTATGCATTTTTTTTTGGTACAATGTATGCCTTTTATTATTTACTTGTTTGACCTAAACATATTCAAATGGACCCCTTGATTGGTTTGACTTTTGATATTTTTAAAATTATAAGTAGGAAAAGATCACGATCATTTCCTAAATTTTACTAGAAAGTGGCTAGAGAGAAGTGAGAATAGAGAGAAAGATAGAAAGAAGAGGAAGAAAGAGGAAAACCTAGAAAGAAGAAGAACAAGCTAGGAGGTCAAGGTAGAGGGGAGGACTTGGAGCTCTAGCTTAAGCTTTTGGGAGATTGAGGTAAGGGGGAAATATTATATTCTCATAATAAGTTATAATCACTTTTATGACATTTGAGTCATGTTTGTTCTTGTGAAATTATGAAATTAATGATTATTTAAGTTGATTTTCATGCTCTAATTAAGGTGATAATTTTGGGTATGTGAAAGTGGTAGAATCTTGTTGTTGTTGCATGAAATTCAATGTTTGATTATATTAAGTTGATAACTATGTGTTTTTAGCTTAATTTGATGGAAATCATGATAGTTGTTGTTGAATGATGAATTCATGATTTATCTTCTTGCTATGTGATTGGGAATATGAAAGTAATTTAATTAAGTTGTTGATGATGCTTAAAGTTGTGTTTGGTCGAACTAAGTTGTTGTTGTTGTTGGAACTTTGATGAATTAAGTGAAAACTAAGTGAATTGGAGTATAAATTGTTGTGTTGTTGTGAAAAGAGCCTTAATAGTGTATTTGAACCTTGGAAAATGATTTTAATCATTTTGGGTATGTTGGGGATCAAAATGGGGATTTTTTAAAATGATTTGAGGATGAACCTAAGGCTAAAATATGTTTTTCAGACTAATAAGTCGATTCAAGAAAGTTCGAATCGTATCAATCAGCATTTTGGCAATTTTGAATCGAGTCAGGCATTTTTTAATCGTATAATGTTTTTCTCTGACTTGTTTGAATCGATTCAATAAGATGTGAATCGATTCAGCCTTAATTGTAATCACGAAAGCTGTAGATTTGGATGTTAGCTTTCTTATGGCTTTGGGTTGACTCCATTATCAATTTTAGAACTTAAATTATGACTAAATTACTACACATAAGTCATGTGACATTTTTCATGAAACTTTATCATAACTTTTTTTCTTCCATATTTATTCCTAGTCAATACTACTACTCTAGGTTTGAAAGATGAAAAGTCAATGTTAGATACATCGATGCACAAAAGTTTGTTTAGGGATAGTCATGCACAAAATATACACATACATGTTGGTTACACTACAAACATTTTTTGAAATATGTGAAAGAAGTGTCAAAAGGCTTATAAAAAGGGTGGAGGTTGTACTATTGCAGTATGTTCAATGAGATGCTGCATTAATTTATTATGCATCGTAAGCACTTAGGATAGGCCATGTCCTTGCCATTTATTGATATTCTTTCCATATTTTGGCAGTGCACCAAAGGTCAAGTATGTCTGTTCAACAGCAACCCAGGAAACAAACCTTGAAGGATGGTGTATTTATGCCAGCCAAATCAAACGTAGTTACAATCAAAGCTAAAATCTCTCAAGGGCCATCAGTCCCTCTTTGGAACCCACATTCATCAATGTGGCATTACATAGATCCTCAAGGACATGTGCAAGGACCATTCCCCTTAATTTCTCTACAAGGTTGGCATGATTCTCGCTATTTTTCTCCAGACTTCAAGGTTTGGCAGGCAGGTCAAAGCCAAGATCAAAGTGTACTATTGGTGGATATTCTATCTAAATTTTTCCCTGTGAGGTGTCAATATAGCCGGGATGTCAATTATCAGAGTATGCTTTAGCATATCAATTTTGGTTTAAGAAAAACATGATGTTTTCCAATCCTGGTTAATAACTCGGTTTGATTTTAATGCAACCGACATCCTGCGACTTAAAATTGTAATTGGGCTGTTTCAAATTGCTTCTGCTGGATTCTGTTTCATGCTTGTGTTGTTTTGTATTGTTGTTCTGTTGTTTTTTAGTCCTGTGTTTTGACAGATTTTTGTTTGATTTTTGTTGGCATGTGCTAGTTTTGGTTCGGGTGTAGTTATTGTCTTTGACACTTTTGGCTTGTATGTTTCTCTTTTGCCCACCTTTTCACTTCTTGTGGTGGGTTTTGCAGCTAATAAACATTTTCCAAAAAAAAAAATTGAATTCAATATAGTTTATCGGTATGAGTTCACTACGTTTGAACTTAGCATTGGAGAGTCTGAGGCTTTGTTTGGGAGTTTGGAGTGGAGAGGACGGAAAAGGAAGGCTTTGAATGGTTGAAAATATGGGAGAAAATTATAAAATCTTTCATATTTTTTGAAAGATTAATTTTGTAGAGAATGATAAATTAATGTTTATGATTTATATATTTTTAATATTAAGAATATTATACATACTTAGATTAAATTTCAAGAATTCGTGTAAACCTCCAAAACCCTATTCCAATACAATTTTATAGTTTTCCCAATTGAGGAGAATTTTGTATTTTGAAGAAACATGAAACCCTAAAGTCTTTCCCTCTCAATGTCATCTATTTCTACCACTTATCCCTTCCTTTCTTTTTTCTTTTTCAAAACACTCCCCTCTTTACCCCTTCAAACTCGCAAACAAAGCCTTAGAGAATATCAAGATTACTCATCAACAGGGGCGGATCCACTTAGGAGATATGTTGAGCTATAGCTCCACATGTTTTTTCCTTTTTTTTTTTTTTT
>Ga0228710_1003503_pt1 | contig 24959 bp, 16 predicted proteins | sample MedpolnodulmetaG_FD_177995 | JGI IMG/M metagenome (GOLD analysis project Ga0228710, IMG submission 177995) | Root nodule microbial communities from Medicago polymorpha collected in Santa Monica, California, United States - pink nodules | ecosystem: Host-associated > Plants > Roots > Nodule...
ACCGATAGTGACCATGGTTCGACCTTAACATTTTTTTTTTCCTGAAAAACATATATTTTTAATATCTTTCAAAACAAATATCTTTTCGAATTGTGTTTTTTTTCTAAGAAATATTTTTTGAATTGTTATTTCTAAAATTGTTAAGAAAGATAGAGCGTTCGGTTCTCAAACTTCAACTTATACAGTTACTTATGTGAATGTGAATTTTTAATAACGTATATCATTTTGTGTATTTAACACACAAAAAATAAGAATTTTATTAAAATTTGTTTGTTATAGATTTTTAAAAAAAAATTAAATTGATTTCTATGAAAACTTATTAGAAATGGGATAAATCATTTTGAACTTATTTGTTGTGAATTAAAAAACTAATTTTGACATTCAGTAATTTAGATATTTAATGTTAGAGATTTTACTTAAGTTGTGTTTGGATTGAGAGTTTAGGAGAAGAAGAAAGGGGAAGGTTTACTTTTCTTTTTTAAATAAAAGACTATATAACATGTTTTTCTAAAATAAATTATGTGTGATTGAATTATTATATGATCTTTATCATGTTAGTATATTAACTTCTTAAAAAATATTTCATAGTGTCCTTGATTTAAAACTGAAAAGTAAACTCTCCCCTTCATTCCCCTCCTAAACCCTCAATCCAAACACACCCTTGATAAAAAAATCACATATATTGTTCAAAAGGTACATCTCAAAAATTATTTTTATGGAGGGTATTCAAGATAACTTACCATTTTAAGTTTATTTTTTGACATTTTATCATTAAAAAAAGTCCTAGCAAAAGATGAAATACTTAAAATGACTTTTTATGATATTTGTTTACAACAATTTCTCCTTTGAAGTTTTCTTTAAATATTATTTGTTAAAAAAATTAAAACAAAAAGATGAAATACAAAAATAATAATTTTAAAAATAAAATAAAAAAAGTTATAACAAAAGGGCTCTAAATCATGTGAGTCCAAAATAAATTTGATTACAACCTATGTGAATATACCCCTAAAAAAACATGTGAATTTTAAGCAATCAAAATGAGTGTGATTTGAAAGTATCTATTAAATTAGTTTTATCTAATATTCATTAAAATCTCATTGATCATTACATGGGCTCTAACATTACTCCCAAATTTATTTTTTTGTTTGAATTGAGTTTCATCTCCGTGCAGCTGTGCAGCTGCATAGACTAATTTATAAAGTCGGGTAGAATCGCAATGAATAGCAAAGCTCTCTCTCACATTATTGAAAAAAATGTTAGTAAGGAAAATTTTGACTTTTAACATAAAATTAAGGGTAATTTGATCAGTATAATTAAAATTGTGATAAATAAACTTCTCTCTCCTCCAAAAAAAAAACTCTAGTTGGGGGAGAGAAAAAATGGTTTTTGAGTGGCTTTGCTCTAATGCTCTCTTATTTCCTCCTAAAAATTGAACGATACATACACAATGTATAATATTATCTCTCATTCTCTCCCCTCCTCTCCCCCTCGACCAAACCATACCAACCCTCGAGGTTGTAGGGAGTATATGTCATAATTTCCTATATTATCTATCTTTCTCTCCTTAAGCAAATGTTAGTGAGCGTGAGTCGTGTTAATTTCAAGAGTTTAAACCCTAAAATTCGTGGTTACTACTTATTTGGTGTTCCTGACATCATCATTCACACTCTTAGATTTTCTCACTGGGTTAGGGTAGTCACAAAAAAAAACATCATAAATAGTTTTAAAACAAATTTGATATTAATGCTTTAAGGTATAATTAATTCGGAAAAATAATAACTACAAGAGAATTAGTAAACAAACAAATTTTAAGTTATTGAATAAATTTTATCTTGTGTAATGTTTGACAAACAATCACAACACAAATAAAATAATATAAGATCTAATGTAAGAGTTACCTCTAATTATTTAAACAATGATTTTTAAGGTGATGACTTAATTAAGTCCATCTTCAGTGGAACCAAAAGTAGAATTGTTAGATTTAATTGATTGTCTTGATTTATTAGAGATAAAAGTGGGAACATCTGCACATTTTCATTTTCACACAAAACCTAACTTCTCCTCCTCTGGTGTCTGACAGTTTCTCAAAGACACAAATACTCCACAAACCATGACATGAATTCAAAAAACACATCCCTCTGCATTACACTATCTGCAACTTGTTCATGGAGTCATCTTCATCGCATGAAGCTCTTGTTTATTCATTGCTATTACATTTTAATAATGATTACTCACCTAAAATTTGATGTTTACTTTTCCTACCTAAGTTATTTTGTCATCATTAATGTTTTATTGCCGCACTAAATTAAGCTTTAAAACAAAAAACGGTGTTTTTGAAAGTTTCATGAAATTGTTTTGTGGTGACTATCATAAAGTTTTTATATCGGAGGTTTGGAGAAACGATTTTGAGGATGTAATTTGTCAAAGATTTGGCGTGATTTTCATCAATCACAAGAGATTTGTCTTTGATTTATTGTATAATTTGGCGACTCGATGTTAATGTTTTAGAGAAAAAAAAGTTTCTACCATTATCTCTATGAGAGAGATTAGACAAAATTTGTGTCGAAATGCATCAATATTCTCATTTTTATCTATAATAAATTTGAACTATGAAATAAACCTAATAGTATTTATTTGGTGTTTTAGCGATGAGGGACTTAATCAAGTTATCACCTTAAAAACCACATATTTTAAACACTATCTTACAAATGATTATAATGATTTAATAATAAAAATACCAAAAAATAAATATCTCAAACAATATTGTTTAACCACCACTATATCAATATAATCTACTTTTAATATGGTTTAAGAATTGTTCAAATTAAGTGTAATAGTTTTTAATTACGTGTGCAACTAAATTAAATTAAATAATCACTTTAAATAGTGAAATCATGTTGCTCTAATTTAGTTATAGATATGTACTTTAATTTGACTTCATGTTGCTCTTTTGTTTTATTGAATGTTTGAATTTGTTGTTATTGTTGCAAAATAGTGAAATCACACGAGATGGAAAACACGATAAACAATATTTGAAAAGTTATAACTTTTAGCATGTTAATAATTTTCTCTTAGTTTTACTTTTAATGCCTTAAAATATGATATAAATATTCTCTTGGCTGCCTAAATAATTGGCCATGAAATTAAAAAATATATATGGAATAAGAGTAGTAATCATAATACCATATGCTCATGCATTTTATTATGCGTGCAAATAAATTTAATTTATTAATCACTTTAAATTTTATGTTGCTCTCTTTTAGTTTTAGATATGCACACTATGTGATTGGTAAAATGTTGAATTGAAATAATTGAAATTTGAAACTTTAATTTCACTTAACATTGCTCGTTTGTTTTGTTGTTGAAAACAAAACAAGAGATAGAAAACATGAAGAACAAATGTCCTGAAAGTTATAACTTTTTTGAAGTTAATAATTTTCTTTTAGTAAGATTAATAAATAAAACAGTATACATGCAACATCTTCAAAGTGGGACTCATACTAGAGCTAATATACTACACTCACACATTATGTTAACAAGTCTCCATAACTCATATTATGCTATGCTATGGATGGAATTGGAATAGGTATCAATGAAAGATCAAGTGAAATCATTTGCAACGATTGAAATCCATGAATCCAATAACCAACATAATCAGTCTTATTAATCTTCAAGTTATATCAATTTTCCTTTAAGTGTACAACAACGTCCCGCTTTTGAACAATCTTTCCAAAGGCAAACATCTCGTAGGACCATGAATCAGTATATAGCAAGGCTAAAGCATGCACGTTCAATTCCCTCTCCATCCTGATCAAGAAATCATGCGGGCTTTCTGCAAAGACAATAATACACTGAAAGCGTTTATGAAACCTTTGGCGAGCCAATTCTGTAATAACATGAAAATCAACCATGCCCCGCTTTGGAACAATCCATCTCAGCCCCACACTCATGATATATCAATTTCTCATTCACCAATGTCATCCCCAAGGAAAATAAAGGATGCGGCCTTTCCCGAGAGTGGGAGTTGGCGGGTTATGGTTTTGGACCTTCGAGTCTGCGATAATGTCACAATCAGATTTGAGTTCCTTGGCTTTCAAATTGATGGGACAAACGAGGGCTTCTTTGGCATTCAGGAAACAAATAGTAAGCCAATTCCGTAACAACACGAGAATAAGACACCAAATTTTTTTCCCATAGAATTTTAATATATCAACTCGCATAATTTTTTGTCTCTCACCAAATTTATTTATTTATCTCATTTCCTCATATTCATACACTTCATCACATGATTTTATCTAATTACTCATTGTACTCTTGTCTAATTGCAAATTGATCTATTAAATTTTATTTTTTATTTGCAAATGTAGTAACTAACTTTGAATCTCCTTATATTGTTTAGACTCTTTTTATAGAATTATGTTTAACATTGTAAGACAACAACCCTAGATTCAGCTCCACCCACAACAACCCAAAATTCAGCAGCTCCCACAAGCCCAAACCCAATTTCGAGCATAATTTCTAGTACAAATCCTAGTGCGAGCCCAAGGCCAGCCAAATCAGAATCAGCAATGGACGGTGGATGCCCTTGTTGCTATTATACCCTTTGTTGCTGACGTTATTTCAGCTGGATTGCCTCCTGCTCAACCACAAGGTTTTTTTGTTATAACTGATATATATATATATATATATATATATATAGGAGTTATTGGTTCTAAAGAGGGTTAAATCATGGTCCAGCACCAGATCTTGAACTTTTTCAAGCATTCGGTGGTGCTTGAATTTACTAGTTATTTTCTGACAAAAAGTGACATGGATACACATTTTCAGTTTTCGTGTAATGGAACTGTAGATGTTTCCACCTTTGATAAAATTCAACTTTAAATTCTTTGTCATTAACTTTCGGGCACCACAACAATTTATTCAATTTTAAAATATTTTTGCTGAGAAAAACAAAGTAAGACAATCAAACCTAAATAAATAATGTTTGTAACTTACTTTTACAAATAATTTAAAGAGAGTATGTCAAGGATTTCTCACTTTAAGTGTAATTGTTTTTTTATTATACGTGCAATTAAATTTAATTCATTAATCACTTTGAATTTTATGTTGCTCTCTTTTAGTTTTAGATATGCACACCATTAATTTGATATCTCTGCCAATCATATTTTTCAGTTTTCTTATCAGCAGTTGGATGAAGATTTTGATGCTTGTTTCCGCAAATTTTTTTGAGAAGATGCCTGTAATGATTCTGCTGTTAACATTTCTTTTCTCCAGCAAGATCCTGTGTTCCAGGAAATAGTGACAATTGATCGTTTGAAGGAGCATTTCCAAGAATGCAGCAAAATCACGTATGCGAAAGCCACGAAAACTCATGGACCTGATGAAAATGTGGGCTGCACAATCGAAGCATATATTCGCTTCGAATTACAAAGCTGTGTTACCATAGCTTTGGAATTCCATGAAACCAAGTTTGGTGTGTCAACTTTGAAGGTTTACGCTCTACATAAACATCAATGTAGAGTAAACAGTCGTCACAATTGCACGTTTGCTGTGAAGTTGCTTGTGCATAACGGTTTTGTTGGCATGCAAAAGAGACCGTTTGGCGGTATTCACGACCTAAACCTGTTATTTCGTTATTATTGTGTGACTGCATTATTCTCATGGTAATATAGTTTTAAAGTTTCTCAGTGATTTTTCTTCCTACAGTAAGATAACGCCAAAACATTATTCCAGATACCTCAACATTCATGCATTCAAATTTTCGAATCAGACGAAAGCAGAATTAAAGGTGAAGCAAAAGTCAGGATATTTCGGGGAGATAGAGCATATCACTATTGGCATTTGTCAAACTAGATAGGATAGTTTTGCTTGTGTTTTATTCAAAGAGCTTAAAAGTGTCGGAGTAGCTATCAACGGCTTCAATGGACAAGTTCATGATAGTTATAAATGAGAAATGTATTTCACCCATTGCCATGTATATGATGAATTCTGTAAGGAGTATAACGTAGCGAAGGCTGTAGAATGTTACGCTGTCAATCATTGGTGTGGATGTTGTGAAAATGTGTAGACTGACTGTAATTTTGTTGGCATCTGCAAAATTGAATAGCGGAGAAATTGATTGCTTCATGATATCTAACTCTAAAGTTGACACGATGGGAGATGACCATTTATACTATTGGATGTTTAGATTTTTTGAATGTACTTTTTGTACTGATTTCAGAACTGCATATTTGTATAAAAAAAAAAGGATATGTACATCATGTGTTTGGTAAAATGTTGAATTGAAATAATTGGAACATGAAAATTTTTAATTTCACTACACATTGCTCGTTTGTTTTGTTGAATGTTTGATTTTGTTGTTGAAAAAGAAACAAGAGATAGAAAACATGAAGAACCAATGTTTTCGAAAATTATAACTTTTTTTAAGTTAATAATTTTCTTTTAGTTTTAGTTTTGATACCTTAAATTATTATATATCTATTCTTTTAGTTACCTAAATAATCAATAATGAAATTAAAAAGGAGACATGGAATAAGAGTAATAATGGTAATACTTTATTTTCTTCAAGTGTTATTAAAAATGATGTTTCCATACTATACCAATTTAATCATCAGTAAATGCAATTGTACAACACAACTGTAAAAAAGGTTTCATTACTATCTCACAAATAAAATATATTGAGATATAAAAGTTTAATTATTTTTAAAACTTCAACTCACATGCTGATTAAGAACTCTCATTTAATTATGTTGTTGTTTAGAGTTCTATAAGACTCTTTGTGTGTTGTTCAAGTTTGCTTACAACCTCCTCATGATTTCTTTCCACAATTTTTTTCAATAGTTTGATTTTGGTAATGTTATCCCTAACGATGAAAGTAAAAGTATCTATAAATCGTTAATTTTTGTAATAAACAACTAAAAAAATTGCTTTGATGGAAAGTCAATTAACCACACACAAAAAGTGATTGAATGAAAAAACTCTTTGTGCTCAATAAACACAAAACCAACAAGTTGACGAAGATGAGGGTAGAGGTACAAAAGTTAAATATGTGACATTATAATAACAAACTAGTGTCAAATCTTTGTACTTACATATATACGAAAATCATTACGTAAGGAAAATAATTAAATGGTTTATTACAACAATGTTTCGACATGATTGAAGCCAACAACATTGTTGTTAAAGCTGTCAAAACGGGCGGCCCGACCAGTTTAGGCCTGGCCCTAATGGGCTTCGGGCTTTATCGGGCTGGGCCAAAAAGCCCGGTTGAAAAACGGGCTTGAAATATGCTACCCGAGCCCGGCCCTACACAGGCCACGGGCTAAACGGGTCGGCCCGTATTAGAAATTACATTTTTTTTAATAAAAAAAAGTAGTATAAGATACTCCTATAAATTTTTTTATAAATACTATTTTTAATATGTTTAAATAACGTCTAGCACAAAAATAAATTGTATTCATTTTTGTACAAACTTCGTAAACAAAAAAAGCGAGGAAAACAATTTTAAATGAATTAGATACGTTATGGTTATTGATATTTATATATTCGATCTTTAAAATTATAAATAACGAAACAAATAAATATAATTTTATATTACATTTATATTTGTGTTAATTCATTGAATTTTCACTTTTATTTTTTACTTTACAATCAACTAAGTAAAGAATATTTTGAAAAAAATATATAATTTATAGGATTTTTTTGTTATGCGGGCTAACGGGCTACCCGCGGCCCTTTCGGGCTAGCCCTAACAGATACCGGGATATTTAGGGCCGGGCTAAAAAGCCCTATTCAAATCCGGGCTCAATATTTAAGGCCCAAGCCCTATAGTTAATCGAGCTAAACGGGCTAGCCCTTACGACTCAGCCCATTTTGACAGTTCTAATTGTTGTATAAGTATTCTTAACCTTTTTATAATATTAAACTCTGATCTGATGTAATATGTTTTCTAAAGGTGCAAGACAAACAATTTACATAATACAATTGTTTAATATTCTCTTAAAAAAATACATTTAATATTCAATTCTCAAAATATTTTGTAGGTTAATCCTAATCCATCTTATGATTTGTCTAATGAGATTGCACAATTGATTCGAATTTAGTTATTGTATCAGGATGATGAGAGTGTGGGATTCAATTCTAGGTTCGAGAATAGTTATCGCGTTAAGAAATTATCGACGATAACTATAATATTATAAGGAATGTTTAGAATATTTTAAATCGACTCACGTGCAGCCTTCATATTTTATAATGAAAATTTTAATAATTGTTTAGAATATTATTATAATCTCTATAAAAATAGATTTTTTTATTAAGACATGAATTAAATACGATTTTTTTTATGTTTTCGGCATTTAAAACATAAATATCCCAAATTATTTATCCCATTAAAAAATGCAGTCAATAATCTATAGAAATGAGAAGTTAAGGGGGTTTGTTTGAGGGTTACGACATTTATTCCTAGATATTAATTTTCTCAGGAATGGGAAGGTGAAAAAAAATTTCTAGGAAAATATGAGAATAAGTGTTTGGTTAATTGTTTAATTCCTAGGAACGTTTTTCAAAATAATTCCAAGGAATTGGTAAAATATGTTTGACTTGAAACGTAGAATCCTGAGAATGAACGTTATAATTACACAAATACCCTATTGTAAAAATCATTTTCTTTGCAAGTAAACTGTACAAGTTACAAACCAATTACCTCAGAAGTTGCAATAATGACTAAATGGAAGAATGAACGTAATTGCGATGAGAATGAACGTAATTTTCCTTGATAATTGAAATGATAGTGCAATGCTTAGATATTTTAAAGTTTGAAGGCTTGAAGTTACCTTCAATTGATTAATGTCGAATAATTCATTCAATTTAATAGCTAATTCAATCATTTAAGCCATTTGAATAGAATCTACAGGGTTTTATAGGGACACAATTAAAGTCTATAGGGTTTGTGGTTAGAAGCCAATGATGAAACCTTATGTAATTTCTTAAATAAGATTTTATCATTGATAAACAAATTTCTGAATATTAACTTGTATCTTATTAAATTTGTTTCTTAATGTATTCATCTTGGTAGTTGTTCGTGAGGCTTCTTACTAAAGATTTTGACTACTTGAAGACAACAAGCTGCTATTATTCTTCCATTAGTTTTTATAGGATAAAATGAATTATCTCTCAATGTAGCTTCCAACGTGCTTTCAAAAGTCCAAAACATGTTTCTATTACATTTCTAGCTGAAGAATGTTTTATATTGAAAAATTCTTTAGGGGTAGATGGTTGTAATTCATTCCTCCACTCACTAGGGTGATACCTTTGACCTTCATAAGGAGTAAGAAATCATTCTCCATTCATGTATACATCATCACATAAATGATAACACCCTATCATAAATAAAACCGAAGTTAAAATCCATAAATTATGCAAGACATGTTTTATTTCTATATTAATTTATACTATTGTACTTTGAGGAACCATTGAACCATTTGGTCGAGAAATAACATCTCTAAGGACTCTAGAGTGAGCAGCTGATCCCTCCCAACCAGACAAAACATATATGAATTGTAAATCTGGTGAGCATACACCTAACATATTTGTAGCTGTCTCATCCTTCCTTGTTCTATATCTACTTTTGTCAGCTTCCGGCACATTAACGTTGATGTAAGGGCCATCAAGAGCTCTTAAACAATTTTTAAAGTATTTCCATCGTTCGTCTATGTTGACCTCCAAAATTGGTTTGTTTTATCAATTTTTTATGGCACTTCAAAACTGCCAATAATACATTACTGAAATGCCTACTAATCGTTTCACCAGATCTAAAAATTGTTTTCTAATCATTCTATTCTTAACATGATGTGCCAATATATGTAAAAACATGACCACCAACTCCTCCACACACATGTGTCGAGTAGGAAGCAAACCACCAATAACTTGCGACATGTCACATAGTTTGTGGTAAGCAACTCTATTCATCCTTGTATTTTCAACGCAAGCCAAATCACTCATGTAAATAATTCTACGAAAATGGACTTCTCTAACTAAACTTCTTTCATAAAAATCTCATGACCTTTTACGCTTTTTAGAACGCTTACTTAACTCAAGGTAACATAACACAATTGTCATCAACATAAAGTAATTCAACATCTCCATATATATAATAAACATTGATATAATCTTTTTCTTCTTTTCACGCATTTCCATCAAATGTGTCATGATAAAAAATAAAATAAAATATTTGTTGCACATATCATAATACTATATTAGAAACATAGGAATTACACCACATACAACATTCTAAACATAACACAAACATCAAACAATATAATGATTCCAAATTAGATAACATTGCACACTTTTGAACATCATATATGAATAATACTAAGAAATAAACATGTTGTCTCTAACCAACAAAAATATAGCTATTCTGCATAAACCAAAATAGAACCCCAAACAACAAAGGTGCTAAAGCTCAATAAACCAGCTAAACAATTCCCAAAAAATAAAATACATTACTCCATAACACTTATTACCTCAACATACAATCTCCAGAATTTCAATACCAATTATAATACAAACAAATGAGAACCTTAATCTAACTTATTACCACCTCGCAGACAAAAGTGATATTCATGAAAAGCATAAACCTCAATTATCTCTAAATATTGTACATTGTTAATTTGATAAAGGGTGCTAGGATATCAACTACTAAGTCAAGTTAAAAATGAAATAATTATATGATAATCAACATCTTTTTTAAGTTTAAATAAAAAAAGCATTCACCTGAATCTTGTCCTATATCTGAAAAATTATATATTTGCAAAATTATTTTATTTTATCTTTAAAAAACTAAGATTCTTCAATTGATACAATTAGAAGGTGAGAAAAAAAACATGAAAATTAATACTTCAAAGAACAATGTTTTTTTTTAATGAAATTAAGTAAAGATTTGAAAAACAAAAAACAACAAAAATAAGTATCAACCTCTCAAAAAACAAAAAGAGAAGATTAAGTGAATCAAAATCAACAATATCCATGTTACTAGTTTACCAAAACAAAGGTGGGTTAAATTTCTCAAAACAGGAACAAAAATGGGTTGAGAGAAGACAATAAACAACAACAGTAGACCAAAAAACAATGATATAATGATATCAATCACCAAATCTATGTTGAGTAATGGAAGAATTGAAAAGAAATTTGATGGTACGTTGAAGAAAAGAGTGAAATCTAGAACCAAAATAGCAAGCAGTTGATGAACACCACAAAGATGATGGGTTTTTATAGAACATCAGGGAATGTGGGATGTTTAGCGGGAGTAAGAGTTCACAAAGAAAAAAACGGGAATTTTAGGGACATAAATGACTTTTTAAATAGATCATGGGTTTACATTTCCTGGGAATAAAAGTTTCCCAAACTATCCAACGGAATAAAAGAGACGAAAAATATGTGGAACGTGGGGAGAATGTGGGGGAGCTGCTTTCCTGGGAAAAATTTAATCCTAGGCATATTCTTGTTTTTCCCATCTACCTAACAAAACAATCTTTAATTCCAACCTTAGATTCCTGGGAACTATTTTGGTAACCCTCAAGCAAACACACAGAGATATTCTTCATTAGTGGTATAGAAAACATAAATAAAAAAAAACAGAAAATGATAAAGTAATAAACAATAGAGTGCATATCAAGAAACTAAACATTAATGATGATTTGATATCGTAAAGTGATATATATTTAGGTCAAACATATTTTGTCATTGTTAAAATAACATATTGACTTTAGATTAAATCTTTCTTGGAATAATCTTGAGATGAGATACATCAAGCCTAAATTAATGAACTTTGTACCCAAAATAAATATTTAGGAAAAAAACTTAAATCAAACATCAAAGAATTTTTTAATACATTTATCAACTAAGTAATTAAACTCAAGTAGGTAACAAAATATAATTAATAACAAATTATTCATGAGAATTCATATTCAAATTTTTAGCAGACATTTATTGGTTTATCGGACCCGATTCTCATAAAAGCAGGAGGATCCTAAAAAAGGTTCAAATATATATATTTTATCTAGACGAAATATCTCATGCGGTTCTTTAAGTTAGTTATTTCTAATAAATTAGTTATTTATTTTTATTTTGCAACAAATTTTGTCTTTTTTTTTTCTTATAACAATATGGTCCTTTAAGTAATAAAATATTTAAAATGTTGTCATTTTTTTAATCCAACTTTGTTAAAAAAATGCATATGTCCAAAATGTATTTATGACACCAAAAATAATTACTTAGACAGATTTTCTTATTCTTGTTTCCGAATTCAAATCTAATTTTACACATAAATGTTTAATTAACAACATTACAAATAAACTAATCAAACAATTTTGTTTTGATCCATGACCGAATAATACACATATGAACTCTAGTTTTGCAAGCAATGAATTTGGACCCACCAACTTAGCATTAAACATCTACATAAACAATTTTGAACCGAGTTTGATAAAAATAGAGTATTGATGAAAATATTTTATGACTTAAAATACCAATTTGTTACAAAAAAAAAAAAAAAAACCCTAAAGGACTAACTTAATACAAACATCTAACTTGAAAGGTCGCATGAGATATTTGGCCTTTTATTTACTATCATTCCTTCAACCCGATATAATGTTTTCAAAGTTTAAGAACAAGATAAAATTAACAACCTTCAAAGCCTATTTATTTTTTTCATCAATCAATGAATAAAACACAAACATGAGATTATGTCTTACTTTGCAAGCATATTTTTCACCAAAGATCCTCAAGTCTCTTTCACTATGTGTATGTTTGATTTTAATTTAGCGGAACAAAATTAGTTATAGAAGTGTATAATTGATTTTGACATATTTTGATATTTTTATGTTGAAATAATTTTCCTTCTAAAATTGAATCAAACTTGAAGTAAATGTTTGTAACTTTTGACTTCAAACATTATTTTTACACTCAAATTTATTATTAAACTCATTTTTATGTGAATGCATTCAAACATAAAACACTTAACGTTCAAGCAACTTTTAAAACCATTTTACAAAATTAATTTATTCAAAATCAACCTTTGTCACTTCAGAACCAAACATAACCTGCATCTAGCTCTCCATCTAGCTCTCCCCAAATTGGTGGACAAGTGAATCACAATGACTTTCACCTTTGTTCGTCCAATCGTGCTGAAATTCCTAAAGTTAACAGTGTTTACTTTTTTGTTTTAAAAAGTGTTTAGTTTTTTGTTTGAAGTATGGTTGATAGTGTTGACTGTTGAGTGATGAGAATTCATTTGGAAATAGATAGAAAGTAACCATACAAGAAATAGATAGAAAGTAAACCTTACAAAGAAGGTTGTTCTTGATTCCCTTCTTATGCCGATGCGCAAAATGGTCTATTTGACAACTAAAAGAACCTCTAATAACATTCTTATTCTTGAAAAGAAAACAAAAAAAAAAAAATCACTGATATTTTGTAAAGCATCCGAAATGCAACCTCGAAATCCACCTTTATTTAGATCATTAACCAAATCTATTAAGAGCAGTGACGGAGCCAGAAAATTTATAGAGTCCGGGCAAAAAATTTGTCGCAAATTGACATGTGACATAATATATAAACAATCATAAATCGAAATAAAAGAGGTTTCTTATTTTGTCAACAAAAGTACAATTTAAAATAGGGTTATTAATTGAAATTGACCATATAATATACGTGAATTCTGACAATTGACTCTGTAACTAAATAACATGTATTCTGACCATGTAATTTGAGATTTTTTATTATTTATAACCCTATAATATAGGCGATGTCCAAAAAAGCAACCAAGAGATTGAATTTTTTCATGATTTCTTAGAGGCGAGTTAAGAACGTTAAAGTATGGCTTTACACAAATTTTTTTTTTCTTTTCGACAAACGACAAATTAATTATGAATTTTTAAAGTGTCAAAAACTCAAAAAGCAAAACAACAGAAATCTCGACCTATAAATCGAATTTTGTACTCATTATTTGCAGAGACATCTATAAAAATACATAAAAATGATCTGTAAAGTTTCATAGCATTTCGAAGTCGTTTAAATTTATTTTGATTTTTCAACCAAAACGTGCAAAATTGAAATTTTGTTCCGCGTAAGCGTATACTCACAAGTCAAATTTAGTTCCTTAATTTTGTAAGCATGACTAGAACGTAATAAGAACCTTCACAATAAAATTTTGTAGTTTTTAAACGGGATACAAATTAATTATAAATTGTTTAAGAAATTCATAATTATGAGGGAATGAAAATTCATAATTAATTAATCCCTAGTCGAAGAAATTTAATTTTTTGTGAAAAGCTATATTTTAACGTGTTAAACATGTATGCAAAAAATAGTGAAAAAATTCAACCTGTAGGTCACATTTTTAGACTACGCGTATACTATAGGGTGTTAAAAAATAAGAAGAAATTCAAGTTACAATGTTAGAATATTTGTTTTGTATTTTACAGGGTCATTTTTCAGACATAATGTATATTACAGGGTCAATTTGAACAATTAACCCGTTAAAATAAGAGAGATGAACCCGTCAATAGTGTGCTAAATAAAATTAGGAGGTAAATGTCTTTTCCGAGACCTATTTGCGTGTGAAAATTTTCAGATTTTGCCCAAATTTTTCTTTTTGTAAGTGTGTTAATTGACTTTTGGGTTGGGTCTAATGTGCAAAAATTATCGATCGAACCCGAGCGACCGTCCAGGGTCGCCGGGCAGTGAAACCGCCCCTGATTAAGAGGTCAAGATCCTCTTCATTTAATGAACATTCTCATTATTATTTTATTTCACGTGTGTATATTTTTTTGATAAAAATGTCTATTGAACGGAGAGGATTTCAACCCTATTAAATGTGTGTTTGTTTTAGCATTTGAGTCGGCACCACCGTAAGTTAAAAGACTTTGTTCACTAATACAAGAATTTGAGTATTTGAAAAAGGCTTAACGAGTATGCACTCTATGTGTAATATTAGTTCTATATTAACATCCCGATAAAAACTCATCACATTATTGCCACATAAACCCACTTCGTAACCGCATTTTAAAAACAACGGTAAAATATTTGATTTTTATTGGGAATCAATGTAAACTAATTTAAATTTACCATACATTTCTTAATTCTCAAATAAAAATAACACAAAATAAAAGTCTACTCATAAGAACCCCATAGGACATAACTATTTTTAAAATATACTGTGTTGTGCTGATGTATTAGTTTTGTACTTGTTTTGTGTGCACATTTTGTGTTATAGTCTTAATAAAGCTTTCTTGACCTTTTCAAAAAAAATAAAAATCTAACTAAAAATTACTCAACAATAGAATTGGAAAGACCCTTTTATTGTTAATATATTCTTTTTCGGGACCAATCAAAGCTTATTCCTTGTATAGTCTATAAAAACTTGGAAACTATTTTTTTTAAAAAATTAATAATTGGAAACTAAACCAAATGACCACTAAAATAAATATTCAGGTACAACTTAATCCTAAGTTTAGATTTTTTTGAAAGCAAAGGATGAGAAAAAAAATCATCCCAAGTCGTTTCCTCATAAATATAACCAGCTTTAAAAGGGTTCACCCTTCATTAAGCAACTTTACTAGCACAAGACTATAATACTTTGTTTGTGAGTTTGAAGGCAACGAGATGTGATACTTTGGAAAAAAAAGAAAGGAGCAAGTGGAAGAAACAAATGAGTTTGCAAGGAGAAGACTTTAGGGGTTCAGTTTTCTTCACAATACAAAACCCCCTTAAAATTAAAAAATATTAATTATAAACATTAAATATTCTTTCAAAAAATGTGAAAGAAAGATTTCTCTATTTTCACGGTGACAAGGCACTTACTGCATCTGTAGATTTGCTGGGGACAACTGCTTCATTGTGTGTTTTAACTTTGATCATTATCCTTGCCATCAGATCCCACTTCAAAAATGGTAATAGAGCAACAGCCTATGTCTGGCAGGGAGGTTACATATTGCTGATTTATTTATGTTCACTTAAAAAATATTGGTGTTATCGCAGAAATCTGTGTCGGAAAACAAATCCAAATCAAAATCTCTCTTCTGGAATAGCACCTACTCAAAGAGCTCATAGTAAACAATCAATACAAACTATAACCTATACCGATTATGAGAGGAGAGGAAGAGAGAGGCACTAGAAAAATAACACATATACCTGATATGAATTGGCTAATGAACAAATGAAATAAGGAATAAGTTGAAAACTACAGCTAGGCATTGCTTCAACCAATTTAACTAAATCAGTTTTGCAATGGTTTTGCTTTGCGGATGTGTCCCATGCTATTGACCAGATCCTTGCGAGTGCAGACAGGGAACATGTTAATGTTTTTGAATGCTTTCAACCGCCACAGAACATATGGGAAGCTGAGCTGATCCCTAGATGTGAAGCGAACCACCTCATTAAACCAGACGCACATCAATAGATTAGTTAGTGGTGTATGCTTCCTCACGATAACAGAGGCTTCACATAGAGCTGCAGAAACAAGTTTGATTCGATTGATAAAAAGTTGAATCAGTGGAACTCAAAGTTTGGCAACAGACTAGCTGAGAAGATTGGCATCTATCAACATACATACAACTATAGCCTACCGACAAAATCAATTGAAAATATGACAGCAAAATATTGGATAAAACAGAACATAAATTTTTCTGTATGAAGAAAAGAAGACAAAATGTTAAATTACTGTTAGCTAATGAAAATATAATCCGTACCTTTCTTTCCATTAAATCTCTTGTCTACAGGCATGCCATCTTTTCTGTATTGATTCAGTTGCACTTCAACTTCCTCTGGCTTCGCTTTGTTTTTCTTGACAACAGCCTTAGCCTCATCATAGACACTACTACGAGCTCCATGTTCTGATATGGCAAGTACAGAACTTGTGCGCCAAAGGAGTGCTTCCAACACACCTAGTGGGTCCCTCCTAAATTGGGACTTGGAGTCTACCCAAATAGAGTATTTTGCTTGAGGGAAAAGGCGATGGCTTAACATCTGAAAGATATCCAAGCCCACACGTGGTTGAAAAAGGAAACAAATAACGAAAAAAGCTTTCTAAGAGGAAAGTACCCCCATGGGGTTAATGAAGACAATAGATATTTTCAACATGATTCACATATCAGCAAATGGAAAAATTAGGAATCTTGTGAGACCATTTTGGTAGGCCATGTGAAAGTGCAGCAACACAAAAACTATGCATATGAAACATAATCAAAATGAAGCAAATGACGTATAGAAAGAGAAGCAGGCATCAAATATTTAATACCTTGGGAATTTTACCATTCAACCTTTGATCAGAAAAAGGAAGATCCTGAACGACAATAACACGCCACTTTCCAGCAAATCCATTATCCCCAACTCTGCGACCCACTAATTCCTGTGCTTTTAGAGTGATTTCATCCCAGAATGCTACATAGCAAACCTGCATACCACTAAATAGATTTGGCAAATAAGATTACTGACTTCTAAGATATGTCAGGAATAAAGTCTTATACTACTTAAATAACCTTCTTAAGCGAAGCCTCTGACATTCCAATCGGTTGATAAAGATCATCTCCACCACCAAATGCACAAGTAGATACCACCACTTTGCAACCTTGCATGAAACTTTTATCTTCATCTGATATCCTAAACCCACCATTTGCACTGTAGAACCCACAATGTGCCGTCGTAGTTTCTTTCACCTATACAACGAAGAAACAAACCAAACAATATATTACGTATAACAATATATAACTACAACCGAGCGTATCCAGTAGGGCACACAAGTAGCAAAAAAGTGAATTAAAATTAATCTAGGAGAAAATAATATAAGCAGCACTAATCACCTCAAAACTTCTATCTCTTTCCTCAAATGTTTGATTTCCAGTAAATAAATTAAATCTTGTATCCTCTGCACGCAATTGAGACAAGGTAGCATTCCCTCCTATTAAAGAAGCATCAGTCGCTGACATATACAAGACTTTACCAATAGGTAAACTAGATTCTTCTTCCACGGGAATCTCTAGTTGCTCAAGTTTTTCAGGTGGTAGAAGCTTCAAGCAACCTGATAGAATTAACTCAAATGTCATACACAACATCGGCCTCCTTAAGTTTTATCAAAATAAAATACACAACCTCAGTCATTCCTAGAAGTGAAATGAAAGAACTAAGGACAGTAAAAATAAGTGCCTATTTGAATTCACTTTATGATATCAAGGCATAATGTTCTCTCACATATCTTAACCCAAGTCATTAATCCCTATAGTTTTCCATTTAGTTTTTGTAGAACTTCCTCTGCCTCTAGTGATTTAACTACCCTCCATCTGATTTACTCTCCTTACTACAAAACATACAGGTCTTCTTTCTAAAAACATAATTCAATTCACATTCAACTCACTTAAAATCAATTCTTTTCGCCACAGTGCCAAACACACACACAAACATAAATCCGCAAGGAAATAAACAAAGTTTTAACCAAATCAACCAATCAATGAATTGAAAATGAAGAAAAAGAGTTATTGATTGGGGGACTTACGTTCTCTAACACCAGCAACAACATGAGTGGTAGGATCAAGACGATTCAAGTTGGTTTTAACAATAGTCTCTTTAGATTTAGATTTAGATCGATCATGATCTTGATTTTTGGTTGTTGAAGGAATGTTGGAAGAAGAAGAAGAAGTACCAATTCGTGTAATCTCGTAAAAGAGTAAAAACGCAGCTGGAATAATGATGAGTAACATCCAGTATTTAACGAGAAGCTTCTTGAAGAAACGTTTGTTACCGAGCTTCTTCCGTTTGCGGCGAGCGCGAACGCGCATTCGACCTAGTTCATCGGTTTCGTCGTCGGAGATTGAGATTGAGATCGGTAGAGTGTTGCTGTGGAACATTGAGAAGAGAGACCAAATCGGAAGAGATAGATTTAACGAACCTAATAACTGCCTCAGGTGATTGATTGATTGATTTACTTGTGCTGTGCGACCTGCACAAACTAACTAATCAGATCAGGGTTCTAAATTTCTAATTATGATTAGTTTATAAACAAAAATTAAAATTTCATACTTATTAAAAAAATTATAAAAGATTAATTTCCACTGTCAAAAAAAGATATTTGTGATTTCTTGAAGAACAAAAAATCCTCAATAAAAATATATATATATTCATTGAAGAATATTTTAGAAATGTGTAGTTAAATAGAGTTCAAATAGTTATTATATTTCTTTATATTTGAGATCACCAAATATGAGTATTTTTAGTTTATCATTTGAGATTATATACACACACAATTTGATACACAAATTGAGATAGAAGAGAGCCTTAGCTAGTTCTTAATTTTGTTGCTAACAAGTGTGAAGTGGTACCAACAATGAGTGTGCAAATTGGCTTGCTAACTCCCTCCGATGATCCCTCAAGATTTGGCACAATCGTCACTCACAATTGAGTCATTTTTTATTAGTCGTTGCTCGTTCGCAAGCTTAGTATATGATTCACTATTTTCTTTTGTCGTTTTGTTTGTTTCTCATAAGAAAAGAGAGAGAGGTCTCTCCAATGGTTTATGAGAAGCGGCTGAACAAAGTCATTGTTGAGTTCTGTTTGAAGGAAATTCACTATTTAGACTCAGAAATTACTGATAGCTGTTTTAATGATGGTTTAATCTTTCCTGATATAGATCATATTATGTTCCATTGTAAGGCTTTCTTGTCTAGGTTAGTCAATACTACTCAGTACTAGCGTGGATTATTTGGGGTTACCACAAACATTGGCTCTAAAAACTGCATGTTATATAGTATACACATGGTACAAGGCCACAACAACCATCTCCAGAAATTTTACAGATAGTTGAGATATTCAGATACAATGTTTCAGACATTTCAATACACTTGAACAAGGAACAAATAATACACATAATCAATTAAAAGAGGAAATAACATATATTTCAGGTCTCCAAAGAAACCTTCAACATAGTAAAAAGGTGTATTTGGGTTGGCTAGTTAACTACATTTCCCAATTCCATACTGTCAAAAGAATAAGGAAACAAAGGGCAGGATTCCGAATACAAAGGCCTCAGTGAAACCTACAATCAATGGTTCTGAAACTGAAAGTAACCAACTACAGAGATACAAGGAAGGATAAAAAGGACAGACGATACATGTAGAACTCCACCCTCAACGCTTAGAATATTGAGGAGCTTTACGAGCTTTCTTGAGACCAACTTTCTTCCTCTCAACAGCTCTAGAATCTCTAGTCAGAAGCCCTTGTTGTCTCAAAGGTACTCTATGACCTTCACTAACCTTCAGCAACGCACGAGCAATACCAAGGGTGATTGCCTGAGCCTGACCAGAGAGGCCACCACCCTCGGCTTTAACAAACACATCATAACTAGTTTCGTATCCCAAAGTTAATAAGGGCACCTTAATGTATTGAAGCCATAGCGGATTTCCTTGAAGATATTCCTGTACAGCATTAAAATCTAAAATAATCAGACAAATGAAGATGAAACAGTGATGGCAGATAGCAACAAAAGGACTAATAAGAAAACCAGAAATCAAAGAAAATGTTTGGATGAATAGTTTTGAAGACAATGTTGAAGGAAAATTAAACTTTTTTAAAATTAAGATAGTTATATTTGTGTTTGTTTTCACGTTATATTTGATAACCAATCTTCTTTTGCCTCAGCTACCTCTGCAGTTCAGAGGTTGCCCGTTGGATTCTAACAACTGAGACTCAGAGCATCGATCTCTCAGAAATTGAATTCATCCAATGACTGGCTTTGATTGAGGCAGAAGAGGATTGAAGATCCTTATATTTTTCGGGTGAATAACACTACATCGGAATTCGTCTGAAATGATTTCAGAATATGCACACTACGTGTTTCAAAAATAAAATAAATAAATCGAAACATTAAATTTCATGACAATCTAGTTATATTTGTGTTAGTGTCAAACACTAATATTTGTTGTATACTGGACACACTTATAATCTAAAGTCTCGGTGCTACTACATATTCATCTATTATTTCATTTTTTACTCTAAAAAGCATTGAACTATATAATTTTACTTTAGTTGAAAAATTTATCTTTCATTTCCTCTCTTAAACCCTCCCTCCCACTTATGTTTGACAACAAACTCCATATGTTTTTTGGATGAACAATACTACATTGGAATTCATGTGAATCTATCTATATGAAGCCCAGACACTCTTCATAATTTAAGAAAATGAAAATGATCAAATGTAACCACATGTGTTAGTGTCATGTTAGTTTCCGACACCGACACTTGTTGAACATCAGACAAATGAAGTGACAAAGCTTCATAGTAATGCACTACTTTGTATTTTATTCTCAAAAACATTGAACTAGATAAGATTTACTTGAACTGAAAATTTCATCTTTCATTCCTTCCTAAAACTACGGTTATATATGAAATGCTACATTTTCTAATTGAAACTTGTCTAATTGCTTAACCAATTAACAAAACCCTTTCAGCATTAACTTATTCAAATTCAATCACAAAGCATGTTTCTCATCAAACCCTATATCCAATACCACATTATAATTTTCTTAACGTAATTAAAAATACTCAACATAACATATAATATCAATTCAAATTAAAAAACAACAAAGTTAACAAATAAATGAATAAACCTTAGCATCACGGTAATTAATGACGATTTTTCCCGTTCCTTCCTGAAGAACAACACGAGCAACAGCAGTTTTCCGGCGACCGGTACCTATGATAGTTTGAGCGGCGAAACCACCGGGAAGTCTGGATTTAACGTAAGTTTTGAGGTCAGCGATTTCCGGTTCGGCAGGGGAAGCGAGTGTTGTTGCGGTTACAGTGAGAGAAGGAAATTTGTGAGAGCGAGAGAGGGAGAAGGTTCTAGGGAGAGAAAGAGTGGTTGGTTTGGAAGAGATGTTGGAGGAGAAGGAGAGTGAAGAGAGGGAAGATGTGAGAGATGATACGGAAACTGCCATTTTTTGTTTTCAATGATATGAATGGATGCTGAAGTGAATGAAGAAGATAGAGAAAGGGGATAATAATGATTTTATTATTTTTTTAAATTTAAATAAAATGGCCGACAAAAATATATTCAGTATTTTTTAGGGTAAAAACTAAAAAGAAACAATAATTAATATATATGAATGGAAGTATAAAAGTTTATTTATTTTCTCTAAAAATGAATTTTCTTTAAAATTTTCCAATTACCTCATCCAAACACACAGTGTGTTTGGATGAGGTAATTGAATTTTTTTAAAGAATTTAAAATTTTAGGCAATTTAAATGATTCAATTAAATTACTTCCATTTCTCAATATTTTTGTTTGGATGTAATAATAAAAAATTTCATTGTCATCATTTTTGGGCCAAATTTGAAAATTGAAATCAAGAGTCAATTTGTAAATTTCAAAAAAATTGAGTGGTCAAATTATAGTTTTTTAAAAATTTAAGGGTGAATTTACAATTTTTTGGAAATTTATTGGGTTAAATTGAAAGTTTTGAAAAATTTGAGGATCAAAATGCAAAATTAAAATTTAAAAAATTATAACAATGAAGAATTTTGAAATTCTCAACTTTTAGGTGTCATTTGAAATTCTCTAAATTTAACTTGAACAAAATGCTTCAAAAATTTCCATCATTTTAAAAATTCTTCAAATTACAATGGAATTCATCTCAAAGTATTTCAATTCCCTCAATACATTACATTCTCTCACAACATTCCCCATACAAAAATACTTCAATTTTTGACAGTTATACAAAATCACTACAAAAACACTTCAATATGTTCAATCTTTTTGACAATTATACAAAAACACTTCAATTTTTTACTATAAAAGACATAAAAGGATAAAAATATGTGTCAAATGATTAGGATAAGACTAAATTGTGTTTTTGCTAGTCATTAACTTTCATTAACAAAAAATAAAAGATAAAATATTGATTGCTACCATTGATGATTAAAAAAAAATCAAACATAACGAGTAGTTTGTTGAGATATTTATGCTAAATAAACATTAAAAATAAATAAAAATTCAATTAAAATATTTAGTTAACAAGATCAAAGTAATATATGAAGTCTGGTGTGATATTTATGCCAAATAAAATATTAGTTTTAAAAAATATAAACAATAATAAAAGTATTGAGAATAAGCGTGCAAGCAACATGTGATAATAAGCGTGCAAGCGACATGTGATATAAAAAATCTTAAAATCTATATACAATAATAATATATACTCACTATTGATTGATAAATAATAGATACTACATATTTTACATGAAATGACAATATTATTGGAAATCAAATATCATTTGTATCATGTATTTGTGAGGTGCAGGGATATCACACTAAGATCAACACTTTTTTTTTTATTAAATATGACAAACGACAACATATATTTTGTCTAAAAAAAAGACAACATATATTTTGTAGGCAAATTCTATGATACACGCAAAAATTTGAGTGTATTGGTACATCAAATCATTAAATTAATAGTTAAATGTGTTATTTTTTGAAGAGAAAAATTATTTTCTATCACCTATAATTATAATAATTAAATCTTATTTATCAAAAACGTCGACGAAATAAAATTTAATTTTTCTGAATTTTTAGTAATCAGAATTTTGATTATTTTTTACAATAAAATGTAAAAAAAATTACTATGATTTTTATAAACAATGAAATAATGTTTTTTCTTATGAAATGATATTTTTTAAAATACAAATAGCTCTTTATTTCATAAAAATGATAATTAATTTATAGATTTTTTAAAGTAAGAGTATCGGTACACCATAATTTGTGGGTGTGCGTAGAAGTTCCCAATTTTGTAACAATCAATCACAAATGTTACCCGTGTGATACACAGGTTCCATACTAGTTTGTCAACAACACAACACACACTTATTCTCAGCTCTCTCTCACACCCTTTGAAGTGATTCTTTGACATCATCTAATGCACTAACAAACAGAAATGTGTTAAACTTAAAAGTTTAGCTTCTATATATGACAAACCTTCTAAATACTTTCATCTTCCTAGAACACACTCAATATATGACACAAACTGCACATGTCCAATGTTAGTAAGCATTCTCTTAAATAATTTTTTATTTTGGTACTCTGGATGTTTTTTATCCATCAATTGATAAAAAAACTGCAGATGCCGCAATCTCTTTGATGTGCTCAATGAGTTGCATAATGTCATTATAGCTGATTGAATTCAAGTCATCACAAACAATGTCATTTGCTGCAAGCACTTCAACAATATGGTTTCTAATGAATGTCTTTTAACTGTCTTTTTTCATGGCCTCTTCTAGTTGGGCTTTCCAGATTTTGAGACGAGTTTTATCTTAAGGAGGTTTGATCTCAATGTTGCAAGGGAATAACATGACAAACTTTTCATCAACTTTTTTACAATTATCTTCTAAATCATAAATCTGGGAACCGAGGATCAACCTGAAGGGTTCTTTAATAGTTTTTGGAACAAATAGTACATGCTTGATGATTGAAGAAAGACCTTCTCAACATCCTTGATGAAAAAAAAAAACAGAATCCGTTTTTGATACAGAAACTAAGAACTATAAAAATTACAATATATTTGCATGTTAAAACTAAACTTGTGACAAATATATATCTTAACAATGTAAGATTAGTTATATATGTTTATCATGCAAACATTAAAAGAGACAGGCTTCTAATACAAAATGGAAATTGTATATGTCTTAAAAGCAATTAAACAAAAGTTACCATAATTTTGTCAACTATGACGTTTTTTCCGATACAGTACAAATTTAAGCTATGAAAAGCTTTTAGTGATATAATCACCTTATAGAGTGAGTTTATGAAGCACTAACAAAACTAAAGAGACTTTTTTTTGTTGTTGAAAGAAACAAAACTAAAGAGACTTGTGCGAGCTGAAAATAAAAACTATAGCAGTAAGCAATTGCGTTGCCAAGGA
>Ga0228710_1003507_pt1 | contig 24943 bp, 10 predicted proteins | sample MedpolnodulmetaG_FD_177995 | JGI IMG/M metagenome (GOLD analysis project Ga0228710, IMG submission 177995) | Root nodule microbial communities from Medicago polymorpha collected in Santa Monica, California, United States - pink nodules | ecosystem: Host-associated > Plants > Roots > Nodule...
CAAAACAAATTTAGGCCTATAATTTTTTGTTTTTATTGTATTAATAAAAATGTAAACTAATTAATAAGTTTTTGAGAAAAATTATAAAATAAGATATTGATAAAGAAAATAACTAATACAATCAAAATTCTAAAGAGTCCAATAAAATCGGATAAGAATTTTTTTATTGAATGAAATATTGTATATTTAATTTCTGACCAAAAATGTTAAATATTTGATGTTTTTAGTATTTACCCTTTGATTTTTAGAAAAAAAATCTCATAATTCATAATTCAAATGAGATGTAAGTAAAGTCGGATCAACGAACTCCTATTAAAATATAAATTCCAATTCTTCAAAATAATGTATCTTTAATCGGATCTCATGAGTTCAATATTCACAAGTATACACTTCATGTTGAACTTGGAACAGAATTTTAAATTTAAGAATATTATCGGAAAATCAATGGTGACACCAGCAGATATATGTGCTAAAAACAATAAAACGGCTTGACCCTTTTTGACATGATTTACGACATCCTATTTCCAATGCCATATGGAATGGCTTTGTAAACTTAAGAGATTAAAAATAGGGAAATGCTACCACTATATAATAAATGAGATGTGAATCAATAAAAGTGTGGCCCAGTAGATTTTTGATTTTGTGGAGCAGTTTAGTCCAAATCAATTTGCATGCTTCAGTTAAGCTTTTCGTTATCCTTTTTGACTACCCAATTTTTCTATTAGATTTTGAAGATCAACTTTTATGTCTCTCATTATCCGACTTTGTTGTTAAAAATTGTCCAAAGGTCATATACCTTACTAGGCATTTTGTACTCTTGGTCCTTTAAGACCCACTTTCTATATTTGATGTGGTTTAATATAAGACTTTATTCTAACTTTCACGTACATTTCTTTATAAAACTACACCTATTAAATTTAAATAACGGTTAAGAACACTTTGTTCCCAACACTTACTCTAACATCACTCTTTTATTGGGAAGAAATATACCATTGAATTAATCATTTGGTGTTACGAAGATTGGTTGACATTTGTTTATATTTGAGTTTAACAAATTTTAAGTTTTTCTTTATTATTGTAATTGAGTTTATGAAATGTTATTACATTCCAGAGATGAATTAGGATCTTAAAACAATTTATGACGATAACTATTTAATCTGGAGGAGCTGAAAATAACTTATGATCATAGTTTAAACTATTTTCTTAAGTTCATGTGAACATAAGATAAATCCAATTCATTCAAATATTATTATTTTTATATAAAAAAATCAATTTTATTTTCAAACTGTCCATTTAGTCCAAAGTGGATAAACTACCGGTTTAAAACACAAGCATATTTTGACAAAAAAACACAGGCATATTCATTAAGTGTTATGTAAGGAAACAGTGGTTAGAATTAAGTGATGTAATACCTCACTTTATAAGCTCTCGTATGATATTTGATTATACATGTTTTGCATAGTTGGGAGAATATCTTATATTACGGGCATCAAAGAGCTAGCTTCGATGTTGATTTTTATTTTTTTTACAAAAATAAATAATATTCATTCATTCAAATTGATAGAGTATATTGAAATAATACAAATTTAAAATTGTTAAAAGCGAAAATAATGAATATATTCAAATTGATAGACTATATTGAAATAATACAAATTCAAAATTGTACTTAAAAGCAAAAATAATGAATATGCGAACAAACTCATAACATGCATGGTAATAGCATAAAACAACAGAGTTCTTATGTCTATAAATATAACTATGTTCAAGTCTCTGAAATATTGATGTCTTTAGATCTCCTATGTTGACGATACCAAAGTCATTGATTGAATATGCACTTGCTGAAAGCTAATCTTTTAACTTGAATCAAATAAACATCGTATTAAGACGAAAAATCAATAACACACCGCACAAAGACGGAAAGTCAAAACAAACAGAGTTGTGGAGAGACGGCGAAATCACAAAAACAAACAAAATAAGATTGAAAATATATAGGTATCACTTATTTAACTAAGAAAAGAAACAATTTGGAGGGGTGATTTTGGGTCAATGTAGATCAAGAAGAAGAAAAGTGGTGATGGTTAGGGTTCAAGAAGGAGAAAAAAGAGAACGTCCTTGCTCTTGTTAGAAGTTGTTTTGACACTTTCGTTAACCAACTTCACAATTATAAAAACAATCTAAAAATAACATTATAATAAAAAAAAAAACTCAATTATAATAATCATAAAATTGATACTATGACTCTATGAGTTATTACATAATTATAAAATGTATATATACTACTATGAGTTCTATGAAAGATATAAATATCCATAAATTCCTCTAGAAAAAAAAATATCCATAAATTATTAGGCTTGAAAATTCTGTATCATCATGCAAATCATGTGTGGGACAATTAACAAGTGGTCCTGTCAACATCTAACCTTATTCTGATTTTGTATTATAATGTTCTCAAATCCATGACGCAAGCCAGGAAAAACTTCTAGAACATTTAATTCTTGGACTATTTTCTGTCTGGACTGGACAGAGGTAAATATTATAACTGCTCCCTTTGAAAATCATGAAACAAACAAAATCTTTCAGTGTAATTGATAGATTATTTTGCATTGAAAGTGTCACATGTACATATTATTTATTATTTGCAGCTGGTAAATGGCATGCTAAGGCCTAAGATAAGTAGTAGTACCTCCACATTCAAAGATTTACGGTATATGACAAAACCATACACTTGTTTTTTTCTTTTTTAGTCTTCCCTTGGGTTGATTCCAGCATAAATACTGTGTTTTCACCACATTTTTAGTCACCGAGTAAAGTTATCCCAAAATGAACTAATCATTATCTCATATATTTGGATTCTTTTGCTAGTGGTAAAAACATGGTCTTTACTCGAAAAAGGTAAAAGTGATTTGATAATCATAAAATAGAACCAAACGTATGATTTGAGTGTTTAAATTTTGAAAATAATTTTTGTTCCAAAAAGAATTTCACCTAAAGTTAGATTTGAGTTTTGGTAACTATTTTTAGAACCGGATTAGTCGGTTCAAGCGTAATCGGTTTTCAATATCTTAGAATCGGATCGAACTTAATTGAACTAGTTTTAACTCTGATTTAAGTGGTTCATTTTTCACTTTTATTAGTCATCTCGTTCAATCGATTGATTCAATCTCTAGTCCGATTTTTCAACATTGGTTTCCAAATTCTATCAAGAGGCAAGCCTCAAAATTATTATTTGACTTAATTTTACATATATGTATGTAAAGATAATTATTTTATGTTTAATTTATTATTAATCAAAATCAATTTTACAAAATGTTTTTATTCAAAATCAATATTCGACACCGATGAACTAAACAAACACATTCTCTTAAAACCATAATCAGATTTCTTTATACATATGTAACAAAATGACAACAATATTTATAGGGTCTCCTTAAAAAAATATATATACTATATATTTATAGGGTCAAGATTTTTTTTAGTATATATTTCGTTTTCACTATTGTATTTGTCTCTTCACTCACTTGTACAGAGCTTACTAGGTAGAATTCCTGGTAGTTTGTTGATAAACTATTCAGCTTGTGGCCTTTTACAAATGACCCTGAGATACACCAGATTCAATTTTGTCAGTCCTTGTCAAATCTCAATATATACCTCTGATGCAATAATTGGCTCACTAAATTTTAGTACATTGTTTACTTTAGTCACAAAAATAAAGTTTTACATTTTTTACTGAGTTCAAAAACTATTGCAAAAGGTCTATTCTTACGGTACTAAATAAATTTTTGTGCACATTGTTTTCCTATAATAAGAAAAATAACACATTTTTTAACTGTCACTGTTGTAACTATGAAGAAAGTGACTGCTGTAAAAATTCAAAGTACAGTTGTGGAGCTTAAAATAATAATAATAAAACAACTTAATTACGCTTCTAGTCACTCTAATGTAACGAACGTGCGATTTTGTGTTCTTTAGAGATTAGAGGTCCAGTTTTTACAATCATATTTCTTAATCCGTTATCATAATCTTAATGTTCGTTTGAGTTGAAGTATGTGTCATAAGTTGAGGCTTATGCCACGAGCCTATTTAACCTACATAGAAAGTAGAAACCATCTAATTTTAACAATTGAGATGCATATGGAACTTAAGTGTTTCAGTTGTGTGGATTATAAGTTTCTTATATATCTCAATTGTTAAAATTAGATGGTTATTCATTTATTTGGTGATGGCGGTGTAAAATTATACAACAATAGTAAAAAAACTTTGTATTTGTGATTGGCCAATCTCTAGCAATCCTTGTGCTCTTGATTGGTTTGATATTTAATATATTTTTGCCTTAAAAAAAATACAACAATATTAAAAAATGGAACTAAGATTAAAAAAAATTCCAAACATAGGTGAAAAGGGAAGATATGTTTTCATAAAAAAGACATCAACAAAATGTCCTTTTCCTTCTCTCAATGATCAAGTCATTGTCTTTAAAAGACTTGCCACAACTTCCATTCTATTCTATGCTCTCTACTCTCTCCTCTTCACTAGTCATATTTTTCTTCCCTTACACACTTTCTCACCATTTTCATAACTATGTCAACCTCTAGAACTTCAAACACTTCCCTTAAAGGGCATGATCATCATCACAATCCAATCCAAATAAATTTATCTCTTCTTCAACGAAACACGTCGGTTTGTGGCGAAAAAAGAGGCAGAAAAAAGCAAGCAGAACCAGGTAAGTTTCTTGGTGTAAGGAGAAGACCTTGGGGTAGATATGCTGCTGAAATTAGAGATCCTGCAACTAAAGAAAGACATTGGCTAGGAACATTTGATACTGCTCAAGAAGCTGCTTTTGCTTATGATAGAGCTGCTCTTTCCATCAAAGGTAGCAATGCTAGAACAAATTTCATATATCCTTCTTCTTCTGATGAAGATGATGCCAATTTTCACAATGTTGTTGCTCCTTTGGATGTTCAAAAAACACAGCCAATTACCAATCAAAATAGCCTCTCTCAGCTTGATTCTAATTCTCATTTGAACAATGACAATTTGTTATTCTCTAATGATTATAATAACTCAGGCTATCTTGAAAGCATTGTTCCTGTTAATTGCTTCAAACCTATTTCCAACACCAACGATTCAAACTTAGATCATAGGAGTAATGCAAGTGAACACCAAAATGTAGTTGATTCCATTAGCAAAACAAACTTCATGCATGGTCAATCATTTTTTGACTACACTCCATTCTCTCAAGAAGCATATGACATTAACACAAGTGATTGTAGTGAAGGATTATGGGATTGTAATTACAATGAACTTTCAGCTATTTTTAACCAACCACCAAGGAGTGATAGTCCAAGCTATGGACTAATGACAACTCAAGATGTTTCTTCAACTACCTATTCTTCTCATTCATATTCTCCTTTCGGCGATGTCGACATGGGAATGGGATACTCACTCTTCTGAGGACAAGGATCATCTGCAAACAGTTGTGGAGACTGTTATATCTTTTTTGAGCTCTCTTTATTGAAGTAGCTTTATTTTTGAAGGGGTGTGTTGGGAAATTTACCTTTTTGTGTACATTTGCATTCAATCATCCGCATGCACTTAGTACGTTGTTACGTTGGTCTAATATCTATAAGAAGTTGCAAGTCTTTTTCTTTCTTTTAATTTGATTAATGAATGAGTTGAATGAATTAAACACATGGTGTGAATTCTTGTGGTTACAAGATGTTGGGAAAAAAGACAGGACCACTAGTAGACTTCTAGTTCTGTCCTTCATATGTATTCCACCATGTTATATGATATTCATTTCTGTCTCTAATCTATTATTGTTATTATACTACTACTACGTACAACTTATATTCAAACTAAATAATTCCTTTAAGGATAACGGGTCTATTAAAAGAAGAAAACAGATATGAAAGCTACCAAAGATTTACTATACAATTCTTAATTAATATATAAATGAGATGCATATATTTCTAAAGCGACCCTCCACCATACTACTTATATATTAGATATATGGATAGATACATGAGCATGCGTACGGACGGAACATGTTGATAGAATGGTGTATAAATCTTTTTCTTTTATTTTTGAAGCTAGTTGCCAAAAAAAATTGAGTACAATTCATGCCACAAGCACACTGCAAACAAAGATAGATAGATTGTGATAGCCAGTAGTCTGCAACCTTAATATATTGCTCACAGAAGATTCCTTTGTTTTGAGAGTATTATAAAATTGAATAGCATGTTTGGCATTGATGGTGAATCCAATAATCCAGTTATAAGTTATAACAGTAACATTGAAATATAAAAATGTTTTGAAAGAGAGTTTTTAAGATGTCTAACAAATTCGTCAAATAATCTCTTTTTTATAGTACTCAACAAAATAATATCATCATAAGCATTCTTCTTCCCTCTCCATCAAAAATGTTCTCAACAAAATGAGAAGTTACTCTCCCTTTCGCTTTTCCTTCCCCTCCTAACTTCCAAACAAAATCTACATGTTTGGTTAATACATATATTAAAATGTGATAATTTAAATGTGTTTCTTCATATACGTATTCCGTAATAAGTTCAAATACCAAGTCAAGTTTTTGATTGTCACAACATCACTGTGTATCCAAAAATTACAAACCATATAACATAACAATGTGAAGCCTCATTGCAGTCTCCTGATTATTTCTCAACAGTAAACCCTATAAATATTAAATACAGGTTGGGAAGTATTTGAATAGGACTTCCAAAACAGAAATGGAAAATTGCTACCTAATTCAAAAAGGGTTCAGGTGGAAGAGGCATAAACACATGGTCAATGAAAGTCTGGACAGAATGTTCTCATATGAATGAAGATTGGAACATAAATAAGCACAACAGACTCCAAAAATTGGAGATGTGGATGGACATGTGCACAATGGAATTGCAGATTCTTTAGGAGTTATTCTAAAGCAAGGCGGCTGTATGGGTTGCGAAAGTTCTCATGGTTGACCATGGTTTATTCAAGATCAAAGGAATGGCCACAAAAAGATTTTATGAACATAAAGATAATCAGTGTGAAGTGTGCTAGATCTGAATGTGGAACTGGGATAACTGGGAGAGAGAACAAAAAAAACCCTATTTGACGACCTCCTTGAATAATGATATTTGGTTGAAGAATTGAGATAAAAAAAGGAGTAATGAAGATGTATGCATTCACATTTCTTAATTTGAGGGGTGAGAAACATTGCTACTTGTCGTGGTATTGGCAGGTGCTAAAGGACTAGAACTTCGAGTGCTTGATTGAGAAACAGGGCCACCAGTTGGCAAAGTCAAGCCAACTGATCCAGTTGATGTGCTTACTGATGACGATATTCTGGATGGAACAGACTCCCTGCCGGATCCTGCAGTAAGTTCTGGCTGCAACTCTGGTGAAGAAGATGAAGGAACAAGAGTGCCAACGGATGAACCCACAAAGTAGGGTGCAACTGGTACATCTGTCAGGGAAGAGGCAGATGGACTGTAACTCAGTGGTGTAATAGGATGATCAAATTTGCATGCAGGACCAAACTTGCATATACCACGCTGTGCGTAATGAGTGCAAAGTGCTGCCCCCTGGTCAAACACAAACATTGGATGCTTGAAATAAGATAGCAGTCGAATAATAGTTTGGAATAGCATTTCATTTGAACAAACTTCACATTCCTAAGTGTGTGTCGTTTAAAAAGATAAAGTGACAATAGTTTAAAAAATATTCAGATAGTTTCCTTGAACCGAAGTCCAACTAAACACTAATGGATGAAAAAAGACAGCAATAACAGCTGAGTGGACGGACTATTTGATTGACTTATCATGTTTCAAAATAGCCACCGCATTCAAAAGAATCAGGAAGCACTCCAATCGGTTGATAATATGGAAAACTAGAAGCAAACCTAATCTAAAATTACAGGAAGGACATACAAAAAACTTGGCCATAACTAGCATGGGAACATAGGATTCAGAGAAAAAATGGATGACAGAGCAAAAGAGAAACTATGAGATTAACAAGTGTTTCTTAGCACTGACAAGAGATTTCAAGCATTATGTGACTGAGAAGCAAGCAATTCTGTACAGACCCAAATAACATATATTGCATAAAAATTTCATATTTAACCTAAATGGCATTCTCTGATAGAAATCAAAATTCATGTATATGAAAAAGTAAAGAGAATGTAAAACTGTAAAAGTGGTATTCTGTGATAGAAAACAAAATTTATGTATATGAAAAAGTAAAGAATATGAAATACTGTCAAAGCCAAAATCACGAGTTTAAGAGAGAATAGACCAAAAAAGCATAAATGGAAATTATGTTGGATATCGCATAAGAGTTTAGACCAAGTACGGAAAATAGGAATGCCAGGGGAGATGCATATTTAGGGTATCTAAGCTTCTTCAACCAAGTTCTTAAGAGTTGGATCTATAAAACTAACTCTTAAACAACAGCAAAGAGTCCATCCCCACTGCATCGAGTCAGCAACACAGTGGCCGATCAATAAATTATCTTTAGTGGGGCCAAAGAATAGTCTAAAAAGTTTTTCCGAAGAATACTATAACAAGATTTTACAGAATACTTAATCACATTACAAAAAAATACCTAAAATACCTATGCTCTCACAAATACCGCCTGCAATGTTACACCCGTCCTCAAGACTTCTTACAATGTTGATTAAACGTGGGAATTTTGAGTAAGAGATGTTCTTCCAATTTCATCTGTATGGCCATCATAAAACCTAATCACTCTCTACCCACTCCCAACCTTATGGGGCATGAATATCTCTGAGTACCAACTGAAAGGTTACCCCAAACAACCACTAAGTCGCATGCAAAACTAACTCTTGGTATAGGACTCTTAGCCAAGCTCAAACCCCAGCATTGAGAATAAATATGCACCAATCAAATTCAAACTCAAATGACACTTTTTCAAGGTATTGCTCCACTCAGTCCAATAAGCCTATCAAATAAACTCTAAATTTGACTGAAGCTTGATTCAAAATTGAAACTAACATTTTTGGTGAGTTAAAAAGCTAGGTAACCTGATATAGCTCCCAACATGGCCGGGCCCATTATGAATCTATTGTAGGCAATTAAGAATTTTATACAGTGAAAAATTGTTGGCAAATATAACAACGTATATACAATTTTACAGTATATTAGTCAAAGTCTTATGAACCTAACAAGCTATTTGTTAGGCCCTTATACATAAGACCAATTTAAACTTGAATTGAGCATGAATGGGCTTCAAGAACTTGACTTAATTTAGACAAGCCCATTGAGATATTAACTAGCTCATATATATATATATATATATATATATATATATATATATATATATATGCCCCAATAGCATATATACTGTATATACACCATACAAATATGATCAGTATGGTGTATAATATCTTTTAAGGTTGTCAGTTATGTAACTTAATTTATTAATAGCTATACACTCTTTCCCTGGTATCATTTTAAGGACAATCATACCCCATAAAGAGTATATAGCTGTAAAAACAAATTATCTAAAATACATACCATATTAAAAATCTCTCTTGTATCCTTTTTTATTTTATGATAATTAAAACAAAACAAAAAATATCTCAAGGGACAATAAATAAAACTTTCACATACCAAAAAAAAACTTCCATGTATATGGGAAAGAAGTATATGCAGGCTGAAAAGGAAAAATGAAATAAAAAACTCACTATTGGATGCAGATCTAATTATAATATGCAGGACACAAGAAATCACCTTAAGGAGTACATATGGGGAAAAGTATCCCTTCATGATCAATACATTAATGAGAATTCCCTAGTAATTATGCAGACGAAACTAATCAGAGAAACATTGCGTTCAAATACAACAGAACATGATAACCTCATCACAATTCTTTTTGTGTTAGCAATAGCATTGTATATAAACTTAAGGAAGCACTACAATAACTTTTAACTGTTTATACCCTGCTCTGGCAGAGATCATATCCACACCGAAAGATGTTGAATAGGACCTTACAGACAGAACTTCCCCCCAAGTACAATCATAGTGTATCAGACAGAAATATTTAACAGAACTCAAATATTACCCAACTCTATGATTAAAATACTCATCCAATGGGCATTTATGCATAATTTCATCAAATGGTCATTCAACTAAATTTTAGAGATACTTTAGTTGTGAAATAAATAACCAAAAATGAACACAAAATAACAATATAGATAAACTCGCAAAAGCCCACTATCCTAGAAATTTTATTATAATAATCAAAGCACGAGCCTCTTGTGTAAAACAGGGTAAGGCTGCGTACAATACACCAAATGGTGGGACCCCTTCCCGGACCCTGCATATGCGGGAGCTCTAGTGCACCGCGTTGCCCTTTAATCAAAGCACGAGCCCTATGAACAGTGGCTCCAACTATGTATGAGTAGTTTAATTAAATTGGTTATACCTCGCCAATAGCTATTTTAATCAGCAAAAACTACTATAATTTGTTGAAGAGGAAAGACAGATCAATAACAAAGCAATAACAAAAAAACTTCTTTTTCTACCAGGTGAAAGAGGGAAGATGAACCATGGAGATATATTTCACAACTGAATAAGAGGCACCAGAGTACAAAGAAGTTGAGAGGAAACCATTACCGGACGTAACGGAAGACCTGCAGGGCTAAGGACGGCATTCACTTTTGGTGCACTCATGTCTGGTGGTTTGTGATACCTATAAGATGGAGCAAAAGGAAGCTCCTCTGGTTTGGAGTAATAATGATACTCGGGTTGATTAGGACTTGCTGGAAATGATTGCTCGTTCTGATTTCTGCTTGAAGGACCGACTGAGGAACCAGAAAGTTGATAAGGTCCAGTATAGGCATTACCCGGTGAAGGTAGCTGGGTTATCCCATAAAGCTGTGTGGAACCAACATTAGCTGGAGAACCAGAAGGCAGTACAGGGCTTGTTGCAGTAGCCTGCACCAAAGAGCTCAACGATTAATAGCTTCAACGAATGCACACAAAATTTGACTAAACAATATAAAAGAAATGCTTGGCTTGACCTACCTGATAAGGACCCCATCCAGAAAAAGGAACCATGGTTGGGGACAATACCATAGGTCCATAGGGGCTCTGGACAAACGAACCATGTAGTAGAGGTGGCCTTGCGACCAGTACCCCAATTTGTTGTGAAGAAGGTCCAGATGGAGTCTGTACGGTTGGATACAATGGGGAAGGTACTGGTACATGTAAAGGTGAAACCGGGGGAACCGGCGCTGGAGCTGGAATTTGTACACTGGCAGGAACTGGATGATCAAATTTACAAGTTGCACCAAACTTGCATTGTCCCGTTTTCACAAAATATGAACATTCCTTTTCACCCTGTTAATTTTTAATAATTATCAACATTCATATCCAGACCAAAACATTTCCATTTTCAAAAAACAAAACCCAACATTAAAAAAAAAAAACATGTTCATTTAACACATTAAATATACATACCGGACGTAATGGATATCCATAATAATTTAGTGATACAGGGCTAGCATCAGTGGCTCCTATCTGTTTCGGATGATGATACTTGCAAGATGCACCAAATTTGCAAGATCTTGTCCTCATATAATACTGCATTTCAAGTTATCAACAAATATAATCAACACAAACTAAAATGCAGACTATGTAGACAATCAATAACAAAAACATAAGCTAGCTCCAAACACATACTCCTTTTTCAGGTTCACTGAATAACTGATGTATCTGGACTAACGATGGTATATAATCTATATACATCAATTATTCAATGAACATGAAAAATGAATACTTGCTTATAATAGCAACTGGATGGAACACAATATTTAGTACTACCAAAAAAACAAGGAACAATAGAAAGAACCTGGCAGACAGGCTGTCCAACACGTTCAGGATACTCCCCAACAGTCCTAGAAGCAGCTCCAATAACCTAAAAGCAAACACATTCACATATTACCAAATTAAGAAAACACAATCAATGTAGACAAAATGCAAAATGATGAAAATGAAAGAGTTGATTACCGCAGCACGGTCACGAGGATGATTGAACCGACACCTAGAACCAAAGCCACAAAAACCAGTTCTCAAATAGTAAGTACAATCAACCTCATCAGGTCGTTGTGGATAGGAATCTTCACCACCTAACCCCAATTGCCACATAGGTTCTGCATTTTACAACAAGATCAAAATTCATTCACATTCAACAAAAAAAACAAGAAAGAAAATGGTTTGTTTGTTTGTTTGTGTTACCTTCTAAACCGGTTTGAGAATCCGGTCCGGTCCATTGAGAAGACGGATCAGGTTGAGTGGAGCGAGGAAAGTGGTCCATTGAAGAGTAATCTATCTAGAATGAGAGGTTCCGATGAGATGGAAGGAAGGGTGGTTGGCTGTAGTTGTAGAGAGAGAAAGTGAGGTGTTGTTGGGATTTTCTCTCTCTAAATCTCTATCTCTATTGTAATGAGTCTTCTTAACCCACGCGGACACAAAACACACTTTGTTGTGTCTTCTTGTTCTTCTTTTCTCTTTCTCTTTCTCTTTCTTTCAGTTTCACTATCTATTTCAATTTCAATGCGTTTCTGATTTTTCATCAATCATCTTTCTATCTCTGCAACTATAACCTTCTTTTATTGGTCTCTCTCTCACTTTGTTTTTACTTTCCTTTTTCATTTTTTATTTTTTTATTTACTACTCTTTTATTTTTATGGACCGACGAAATGGCAAAACCATTACAAATAAACTTACCCATGCAAAGTGAAGGTGCCAGAGTTCAAACCTCAATCATGACGTCCGACCCAACATTTTCGGTATTTTTGCCAAAGTGTAAAGAATTGTCGGTTTAACGTGCGCTTTTGCTTATATTTCTATGTTTTTTACCATTTAAATTGTGCTTATAAAACTATTAATATGTATTTATTGTGGATTTGTGAGATTGATAGAATGACAATGAGTAAAGACTATTTTGTAAAAACTATAGTTTTACATCTTTGTAATTTTGTCGGTTTTACCGTCAATTCAAACATGCAAGCCATCTTCATTTAACTTTTCTTGTTTTAATTCAGAGTATAATTATTGCTACGGTTAATGTAGTATTTTATTTTATTTTGTCAAGAGGTCAATGTAGTATTATTAATTACTAAAAAGGAAACTGAAATTATTTCAATTATGTTAGGAAAATGTGAGGAAGGGGAAATTGTGAAGGAAGCTGATTTGTAACTGAGTGGTACTTGCAAAGTAGTGTGAGGTAAGGTGTTGAACAAGCTACTGGTGCGTGTGGAAGAAAAATATTGGTCAAAGGAAAAAGATTGGAAAAGACCTGAGTACCCTTGGTTGAATTTCAACATGTGGATTACTGGGATAGTGGGATTCAGTATGGGATTTTACACAGTTGTCCTTTTGCATTGCATTAAACTAATGCAGTTGGGAGATTAATTAATCAAAACTTTGGTAGTAATTAAATTAATGAATCCTGTGGGGTTGTGTCTGACCGCTGGTGTTATAGCAGATGCAAAAAAGAGCATGATGTTAGCTCCACGTGGAATAAGGAGGATCTTCCTTAAAAGCAGTACAAGGTCGCAAGAATTTACCGACGAGGATTATGGCTTCTGGTTCTTGGTTCTTCATTAGAATTAGATATGCAATTAGATTTTGTAATAGTTAAAGAAACCAGTTAAAAAATTTAAAATGCTATTATTACTGCCTCCGGTGTTATATTTGATAAGTTAAAGAAACCTGTCACTTTCAATTTTTAAATTGTACTATCATCTAACAAATACGTAGTAATATATTTGTCTGAAACTGAAAAATTATCCTTCCATGATAATAGTATGAGAAAAATAAATTAAAAGAATTGGAGAAAAAAATAATAATGATAAATTGTAAATAGTATAATAAGAAAATAAATATTAATATTTTATTGATATTATAAAATAATTGTATTTAAAATCGGATACAGATTTTTTTGTTGCTAGAATAACATATATTGTGGGACAAATGGAGTATTATATCTTAAGCTTAATTGCAGTTTTGGTCCATTTATTTTTACTTACTCATGGAATTAGTCTCTTAATTTTAAAATCACCCAACTTTGATCATTTCTTATATTTTTTAACTTAAAAATATTGATATATCATATTCAGATTCAAGTTTTAGGGGGTTTTACGGTAATCCATGGTAGGTGATAATTTACATCTAATAAATCAATGAAGTGTTTACAAGTCATTAATCATGCACATAATGAATAAAGGGTATGCGTTAATCAATATCAAAATAACTTATTAATCAAATATTTGGATGTCATTAACAACGTCCGTTGTAAAAAATATAAATTAACTGTCCAGAATATTTATAATGAAACCAATTAATCTATCTAATTAACCCAATTAATCAAATGTTTGAACATCGTTGTTTTTAAGGGTAGTGAAAAAGGAAACTAATAGTTCCAAAATTAATAGGAACTCATTATCAACATAATAAATAAAATTAATCAGATATTTATACGCCATTAACTGTGTCGTCGCAGACGTGAACAATAGTATAATACCATGCAGTGTTGATGGTATGCATGGTGTCATTGCTAGTGTTAAAATAGTGCGACCAAAATGTAAAATACTTGTTTGGATACAAAGAGAATTCCCAACAGCATAGTACATCATGACTATTTAATATATCATTAAATAATTTCTAACGAATGCAACAAATAACAAGCATTTAAAAAATATAATTAAATATCAATGGTTAGATTTTTTTTGCTAAAAAAAATATTTGATTCATTTAAATCGGATAAATACATAGATCATTAAAAATTCAATATTGATAAAACTGAAGAAAGTGTATATGCAAACAATTTTTGCAACACTGAAATACGGCAAAATAAAAGTAACTGAAATATTCATGTTTCAAAATCTGCAACATTGATATTCAAGTCTTCATCAGATTTATAAAGAGTTGAGTGAATATATCAATATGAACCATCGAACACCGTACTGAGATGGAAACACCAACAAACGCTGCTCAAGGCGACGGACAAAGTATCAAGACGTCAAAAACTTAAAAAATACAAAAAAAGAAGAAGCAAATATACGTGGATGTCCACTTATTTGAATAAAAAGATAGAAAGAAACGGTGTTGAGCGATAATTTTATGTCAAAAACAGCCAAAAACTACCCCTTACGATGGAAGAATGAAAGGAGAGTAAATTTAATTAGAAGGTGGTCGTCATACAAATTTTGAAATTATATAAAATTTTGTGTGCTTGTTCATTAACATATTATGAAAATTATAACCAGCAGTTGAATTTGTGAAATTTATTGTTAATAATAAGTTATTAGACGGAGTAACTCATCTAAAAAAAATTAAAAGAACAAAAATGACCTGTGAAATCATGTGATGAAAGCACAAGGAGTGTGTAAGGATGAAAAAAATTGCAGAAGTTGTCAAATTATAAAACGAAGCACACGAAAAAAATTAAATTACCAAACCAAAAAACAAAATCTTCAAGACTAATTACAAGGTTAAACCACATCTAAACATCTGAATAGTTGAATGTTTCATTGATAATAATCATAAGAGAATCCTAAATTTTGTTTTTCATCCACGATCAAACCAAGAGTTTAACCATGGAAATGACAATCTCTCAAAAAACAAAAACATGTAAATGACAAGACCTTTTATGTGATCCTACCGACCGAAAATTGATATTTTTAAATTAATCACACACTCCCTTCGTCTCTGTATGTAAGCACCTTTTGCATTTTTCACATTTTTTAAGAAAAGTTGTTAGTGTAATTAATGTGTCTATTTTGTGTGTTAATATTACCAAATTGTTATTTGTTTGTATATGTATTAAATTTGATTTTTCATATTTCAAAACAAGTTAGTAGTATTAATTATGGGTATGTTTAGGAAAAAATAATAAACACATCTAGTAATTTGAAAATGGATTTATATTTATAGACAAATTTTTAATCAAAAATGTGCTTATATTGAATAAAGGCATTATATTGTTATTATACCCTTGGAAACAAAACTTATGAATTGATCCACATGCTAAAAGTTGTTGTTTGGCGACGCATAGTTGATTTCTAAGTAAGACATAGTTGATTTCTAAGTAAGACAAGACATTTGACCATGACTTACCAAAAACTAGACATTCGAAAAATAGATGTTTGGATGTTTCGTGCATGTTACATACTCCCACACACAAAGGGCATGCTATGTTTTACATCCCTTGATGAATCAAATTATCTTTAATTGAAAGACAATCATTTAACAGTTGTCAAACAAACATTGATAACTTTTATGGGATGGAATCGTTTCGAGTAACATTATAGTTGAGTTTAGATTTATTTTTTTTTTGTAGCGACTTGGAGACGGGATGATTGCCATATGCCTACAAGGCTACAACGTATGTTTGAGCCAATAGTATTTTAGTGAAGTTAACTATGTCCACGATGGATCTTTTTTATCTACAAATACAAAATCATACATGTTCCTTAACTACGTAGTACGTACTTACAAAAAGTTAGCTCATTGATTACTTTCTTTTTCATTAATTACTTTCTTGTTTATGAGCTTAGGTGTTGGTAGAAACTTGTGTACTAATACAGTACTAGCACACATTGTGACTGCTGTGCAAATAGTTCCCTCAAGTACAATTTGGCCGAATGAAGGCTGAAAATGCATCAATAGATAGATAACTGTGTGTGTCCTTTGACGTTTTTTCAAAAAATTGCACCAATACTTATTTTCTTGCTAATGTATGAAATATAATATAAAGAGACGAGAATAACAAAGGATTTTAAAATTTATCAAAATACAAGTTATCAAGAGATATATAGTAAAATCTAAAGGGTAATAACATAAGTTCAATAGTCTATTATATAAATTTCTCAAACTTTTATGATGCATTAACATGAATTATCGAAAATCTATGAAATGACGAATGAAAAACACACAATAATATAAACTCAAAATATCTAATATTTAACACTATTATACATGAGATCATTATCCAAAAGAGTGAGTTAATTCTGGCGAAAAAGGGACTATGTTTAAATCCTCAATATTTTCTCCAAGTGAATAAAATGATTTCTTAATAAAAAAAAATTGTAGAACAAAAAATAAGTGGTGTTTGATCTCACACATATCATGTACTCCCTCCTTCCCAAATGAGTGACATATTTTAACTATGTGTGCACTATTCACATCATATTTTGACCATATCATGTATTCCCTACTTCCCAAAATGAGTGGAATTGATTTTTTAAAACAGTGATATCTCTTTAAATTCAACAAATTAAGGAAAGGAAAGTGTATTGAGTATATTATAATGTGTTATTTGATTATAATTTTTTGACAAGATACTTTGTTAGTAATTATAACCAGGACATGCATGCATAAAGCAAGTAAACATGGGCATGAAATGGATACTAGTAGCTACAAAAGGTGGGATTATATTAGTTTGAAAATAATCATGACCCCCCAAAAGATTATTCAAGTGTGGTATGTAGCTATTGCTTATTGCCAGACATCCATTATATATGATGCTTTCTGCAGATCACGTTGACACCAAACGAAATGGTGTATTTTGTGTCCATTGAATGGGCTACGAATCTTCCACTTTTTCAGACACCAAGTGGCATGTGTTGTTCTTGTGTTAACATAATAATTATTATTGCAAAAGGGTTGTCTCATATCTTTCAAGTTTTATTGTCTAAATTATATAACCGAGCTTGACATGTGTTGTTCATGTGTTTCTTTGTCTCAACAAAGGGTCTAAGTTTTTTAATTTTATATTTGTCATGAGAAGGGTTTTGGTTTAGTTATTGAAACTGCATCAAACTATGTTGAATTTATATGTAGGGTGAAAATGGAGACAAAAATGTCATTAAAAAAGTTGAAGTCAGATTGAAACGAATCAATATTAAGTTTGGATTTTGAACCGTGTAAGTGGCTATGTTTTAAAAAAAATAAAAAATAATAAAAATGCGGTGAGCGTGGATCGAACACGCGACCTTCAGATCTTCAGTCTGACGCTCTCCCAACTGAGCTATCCCCGCAACTTGTAATGCTGGGATACTAATTGATATATATTCATTAATACATTGACAAATAAAAACGGGTTACCCTTGCACCGATTAAATTATTAGCAGCTGTATATCTATTTCCGCAGCAAATTGGGAAGAATTTTTTTTTTCCATCTTGATTAGAAGATACATTTGATTTGACTCTTAATAATTACTGGAAAATTAATGCAATAAAATGAAGAAAAAAAATGTACAGTCTCCGCCCTCCGGTCACTATTATAAGTAAAAATCAACATTTTAGATTTATTTATTAAATAATGTATGTGGTTTATAATAAAGACTATATATGAATATAAAATGTAAATTTTTGTTTATAATAATGACCGAAGGACGTAAGTTTTAGTCGAATTTTTTTTAGGGAATAGTCAAAAACTTAGTTTGTTCATTTTAGATTTCTCTTACGCCACTAGCTAGACTGTTAAACACGTGTATGTATATATGTTTATGATCAACATAAGTGAAATTGTTATTCCTAGAATTCAGCTTTCTTTGCACATGCATTAGAAACTTTAGTACATTAAGGTGTTGCCACATAAAGTGATAGTGTATAGAGTAGATAACGTTTGAGGCCTGCAAAATTCAATGAAGTTTAATTTGCACTAATATAGCTAAAGTGCTAGACCTAACCTATGAGGTTGTTATCATATGAATGAATTCTCAAACATTCTTAGATATGCTATATAGCAGCTCCAATTGTTGTAATAAGAAATGCAGACATCTTTTAGTGTAATGTCAGCCAGCATGCAAAAAGGATGTAATTGTTTGTGTATTATTTTTCACAACAAAAAACATATAATGACAAATATATGACCTGACAAGAAACATGGAAATATTAGAGAATTATACTCTTCTTGATTTACTGCCTCTTTACTGGACATTATAATCACAAACGTTGGAGTATTGGATAATAATGATGATTAACATGATATATGAATTACTTTACCCAAAAAAAAACATGATATATGAATTATGAGTAATTTGAATTCTATAAAGCATGTTTCCCGGTCCGTAATTTGTCCACACTCGATATAAAATTGTTCTTATATGTTGGCTGCTTAGATAGTTAACAGAATCCCAAAGTGAAGATAGAGTTTAATTAAATCATTTTACCTTGAAAACTTTGTCATGTGTAATTTGTGACTGTTAAACTTGATCATTTTATAAGAACAGAAACATAGAAAGAAAAAACATCATGATATACAAGAAGCATGAATTCTTCAATGTCCCACCACCACAAAATGAATATTTCATTATATAATAAGACAAATCTTACTAGATATAATCAGTAACACACACCCTTTTGTGTCATTGTTCTTGGGGTAACAGAAAGCATTTAAAGACCCCAATTGTTTTAGATTTTTTTAGGAAAAAAAAAACTATTTTTGAGTAAAAAAAATCACTTTTGTCACTTATAAGCGTTTGTTTAGGATTTTTTGAAAAATCTATTTCTCAAAAAAAAAATTGACTCTAAAATGAAAAACTATTAGGATTACCTTTTCTTAAAATCTTTTTTTTTTTAGACATAAGGACGTAAGAGATGAACTAGTTAAAAATCATTTTAAAAAAAAAAAAATCAATTGTTTGGATTGTAAACAAACACAAATAGTTTCAGATTTTTTTTTAAAATTTGTAAAAAAAAATTCTTTACATTTTTCTAACACAAAATCTATTTTTTTTAAAGGTAAAAACAAACGCACCCAAAATACACAGAAGAAAATTAAATCTATTTTTTCTTAAAGAAACTCTGCTAAGGAGAAACAACTTGGAAAAAAGAAATCCGTATCTTTCCTTCCTAGAGATGTCACAAATTAATCTTATTTATCAGTGCTCATCATGTCATGAGATGACACAAGTTGAGGTAAGTTGTGAAAGGTTTGTCTGCACATTCTATGGAGGATTCCTTATACTACCGGCAATTTTGCATGCTATCCACAGATACCTCTACAAATCTACATCATAATTGTCAGTATGGTAAAATTCAGGAATGCAAAAGGTTTACAGGACAGGTTTACCTAAACATGGTCAAAGCTAATAAGGTCTATTGAGCTTGATTTTCACAACTACCAAATCAAACAATTTTGCTCGGTGCATTTGGAGATCCTTTGCTGGAAAAGTCTGGAAGTAGGGTTTTTCATAGGGCTGAGGTTGTTTATGCAAATAGAAACAAAATAGGGCTGCTAGTATAGTGGCCAAACAAATTCTCATTGGTGTAATTATGGATGAGTCCAATCTAGATATGAATCCTTATTATTAAAGACCGGTTTTTATTTAAAATAAAAAAATCTTAGTTAGCAGCTGTGAAAATGAACTTCAAAACTAAAAGTTTCACATGAGTTTCCAAATTTCAACTTCTTTCACAAGGGTTCTAGTATTATGCAATAATGTAGTCACTGCCTTCGAATTTGAGCATTTTTTGAGTAGAGGCATTGCACCTCCATATGAAGTGAACAAAATGATTTAAAGATAAAACAGGGATAATATCCAACAGAAACATTTGAACCAAAAACAATGGTCTAAAGATCTCCAAGGGAAAATCTGGTAATAGATAAACCACAGAAATGTTTGGAAAAACCAAACATACTTTCATCACTCGATGACATTACATAAACAAGTTAGGCTTCTTGGCCTTGTATGTGGTCTACAGCTTCCTGGATGGTGGTCTGATTTTCTTGAAAACCAATGGGAACTTGATCTTGGAATCGTCAAATTGTTTGGTGCTCTTCCTCTTGCAAAGGCTGGCTGGGATGGTGGCAGTCTTAATAATCTGAATGCAGGGGAAACGAACCTTATTATAGGCTAAACTAGATGGAATTCATTATCATTAAGAAAGTAGAACTTTTAGCTCGATCATAGAAAACTTTGTCTCTATACGCAATACATGAAATCATCAAGCAGTAATGCAGTGCGGTGAAATATAATATTGTTGAAACCTTAAAAAATGTTTGCTATAAAAACTCACGCTGCAGAAAACTTTTTATCAACCCTTCAAATCTATCTATATCTATATCTATATACTATACATTCTTTTAAATTTTATGTTTTTTATGTTTTCAACAATTTTCATTGCTGTCATTTTTTCAATGACTCTGAAACTTTTAGCTCGATCATAAAAAACTTTGTCACTATACGCAATACATGAAATCATCAAGCAGTAATGCAGTGCGATGAAATATAATATTGTTGAAACCTTAAAAAATATTTGCTATATGCAGAAAACTTTTTATCAACCCTTCAAATCTATCTATATCTATATCTATATACTATACATTCTTTTAAATTTTATGTTTTCAACAATTTTCATTGTTGTCATTTTTTTCAATGACTCCGAAACCAAAATTTGATTTTATTCTTGAGATTGATCATGTGAGAGATAATTTTGGACTTTGGTTGTTTGTATTGATCACATTTGGTTTGTATGTGATGTATCAAATGATAAGCTTTTTTCCGTTCTCACTAGATATGGATACATATTTATGTGATTTGTTTTGTAATAATTTATTACTTTTTTTTTTTTAATTTGTAAGTATCAATATATATAATACTTATACTATTTATATAGTTTTTAATCCTTTTTATTGATAAATATACACAAATATCAAACATGAAGTTTGATTAGTGTAATTTGATATTATGAGTTTGATTTAACCATTTGATACATTTTATTTTAAAATGTTACTAGAATGCTTACTCGAGTTTGTGTGCAAAATTAATAAAATGGGGTTACGACAACTTGTTACGATTGAACTTGATCATGATGGTTTAATGATCGACGTTTATGGATTTTTTTGTGTATAAATTGATGGGTTTAAGTTATGAATTAACATTGTAATCAGGAGCGGATCTGTGTAAGGCACAGTGTGGCTGTTGCCACACCAGATTTTCTCACCCTTTTTCTTCTTCCGTGTTACACCTTATGGTTCATATATTAGAATTTACAAAAATTTTGAGTGTAGCTCTACAATATAGTAAACAAGAAGGAGAAGAAACGCAACGTTGTTGGTGATTTTGTGCAAACATCATGATCCCACTATTTGTGGATCTTTGTGAAATAGGAAAGAAGAAGATCTGTTGTTGCTGAAAGAGGCAGGCAGCAGCTGAGTATAAAATGAAATCTTAGGGTATATGTGTAGAATTCTGCTCTTTATCCAAACTGTTTCGCACATTCTTAAAGTAAATGTCCAAAATGTCTTACGTGACTTAAGTCACGCTAGTGTATTTTTTACGTGAGTTAAGTCACGCAGCGTGACTTAACTCACGCACGTTATAGCTCAGCGTGAATTAACTCGCGCTAGTTGGCCGGTGGTTACAGCTCAAGAACACACGTTTTTTGGACGGTAGTCAATGCATTTTAATGGTTTTTACACCTTTTTTTTTTAAGTTTTTCACGTTTTTTGACCTCATTAAGTGTTATGCTACCTTAAACCACCTATAAATACCCTCACAAACTTCCTCTTTTCTTCACATTATCTCCTCCCACTCTCTCCCCCTTTTTCTCTTCTTCTTTCTTGCTTCTATTGTCTCTAGACTCTTTATACCTCTTTAGGTATATACAGTGGCTTTTGGGGGAAGTAGTGGTCCGCTGGGTTGGGGAAAAGGGCATCATCCCTTGAGGTAAAATTAGGTTTGCTTCCTTTTACTCCCAAAATCTTTTTACCGTGGGTAAAAAGAATCATCATGGGGTATAAAAGGAACCAAATTTAAATTTACCTCAACGGATCTTGATGTCTTTTTCCCCAACAGGACGGATCACTATTTTCCCCAAGAGCTATTGGTATATACCGAAGAGGGTAAAAATTACTTTTTACCCCAAGAGGGTAAAAAGATATTAACTAGATTAGTGAATTCCAATAAAATATATGTATTGCTTATTGTAATGTTTGAATGATATTAATAAAACGAGAGTTATATTTATTAATTTTGTTTTTTATTTGTATTTATTTTATGATTATGATTATGTATTGAATAAATAAAATCAAATAATTATTAATATTGAGTAAATAAAGTGAACAAATAATTTAGAATAAAGTAAATAAAATAATATAAAGTTACGTATGCGCCACTTAGATAAATTTGAATATGCGCCACTTAACTCAGCGTGAATTAGAATAAAAATTGTGTATTGAATAAATTCGAATAAGGTTACGTATGAAAAAAAATTGAAAAAAGGCCTAATTAAACTCAGTGTGAATTCGAATAAAGTTGTGTATTGAATATTAAACTCAGTGTGAATTCGATTAAAGTTGTGTATTGAATAAATTCGAAAAAAAAAAGCCTAATTAATCTCACTGTGTATTCAAAAAAACGTGTTCTTGACCAAATATCACCGGCCAACCTAGCGCAAGTTAAGTCACGCTAGTGTGTTAACCTTGGCGTGAGTTAACTCATGCTATTGTTAACCTTGGCCAAAATTCTAGATTAAGTAAAAAAATATATCATACCAACATAATTTAAGTGAAAGTTTACTTGTTCTTGTTATTGGAGTGTTGTTTGATTTGAAGTTGAAGGAATTTTGGAGTTGGTTAATTTGAGAGAGAATTGAGAGAGATTTGAGTGTGTTGTTTGAAAATGAGGCAGAATGAGGCTCTGGCTGAGCTAAGAACAGCACGTAGCGTGAGTTAACTCACGCTGCGTGACTTAAGTCACGCTGCGTGACTTAAGTCACGCTACTATTATAACTAGCGTGAGTTAGTTATAATAGTATGTTGAGTTAGTTATAACTAGCGTGAATAAAAGGGTAAATATGGAATTTCACTTGAGAATGAGTGAACCCATTTGGGTAAAGAGCATATTTCATATGTGTATGTTGAGTAAGATAACGAGCTAATTTAGGCCCAATTTATTTGTTTGAACTCTTTTATTCATAAAGCACAATGATAATTAAGTATATAATGCTAAATTGATTTAAAAAATTCTCTAATTATATTAAATTGACACCTTTCTTTCACAACCAAAAAACATTAACAATTTTTTAAATCATTTGATAAAATGTTTCTTGAATGTGAATTACTTTCTTATTTCCTTTATTCAACTATATTTTAATTGAAAAGGGTTAAATAAGAAGTTTGAAGAAGAAAATACTAAACTTTTACGATATATTTTATGATTGAGTCTAATATTGTCATTTAAAGCTTTTGATGTGAATAAAATTTAGCCACATTAAAGAGACAATCCCAGATCCGCCCCTAATTGTAATATTATCATATGAGAATGGATCAATTGAATCTAAGAGTATGTCTTTAAAGTTATTCTAAATATCAACATTTGACTGTAATATTAATTTATGGACGTATCCTTAAAAAAACAATTAATTTATGGATGTGATTAATTAAAAAAATTGTTACGGTGAGAGCTATTCTCCATAATCTCAACGTGTTCCTCGTCATTCATCGTGAATTTTTTCATCTTTCATGTTAATGGTTTAGCTAAATCTTCATCTCTCATCGTGGATTTCTTCACGACGATTTCTACTTCATATGACTTATTTGTTGGATTTGATCGTGTTCTTTCTGATTGTGGTATCATTGCTTCTATTTACCATCTCATGGTAGCACTTCCAATATTTTTCATAACAAGATTATAAAATAAATAAATTTTCATCTTTTCTTAATAGCCCACGAGCTGGATCATTGACTTTCTACTATAAAGTAACTAGACAAGAGAAGAACACATTGAGATTATGGAGAAGTGTCCTCATTGTAACAATTATTTAAATTAATCATAACCGTCAGTTAATATTCCAACCAAATGTTATTATATTATTATTTACGAATGTAGCAAATGAGGTGTTTATGAAAAATTGAAAACATCTCTTTTATATATATATATATATATATATATATATATATATATATATAT
>Ga0228710_1003512_pt1 | contig 24920 bp, 17 predicted proteins | sample MedpolnodulmetaG_FD_177995 | JGI IMG/M metagenome (GOLD analysis project Ga0228710, IMG submission 177995) | Root nodule microbial communities from Medicago polymorpha collected in Santa Monica, California, United States - pink nodules | ecosystem: Host-associated > Plants > Roots > Nodule...
TTAAGCTTCAAATAAATTCCTTTGCTCTTGAACTTGTTCAATCAGAATCTCTAAGAATAGTACTTTGATTATTGATCCTGCACACTTGAACAAATTGTTTAGCATATCCAATTGATTATTTTGATACTTTGTTATTGTCAAAACTCAATAGGTGACTTGTGAAACACCCTTGTTCCAACAGTAGTAACTAGTGGTAATTATTTTGAGATGGTTAAATAATGAGATGTCTAATGAGTTAAGTGTGTAGTAACTTTTTAGAATTAAACATAAGAGTTTTGAGGACCAATTAGAATGAGAGTTAACCTAGCCCATTATGGTGGTATAAATAGATAACTCTCAAGAGAAAACTAGGTTATACCATTCATTCACTTCATTTCACAAACTTAGAGAGGTAGAGAGAGAAAGAAGAGAAGAATAGAAGAAAGAAGAGGAAAAACTTGGAGAAGATGAAAGATAGAGATTTGGGGCTAGAGGAGGAGAGTGAAGCCATAGGTAGAGACTTTTGAAGGTTTGAGGTAAGGGGATAGTTATATTTAATCAAATAAGTCATAAGCTTCTTTTTCACTTTTGGGTCAAATATTGAATTGAATGAATTACGCTTTTTATGATTTTAAATGTTGAATTTCGTGCTCATATTTGAATGATGAATTTGGGTATGTGAAAATAGTGATAAACTTGTTATTGAAGCTTAATTTTCATTGTTGGGTTAAGTTTAAATGGGTACTTTGAGTTTTTAGCTTAAAATGATGAAAATGAAGTTGTTGTTGTTAATTGTTGATGAATTTTTGCTTTGAATGTTGTTGGGGTATGTTGTTGATGCTAATTCATGCTTTGGGTATTGATAAATGTATTGTTGTGGTTAAATTGTTGTGTTATAATGACTTTTGTGAATATGAGTTAAAAATGGAGAATGTTGGTTTTGATGATTTTGAATAGAATCATGATGTTGTTGTGTTCAAGTAAGATGATTAGAACTACTGTTTTGGTTCATGAGTTTGGGTTGTGAGATCGTTTGGGAAAAAAATGAGATTTTTGAGTAAAAATCGTTTTAAGTTTTTTTGGAAAATAAGTGATTTTGAGAGAAATTGGAGTAAGTTGTTTTGAGGTAGGAAAACATTATTTTACAGTATAATATGATAGGTTTAAGTGATTAGAACGCGTAGGAGAAAACAAAATCGAAAACGGATCAACAATCAGAATTTTATGCGCGAAACGCCGAAAACAAAAAAATAAAAAAATCATGTGCTGTCAAGAACACACGACCGTGCACTCTACATGCACGGATCGTGCGTGTGGTTCGATGTTGGCACACACGACCGTGTGTTCAACAAGCACGATCGTGCGACCCTGATACGTGTCCGAAAACCCGATTTTTCGCATTTTCGTGGACTTGTAAGTATCCCTATGAGTTCCAAACACCTAACCCTTTCTAATTGAAGTAAAATTGAGCTTCTAAGAGTGTTGTAACATGACTTTACTTTGAATTTGATTTGGTTTTAAAAATGGATTGAAAAGAGACGAAACTTGCGAAATCGAAAGTTTAGGTGAACCTTGTGTGGAGATTATGATATGTTTGAACTTCTGAGTTATTAGTTAACATGTAGGGATGTCATGAAAATGTTTTTGACACTTGAAACATTATTTTGGTGAAATACTTGAAAATCAGTGTTTGTGAAAAATAGACGAACTTTGTCAAAACGAGATTTTATGATTGGATAACTTGTAGTTGACTTTGTAAACATGATAACGTAATGGAATAAGAATGAATCAATTTTTGGTTGGTATTTAACATGCCGGTTATCATGATGTGGGAATTATGCATCTACTATGTGATTGTGCTATATGAAACAATGTCGTTTCTTTGTGATAATGATTTCTCGACAATTGTTTATGATTGCTTGATGATGAATATGTAGAGATGATTAATTATTTGATAATAGTTAATAATGGATGTATTGTTTGATAATGCAATATATGGAGATATGTAAAGAATATGAAGAGTTCAATTGATGTTATGCATTATCAAGTCAATACACGACATCCATGCATTCATAAGTCCTATATGTAGAGATATGCAGATATATGTAGCGGGATCAATCAGTGAAATTACTTCTGACATCCAATGATACCACATACATGTAGAGTCGAGTCTATAACATCGCATGCATCCGAGATATGTGAAATATGCCATAATTGATTATGTGCCTCGATGAGTTACGTGAATTGTTTGATTTGAGGAATGTGATGAATATGTGGAGTTGTGGACTTACATTTGTGATTTGATGTGTTATGAGTGAAATAAAATAATATTTATGTGGAGTCAATGACGTGAAATGTGTTCATGCGTATCTTTGAATTCCTTTAATGCTTTTACTTGCTTATGTTTATTTGTGGAATATTGTTTAACCCTAGTGGTCGTTCGGTTGACCACTGCGTCATTTGTTTGAATGGCGTAGGTGATTTGCAGGATTGAGGTGATTACCTTTCTTTGATGCTTGAGGAGTAGCATGGATTGCTTCCCCGTTTTATTTTTCTTAAAATCTAGATTGGCTCTAATGTAGGAGTGTCGGTCTTGAGACCTTTTTATTTTATTGACTTATGTTATTTTATGTCATGAGGATTTTATATCATGGTGATGTAATTATGAGATGTGATACATGGCTTGTTGAGAATTGTTTTTGATGTTGAGGAATTTTTATGTTGATGATTTCCGTTGCGAGTATTTTGATAAACAAATTATGCATGTTTTCGAGAAAAATGCAGATGTAGCATCTGAACTATGTAGATAATTAATTTGTCTGCATGTTTTATTGCTTTTGGGGTTTAGAGTGTTACAGCAGAAGCCACCAAATCCCATTGTGTCAGTTCAGTAGTTGTCGAATGGGATGCAGGGGAAGTTATCCCCATAACTGTCAAAACTGGCATGGGAGCAGTTACTCCCATAGCAGTTGACACATTGGCACCCACTATGGGAGCAGATGCCTGGGTAGGTTGTGCTCTTGAAGATTGAGCGTTACTTTGTGAAAATGATGCAGAATTACCACTAGTATTAGGACGAGCCATTTCTTTAAGGGCTTTACCACTTCTTAAATGCATGCACAAATGAAGTTTTTCCAAAAAAGTTTATCAAAACAGTTGAAATTTTTTCAAGAAACAATTTTTTCACAATAACTATTAGAATTTTCTTTTAAAGTAACAAATTTTTTTCCCAAAATTTGAACAAATAGGGTCCCATTGGGTGTGCCAATTTGTTTACCGGTGTTTATGGTAAACAAGAAGACTAGTTTTAAAATGTTGCTTACGAGATCAAACTAGAAATCCTTGGACATGTTGTGCAAAGATTTTTTAGAAAATGTATGGATGTTCATCATATTTATAGTTTTGTTTATGAACAAGATGAAGATAACTGTTTTGGAATGACGATAATTGTTTTTTGATAGTAACCAATAAAAGTGATTAAGATTAAAGCTGTAAAAAACTTAGAAACTAAAGGAAAATAAACTTTAAAAGAAAGTAAATTGCATTGCATTGAAAATAAATGGTTCACAAGATCATCAATACATACATTCTGACTCGTTTCTCTATGCATTGGTACTTTGAATGTATAAAACTTTAGATAAATGATTTGTGACCCGTTTTTCTTATGAAAAAACCACTATATATACACAAGAAAAATAACTAATAGACCAATGACTAGAAACTAGAACATTTCAACAGCTTAGGCATGCTTTCCACGTGTCTGAACTTTCAACCTTACCTCTTCATGGAGAATTTGAATCCTTCTAGTCGAAACCACAATCCTGTCGAATCCCAGTTTGTTGCAATTATCAAACTTCTATCTTGGACTTAGAGAATTCAGTAGTCTTGGCTTCCTCCTTGCCTGTCAAAACATATACTCAAAAATACAGGCTAACACCACCATAACGATGAAAATGAAAGAGAGAACATAGAGAGAAAACTAGAGATGTCTTATTGGAGAATGTGGAACTAGATAAATAACATCAATCTTAAAAAAATACCTATTCGCCATTTACATAATAATATATAATTTATTATGTAGCTACAAGTAAGTATAAAAAAAGAATTTAACTAACATACACCGTCAATGTACAATCATTTTACACATGAAACGAATGATGTATTGTCACATCAATTAATTTTTTTTTTTGAAGGAGCCAAAAAAGAATATATTACCAATGGAAATCAATCTACCCAACAAAAGGAGTGACATAACATAACAGAAAGAGTTTAACAATCAGTTACATTGCCAAAACAAGCATGCAAAACGAAAAGGATAGCTACATGCCTTAAACACTTTACAGGATTTAGCGACCAACTATGATATTCAAAAGCAAAAGTTGTAGTTTTTTCCTTCAACCACCAAAAAGAGAGGATCTTAATTTTGTTTAACAATTGTTGTACCGTTTCTTCCTTGTGATTAAAAATTCTATTATTCATTTGTTTTGAAATCACTCTGATGACAAATCATCTTACATTATTCTTAGCATATTTTTCAGTTATATATATTAGGTTTTAGCAGCAAAAAGGAGGAGTATTAGAACGATTGCCTATGATGAGGCCGTTGAGATGTTACTAACCTAATCAGACGTCAAGCTATACCTACTGGTCACACGGTGATCCTTATGTGTGGGGTCTATACTTCTCGGTTGACTAGGTCTATCCCTCCAATCTTTGTGGTGACTGTACTCCCGGGTACAGACACTCAGGTTGAGGAAGATTAGCTGTGGGACAACTTAGATGGTGGAGATGGAATACATCTTCCGTCTAGTTTCATTTTTATTTAGTATCCGATTAAGCAAGTAGTTGCTATGAGCTTTGATTCTTGTAACACGAAGGTTGGGGTTGACATTGAATTAATATATTTTTTTTAAGTTGAATCTTGGAACTATGGTTACCGCTATTTATGATGTTGAACAAAATGATAATTTTTATTAATGCGAACGACGAAAAATGGAAATGTTTATGTTATATGGGATATATCTTTATTAGATGTATTCCTATTATTTAATAATTATTGTCGAGAAATAGAGTGTTACACCATACACCAGCTATTATTACATATACGAAGGTAAATACTTCCTATAACCTTATATATACTTGACCACCCATTGACATTTTAGTTTCTTTGTTACAATATGTTTGGGTTGTTCCAGTACATGCATCTAGTAAAGGCCAAATAGCATTCAAGAGTGTTTCCGAAAAGTAGTGCATGTGGGTTCAAGATCCAATAGCAACCCTCCTTTGAATTCCACGTAAGGGAAAGCAATTGGATGATCGTTTGCCTTCATTTTCCACCTGTTTCAAGATAATAAAGTATTTTAATTTTTTTTTAAAGAGGCAAAAATGAAACATATATTAACAACAAAGGCTTCACACCTTCCGCACAAGGTGTGCTAAAAGGGTGCAGCTAAAATTACACAAGAGTTCAGTCAACAGACCATGGAAAACAGCAAAAAAGAAACAGTTAGCCTATACCCAAGCAAAGTAAAGGGGTAGTAAACCAACTATGAATCCCGAACACAGACACACCATTTGCTGCCTTCAACCACCAAGTAAGCGTGGATTTGGTTGTAAAGTATTTTAATTTTAAGGTTCATGGGTCACTTGTTAGAGATTAAAAAATGGAAACAAATGACAATTTTCATGTAAAAAAAGTTGCTTTTTAATGTTTCAATGTGTTGAATATATATAACTCTTAAATAAAATTTCCACTTTAAATTTCGTTCTAAATACCCTTGTGAACATTTCTCTAATTTTAATTTTAATAATATTAGCAGCACTTATCACAAAAAGGTTTCTCTCCGATCTCTAATAATAAGTCTTTGTTGGGAAAATATTTGCCATTTAACATGGGTCTCCTACTCCTATATCTATAAATAGAGTTTTCAAGAATATTGGTTTTACTATCTAAACTAGAAAGGTTAGTGACACAATTAATTTATTGTCCGTTTATCTTTTATTCATGTATAATTTACTAAAGTAAATAAATTCATATATGGAATTTTATAGGAATGTCAATATAATTTTTTTCTTAAATACATCGTTTGTGCTACTAATTTATCTTAATACGTATTGCCTAATTTATAGCTAGTGTTGTAAAGTAAGTACCTATAATTAAGGACAAGATGATGAAGGAAGAATGCTATCTCCACTTTAGCTAGATCAGCACCAGGACAGAGACGTGGACCACCACCAAATGGTGCAACTTTCATGCTGGTCGAATTTTCCTCCTAAGAGAGACAAAATTAGATTAGATGTGCAATAGAATAATGAATAAAAGAATGCTATGAAACTTTTACTCTTTATATGCTAGAGTTTGTATAAGGCATTGCAACATACATTCCATCGATAGGGATTGAATTTTAATGGATTTTCCAAAAGGTTAGGATCCAAATGTGATGCTGACAAGACAGGAAGAACCTTCCACCCTGCAGGTATCACAAACTCTGCAAAAATTTCAATAATGTGAGAAAGTTCTTGTTATATACAACATGGTAGATCATTGATATCAAGAAATCAAAGCATCCAACCATTTGAAAAATATAAGAAAAGGAATGTAACCATATGCATCAATGTTAATATGAAGCGTAAGTGTTACGTATCGGCCTGAAATAAATTTTAAATGGAGAAACTTTTTACACAACAAACATGACTTTGAATGTACACATCCATAAAAAAAATAAAATTTGTTGTTTTGTCTAAAAGTGTACTTTGAGACAAATTTGTCGTTTGAAAGTATCCTTTTAAAATTTTGTGTGGTTTTTATGAGAATGTGAGTGAAATTTTTCTAGAGAGATTTTAATTAGACCTTTTATAAGTGGAACTTTTCTCCTTTTAAAAAATATCATTTACAAGGTAAAACGTTTTTTGAATCCCAAATCTGTTGTTGAAGTGGTTTGACCCTTAGACCAACCCTATCGATAAGAGTATCTTAGATTTTCTTATTGTATCACAAATATAAAAGCTATGAACTTTATAAATACCTTTGAATTTGATATCTTGAACAGCTTTCCTGTGCAGATATTTGACAACATTCCCACATCTCATAGCTTCATTAATCACCTAGTGTCAACAATATTTTTAATACCACACGTGAGAAAGAACAAAATCATGAGGAGTTAAAATCATATACTGCTACAAAGTCATATAATATTTAATTGGCAATTGATAACTTCCTACATTTTGAGTGAACTGCATTTGCCTATAGTCCTCCCAGTTCAATAGCTCCCCTTCCAATTTACTTTTCCTTATCACTTGATGCTCTTCCTGCAAAGATTTTCAATGGTTAATTTTAATAAAATACATTTAATTGATATATATATATGGTTAATGTAAAAAAAATAGAAATGAATTCAACGATTCGCTGCCATGTCATTTAATGATTTGGAAAACACGATATGTCATATATATTAAAGACTAATGCTCATTGTTACGGATACGAAACATGTGAAGTATTGCAGTCTCTTGAAAATTTGTTATAAAGTCTCACATCAGATAAAAGATGGACTGACAATGTGTTTATAAGTAAGGGCAATCTTCACCTCACCAACTCCGGTTTAATGTGGTTGTGTCGGACTTAGGTCCAACAATGATTTCTAAGATCCTACATTAGATAAGTGATCCTTCCTCACAAACATTCATTGATACTCTGCCAAATTGTCTTAGAAATCGTGGTTGGACCTAACATTGTCTCACAAAACCGGCTTGTGTAATCAAATTAGTTGTTCAAAAGAGCAAAGTACCTTTAAGCTTTCCAAAGCATTAGGGGCACCCTCAAGGAAATAGACAATCAAAGACAGAAGTTTTGAGGTTGTCTCATATCCCCCAAACAAAAGGTCCATAACAATGCTCACCATCTCTTCATCACTTAAATTCTGCTTTGATAAAATCAAATTCAAGAGGTCCCCTCCTTCCACAGGTCCAGCAATATTAACTTTACGCCTCTCTATTATAATATCATTGATAATAGATGAGAGTCTTATTCTAGCCTAAAACAAGCAAAAAATAGGAAAGCCTCATGTTAGAATCAATACAATTTTTTGGAACTTTGTTACTAACTAATTAACTTATTTGTTGATATCATATTGATATATTAATCAGTAGTACCTTCACAGCTTTGGAGTATGTAGTCCCTGGAATATTTATTGGCAATGTAATGAAGCCCTTTATATAATTCTCAAAGTTCTCCAAAATCTTGATAGCTAGGGGATCATCAGGATTGATACTCAGAAGGTGCTTCAGCATAACATTGATGGAAAACTGTTACTTAGAAGAAAACAATATATTTCAGTCAGTAAAATATTATTATAATAGTTTGTTCTTCAACTTTGTTGACCATATATACATTATTTCAAAAAAAAAAAAAAAAAACTTTGTTGACCATACATTAATAAAAGTAACATAATATTTTTTTTAGGGGATATGATTATTATTGCATTACTATATTATATTATGATATTCAGTTCATGTACTAGCTAGTTGATTGACAATACAATTACAAAAATAACATTATTTTTTTATTTTTTATTTTATAAAATTTAAGGCCTAGGCCAGTCTCTCATAGATAGCTTTGTTTTAAGATATGAGTCTTGCCTTTTTTAAATCCTGGCATGACTTGTTATTCAAATCTTTAAATAAGTAATTTGACATATTTTTAAATAGGTTATAACAAGATGATAAATCAATGAGATTAATATTACCTTTCGAATTCACCAAAAATAATATATTACCTTTCGATCTTTTATAACATATTTAACCCTACCCTACTTTTTTTGGTGGTGTCCGGGATTCGAACCCCAGAACTTGTATATATTATGCATTGTCCTTACCAACTGAGTTAAGCTCATGTGGACAACCCTACCCTACTTTAAAATGCCCCGTAAAATATCGAAAAATAATATTAATCTCATTGATTTATTATCTTGTTATAACCTATTTAAAAATGTCAAATTACTTATTTAAAGATTTGAATAACAGGATTAACTTATATGCTTAAATTACTTAAAAAGTTTAAAAAAGTTTTACTTTTCTCTCCTTAAAAAAATAAATTGGTCTGTCGTGTTTCTAACATAAGCTAGGATGTAGACTTGGTCAGTCTACATGTACATGTTGGTTTTTGGATGAAGGTGTTCCCAACTCTAGCTTAAAATTTGTCATAAAAAAAAATAAATTAAAATTTAATTAAAAACAAAACAGTCAGAACTTATATTTATAAACAATATTTTTGCAAATGAAGCTTTATATTTATATATAAATTTATTAACAAAAAAAAGAAGAAGCTTTATATTTAAGAAAAGAGGTATAGTAGTTGATAGTAGCATACATACCCTCTTAGCTTCTTTATAGAAAGCAACTTGTTTACAATTTGAACCCCATGAGTTAATCCTTGAGAGTGCAAGCATTTCAACAAAATGAAGGAAGTTGGATTCATCAGACTTTGATGCACTTACAAAACTGATTACAGTGCTTCTTAGCTTCTTGTGAAGTTCTCCTATGACAAGAAGTAGAGCATATTTCCCTAAGATTTTATGCATTACCTTAGGGTAATCAACAGGGAATAGTTTCCCTTCATTTTGAAGAATAAACATGTTTAGCTCAAAGTCACATGAAACTATGGTGGGATAGCCAAATAGATGCGACTTGAAAACTTTTCCATACCTACATAACAACGATTGTTTAGTCATTTATACAATGATTGTTTGTTTTTGTGTGACGGATATAATTGATGTAGAATGAATTGAATTTGTAAAATTGATTTTAATAAAGTCAAGTTAAATTGTAAATCTTTGACTGCATTTATATAAAAGTGAATTGAATAATAAATTTGAAGAAAAACAATCTTAGAGTCAAAAGCTAAAATCATAAGTTCAAATAAAAATCAATTTTACTTGGAGATATGTAAATATGTCGAAATAAATTCTATATTTCTAAAATCAATTTTAAATAATGAAAAAGTGAATCCAAACGTACGCTAATCGTGTAACCAAAAAAAAAAAAAGTACGCTAAACAACAAAGCTCTTATACATGTTGTTTGGAGCTGGATTTAAAAAAAAAAAACAGGCACACATGATATCAATTCTCCGCAAAATCAACAATACATATTCGACTCGCGATATAAAAAGACCTTGATTATGAGGATTGTTACAACATTAGAGAAAAAAAATTACTTCAAAGAATAGAAAGTGAAGGTAGAAAATGGAAATTTACCTAGAACAACGTTCTTGTAAGAAGCTTCCTAAGGAGTTTGATCTATGAGGCTTGAGGAAGTCAAGAGTTTCTCCAATGAATGGCCACCCCATAGTTCCATGGGGCAAATTGTGTAAGGAACCTTTGTTGCTAAGATATTTAACAAGATAAGCAAAGGCTAAGATTGAGATGATAGCTAAAATGATGGCCATAAACTCAACCATGATAGCTTTATGTAAGAAGGATTTCAATTCTGCCTTAGATTGTTGGAACTTTGCAGCACCTTTTATGTGATTCTAATCTGTTAAGGGCAATATATATAGATGCCCAAACCAATAACATGTACTATGTAAATCTTTCAAACTTTAGAGCATGTTTGGTAAGTTTTTTATTCTTTTGACCAAATGTACTTGATGAATTTTTATACTTTAGATGAATCTTTTGACTAAATATTTAGTAGGTTATAAATGGCTAAATAATTTATTTATGTATTTTTAAAGGTAAATTTTGTTAATTATGTTATTATAATCTATACTGATACACACTTTTTTTGGTGTGACCTATTTATAATATACAATTATCCTCAAATTAAATTCAAATCTATCCAACAATTATAGGGAATTTAAATACATAGTTAGTTTTGCTCAACAAAAAAAATAAAACTATGTATTTGATGTGATCACGAGTTCATTAATAACATTTTGTAAAGCATGTTCACCAAAAATATATTATATATATAATGCACTAAAAATGGATAGTAAGTTTTTTATTTAATTTCAAGCTAGCATCTTATCTTTCATTTGAATAAATTGGCTATTAACGTTGGAATTTGGTTGGGCTGCTCACCCGAAGACACTACTGAAACGGCCAACTAGCCAATTAACTCAATTCATGCTAATTCATTATGTGGCAATTAAGGTTTTGACATGGGATTGGTTTAGCCGTTGTATTAGCATTTTTATTGCTTTATTTCTATTAAAATAAGGAAAATTCTATGGTGAAGTCATGAAAATGACTTTTTTTAGTAAAGTTAACACTATAACATCAAAAATGTAATGAGTAACACCCCACTGTTTGTACAATGACATCAAAAGTTCAGTCCTCATAGTATCATCAATCCATCAGATTAATAAGACTACACTTAATCTAATTTTATCCTACCTTGTTATAAGCATAACACCCCACAAAGTGTAACACTTAAGACTATCACATAATATCATCAACTCTGTTTGCATGTTAAAGATTTCAATGATAAAATAGTACCTGTAAGTCCAAGATGTTGCAAGCATTACTAGATGAATTACTATTGGTCATTAATCAGTAATCAACAGTTTAAAAATAAATCAAACATTAAGGTCAAAATTAACTTTTTCAAAAAAGTCAGTTTCCTGACTGCACCGTAGAAGCTCCCTTAAAATAATGGCAATGCTAATATGCCATTTATTTAATTTTATTTAAATTAAGATTAGGTGTTATTTTAAATTTATTAGATCATCCACAATGGTGGGTGCTTCATCTATTTAACACCATATTAAATAGACACCCTCATTGTGGAGTATATATGGGTGACTGTGGAGAAGGGTGGCTATGGAAGCACACTCTCTCTCTTCATTTTTCATGGGTCACATTTAATAAATCTTAATAAAATAAATAAATTTTGTTTAAATGTAATGATATAAAATTATTTGTATGACCTATTTAATAATTTCTTTTGAGGTGCTGGGTTGGAGAAAATTGGTACTTATTAAGTATTATTGGAAATTGAGTGACGTTGACATATGAAATTAATTTAGTTTAAAGTGCTCTGTTGTGGAAGATCTTAGTATCCATTGAATTACTTGGAGTAAGAGCTCTATATATTATACTTCATTTATGAATAAAGTTAGTAGAATTTTGATGAAAATTACACTATGTGTATTTTGAGTGTGATTTTTTTTTCTTCTTCTATGAGTTCCTAGATTAGAACTTGTTATCGAATCTTGTCAATGACTTCCTTACCATTGTGATGATTCCTCTTGACTTAACTCTCCTTGAATTAGAAGTGATTGTGACGCATTCTTTACCGTTCCTTTCCCCAATTCCATCTTCTTTCTTTTTTGTCAAGTAATTACATCCTTTTATTCATCTTTTTATGTAATGTTTCTTTTGGTATCTTCCTCGTTTTGCCGTGCATGTTTATGATGCGTTTCTTTTATACTTGTTAAAAATGTATGATTTATTTCCAAGTATTTTCGTTCGTTGTTGCTGAACAGAGCAGTCGACGCTTGGTCGATCAATCCAATTGTGTTTTATATCATTCGTAGGATCAACATTCAGTTGAGAATTTTAAATATAAAATAGATTATACATGTATAATACCCTTCCTCCCCTAATTCATCTCTTAATAGGATAATGAAGTGATGACTTTAGGTATTTATCTACTTTGGGGCATGGGTGTGATATCATTACGCATGGTATTCATTAGAAGCTCGCACATCCAAGAGTAGTTTATTCTGAACGTGTGTTCAAATATGTTGTTTGAACTAGAAATGTTGGATGAACAAAAACAAAGTTTTAGTTCTTTACACCGAAAACATTCTGAGAACGTTCTGACTATTTTTAAAAAGAAAAGAGAAATCAATTGAGACTTTGGACAACTATCAAAAAACGTGTCCAACAGCTCTATTTTCTCCATTGATCACCAAGGCACTCCTTACCTATAAATACAAGGTTCTTTGAAGGTTAAATGCAAGAGTCTTGAAAGCTAATATTCTCTCAAGTGAAAAACATCACTACAAACAAAGCTCTTCGCAAACAAAGAAAATTTCAAGCTCTCTCACTATATCTCTTGGATCTTCTCTTTCGAATTTGCTATTGTAAAACTCAAACAAGAAATGAGTATTTATTTGATCCAAACAAATCTCTTCATACAAAGTGTGTTGTATTTCTCAAAGTCTATTGGGCTTAATAGTTTTGAGATAGAAAATTCCAACCTTTCTTTTGCTAGTGTGCAAAAAATTGTAGAAGTCTGTTGATGTTGATAATACAGGTGTAACAGACTGATCTGGTGTGATCAAGATCTTATAGCGCTAGTTAGAAGTTTCTATTAGCAAGACAACTATAGTGGATAATCTCACACGAGGTGTGGGGACTGAAAGTAGCCGAGTTTGGTGAACCAGGATAACTCTCCTGCGTTATTCTTCTCTCTCTCTCTCTCTCTCTCTCTCTCTCTCTCTTTATTTTTAGTTACACAACACACAAACGTTATCACACTTATAATAATCTGTAGAATATTCTGGTCCTAATTAATTATTATCAAATTAATCCAGAGTGCTCTGGTCCCTAATCAAACATTAATATTGTTGCCTTATTTTATATTAAACTGTCTCCAGAACATTCTGGTCCAAGATAAAACAATTGCTTAAATATTTGACTAAAGTTTAAAATCAATATATAATATTGTTTTATCATTTTATCTTAGTTCTCCAGAACATTCTGGTCCTTGTTAAAATAATCTTATATTTTAACTTAACATCATTTTTCTCATTCTGCTTATAAACATTCTTCAGAACATTCTGTTCTAATCAATTAATTGTTATATACTCTAATCTTGTTGGACTAACATACATCAAGAACATTCTTGAGTATAAACTTAACTTTCAGGAATAATTTTTAAAAGGGTCACAATTCAAACCCCTCTTTCTTGTGACGTTTATTGCTACTTCAATACCTCTTGAGTTTCTCGGCGTTCCAGGTTTAGGATTAGTCCCTAGATGAGATCTTCGAGGTCATAGGCGCCCGTCCCCATTTTGAGACAGACACGGTATGACCAATCCCAATTGGTAGCGAACTTGCCTTCCTTAGAGTCCTCCTGTTTTTGTTGGGGGACGAAGTCACCTACTTTGAATTCTTGTTTTACAACTTTTGTGTTGTGGCGAGCAGTTGTCTTTTGTTTGATGGCTGCTTCTTTTAGTTCAGGTTCACTTCTGGTCTCCTCGACAAATTCAAGTTCTTCTCGTAGACTTTCATCGTTGGTTTGGAAGTCAGTTGACGTCGCTATTCACAAACTAAGTTCATTTAGTTCAACAAGAATGATAACTTATGTTCCATATGTAAGACATAATTGGGACTCATTAGTGGATGAATAAAGAGTGTTCTGATAAGCCGACAACACATTACGTAACACCTCGACCCATTTTCCCTTCGTGTTGTCCAACCTTCAACTTAATCCTCATAGGATAACTTGATTGGCGGGTTTAGTTTGCCTGTTGGTTTGGGGATGTTCAACAGAAGCGAAGTGGTGTTTGATTTTTAAATTCCTTAGATATTGTTGGAATTTTCCATTAATGAATTGAGTCCCATTGTCGGTGACTACAATTGTGTGTACTCCGAATCTGGCGATTGTGTTTCTTTTGAAGAAACATGGTACATTGTTTGTTATTATTTTTGCGAGGGTTTCTACCTCAATCCATTATATCGAGTAGTCAACAACGACCACTAGGTATTTGACCTTCCCCACTACTTTGGGGAAGGGTCATAGTTTGCTGATTCCCCACCATGTAAAAGGACATAGAGAGGTGAGTGTGGTTAGCTCGGTAGGTGGGGCGATATGCATATCCCCGTTGTAATGCCCCGAATTTTCATTCAAAATATTAATTAAAAATGTTCACTTCCTTAGAAAATATGAGACTATATTTTTTTTAACAAACTATTTGAACGAAACTAATTGAAAGATAAACTATTAAAATAAATTAATAGAAAATTACTCTTTAAGATTAATTATTTCCTAATGAAAGAAATAATATAGTTAAAAAATATTTTAAAAGTTACACTTACAAATTAATGAAAACTAATCTTCTTTTTCATTGAAAAACTCAATTTTCCCCATAAGTGTCTTATCACACATCATATTTCATGTTTGGTACCAACAAGATTATATTAATGTAAGTGACAATGTCCTTATCTAAATTGGTTCATACTCAAAGCACAAGAAATTGTAACAAAAAAAAAAGCACAAGAAATACACTCAAGTCATATTTTAAGAGAATAACTCGAATAAAATTATGCATAAGATGCATGTTCTTAAGTACTACATGATCCGGATATAAACAAGTCACACAGACTAAACAAGCCACAAAGGATAAAAGAGCTACAAGTTAAAACGAGACACATGGAGTATGCATACATTATGATAATTAAACAAGCTACACAAGCTATGCATATGCCATGTTATGATAATGTATTTCAAAATATATATTATGGCCACTTAGGCATGCAAAATAAAACTCAGCCACTAAGGCAACCACACAATTAAATCTTAAACAAATTACATGTTTTTATTCTCAAACATCACAAAGCATATAAAACATAATAAAAATCGAATATCATATTCTCCTATATAAACTTCGTAAAAAAATCCAAACTTTAATAAATGTATATACTTTAATTATTATTATTATTTTTCTTTCAAACGACAAGAATTTCTACCACTTTTTCATAACATGATCCTAGCACTTAGTATTTTAATACATTTCTTGCTTGATAAATAAAAAATGATCCTAACACTTGGTATAGTTGTACGGGAAAAAAACTCTTACCTTCTTAGCACGGAAGAGAATTCTAAGACCAATGGAAAGATATATCAAGAGATTTAGAATCCAAAACTTCACTTTGATCTTGCAAAAGTTGAGAGTAAGGAGAACCGAAAAAGTTGTTTGTTTAGGAATAAGGTGAGTATGAAGGTGTTGAGGCGTGAAAAACACTTTGGGAAGGCAAGGAGGGTTGGTTATACAAGAAATATGATAAGGCTGCATAACTATAGTACATGACATTATTCTTCAAGAGATTAGGTAGGAATTAACCACCAATCAACTAGTATTATTGTGGACCAAAAATAAACTCATGGAAGTTAAGTTGGTCCAATGTTTTTAAAAAAAAAAAAAAAAGTTGGTCCAATGCTATTATGAGGGGGAAATCAAAGAATTGATGGAAATTAAGGTAGTCAACCCAAATTTTAATGTGTGTATCAAATGGTAGAGATTTAACGTGATATTACTCTCGTTTTCAACACATAGCCAATTGCCAATCCATTTCTATTAGGCTCTTGACTATATGCATTAATCTAAACTAATTTTAAATAAATTAAATCAGTACACATGCATAGAATAATTTGTCATAAAGAATAATAAATTAAGAAAATTAATAAAAATGACATATATAATGTATATAAAATATTGGGGTCTTACATCCGTGATTTTGGCACTTTTTGCATTTTGCAGCATAGTCTTTAGCATCTTGTTGCATGGTTTGCCAAAAAAACCATGATCACAATATCTTTTTTGTGAGGGCTTTTTCAACTAGGTTTTGTCCGCTCGTGAGTCTCGTATAGAGCATCCTAAACTTCTGATGACATGTCATCTTATGTTATTTTCATCATACTACCTAAATAAGAAGAGTTTTGTTAGCAAGCTAAACCGATCCAGGCCCACCAGAGCAACTCATTAGCCCTTTTGGGTAAATGATTTCCATATTAAATAAAGTCTTTTGTATTAATTCCTCTTATGTTGTATTGGACCTTTAATTCTTGACCCAGGCCCAATACCTGGTTGACCCAAACCCATGTGTTGGTAGACCTATCTATTTAATGCTGTAACTTTCTGACATGAGAGTCTTTGTAAAACCCTAGTTGCAATTTATTTTGTGTTCTTTAATTTCTTACTGCATTTTTATCTTCTTGCATATTTTAATTTGATTGATAGTTGTAGAACCTACCATAATTGGTGCTTTCATTCCCAAATCTCAATGCCTCCCAAACCTACCAACCCTACACCAAAAGATCTTGATGAGGTCATTCAATCCACAAATCAAAGGCTTGATGAACTCATTCAAACTAACCAACAAACCATGAACACCCAACTTGGTCAAATGCACAGTCACATAGATAACTAAGAAGAAGTCATGGATTCCATATTCACCACCCTAACTGCCATGCTCCATGAAAAATTTGCAGCCCTCACCCAACCTACACCCCAAACCCTACCTTTATCCAACCGTACCTCCCTCCCCCTCCCATATTTTCGGCCTCGATAGAAACCACACAATCGCCTCACCATCTCTACTAGTTTCCTTCCCCTCAATCTCCTACACACTCGACTCACACAACCAACCATCAATCCTCCGCGATACCCACCACCACCACTCTTTCCATATTAAATAAAGTCTTTTGTATTAATTCCTCTTATGTTGTATTGGGACCTTTAATTCTTGACCCAAGCCCAATACCTGGTTGACTCGAAGCCATATGTGAGTAGACCTATCTATTTAATGTTGTAACTTTCTGACATGAGAGGCTATGAAAAACCCTAGTTGCAATTTATGTTGCATTCTTTAATTTCTTACTTCATTTTTATCTTCTTGCAATTTTAATTTGGTTTATAGTTGTAGAACCTACCACCAAGTTCTAGTGCCACAAATAAGATATATATCCCATAACTAAAAGCATTGATTAAGTAACGATTCCACTCTTTTTGGTACATGTCAGAATCTAGTTTCACCATAAGATGAACTCGATTTTTTTTATTCCTTTGATGACTCATTTTCTAAAGAAAAGTAAAGTCGTTAACAAATTTCATTAGAGAAATTTTAAGATTACAACCATAAGTTTGAAAAAAAGAAAAAACTTTTTTAAACAAAACAGTCAAGACATAAAGAGAAAGGTCATTGAAGTTTGAACATCACTTCTACATTTAGATTTGAAAAAGAACAACATCACCAAGTCATTTTTCGACCTGTTTTTACCTGTAGTTCAACCATAGCATTTCCAAAGGCAATACTAGTCGTACAACATTTATACTCAGTCATAAACAAGAAAAATACATTATCTTTTACAATTGTCTATCATTAAATCAATACGACATTTCATTAAAATTACACGAATGTTTGAAATTCATCAAAACATTAAAGAGTGTCCATAATTAAACAACACATACAACACATTACATATCATTAAATTAAATATCTATTGAGATTCTACGCACTTGCAGATGGAACGAACACATATATAATATATTATCTTCCACCATATTCCTAAACATAAATCCGACGTCGCTATCGTCGCGAATAAGTCAAGGCATATAGCTCACCGTTTTCCACGCGTGTTCATCTTTATCTTCTCCTAGGTCTATGCAAGGCATTTGAGAAAATAAGTGATGTGTATATTGATTTTCACCAAGATACTCAAAATATGTGTTTAGTTGTGCCTTCAAATCATCAAGAGATTCGGTCGGCATTCTCATAACCTTAATTGTCTTTTTGAAAGAAGAGTACCTAACATGACCTTCAATTTTTGCAACCTCAGACATGTTGACTTAACAAAAGCTTTATGAAAAAATAATACATTAGAAGGAAATTAAATGAAACTTAATTACCAATAAAAATGTATATCAAATGTGTAAACATTAATAACGAATAAATAAGTATTGCACTAGTTTCACCACATAAAAGTCATATTTTCATATATTTGTATAAATTACATAATGTTAATTATATATTGGCCACAAATAATTGGCGTTACAATATCGACCCCAAAAAACATGTCGGTGTAATTTCTACCAAAAAAAAGGATTAACACCGACAAAAAACCCTCACATCGCATCAAGTGAAATTGAATCTTCTTCATCTTTCCCAATAACTTCAAATTCTTACTTTGCTTTTTCAGGAGTGTCGCATAGGTTAAATTCATCCAAGGTGGCATGGCATAGGTTAGGAAAATTGGAAAATCATTACAAACATCTTGGAACTCCACTATTGTGTTTGCATATAATTCTTGAGTGGGTGATTCAACAATAACATCTCATGCTCTCATTATCTTCTTCACTACATCACCATGTTTCACCTCTTTCCCATTTTTTCCCCAAAGGATATCCACAGTCTAAGATGCACCTTGATTTAACATTTTTTTCACATAAAAGTAACAATTCATTGCATAACTTTCGGGAAGAACATTTGCAACCGCATTCATCAAAGCCGTATCCCTGTCAGTCACAACCACCTTAGGTATATTCATCTTTGACATAAGAAGTTTACGCATCATTTGTAAAACTCAAACAAAGTTTTCCTCTTTCTCATGTGTCACAAATCCAAAGTCAACTGAATATGTCAAATCGGTTGAGTGACCCCAACAATCTCAAACATTGGCATCTTGTACATGTTGGTTTTGTAGGTGGAGTCCATAACCAAAACTGTTGAAAAATTGTTAAACAACTTAACGGATGTTGAATGAGCCCAAAATATGTCTTCAATAGTAGTACTTTCACTTTGTGTTCTTGAGAAATAAACATAGTTGTGCTCCTCCAACTTTGAGATTAGAAACTGCAACACCGTCTTGTGACCTCTATTTGACTTCCATATTTGTTGACGTTCATTATATACTTGCTTAATATTTGTCATGCAATCTTGCCTTTTGCTCTTCAAATTTAACAAACTATTTCTTGGATGCACCTTACTCTTGGTCAAGTCACGTACAATCTTCTTATCATCCTCCTTTAATCTACCAGCAAGAATGTGTCCTTCTAAAGCCAACTTCATTGCATGGTTGTTAACTCCATTAATAATGTTCAATCTCCACTCTCTTTTTTTCCCTACTAAGATATCTACTAACCATGACTATACACCCACATTTTCTTGAGCCCGTTGTCTCATGCTTCGGTTTTTTTCCGGCACTTTGTGAGCTCCACTCCTTTCACACACTAGTCGCCCCATAGGATTGATCAAACTGGATCTTTGTATAACAATAGTAAATCCTGCCTTATTTGCTTGACAACATACCCAATTAAGAAACTCATCCCTATCTTTCCATTTAACATCTTAGGGAAAAAAAACTTAGCCGTGTCAACTTCGTTGGCATGAAGTGGGACGACACCGGAGTCAACATATAATGAAGCTTCAACATGGACGAAAACTCTACCAATGTTTGGTTTGGCTTCAACCTTAGGCGGTTTGACATCTTCGGAATTTTCGACAAAATTTGGTTTTGTTTCTCCCGAATCATCATCTGCATTCTCAACCATTACTATAAATATACAACAGAAAACTATGAATTAACAACTAACTAATGCATAAACATCAATTTCATAATGAATTCAAATAAAATAAAAGCACCCAATTTTTTTTCAAAAACCGGCAGAAGCTTGCGTTTTTTGCAAGTTTCCATCGGTAGTTAACTACCAAAACTCTTCAGCAGTTAACTGCCGATGTCCCCATGCCTCGGCACTTAAATGTTGATGTCCCCATGTCAGTGTTTCATGCAAACTGACAGAAAAAACCCCAAAAGCAGCTAAAAATAAACCGACTAAAATGTTTAATACCTGTTTTTTTATATCTAAAGTGTGTTGATATCTCTTAGGATTGATACTTCAATGATTTTGGGGCAAGATTAGGTGAAAAATATATTGGATTTGGAGGTTTAGATTGAAGAGTGAAAGAAAGTTGATGATGAAATAGTGAGTAGGAGAGTAGTTGGCATATATAATCTGATGGAATAGTCCATCGCACTTAACTGTCGAGGATTTCAAAAAATCAGCCGATGAATAGTAAAACCGACGACACTTAAGTACCGAGAGGTCAGGGGCGTAGCCTTGTATATGGGAGGGCTAGCCTTGGCTACCCCAAAACAATATTATTCTTGAATTGGTCGGTATGTATTTATATCCGGCTATCCCAAATAATAAACATTGAGCTACCCCAAACAAGTTCAATTGCAAAAATTAGTATAAATAATAAAGTAAAAAAATTACTATATGATTGATGAATTTATTTAGGGTCTTGTTAACCGGTGCCCCCGGGGCACTGGTTAAGGAATCTATAAATAAAATTTTCTGTCAATATAAACTGTCACTTTTATTAAGTAATAATTACATTACTTTTTAATAAAAACTTACTTCATTTGGTGCTTAACCAATGCCCCGGAGCCACTGGTTAACATTATCCATTTATTTATAGGAAAATTCTATGGTGAAGTCCTGAAAATGACTTTTCTGATGAAGTTAACACTATAACATCAAAATTGTAGCGAGTAACACCCCACTGTTTGTACAGTGGCATCAAAAGTTCAGTCCCCATAGTATCATCAATTCATCAGATTAACAAGACTGCACTTAATCTAATTTTATCCTACCTTGTTTTAAGTGTAACACCCTACAAAGTGTAACACTCAAGACTATCATATAATATCATCAAATCTGTTTGCATGTTAAAGATGCCAATGATAAAATAGTACATGTAAGTCCAAGATGTTGCAAGCATTACTAGATGAATTACTATGGATCATTAATCAGTAATCAACAATTTAAAAATGAATTAAACATTAAAATTAAAATTAACTTTTTCAAAAAAGTCAGTTTCTTGACTGCACCGTAGAAGCTCCCTTATTTATATTGGTTTGATACTTCCGGTCTCAATAACAATTATAGAGAAACCTTTTTCAACAATAAAAATGATCAAGACAATAGTCATAGGCAAATTAAATGGACAATGAGTTTCTTGCAAATAACCTATTTATTTAAATTTGAAAAAAATATTATTAATCTATTATTAAACAGACAATTATGGATGAAATTGGGTTCTTGAAACGCATTTTGTCCAACGTTTCTAAATAGCAATTTTTATGTTATGTTTCTAAGATTTGTTATTTTTAGTCCTTAATTTTTTTGTTAGAGATTAAATTCAAGACTAAAAACACTTTTGTTTTGTAAAATTTTAAATAATTGAGACAAAAATTGAATAATTTTTTTAAGGACTAAACCTAAAAAATTATAATTTATGGGACTAAAAATATATTTTATCTTTAAATTTAATATGTTTGTTTTAAAAAAAATTCTTCTTTTCCCTCAATTTTTTTTTCTTTATAGTTGACACCTGCGTAAAAATTTTGCGAGCTTCGCCGCTGCGAGAGGTACTGCGGTCATTTATAGGCGAGTTTCAACTTTATTATGTGCGTGAACAATAATTTTCCCTCACTAAAGCAACCCATGCTGCTTTCGAGGTAATTACCTCCGGAATTTTCTCAAACACCTTCTAATATGTCTTCTTAGCAACTTTGAATGTCTTTCTTTGAGCATATGTAGGATTCTCTACCAACGCCTCATAGCCAACAAGAATATGTACGTTAATTAAAAAAATGTCCATTTTCTGCCATCTCAAATTATTCGAGTTAACCGAAATTTTCACATCACGTGTTTCCCTCAAAATCGCAACCTTGCTATATAATATCAATTGTTAGCACGCCGTTTTTTTTTCATACATTTCATCTTACTATTTATAGAAAGAAAACAATCCTTTCAGCTTTTTGACTGACTTTTTTCTTCCAACGATGTCTTCATTTTTCAATACAAAAAACACATGTAACAAATATATAAAGATAAATTTAAATATTCAAAAAATTGTAACAAACACGATTTGAATATATATTTATACTTACTTTTTTATTATCTCAATTATATCCTTAAACAATTTTTTTCTACAATAAAGATTGTTGTTGGTGTCACTAAAATGCAACAAATATTTATATTTTTTTTGTTTTAATCAAAATCAAAGTTTCATAAGAAAAAAAACGTTCATAATTTTCAAACGTTAGTGCAATAAAAAGAGGGGAAAGACGGACACATGAGTGCAGCCAGAATGAATATATTATTAAAATAAGTTAATATTATGTGTTGGTAAATGTCGAAGAGCCACCGATTAATGCCGAAGCTCCACCGCCACGAAAGTCATCGGAGCTCTGCTGTCAACCATCGTGGAGCCGTCAGTGCTTCTCCATGATCAACGCCGGAGAACCACCACATTTTAATATATATTTAATTATTAAATAAAATCAAACAATTTAATTATATTATAATAAAACATTATTAGAAAATTCACGTGAGCTTACTCAGTTGGTATGGACAATGCATAATAATATGCAAGGTCCGGGGTTCGAACCCCGACCACCACCAAAAAATATCATTAGAAAAATTTATTTGGGTTAGGTATAATATAAATTATTTGTGCAATTGGGCTTCATAAAAAAAATCTGTTTTGGCCCAGACAAATAAATATATTTTGTGCTGAATTCTTTATCTATTAATTCATTTACAAAATAATAATGTAAAATAAAATTATTTAAAAAATAAAAATATAAACAACATACTTTAATCTTAGAGAGGATTTCTGCTATCTATCATGATATAACCATGGCAAAAGATTTAGGTTATGCGGAATTTGCTTGCTATTCTAATTCTCTTGTTTGCATCTATGAAGCCCAGATACGTAGTACGGATACGGGTATGCGGATACACGAAATTTCTAAAATAAGGATACGATACAGTTAAGATACGTTAATAAGATATTTATACTAAAATTTATATGGTTTTAAAATACTTAAAAAAAACATTGATTACTCTTCAATACTATATAATCATAAAAGTCACAATTTACAAAAAATAATACATGTGATCAAAATAAAAAATGTAAAGTTTTCGTATAAATCATATTCTATTTTCATTCATATGTTAGGTTAGCTCCTCTCTCTCGTTACTTTCATCTACCAAAAACATAATTTTTAATTGGTTATCGAAAAACAATTATAGTGATTCATATCTTAAATTGAATCATATACATTTCTATTGAATTTTCACAACACAGTCTCATGTTTTTTACACTTCATTTTTTTTCAGGATACGTCTCTGTGAAGTATCTTATAAGTATCTGTGTGTATCTGTCGAGTATCTTTATAAGTATCCGATAAAATATATATTTTAAATTAAAATAATTAAATCCGATACTCTGTGGGTACGTATCCGCGAAGTATCGGTATTCGATACGTATTCGATACGGGTACGTCTCCATTTTGCAGTATCCGGGCTTCATGTGCAAATTTACACTTGTTAAGAAGTTTAAGATAGAAATTTTATATTGGAACTTGTAGATTTATTATTAAATATAAAACTTTTAAATGAATAATTGTTGTTTTCCAAGAAAAAGTTACTACTATTAGTTATTTTAACATGTGCAATGTTGCACATGTTAGACAAACCATAATCTTATTAATGGCCCCTTTGAGAGGTACCATATATATGTTGTCCTTATCCAAGACATAAAACAATTGTTCCATCAAATCAATGTGATGGTTTCTCACACTCTTAGAGAGGGGAACCATTGTGCAAACTTCATGGCAAAGCTTGAAGCTTCTTCTAATGTTGATATTTATTCTTCTTTATAAGTCGCCCTCTACTGATCTTATCAATCTTCTTAAGCAACGTCGATGACACTTTGTTCCTCTGGAAGTAGTTAGCTTTTTTCGTTTGTTTTGTTGTTTCTTCCATTTATCATTGTAACAAAAAAAAATACTTTAATTGATGGATGAAATAGATGGGTTGGATGAATTAGATTAGTTGGATGGATTTAAAACAAAAAAATAGTAGATTCTAAACGAATAATAGATTTTTTTTATCCATCCTTTATGTTGTATATTGGCTTCAAATTGGATTTGCAGGAAACCTAAAATCGCGGCACGATTTGAGGCACCGTGGCACGATTTTGTTGGCAGGGAGCAAGGATCCATGAGATGGAAATTCGTGGCACGATTTGGGAAATCGTGACACGATTAGGCTACTTCCTCACCAAGTTTCCCTTGAAAGGGACTAGTCACAACGGTTACCCAGATGAAATCGCGGCGCGATTGCTCAGAACCGTGGCGCGA
>Ga0228710_1003514_pt1 | contig 24913 bp, 11 predicted proteins | sample MedpolnodulmetaG_FD_177995 | JGI IMG/M metagenome (GOLD analysis project Ga0228710, IMG submission 177995) | Root nodule microbial communities from Medicago polymorpha collected in Santa Monica, California, United States - pink nodules | ecosystem: Host-associated > Plants > Roots > Nodule...
ATTGAATAGTTTGGGAAATCAACTATACAATGATACAATCGACTATTGAATCGTTTAGTAGTTTGGGAAATCGACGACTGAACGACTCAATAGAACTCACGACATCATTTGGACACGAATGATGTTGTCGAGCAATATGTGATAATATTGATTGATAATTAGAATCTGCAACACTAATCCGAGAATATGTATGGGTAGGTTGATGAAGTTTAATCCCAGCATAGTTATTTCCCTGTTAACTCTCATATCTTTTACAATTCCGTAGTATTATAGTTCATGAAACAAAACATCTTGAAACCCTAGCTCAGAACGATATCGATTGTTGAACGACTTAGAAAATGCCACCAGTCCCTGTGGAGACGATAACAAAAATACTTACTTTTGATACTACATCATATATGTAAGGTCAAGGGTTCAAACCTCGACTACCAAAAAAAAAAAAAAGATAGTTAGACATCTACTAAAAGGAGTGTAATTTCCTTTTGAACGTTTTAGACATCTACTAAAAGGAGTGTAATTTCCGTTCGAACGTTCTCGTAATTTTTGAAGAAAACTCTAGTGGTTAATAACTTATTGATGAGTTTTTCTTTCAAAAGAAAAAAACTTATCGATGAGTTTTGATTGAAGGTTTGGATCATTGACTTGTGTTGTACATACTCATTAACAACTCTAAGTTTTTTCCATTTGATATAAGGGGTAGATGCTAGAATAAATCGATCAGTGATTGATTTTAAATATCTTATGAGTTAAATCTTTGCACTTTTACGTAAGAACTAAACACTTACGGTAACACATGTATGTTTGGTATCACGGTAATTATGTGAAGATAACGATGACTCATCATGATTTTGTAAAAGTTATAAAAAATCATTGTGATTTTAACATACGAATTGACATACCAATACCAAGTGTGATACAAAACATACAATTTGATTGTGTAAGTTCAAGTAATACGTGAATTCCATCTACCTATATGTAGAGATATAAATTTTCACGCACATGTATGATGCTCAAAAGTAAATTTTAATTTTTGTTTAAAACACTCTCACCATGAGATAGTAAGAGTATCACCCATCACTTGCATGAATATAGTGTGAGAGAGAGTGGAGAAGAGTGTTTTGAAAATTAAATATTCAATTTTATCCTTGTAATTGTAGAGTCATATCAACTTAGTCCCTCCCTTAAAAAAAAATAAAAAAAATAACCCTCATACCATAAATATTTTAAAATTGCATATGTTAATAATTTCGTCCCTCTTTCTGAATTTGTTGTGAACCTTGTCCATATCACTGGAAGGACGAATTGATTTAACATTTTGTAATTTAAGGGATCATTTTAAAAAATTATTAACGTAAGGATTATACTGATGAATTCTGCAATTTTAGTAATGAGTTTGAGGTATTTCAAAAGTAACTCAAAGTTATTGACGTAATGAGTTTCTACCTCACAAGTCAATGATACTTATAAGAACATTCAATCAGAATTCATCAATAAGTTTTTTTAGATTTGTAAACCCACCATTAAGTTATTAACCACTTAAGTTTTCTTCTTAAATTACGTGCATTCATTGTTCTAAAGGAAATTACACACCAAATTATCCTTAAACTTCATATCATATTTTCATATCTTACATAAATATTTGTAAATTAAGTTTATGGTGACGCAGTTAAACTGAATTTACATAAACACATGCTTCAAATAAATTTGCATAAATGTATTTGAACAGAGTTTACAATAAATCTAGAAACATATAATTTAAAGACGGTGTATTAGATGGGTTTATATAAATCTAACATTATTTTATTACTTTTAATTGCATCATTGACATCACCAACTTTTCAGAGTCGGTCCAATAGATTAAGAGGCCTAAAACAAAAAATTTAATGTGGCTTTTTAAAAAAAAATTTAACAGAAAATTTATATAAAATCAATTTTGTGTAGACAAAAATTGGAAATCACGACCAAGAGTAATCGAGGCGTTTTTGATAATCAGTTAAGCTATGCAAATGTCTATAATTTATTTGTCATATAATATACTTCATAACCAAATTAATTTTTTAGAGGTCTTTCTTTAACCTAAAATTTTGAGGTCTAAAACCCTTACTTGGGTTGCTTGACCCTTAGGCCGGCCCTGCAACTTATAATGTCGTCATAATCCATACGAATACCAATTGAGTAACGAAATTTGATTAATATTTTTGTTTATAACAAACAGACAATTTATCCGAGAAGGATAAAGATACCCACAGTGGTGGTGGTGGATCGACGAAAGGAGGTGCTCCAACATTGATGGTGGTGTTCCGAGGATGTGGTGACCGCAACCTTGTTGAGGAGGATGGGGTGTTGTACTTGCATGTGCTCTGACGCCCAAGTCAGTGTATGAGCAAGAATGGGGTGAAGCATGGAGAGATACATACCTTGTGAGCTTGTCAATAGCCCATTATATAAGGTCGAGGAGACCGCTATATAGTAATGGTGGGAAGCCGTTACGAATGATGCCCATGAGTGTCCTCCATTATAGACATTACGAGCGTCATGTCATTATGTGTCTTCATTGAGGCAGAGAGGATCCGACGCCTGGGGTTAGACTTTTACTTGTTGAGCCTCTGAGTAATTGAGCATTTTTTGTAGCAGGCTAGGCTTTTGACTAGTCCTCGACAATTTTAAAATTTTAGCGATCATTTTAAAATATTATTAATATAGGGTGAGCCTCTGAGTAATTGAGCCTAATTTGTAGCAGGCTAGACTTTTGGCTAGTCCGCAACAATTTTAAAATTTTAGCGATCATTTTAAAATATTATTAACATAGGGAATTGTGTTTACACAATTCTACAATTTTAGTAACCAATCTAACATTATTATAAGGGTACTTTAGTCATTCTGTTAATTAAATTGGGCGAAAAGGGTGTAACTAGTAAGATGAGGGGTGTAACCAGTACTTTTTTGTTTTTGTTCAATAATATAAGAATTTATCTATTCACACCCTATATATTTCTGGTTACACCCAAATTTTCTTAAAAGTTTTTAATAATACCAAAATTGTCTTTTTATATAAATTCTCTTAATACCTTGATTTCATTCATTGTCACTCTCTTTCACCCACAAACGATCAAACAATCCTGATGTTCAATCATTCTCTGTGGAAAAATAAAGAGTGAATCAAAACTTTTTTCATCCATACTCGATTGCATATAAGTGAGTTTCTTCTTCTTTTTCAATAATGCTAGTTTCAATTTTTCTTCTTCTTGTTCAACTACACTTTACGACGGTTTCAATTTACATGTTGAGGTTAACTTAAATTCAGTTTAAGCATGTTCATGTAAACTTAGTTTACATAACCTACTTAAACTGAGTTTACACGACCTACTTAAACTAAGTTTATACATGTACATACTTAAACTGAGATTACGTAGAATCATTTAAAACCTAAGTTTACATGTACATACTTAAACTGAGATTACGTAGAATCATTGAACAAGGTTGAATTTTTAGATGTACACTTAAACTCAGTTTACATAACATACTTAAACTTAGTTTACATGACATACTTAAACTGATTTTAAGATTAAATGACAGTAAAATCCATAAACAAGAAAAACACAAATTGAACCCAAAAAGGTTAGAATTAGGGAATTCATGACAAGAAAAACATAATCGATCGAAGAACCGAATCTGCTAACTTTACTTCAAATTTTCTTTGAAATCTTGCATAGAAGGGATAAATTTTCTTGAAGAAGGAAAAATGGAAGATGAGTTTTAGGGTATAACCAAGAAAAAATGAAGAAATTTTTGAAAAAATTTTATACGAGGATAATTTTGTCATTTTGGAGTGTAACCAGGATTATACAGGGTGTAATTAGAAAAACTCATAATATAAATACCAGAACACAAACCAAAGAACAAGGAAGAAAGGTTTTTGACAATTGTAACCGCAGCTGCAAAATATTAGGGTTTTTCTCCTCCTTCCACCAACGTCAAGTTCGTTTCTCTGTTTCTTTTTCTTCTTTCAATTGATTGTTGATTTATCTACTTATCTATTTGTTTCTTTAATTATCTTCTTGATTTTGATGTCTTTCATGTTTGTTCTTGTTGTGTTTTTAAGGTTGATGAAATATGAATACTGTTTATGTTTCAGATCATTAGAATTATGAATTTGTGATATCTATGATGTGTTTTTTTTACCCAATTGCAACAAAAAAAAATTTGTGGTTAAATCGCTTCACATTGTTGGTTTCAATTGGATGTTGTTGTGTGATTTACATGTTTGTGGTTTCAATTGGTCCTTTTATGCTAATTTTATTTGGATTTGATTGTCTTGAGTGTTTATAGCATCGAAACATTAGGTTGAAGGTGTTTTTTATGCCCGAGATGCACGAGTATCGGAACGAGACATGATGTCCAATGCACTAGTATCGAACATGATGTATTCAATCATTTATATTAGCTTAATATATTACCATTGTCATGTTCGATGTGTATATATACGTGCCGGTGTTAAAAAAGTTTTAAGTGGATGTTTAGATTGACTTATTTGAGTTTATCTGTTTTGTTGTGAGATTGGTTGGGAGAGTTTATGGAAGGAAACAGCTTACTACGTCCATAAACTGTTTTCAGCTTTATCCGAAAATTTCCATGATAGCTTATGAAAACAACTTTAAGAAAATGCTTAACCCTTGTTGGGTTCAATTGGATATTGTTGTGTCCTTAAAATATTTTTGTTTTCAGCCTCAATTGCAACTATGATAGCAGTTTAGTTTGGTTAGTATTGATTTAATTCTCACTCAACCATGAGAGTCAAATGCTACGATTTTAGATTTGTTTATGAGTTGTTAAGTTGTTTCACTCCTTACTCTGTCAACATAGATTATATGCTATATCCTTCTTTGCTTACTCTCTTAACAATTGCGAATGTGTTTGTGTTTGAGCAGGATGGATTCACAGATTAAGAACGCTCAAGTTGAGAAAGTTATAGGTCGTACTGGATCCAGAGGACAGGTCACTCAGGTTAGAGTCAAGATTATGGGAGAACAGAATCGCCACATCATGAGGAATGTGAAGGGCCCTGTTAGAGAAGGAGATGTCCTCACCCTACTTGAGTCGGAGAGAGAAGCAAGAAGACTCCGATAGAAGAGTAGCTTTCTCAATGGTTTGGTGCAAGATATAATGAAGCAATGCTGGTTTTGTGGTTGTTAGCTTATGAAAAATGTTTCTGTATTGACTTCCATTTTGCATCTATGACCTATTTATTATTACTAGACCTTTTATTTGGCTGAGTTTTGAGTAAAGATTTTGGTTTGACTCTATATTATGTTTTTCATGCTTAATTGACTCCATTTAAATGGAGTTCTTGGTTACTTTGATATAATTATGAAATGCTTATGATTGTTAGGTAAGATTGTCACGCTTATATGATGGAATATCAAAGAATAATTGATATTGAAGATTCGCTCCTGATTCATGTATGCAATAATGCAAATGAGTTGAAGGCTCAAACTATTATTGCAGGTTGTGAATCCAAAAAATAAAGTTATCAGTGCATCATCACTTGATAATTGAGGTCCAAAATAGCTTTCAGACTTGACTTATTATGGTCCCTTGGTGCTTGTCAAAGAAATTGCAATAAGTTATACGCTGAATCAATGAAGATTAGGAAGTTGTTTCAGTAATAGATTAATATGTATCCATGTATTCAATTATTTTTTAAGGTCTAATGCCGAAATTGTTAGATCGTACATTTTTTGTGTGGTTATTAGGGTTTGAACTTGTGTTTGAATTTTTTGGGCGGTCTTTGTCACTCCATCTACAAAACCAAAATTTTCTTAAAAGTTTGAAATTTGTCTTTTCAATACAACACATCAATTTTTTAATTCCTCACCCTTTTATAAATAAAAATATTAGTTTCATATTACTATAATGTAAATTTATGGGCAAGTTTATTAAATACTTATAATGATATATATTATTGGAAGCTGAGTTTAAATAACTTTTTTTCGTATTTTGATAACAGTTAAATTATTGTTGGAATGTATGATAATTTTAATTTTAAAAATTTGCATTCCTCACATGTAAAATTCAATTCACTACAAAAATAATCCCCTACTCTAGCATTAGTTACATTATAATCTGCTCATATATGTTAATTTTATCCACAAGTTGGCTTTTGGGTGTAACCTCGTAACAGTAAACAAATTAAGGGCCCTTTGATAATTAAGTTAGTTAGACAATACAGAGAAATGATATTTATATGACCATTTTTTTTATATTTTTATTGTGTTTTTACTCTTTTTCTGCATTGTTTTTGAACAATAAAAAGAGAGAAGGTTGTCCCAAAAATTGTTACATTTGTACAAATATCATTATTCGACAATATGTGATTGAATATAGTTGTCACGTTTGTACAAATAATATCAGTGTTCGACCATATGTGACTGAATATTTGGGACTTTTGCCAACTATTCATGTATCAACAAAATAATAAGTTTGTGTGTTTCTACATCTCTATGTAATACTGATGGTTTGATTTGCAAAGGGGAGTCAGATGGCTCCTTTTCATCTTCTATTTATAAGATTTCTCTTGGAGTTGGTCTAGTCTATAAAGGCTCGATGTGTTTCTTTACAAATTTGCTAGTGGTTAATCATGTCGAATGAAAGAAGAAGCTGCTGGAGAGTGTCAATTGATGCGTCGTGTTTGATGTGCAGTGTGTCGATGGAAACTATATGTCGTGCTTTTTGTGATAGTGCTCGGGCTTCAAAGATTTGGGTGATGATTGAGGGTGTTTTGCCTCATTCTTTTTGGAGGCTGGTGTTCACGACTAGATCATTGTGAATTTGAAAGATGTTGGGTCTTGTGGAGGCAGATCATTGTGCTATGTTTTTGTCGAAGTGTTTGACGGATTATGGAGGGCTCGGAATGTAATTATTTAGGGAGTTCGAAAGCAAACAATTGAGATGGAGTTGACATTCTTTGTTGAGAAGAAATGACTACATTCGAGTTCAATGGTGGTTGACGAGGCTGACATGTTTTGGTTTCCACTGGAGGTGAATTAGTTAAAAATTAACAATTATGGGACAATTTCATTGGATGGGTGAAATAGGTTTGCATGGAAAATTCATGTTTGGTTACTCTCATAATATAGGTCCTTGCTTGCTATGTTATGGCAGAGATGTGAGGTATTTTGAAGGGGCTGCATGAAATTCTCTATTTTCAAAGGATTCTCAAATGTTCTTTAGGTAGTTGTGATCAAAGACATCCATGTTTCTCCTTGGTTTTCAAGATTCGTAGTCTGATTGACAAGTTGCAGGATTCCAAGGTCAATCATGTGTTGCACAAAGCCAATAAGGTAGCCAACAATTTTACCTAGTTTGACCTTAATTTAGAGATGAATAGCAAATTGTTTTTCTATTCCTAATTTTGGTTATCAAACTATGTTGATAGAACTGATTCAACTGATTGTCTGTAAAATCTAATTCAACTGACAAATACTGATAGAATATTGCTATGTACTCCAATAGTTATTGTCTCGAGAATTTCATGAGTTAACATGTCTCTATATTTTCCTTAAATTATGCCTCACCACCTCCCCTGATTTGTGGTCAGAAAGAAATTTGATTAGACAATTGATATTCGCTTGTAATTCCGGACAACATTTCTCTAGAGAAAGCATTGCTCATACAGATATAGCAAAGCTGAACACTTTCACTCCAATTCAAACTCAAAATCTTGTAGTCATACATTCGAGTTTCTGATGATATTGTTAATTCATCTATATACCCTAAAAAAATATCAAACCTATTTAACCAAACTTAATCAACCAATTCTTCCTTAATTGATTTGATTCATATTTGATGTAAAAAAAACAAAAATCAAATCAATTATTTTTTATTGGTTTGAAATTTTATTCTACCAAAATATCTTCTTACACTTTTTATTATTTTTTAAATATTTTTCATACATGGAACATTGAATATTTTACCAACCCTAGGATTGAACACTTTTTTACACTACAACCACTTTCAGTTAATGAATTCTCTCTCTTTCTTTTCGTAACTTCAACTTCAAGTAAGTACTATTCCTCGCCACCTTTGTAGTATCATTTAAGGTTTTACTTTCTATTTATTCATGAATGCTGTGTTCAATATGTTATGCTTCAAAAAAAAAAAACTTGAATGTGTTATGATTTGTTAATGAATACTGTGTTGCTTCGGTGTTTTTAGTTTCAATATGAATATGCTATGCTTTGTAGTGTGATTTAGGGTTTTACTTTCTATTTAAAAATAAAGGCATGTTACCATTTTTTATTCATCTTTTCTGCATTAAAAACCAAAATCATCATCTGGGTTGTTGGGTTGTTGTTATTTTTTTCTAAATGCAAATGGTTTGTTCAAAAATTTGATTTTTATTTATTTTCATGGGTTTTCTGAACCACCTTACATATTATATTTTCTGTTTTATTTGATTTTTTTCATTTGGGTGTTTCCAAAGTTTTGATTTTTATCAATGTATGGTTTACTTCAAAGCTAGAATATGATATGCTTTGTTCATGAAAACTGTGTTTTTTTTTTTGTTGAGGGAAATCTAAAAATTCAGTCGCACATGAGCTGAGCGAGTTTATGTATGTAAATATTACTGTGGTAATAGTCAGTTTGGTCCCAGTAGTCACAATAGTCCATCAATGTATCAAAATTTCAAAATAATCCTTAATTATACACTCTGTTAATAAAATTAGTTTATGACGCTAAAATAATCTCTTAATACTCACAATAACTCTTTTTATACAGGGACTAAAATGACAATAAATAAGTATTATAAGGACTGATATGCAATAAGTAAGTATATTGAAGGACTGATATGACAATATTAGTGAGACATTTTAATATCAGAGACTATTTTGATTAACAAAGTGCACAATCAAAAACTATTTCAAAATTTTGATACATTAAAGGACTATTGTGGTTACTCGTTACCCATTCAGAAACTAAAATGACTATTACCATGGTATTAATAAGGAACTTTGTTTCAAGTTTATACAATTCTACAATTTCAGTAACCAATTTAATACTATGATTATAAGGGTACTTTTAGTCATTTTGTTAATTGAATTATGTGAAAAAGGTGTAACTAGCAAGATTAGGGGTGTAACTAGTACTTTTCGTTTTTGTTCAATAATATAAATACTACCAGAACACACAAACCAAAGAATAAGAAAGAAGTGTTTTGACAATTGTAACCGCAGCTGCAAGATATTAGGGTTCTTTGCTCCCTTCACCAACATCCAAGTTCGTTTCTTTTTTTCTTCTTCTTTCAATTGATTATTGATGTTCCTCTGATTATCTTATTGATTTTGATGTCTTTCATGTTTGTTCTTGTTGTGTTTTTGAGGTTGATGAAATATGAATAACATTTGTATTTACATTGTTAATGTTTCAAATCATTAGAATTATGAATATGTGATATCTATGATCGTTTTTTTTACTACCCAATTGCAAAAAAATAATTTTTGTGGTTAAAATACTTCACATTGTTGGTTTCAATTGGATCTTGTTGTGTGATTTACATGTTTGTGGTTTCAATTGGTACTTTTATGCTAATGTTATTTGGATTTGATTGTTTAAAGTGTTTATAGCACCGACACTTTAGGTTGAAGGTGTTTCTGATGTCCGATGCCTAGGTTTCGGACTGAGACATGATGTATTCAATCACTTATATTTTCTTAAAAATATTGTGTGTATCATGTTCCGTGTTTAAAATTTATAATAGTTTGTGCATAAGTTCGCATGATAGTTTATGAAAATAGTTTTATGTATAAGTTCGCATGATAGTTTATGAAAATAGTTTGACTTTATTTTATCTTTTGTTATCAAATAACGTATACATGAATACTTATCATATAAGTGCTTACGTTAACAAGTGCTCATACTATGGTAAATTTATCTAAATAGGGTTTAAATGAGCTCGTTTGTTTATCTCTTAAAGCCTCAATTACAACTATGATAGCAGTTTAGTTTGGTTAGTATTGATTTAATTCTCACTCAACCATGAGAGTCAAATGCTACGATTTTAGATTTGTTTATGAGTTGTTAAGTTGTTTCACTCCTTACTCTGTCAACATAGATTATATGCTATATCCTTCTTTGCTTACTCTCTTAACAATTGCGAATGTGTTTGTGTTTGAGCAGGATGGATTCACAGATTAAGAACGCTCAAGTTGAGAAAGTTATAGGTCGTACTGGATCCAGAGGACAGGTCACTCAGGTTAGAGTCAAGATTATGGGAGAACAGAATCGCCACATCATGAGGAATGTGAAGGGCCCTGTTAGAGAAGGAGATGTCCTCACCCTACTTGAGTCGGAGAGAGAAGCAAGAAGACTCCGATAGAAGAGTAGCTTTCTCAATGGTTTGGTGCAAGATATAATGAAGCAATGCTGGTTTTGTGGTTGTTAGCTTATGAAAAATGTTTCTGTATTGACTTCCATTTTGCATCTATGACCTATTTATTATTACTAGACCTTTTATTTGGCTGAGTTTTGAGTAAAGATTTTGGTTTGACTCTATATTATGTTTTTCATGCTTAATTGACTCCATTTAAATGGAGTTCTTGGTTACTTTGATATGATTATTCAAATGCTTATGATTGTTAGGTAAGATTGTCACGCTTATGTGATGGAATATCAAAGAATAATTGATATTGAAGATTCACTCCTGTTTCATGTATGCAATAATGCAAATGAGTTGAAGGCTCAAACTATTATTGCAGGTTGTGGATTTGGACATATCAAATCCAAAAAATATAAGTTATCAATACAACATCACTTGATAGTTGAGATCCAAAATAGCTTTCAGATAAGTCTCGAGACTTATTATGGTCCCTTGGTGCTTGTTAAAGAAATTGCAAGCTTTTATGAATTGCTCATGGGACAGTTTTCTTCCAATATTTTATTTGGTCCCTTGTCTAGTAAAAGTTTTTTGAACCTGTGTGTGTGAATTTTTGTCTTTTCAATACAAAATGCTTCAATTCTTTATTCCTTATCACGTGTTATTGTGACACATGTTTATCAAGATCCATTTATAAATAAAAATATTAGTTTCATATTACTATAATGTTAATTTGTGTGCAAGTTAGTACTTATAATGATATATATTATTGGGATGTGAGTTTAAATAAAAAATTGTTATTCTTGGAATGTATGATAATTTTAATTTTAAAAATTGCATTTCTCACGTGTGAAATTCAATTCACTACAAAAATTGTGTCCTGCTCTAATAGTTACATTATATAATTTGATCCTATATGTTAATTTTACCTACAAGTTGGCTTTTGGCTTTGGGTGTAACCTCGTAAACAATAAACAAATTAAGTGCCCGTTTGTTAATTAAGTTGGTTAGGCAATATATGTCTGAAAATAGGATCTCACCAACATTATAAGTTCGTGTGTTTCTACATCTCTATGTAGTACTGATGTTGTATCATGACGAATGAAAGAAGAATCAATTGGAGAATGTGAACTGATATGTTGTGTTCGATGAGTACTGTGTCGATGGAAACTATCTGTCATGCTTTTTGTGATGGTGCTCGGATGTCACAGAGATTTGGTTGATGATGGAGGGTGTCTTGCCTCATTCTTTTTGGAGGCTGATGTTGATAACCGGATCAATGCGAATTTGAAAGGTGTTGTGTCTCGTGGAGGCCGATCTTGGACGTAAATTTTTGTCGAAGTGCTTGACGGATTAAGGTGGGCTCGAAATGAAATGATCTTCGTTGGTATCAATTCAGGGGTAACTGAGATTATTTAGAGTTAGAAAGCAAGCAATCGAGATACAATTGACATTCCTTGTTTAAGAAGAAACGACTAGATTCAAGTTCAATGGTGGTTGACGAGGCTAACATGTCTTGGTTTTCATTGGTGCTGAATTTGTTAAAAATTAACAATTATGGGACAATTTCGTTGGATGGGTGGAAATAGGTTTGCATGGAAAATTCATGTTTGGTTACTCTCATAATATCGGTCCTTGCTATGTTATGGCAGAGATGTGAGGTATTTTGATGGGGCTGAAATTCTCTATTTTCAAAGGATTCTCAAATGTTCTTTATCTTTGATTAATGGTAGTTGTGATCAAAGACATCCATGTTTCTCCTTGGTTTTCAAGATTCATAGTCTGATTGACAAGTTGCAAGATTTCAAGGTCAATCATCATCTGGGTTTTCAATTTTCTTCTTCTTGTTCAACTGCACTGTACGTCGGTTTCAATTTTACATTGTTGAGGTTAACTTAAATTCAGTTTAAGTAGGTTCATGTAAACTTAGTTTACGTAACTTCTGGTATGTACTATTCATCGCCACCTTTGTAGTATCATTTAGGATTTTACTTTGTATTTATTTATGACTGTTGTGTTCAATATGCTATGCTTCAAAAACAATGCTTGGATATGCTATGATTTGTTCATCAATACTGTGTTGTTTGCGTGTTTTTAGTTTCAATATGAATATGCTATGCTTTTTAGTGTGATTTAGGGTTTTACTTTCTATTTAAAAACAAAAGTATGTTACTTTTTTTTTTCTTCATCTTTTCATCATTTTCAACAAAAATCATCATCTGGGTTGTTGTTGTTTTTTCCTAAATGCAAATGGGTTTGTTCAAAAATTTGATTTTTATTTATTTTCATGGGTTTTCAGAACCACCCTTCATTTTTTTTCTGTTTTATTTGATTTTTTTCATTTGGGTGTTTTCAAAGTTTTGATTTTTATCAATATATGGTTTGCTTGAATATGCCATGTTTTGTTCATTTGGGTGTTTTCAAAGTTTTGAATTTTATCAATATATGATATGATATGCTTCAATGCTTGAATATGCTATGCTTTGTTAATGAACACTGTGTTGTTTTGGTGTTTTCAGTTTGAATATAAGCTTTTTTAAAACTTTTTTTTTACTCAAATTGTGTTTTTGTTCATATTTGACTGAATTGCGATGATTTCATGTTTAGTTTGAGAGTATCTTTAATTTCATTTTTTAATAACAATGAAATTGAGTTGAATTCATTTTTTTAGTGTTTTTCTTCACGTTTGATTGAATTGAGTTGATTTCATGTTGAATGTTTCTTTGACTACTTCAAATTATCATTCTAACTCTTGTTGTTTCTTAATGTGCAGAGGAATCATGATGAATATCTTAGGTTGGAATGTCACAGGAATTAATCAACCAGGACAATCTGAAAGCATCCATCAGCTTGTTCGTATGTTTAATCCAGTTATGGTTGGATTGGTCGACACAAAACATTCAAGGCTCACTGAGGAGAAGGTTAAAGGATGGTGGAAGGAGGGGGACAAGGTAGGCTGGATTGATGTTCCAGAAACACGGTCCAATGGCGAGAAAAGTGAGGGAATGGTATTCGCGTGGAATGAGCGTTATTTTACAAAATCAAGAAGTTTAACAAATAAGAGATGGATCTTGGTTGAAGGAAAGCTGCTTCAAAAACGTATTGATGTGGGTTTTCTTTTGGTTTTTGAACCAAGTTGTAGTCAAGAGAAAGCTAATTTACGGAAAGATTTGACGAACCTCGTGAAGACAATTTCACATCCTTTTATGATGATGGGTAAATTTAAAGATGGTTCGCCACCCGATGAACAAAATGTCGATTTTAGGGTTTCTGCAGATCCTAAATTTTCAGAGCGTTTTAAGTTTTCAACGATGTCAGGATTAGAGACAGGTCTCTCAGATCACTGCCCTAACAATTGAGTGTTATGAACAAGATAATATTTGACGTGGTGGAACTTAGAAGCGAAGATGAGGCACACACATATGTAGAGGTATAATTTTGATTACTTTTAGATCTTGATTTTGTCATTTGGATAGGATGTCATTTTGCTTATATTTAGAACTTATTTTGATGCCAAATGGCAACGTTGATTATAATTAATTATTAAGCATGGCAGTGCCTTTAGTTGTGTGTGTTTTTTTGTTGTTGAGTATTTTGGAACTTATTGTGTTTTATTCTTCACAATTACGGTCATCCCGCTATCCTGCATACTGCTATAGTAATTTTGTGGTTTGGCGCATAGATGGGATTAACAACATAGGTATCGACTTGCATTTTGCACCAAATATTACTTGAGATTTTATTTGCCTGAGCTTTGAGTAAACTTGTTTTTCGAGTCTCTTGTGATTTTCATACTTTATTGACCAGCCCCGATGTAGTTCTCGGTTACTTTTATGCAAATGCTTATGATTTGAAACCTGTGTATTAGCTTTAGATCTAAAAGTAGGTAGTTAAGAATGTCATGCTAATATGATGGAATTTCAATGAGGCACAAACTTAATTTCTTTGGACAGGAGGCTTTAGGAATAACTTAATTTCTTGTCTGTTAGGTTGTAAAAAACTAGTATTACAGGGTGTGGATCTGGACTTATCAAGTCCATAAAACAAATTATCAGTACATCATCACATGATTATTTAGAACCACAAGAATTTTCAGATAAGGCACAAATGCACACCTTTTTGAGACTGTTTATGGACCCTTGGTGGTTGTTTGTTAATGAAAGTCCAAGCTTTTTAGAATGGCTGATGTCATAGTCTTCAGTTTGGTGCAATAAGATTTATTTACAGTTATGTTTTGATGTTCTCTAGGCTTTATATATATACTGCTGAATCATTGAAGACTGGTAAATAATTTCAGTAATTAATTGTAAAACTAGTGTTCAGTTCTGAATGCCAATTAACCAATATGTAAACTGTATCAAGCACTGCAGGAACCAATATGATAGTAACTGTATGAGGCACAATTTCAAAGCTTTCTTGAGGATTTTGAAATATAGTTTTCTAATGTAATGATTCCTATTCTTTATGATTGATTTTATATGGAAAGGTCTTGTTACAAAGTCCTCTAAGGAATAAATTCCTCAAATTATCTTTTTTATTTTGATGTTGTTTACGATTGTTAGTGTTTTTGTGAGGTTGATGAAATATGAACACCATTTTGTTTGATGTTTCATTGTTAATGTTTCAAACCGTACCGGGTCTGTTTGAATTGACTTATTTTCTTTATGAAGATACAATTTTCGTTAGTGAGAACTTATGAATTAACATAAAAAACTTACTTGCATAATGTCTACATATCAATTGTCTGGTGTGTGTGCGCTTGCCTTCATCCCTACAAAACCGGCTTGTACGGTGAGGAGTGCCTCCTCTTTATAAACTCTTCTCAAGAATCCTATCTATCCGATGTGGGACTAAATCCCACCCGAGAGTTGGCCGCTAACATAAATGTGTTAAATGGTTTATGGTTTATCTTTTAACAACTAATTATAGTTTAGCTGGGTTGGTATTGATTTACTCCATCTGACCTTAAATACAAGTAAAAAAAAAATATATGTAGAGTACCTGTACTTTTTTGCTTATACCATTTAAAATTGTAGGGTAGTATTACAACCATGAGAATCAATAGTGTTATGATTTTGGATTTATGTGTGGTTATGCCATTTCACACCTTTGTCTGTCACAGCATATTTTCTTGCTTTCTTGATTTGAAAAGTTGTCATTGTGACCGTGTTTGTTGGATTTTATATGATGCATAGTTTCTTGCTCTCTGACATTTTGAATGTGTTTTGTAATAGGCTTTATGTATACTACGGTAATAAATTAATTGTAAAACTAGTGTTCATCTCGGATGCAAATTAACCAGTAACTAACTAAATAAATCAGTATGTAAACTTTTTTATTATTTTGGATCACAAATGTTACTAATTCGTTTCTTTCTCTAAAAAAAATGTTAATAATTAGCTGTTTGATTAATATTTCCTCCTCATTTGTCTGGGTTTGAACCAAGGACCTCTAATTATTTAACCCTTATATCAAACAAGTTGAGTAACTCAGTATAATAATGCAAATGAAGCACAATTTCAAGGTCTATTCATTATGTAATAGATATAGATTCTCTTGAGAATCAAGATATATAATAAATTTTTATATGGAAAGGGAAAAAAATTCCAACACTTGAACATAAGTTTGGATCATTGGATGTATATCAGTTTTTAGAGCCCTTTGTGTTTTGATATTTAAATTTGATAGATCATAATGTTTATAGTGTGGGTATCTCGTTTTGTTATAAATTTTTATTTCAGCAAGAGTGTATGGCAAAGACGTGTATTAAAGGGGGGTGATTGATTCTTGGGAGCATTGGGATGTAAGTATAGTGCATATATTTTTGGTCAAAGAAGGCTTGGCGAGATATACTTCAAGTCCTAGATCAACCTTAAAAGACTCCGCAGTGACCCCAAACTCAAAGCAATGTTGATTTATATCATAAATGGAAAGTATGGCGGAGAAAACATGCAAATTTTTCTTAAATTGCTTAACTTGAACACAGTCCTTGTGGAAGTCCAGAAAAGGTTTGAAACAAGTATTTCTAAATATAGAACAGGGATGAATATAATGACGAACAAACTATAAGAACAAATAAAGATTGAAGACGTAAACAATAAAAAGAAGCATGGGGATCTATGAAGTGAAGTAAATGGAAATCCTGTTTAGATGTAGTAATCATGAATATTGTTGCAAATTTAAATGTTGAGTTAAAAAGCATGAGAAAATCTATAACTAAGGGAAAGAAGAGAAATTATATGTGTTGGAAAAATTAGAAATAGAATTATTACAAAGTATATAAAATCAAAGAAAAATATTAGCACAAAAAAATTGAATCATAATAACATAAAAACAGAGAATAGAAAACTTATTGATTGTTGACGAGGCGTGTAAATGTACTGGGCAGTTTAAGAGTATCTTGCCACAACATTTAAGTGACAATTAACACCAAAAAAAAAAAATTACAAATATTAACACCAACAAAAAATTTGTAATTCACTTAGGCAAACACAATTTACTAGGACTATTGTCTTTCGACAAGCTTTGATTTGTGCATTTTAGGTTACTCTATTAGACTATTACTTGTTATTATAATATAAAAATTGTATTTTATGTTAAGAAAAGCATAGAAAACAAATACACATAAGTTTCGTCTAATGCCAAATGAGAGAGAAAAAGAATTCCATTTGATAACTTGAGAGTTATGGAAGGGAGAGAAAAAGAAGTATTCATGACATATTGTTGTTTACAACTACACCAGATGTTTTGCAACTTTTTTATTTTACATATAAACACAACAAATAGGAAGAATTTAGTTTAGTTTCTCTTTATTTAGTTATTTAAAACAGACCATCATATAAAAAAAATCATATCATTATATTCTAAGTCTTCATTAACGTTTTTTTTAAGAAGTTAAAATGGAATTTCATTACTCACAAAACTCGACAATTCAAGCACAAGGAGTGCCTGAAAACAGGAAAGTCAAAACAATTACATCAACAATCTGATAAAAGGAAGAAAACAAAAGGAAGCCCAGTACAAAAAGATCCCCAGATAATTAAGATGATTAAGACACCACAAGTGATAGTTAAAAGCAGTGTTGCGGTTTGCATTCAACCACCAAAAAGTTTAAAGCTTAATTTTGTCTAGCAGTTGTTGTAACGAGGACTCTTTTTGATGAAAAACCCGAGCATTTCTTTCATTCCGGATTTCCCACACACAAGAGGGCTAAATGAGATTAAAAACTAAGCATACACTTTTAGAAAATCCGCCTAAACTTTCAAATTGGTAAAAATGATCTACTACTTGCGCTGGTTGAACTATTATGAAGCTAAGCCAATGCAAAATGTCATCCCATATTTTCCCAAAATAGTCACAAGTCAAGAATAAGTGATCAAGGTCTTCCATCGAACTGCACCCACCCACACAAGGTTGAGATGAAGAATGTGTGTCCTTGATAAGTTGTCCATTGTTGGTAACCAATTCTTAAATAGGCACCAAGCAAACACGCTGACTTTGAGAGGGACCTCCTTGTTCCAAATTGATTATGGATGATCCGCCTCCTCGACATTGAGCGTCGAAATCAAGTAATCATAAGCACTTGTAACATTGTAAGATTGGGAGACATGTAAATGCTAAAGGCACCTGTAAAAAATACTAGGCCGAAGAATAATATTAGTTAGCAAATCACTGCACTCACACGCCTGCTCCTTCTCCCACGTCAATAACCTACACGTCCATCGCCAAGCTCCTCCCTCTCCCCCCCTCCCGAATTAAACCTCCCTCCTTCTGCATACCACAAACTCATATTCTCCACCTTCATCCTCTCGCACCATTTGTCAAGCAAAACAAAATTAAATTCCCTTAACCTCCAAATGACCATTCTCTTTTTTAGAACACATAGTGTCCCAGTGAAATTATTTTTCTTCGAAATAGTACTTTTTTTTTCTTTCTGAGTGATAGTATTTTTGTTTAGAAAAATATAATAAACTAATTAAATAGTGTAACCATTATGAAAATTAAACAATCATGTGATATTTTATCATAATGATTAAACGTATACCAATAATATGAAATATTAACCCACCTGGTTGGTTTGGTGGTATTGACTTGAGATCTGGGAGTGTGCTCCTCCTCGAGGTCTCAAGTTTGATTTTTCCTAGCGTCAATTTAGGTGGGCTAATTTAACTTCTTAAAAAAAAATTATATAATATAATACAAAACTATAACTTAAAATATTTAACCTTTATCGTATCCTCTCCAAAAAAAAAACTTTTATCTTAATTATTTAAGTCACAGACATATTTGATGATCGGTCAAGCTCAGCCCATGATTTGAACTACACACGCTCAAATTGATTATCAATATATATTCACTCATTCGCAACTTTTTTTACACAATCACTTTTTTCTCTCATTGTTGTGTGCCCTAACGTTCTTTGCGATACTTGTAACCAATGCTTCTTTCTAACTTCAAGTAAGTATCGTTCATCTCATCGCCACGGCGCCACCTTAGTAGTGCGATTTAGGGTTTTACTTTCTAGGGTTAATAGTGCTTTACCCCCTGTAATATAGGTCATTTCCAGGTTTGCCCCTGTAAAATATTTATTTTGATTTACCCCTTGTAAAATAATTTTTTTAGAATATCCCCCTAATAGGCCAAACAAAAACGAATTTTTATTTTTTTTTTCTTCAGAAATTTTGGTTTTTGTATGGCCTATTAGGGGGGTTTTCTAAAAAAAAAATTATTTTACAGGGGATAAATCAAAAAAGATATTTTACAGGGGGTAAAACTGGAAATGGTCTATATTACAGGGGGTAAAACACCATTAGCCCTACTTTCTATTTATCCATGAATGCTATGTTGTTGAATATGTTATGCTTCAAAAATAAAACTTGAATATGCTATGATTTGTTCATGAATACTGTGTTTTTGTTTCGGTGGTTTCAGTTTTAGTATGAATATGCTATGATATGATATGTTCACGCGTTTTTTATTTGTTTTATGCTATGTTTGAATATGCTATGATTTGTAGTGTGATTTAGGGTTTTACTTTCTATCTATTATCGATATATACTTTGCTTGAATATGCTAAACTTTGTTCATGAAATCTATTTGAATATTTTTGTTAGGTTGAAATTAATTTTGACTAGGTAAGGTGTTACATATTGTGAATAATGAATCAAACACGTTAATTTATACAATTTTCTTTATATTGTGACTATAAGAACTGTCGGTGTGTTGTAGACCACGTAAATTGATGGTGCATTTTGGACCACATCAATATTTACTGTGTTTTACAAGTTTATAATCTGTTATTCTATAATTCGTACATATAATTTACGTATTTTACGCGTTTAAATTATGTAATCCGGATGTGTAAAACACATTACTCGTCAGGTTTATATCACTTGGTTTTGGAAATTTTATATACGTCTGAACTATAATTTGCACATGGATCCCCGATCTCCCCATAGCCAACCTCATAATATCGGTCATCGATAACAGAAAAGTGCTAAAATATTCATATTTGCATGAATAAATTTTACTTAGTAAATAACATCGAATCTGATAATTTAACTCTTAAATGATTACTGAAATATGATACCTAAAGAAGTGATACATAAGCGTTCTGCTGCTTCTTCTTAAACTTCTAGCCAACATTCACCCGCCAATACAAGTAAGTTAGGGATCACCGACCTTTTTGCTATATTTAGAAAAAAAGTTGACTAAAGTTCCAACGCAACAAACTCGACGCATGACATTATTATTAATATTGATTTTTTATTCATAGAAGTCAATGTTTGCTTAAGTTTATCCTTTCAAAAAAATGTTACTCCACATTTTACTCATTTTCAATTGAAATTTCAAAATTACCTCTGCGTGAGTTAACTCATACAAGTGTTAATTTTGTGTCATACAAGTGTTAATTTTGTGTGGCTTAACTCACGCTACGTGAGTTAATTCACGCTGAAAACTCACACTGAATTCCAGCATGAGTTAACTCAAGCTGGTTTTCTTTCTCACTTTCACACCACTGCTGCATACTCTGCCCCCCACCACTACTACTACTCAATAATACTACTCATTAATTCTCCAAGAAAAGGAAAGGAGCACATTAATTGGTGATGAATTATGTTTAAGAAAGTGATTTGGTGTATGGCGTTTCACTATTTATTTGAGTAAATGGAATGGACCAAATTCAGTTGGGAATGAGCATATGTGTTGGGCAAAGAGCAGAATTCACACACATAAGACCCACCCATGAGCTCAAATTCATTGAAAACCAAACCATCACTTTTTCTCTTTCTCTCTCTCTCTCAAAATCGATTTTCTCTTATTGTTTTGTGCCCTAACATCAAGTAAGTACCGTTCATCGCCACTTTTGTAGTGTTAATTAGTTAGGGTTTTACTTTGTATTTTATTCATGAATGCTGTGTTCAATATGCTATGCTTCAAAACCAATGCTTGAATATGCTATGCTTTATGCATGAATGTTGTGGTGTGATTTAGGGTTTTACTTTCTATTTAAAAATAAAGGTATGTTACTTTGTTTTCTTCATCTTTTCATCATTTTCAACCAAAATCATTATCTGGGTTGTTGTTATTTTTTACTAATTGCAAATGGGTTTGTTCAAAAATTTGATTTTTATTTATTTTTATGGGTTTTCAGAACCACCATTGCTTCATTTCTCTGTTTGAATATATTGTGCTTGTTCATGAAAACGGTGTTGTTTTGAATTTGAGTATACTTTGATTTAGGGTTTTAGTTTCTATTTATTATCAATATATGCTATGCTTCATGAACACTGTGTTGTTTTGGAGTTGAGTTTGATGAATATGAGCTTTTTATATATTTCTTTTTACTCAATTTTTTTTAGTGTTGTTGTTCACATTTGATTGAATTGCAACGATTTCATGTTTAGTTTGAGAGTATCTTTGATTTCATTTTGTAATCAATTAATTCTCATTCTTTTCTTTGATTACTTTAAATTTTCATTTGAACTCTTGATGTTTCTTAATGTGCAGAGGAATTATTATGAGGATTGTTGGTTGGAATATAGGAGGGATTACTCAGTCAGGAAAATCTGTGATGATCCGTGATGTTGTTCATAGGTGTAATCCAATTGTGTTGGGCTTGGTCAACACGCAACATTCGAGTCTCACGGATGAAAAGGTTAAAGGATGGTGGAAGAAGGAGGAGAATGTAAGCTGGGTAGATGTTCCAGAAACATGTTCCAATGACGAGAAAAGTGGGGGACAGGGATTGGTATTCTCTTGGAATGAACATCTTTTTTCGGATCAAAAATTTTAACATATAAGAGATACATCTTGGTTGAAGGAAAATTGATCCAAGAAGGTATTGATGTGTCTTTCCTACTGGTTCATGCACCAAGTTGCAGTCAAGAGAGATTTGATTTATGGAGAGATCTAATGAATCTCAAGAAGTCTATCTCAACACCTTTAATGATGTTTGGCGATTTTCAAGAAGTTTTGGAACCGGAAGAAATAATCGGTAATGAGGTGACTTCACAAGGAATGAAAGACTTCCGACATTGTATAGCTGAAATGAACCCTGTGGAGCTTCTGTTGTTGGACGGAAAGTTCACTTGGTATGACTATGCCAATAAACGTGTAAGCAGAACAGATAGAGTTTTTGTAGATCAGGAATGGCTAGAGCATTTCAAGGTTTTGAAGCTGCGGGGATTAGAGAGGTCTCTCTCAGATCACTGCCCTCTATTAGTTCAATCTGGTTCAGTTGTTGACATTACAAGCTTATGTGGAGACTCAAACTTGGAAGTGATCGGGGCGAGGCTTATGAAGTTGAAGCATGATTTTCAGTCATGATACATTTGGTATGGTGGAACATAGAAATGAAGGCGAGGCAGACACATATTTTGAAGCATGATTTTTATTACTTTTAGAACTTGATTTTAATGGCTTGTCATTTTGAGTAAACTTGTGTTTCGACTCTGTTATATTTTTATGCTTTATTGACTGTAGTCGGATGTAGTTCTTGGTTACTATGATAAGATTAGGCAAATGCTAATGATTTGAAACCTGTGTGTTAGCTTTAAATCTAAAATTAGGTAGTGTGGTTTCTGCTTGTTCAATATGTGAGGTTAGAATCTCATGCTTATATGATGAAACCTGTGTTATATTGTTTATCCAAAGTGATATCGGCCTAGGGTGTGTGGAAAGTTCCTCACTAGCATAACTCGTAAAAAATGTGACGAGTCCTTCTACAAGGAGTGGCTATAATGCTATGCTACTCATGTTGAACTTAGAAGTGAAGGTGAGGCTTACACATATGTTGATAACATTTGATGTGGTGGAACTTAGAACTTGATTTTAATGTCGTCATTTCGTTTACTTTTAGAACTTGATTTTGCTGAGTTTTGAGTAAACTTGTCTTTTGACTCTGTTATTTTTTTATGCTTTATTGACTGTACTCAGATGTAGTTCTTGGTTACTATGATATGATTATGCAAATGCTTATGATTTGAAACCTGTGAATCTGTTTGGAACTTAAACTAGGCAGCGCTGTTTGTGCTAAACTCTCCAATATGTAAGATTGTCGCGCATATATATGATGGAATATCCTGTAGGCTTATGTTTATTTTCCTTGGGTAGGAAATAATCGATAATGGTTGGTTTGGAGAAAAATAGATGAAAGATTTCCTCTTGATTCATGTTTAGAATATAGTTCATGTTAAAGATTATCTTTTTGAAACTTCAGGAAATTTTTGTGCATATGTATATGCTTCACTAATTCACAGAAAAATTTCTAAAAAACTAATGTTTTTGGAAGCACACTTTCGGACAACATATTTCGTCTAGATTATACTTCTGAACGGCACAAAATCAGATGTTGTATTGTTATTTTTATCTAGGCTTCATATATATACTTCTGAATCATTAAGGACTAGTAAATAGTTTCATTAATAAATTAATTGTAAATTTAGTGTTCAATTATGAATGCAAATTAATCAGTTACTAACTAAACCAGTATGTAAACTGTATCAAGCACTGTAAGAACCAATATGACAGTCACTCGATGAAGCACAATTTCTAGGCTTCCTTGAAGATTTTGATATATATGTAATGATTCATTTTTGATTATGGATTCTATTTGGATGAAGCTACAAATTGTTGAGAATCAAGATGTCTGATAGATTTTATATGGCAAGGTCTTTGTACCACTAATGTGGCCTTCTCAATATAAGTTATAATACTGAAATATTACTAACTAAAAAATTGAATGAAAAAGTGTTATCAAGTTATTTACTCACATTGTAGTGTCTATTCTGCATGTGCTTCATTTCCTTTTCAACAATCTCTTTTAAGTATTTAGATTGAAATCGTGTGTGCTTTCGATTTTGTTAAATTTTAATTTTTAAACAAAATTTAGAGTGCAAAGACATAGACTGTAGACATAGATCACATCTCAACTATGTTGGAACTCCACAACGACTACCTTTTAGTTTTGTTGAGTTTAATGTAGCTATGAATTATTGTAAATATAGAACAAAGATTAATGTAATGAAACGAATAAACTATAAGAACTAATAAGGATTGAAGATGTGTAAACAATAAAAAGAAGCATGGGATCGATGAAGTAATGTAAATGGCAATCATGATTAGATGCAGTAATCATGAGTATTGAGTAAATAGGCAATTACCCCCTTGAAATTGTAAGTTTCGTCAATTACCCTCGACATTAGCAAAACTTCTATTACCCCCCTAAAATTGCACAACGTTAATCAATTTACTCCCTCCGTCAAATTTTTCTGTTAGTCAACATAATATTTTGCAAATACCCCCTGAAGTTTTCCACTTACGTGCAAAATACCCTCCGAACTTGATTTTTTTTTTCTTATCCTTAATTCAAAAGATATTAAAGACAAACAATTAGCAGTTAACTTTAATACTTTAAACTCTACAAACCCTCTAAATAGAAACTTATAGAATTATGTAGAGAACGTCGTCGGTTTGAAGTTTCATTATGGTGAATCGCACACATTCGTCCGAGTCGATTGAGGAACATTGATACTTAACACTTACCACTGCTCTCATGTATTATGTAGTTGAAAAGACCATTTAACCGACCAAATTGATGCTTTAAATCACACTGTGTAACATCTTCATTGCTCCAAAACAAATTGAATTTGTTGTGTTGTAGTAAACTACAACCAGTTTGAAATTCATTTCGATTGTGTAAGGTGTTTTGTTTTGTGAATGAAAAAGAATCGAACATACCAAATCATTCAACCTTTTGTGCATTGTAAACCACATAAACTGTTGGTGCGTTGTAGATCACGCAGATTCGTGTTGCATTCTAGACTGCATATTATATTTATTATGTTTTACAAGTTTAGATTCTATATTTCGAACATGATTTTACATATTTTACAAGGGAGCTTCTACGGTGTAGTTAGAAAATTGACTTTTTTGAAAAAGTTAATTTTAATTTTAATGTTTGATTTATTTTTAAATTGTTGATTATTGATTAATGATCAATAGTAATTTATCTAGTAATGCTTGCAACATCTTGGACTT